>ERZ836441.330-NODE-330-length-56982-cov-22.195478_pt1 | contig 56982 bp, 66 predicted proteins | sample MGYA00519686_ERZ836441 | MGnify/ENA primary metagenome ERZ836441 (study PRJEB31850, sample SAMEA3708800) | human gut metagenome | biome: human gut; feature: human-associated habitat; material: faeces | place: China | collected 2014 ...
CGCCGAACTTTTTGTCCAGCATGATCTCCTTGACGCCGTCGGCGGCCTCCTGCTCATTCTGGCAGATCAGCACGCCCTTGCCCAGCGCCAGACCGTCCGCCTTGATGACGACGGGGTATTCGCCCTCGGCTTTGATGTAGTCCATGACCTTCTCGGGGTCGTCGAACGTCTCATATTTGGCCGTAGGGATGCCGTATTTCTTCATCAGGTCCTTGCTGAACACCTTGCTGGCCTCAATGCGGGCCGCGGCCTTGTCGGGACCGAATGCCGGGATGCCCACAGCGGCCAGCGCATCGACCATGCCCAGCGCCAGCGGGTCGTCCTGGGCGACGACGACATAGTCAAAGGCTTCTTCCTTGGCAAATTTGACCATGGCGTCCACGTCGGTGGCCGGGATGGCCTTGCAGTGGGCGTCATAGCTGATGCCGCCGTTGCCGGGCGCACACCAGATCTCGGAGCAGCGGGGGCTTTTTTTCAGCGCGCGGATGATGGCGTGCTCACGCCCGCCGCCGCCTACAACCAGAATTTTCATAAGCGTCCTCCTTGACAGCACAACAGCCCGCGACGAAAAATCGCCGCAGGCGAGTTGTTTTTGCGTTTAATGATGGAACAGCCGGATGCCGCAGAACGCCATCGCAATGCCGTACTTGTTGCAGGTGTCGATCACCTGTGCGTCGCGGATGGAGCCGCCCGGCTGTACAATGGCGGTCACGCCGCTGCGGCGCGCGCGCTCGATGTTATCGCCGAACGGGAAGAAGGCATCACTGCCCAGGCTCACACCGGTCACGGCATCCAGCCAGGCGCGCTTTTCCTCGGCGGTCAGCGGGGCCGGCTGCTCGGTAAAGGTCTCGGCCCAGACATCGTCGCCGATGACATCCTCCGGCGTGTCGCCGATGTAAACATCGATCGCGTTGTCGCGGTTCGGCTTGGCAATGTCAGCGCGGAACGGCAGGTCCAGCACCTTCGGCATGTGGCGCAGCTGCCAGTTGTCGGCCTTCTGGCCTGCCAGGCGGGTGCAGTGCACGCGGCTCTGCTGGCCCGCACCGACGCCGATGGTCTGGCCGTCCTGCACGTAGCAGACGCTGTTGGACTGGGTGTATTTCAGCACGATCAGGCTGATGATGAGGTCGCGGCGCTGCTCGTCGCTGATGACCTTGTTCTCGGTCACAACGTTCTGCAGCATCGTCTCATTGGAAATATCCAGGTCCTGACGGCCCTGCTCGAAGGTCACGCCAAAGACCGTGCGGGTCTCCAGCGGCTTCGGCTCGTAGTCGGCGTCGATCTGGACGATGGCGTAGCCGCCCTTCTTCTTGGATTTCAGCACCTCCAGCGCGTCGGCGTCGTAGCCGGGCGCAATGATGCCGTCGGAGACCTCATGCTGAATCAGCTTCGCGGTGCTCAGGTCGCAGACATCGGACAGCGCGATCCAGTCGCCGAAGCTGGACATACGGTCCGCACCGCGGGCACGGGCGTAGGCGCAGGCCAGCGGGGAAAGCTCGGTCTCCGGCGCAATGTGGTACATGGCGCGCAGGGTCTCATCCAGCGGCAGACCGATGGCCGCACCGGCGGGGGAGACGTGCTTGAAGCTGGCGGCAGCGGGCTGGCCGAGTGCCTTCTTCAAATCGCGCACGAGCTGCCAGGAGTTGAACGCATCCAGAAAGTTGATGTAGCCAGGGCGTCCGTTCAAAATCTGCACAGGCAGGTCACTGCCGTCCGCCATGTAGATGCGGGCGGGCTTCTGGTTGGGGTTCGTGCCGTATTTCAGCTGAAATTCGTTCATATTAACCCTCCACAGCGGTGTATTTATTCAGGATAATGTCCTCGTACTCGCCGGTTTCCAGCTCGATGCTGCGGACAAACAGGCTGACCTTGTTGTCCTCGTTCAGGCTCGCCCACAGCTTGTCGGCAAACTTGTCCGCGTCGTTCGTGTCGATGGCGACGCGCAGCGGCTCACCCGCAAAGCTGGGGATCGGCGCACCGTTCTTGACGTAAGTGCTGATGAAGTGTCCCTCACCGGCCACGGGCTGCGGGTAGTCGAACGTCTGGCGCTGCACGCTCTCGGCGTTGCCCTCGTCGGACTTGACGATGGACAGCTTGTAGCCGCCGCGGCGCATATCGACGACGCCGGAGATGCGGGGGGTAAAGTTCGGCGCGTCGTCCTCATAGGTGCGGGTCGCCAGCGCAGCCTCAAAGCTGTAGCCGGGGAAAAGGTTGCCGTTCATGAACCGGGCAATCGTGTCGGTCTGGTCGCCGTTCGTGACCACGGTGGTCTCCCGCAGGGTCAGCACAGCGTTGTAGATGATGAGGTGCGGGTCCTCGAGCTTGGCCGGGTCAGCGGCCACCGTGCGGATGCCGCCGTCGATAGGCTCAAACACACGGTTGCGGCTGTTGGCGCTGCGGCCCATGATCCAGTAGGCGACGAACGCCTTCTGGCCGTCGGGGCTTTTGCCCAGCACAATGCCGCGCCCGGGGTAGTCATTCCCGGCAAGATATTTGTACAGATTCTTTTTCATTGTTTATACCTCGTCACTGCACACCATCGCCAATGCCTTGGGCAGCAGCTGCCACTCGGCCTCGACCATGACGCGCTTCTGCAGCGTCTCGGGGGTGTCGCCGGGCTCCACGGCCACGGCCTTCTGCAGCAGAATGGGCCCGCCGTCGCATTCCTCGTTTACAAGGTGGACGGTGGCGCCGGTCAGCTTCACGCCGCGGGCCAGCGCGGCCTCGTGCACGCGCAGTCCGTAGAAGCCGGGGCCGCAGAAGCTGGGGATCAGGCTGGGATGAACATTGATGATTTTATTGCGGTAGGCCGCAATGACCTTTTCGCCCAGCACGCTCAAAAAGCCTGCCAACACGACCACGTCAATACTGTGCTTCTGCAGGGTGTCCAGCAGGGCGGCGTCAAACGCTGCGCTGTCAGCGTAGTCCCTGCGGCTGACAACAGCGGATTCCACACCGAAATTGGCGGCGCGCTCCAGCGCGTAGACGCCGGGCTTGCTGGCAACGACCAGCTCGATTTTGCCGTTCGGGTTCTCGCCGCGGCGCTCGCTTTCCAGCAGGGCCTGCAGGTTCGTGCCGCCGCCCGATACCAGTACCGCTACACGCTTCATACCAGCTCGACCCCGTCGCCCTCGACGATGGTGCCCAGACGGTAGGCGTCCTCGCCGTGGGCCTTCAGAATGGCAATGGCCTTGTCCGCGTCCTCGGGCGCGACGGTCAGCACCATGCCGACGCCCATGTTGAAGGTGTTGAACATATCGTGCTCGGAGATGCCGCCCTCGTGCTGCATGACGTCGAACAGGGCAGGGATGCGCACATCGGCCTTGGCGATGCGGGCCGCACAGCCCTTCTTCAGGCTGCGGGGAATGTTCTCATAGAAGCCGCCGCCGGTGATGTGGGACACGCCCTTGACCGTGATCTCGTCCATGACAGCCAGCACGGGCTTGACGTAGATCTTCGTGGGGGCCAGCAGGGCCTCGCCCAGGGGCTTGTCCATGCCGTCGAATGTCTTTTTCAGCACATCGGGGTTGTTGTCAATGTCAAAAATTTTGCGCACCAGCGAGAAACCGTTGGAGTGCACGCCCGTGGAGGGCAGTGCGATGATGACATCGCCCGGCTGCATCGTGGAGTTGTCCAAAATCTTTGCCTTGTCCACGACGCCGACGGTGAAGCCGGCCAGGTCGTACTCATCCTCGGGCATCATGCCGGGGTGCTCGGCGGTCTCGCCGCCCACGAGGGAGCAGCCCGCCTGGACGCAGCCCTCGGCCACGCCCTTGACGATCTCGGCGATCTTCTCCGGGATGTTCTTGCCGCAAGCAATGTAGTCGAGGAAAACCAGCGGCTTGGCACCGGCGCAGATGACGTCGTTGACGCACATGGCCACGCAGTCGATGCCGATGGTGTCGTGCTTATCCAGCAGCATGGCGATGCGCAGCTTGGTGCCGACGCCGTCAGTGCCGGAAATCAGAACGGGATGCTCCATGCCGGTGCAGTCCAGCTCAAACAGGCCGCCGAAGCCGCCCAGACCGCCGATGCAGCTCTCGGTCATCGTGCGGGCCACATACTGCTTCATCAGCTCAACAGAGCGGTACCCGGCGGTAATATCCACGCCTGCAGCGGCGTAGCTGGCAGAATAGCTTTTTTCCATGTTGAACTCCTAAATGTGTTACATTACTCGGAAAATCGGGTGGCAGCGGCAAGCTCTCTCCCTCCGGCGCTGCGCGCCACCTCCCTCGCAGAGGGAGGCAAGGAGGCTTGGCCCCCTCTGCGAGGGGGCTCCGCCCGCAGGCGGTGGGGGAGAGAAGTTCGCGCTACTGCTGCGCTTCCGTCGTTATGATTACAGCTTCTTATTCGTCTTAGACTGGCTCAGCGGCTTGTCGTAGACAATGTCCATCGTCTCGGTGGGCGGGGCAACGGGGTATTTGCCGGTAAAGCAGCCCGTGCAGAAGCCGCACTTGCTGTGGATGGCCAGCTGCTGCACATGCTCAACGCTCAAATAGCCCAGCGTGTCAGACCCGACCAGCTCGTTGATCTCCTCGACGGTGTGGCCGGTGGCGATCAGGTCTTTCTCGTCGGGAATGTCGGTGCCGAAGTAGCACGGGTGGGCGAACGGCGGCGCACTGATCCGATAGTGTACCTCGGCAGCACCGGCCTCGCGCAGCAGGCGGATGGTGCGGGCGCTCGTCGTGCCGCGGACGATGGAGTCATCGACCAGCACAACGCGCTTGCCCTTGACCGTGGACGTGATGGCGTTCAGCTTGATGCGCACGCTGCTCTCGCGCTGGGCCTGGCTGCCCTGAATGAAGGTGCGGCCTACATATTTGTTCTTGATAAAGCCCACGCCGTAGGGGATGCCGCTCTCCTGCGCATAGCCGAGCGCTGCATCCAGACCGGAGTCCGGTGCGCCGATGACGACATCGGCCTCCACGGGATGCTCCTGCGCCAGGAACCGGCCCGCCTGCAGACGGGCCTCATGCACACAGGTGCCCTCGATGACGGAATCCGGGCGGGCAAAGTAGATGTACTCAAAGACGCACATCGTGTGCGGCGCGACGCCGCAGTGGTCCTCCATCGTGCGCAGGCCGTTGCGGTCGGCAATAACGATCTCGCCGGGGCGCACGTCACGGACGAACTTCGCACCCACGGCATCCAGCGCACAGCTCTCGCTGGCAAAGGCATAGCCGTTGCCGTCGGGCAGCTCGCCGATGCACAGCGGGCGGAAGCCGTTGGGGTCGCGCGCCGCGATCAGCTTGGTGTGGGTCATAATGACGAGGGAGTATGCGCCCTCGATGTCGTCCATCGTGCGGCTGACGGCCATCTCAATGTTCGGCGTCAGCAGACGGTTCTGGGTCAGCAGATAGGCAATGACCTCGGTGTCCGACGTGCCGTGAAAGATCGAACCGCTCATCTCGAGCTTGCGGCGCAGCTTCGGCGCGTTGACAAGGTTGCCGTTGTGGCAGACCGCCATAGCGCCCTTGCAGTGATGCAGAACCATCGGCTGCGCGTTGGAACGGCTGCGCTGGCCCGCCGTGGCATAGCGGACATGGCCGGTAGCCATCTTTGCACCGCGGGGCAGCTCCTCCAGCACGCGCTTGGTAAAGACCTCGCTGACAAGGCCCAGATCGCGGTAGCCGGACAGCACGCCGTCGACGTTCAGCGCAATGCCGCAGCTCTCCTGGCCGCGGTGCTGCAGGGCGTACAGCGCACTGTAGACGGCGCTGACCATATCGGTCTCGCCGGTCTTGTCATACATACCGAACACGCCGCACTCCTCGTGCAGGGACTCGGTGTATTGGGAAATTTCGCTCATTTATTTGCTCCAATTGTCGGAATGGTAAAGCCGTAGGGGCGGATCCTATATCCGACCGTGGGTCGGCTGCCTCTTGCGGGCGCATAGGGAATGCGCCCCTACGGGAAAGCGCACGGTAAATTATGCGGGTGCAATCAACCCAGCAGGCGCTTCATGACTTCCTGGTAAGCGTCGGCTTCGCCGCCCATGTTGCGGCGGAACAGATCCTTGTCCAGATGTGCGCCGGTGGTGGCGTCCCAGAAACGGCAGGTGTCGGGGCTGATCTCGTCGGCCAGGATGATCGTGCCGTCGGACAGGCGGCCAAACTCGAGCTTAAAGTCCACCAGACGGATGTTGGCGTCCAGCATGATCTTCTTCAGCACCTCGTTGACCTTGAAGGCATACTTCGCGATGGTGTCCAGCTCCTCCTGGGTAGCCAGGTCGAGGGCCAGGGCGTAGTAGTGGTTGATGAACGGGTCGTGCAGATCGTCGTTCTTGTAGCTGTACTCGAGGATGGGGGTCTTAAAGACCTTGCCCTCGGGCACGCCCATGCGCAGGCTGAAGTGACCGGCTGCAACGTTGCGGACGATGACCTCCAGAGGCACGATCTCGACCTTCTTCACAAAGGTGTCACGGTCATTGACCTCCTGCACGTAATGGGTGGGGATGCCCTCCTTCTCGAGCTTCTGCATCAGAGCGTTGGACAGCTTGTTGTTGACAATGCCCTTGTCGCGAATGGTGCCCTTCTTCTCACCGTCACCGGCAGTGGCGTCATCCTTATAGTGGACCATGACGATCTCGGGATCGTTGGTAGCGAAAACCTGCTTGGCCTTGCCTTCGTACAGCTGCTCTTTGACTTCGTAATTCATGAGAAACGCTCCTTTTTATAGTATAATATAGTAAAGTATGTATGTGTACCTGTCTTTGGCTTCCCCCTTGGGGGAAGCTCCCGCCCGCAGGCGGGTGATGAGGGAAAGGCTGCCGGGACAGTCCGTTTACGGAATACAGCGGCAAGGCCGCCCCTCATCCGGCCCTTCGGGCCACCTTCCCCCCCTTGGGGGAAGGCTCTTTTACAGTGCTGCGGCTTCAGCGGCAATGGCGGCGTCCTTCTTGGCAATCGCGGCGGCGGTGTCGGCGCGGAAGCTGTCAAGCTTCGCGGCCAGCTCGTCGTCGGCCACGGCCAGGATCGCCACAGCCAGATACGCGGCGTTCTTTGCGCCGTTCAGCGCTACGGTAGCCACGGGAAAGCCGCTGGGCATCTGCACAGTGGCCAGCAGGGCGTCCAGACCGTCCATGGCGCCGCCCTTCATCGGGATGCCCACAACGGGCAGGGTGGTGTTGGCGGCAAAGGCACCGGCCAGGTGTGCGGCCATGCCGGCAGCGCAGAGAATGACGCCGTAGCCCTCGGCACGGGCGCTCTTGGCGAACGCGGCGGCGGCCTCCGGTGTGCGGTGGGCCGAAAGAATGTGCGCCTCATACGGCACGCCGAAATCCTTCAGCACCGTGCAGGCACCCTTGACCACCGGCCAGTCACTGTCCGAGCCCATGATGATCGCAACTTTTTTCATACGTTTTGAAACCTCCCTTACAAAGCAAACAGCGCAGTGCTCCGCATCAGGATACACTGCGCTGTGGTGTCGACGTAAAAAGGGTATGATGGTACAGAACACCCGCGAAGAAGCCAATACGCTGCATTGCGTTTGCCACGGAAGATCCCCCTTTAATAAAAGTAAGATGTGCCCTGTAATTGTAGTGTAAACGCTGGGCAAAAAAAATGCAAGCGCCCGGCGGACATTTCAGCCAAAAAACGGTGCAAAAGGGTTTTGACCGTCGCTTTTTGTCGTTTTTGATGGGTCTTGGAGGGCAATTGTCATACTTTAAAACGGCCTGTAAAATTTTGCTGGTACAGGGCACAAAAATATGATAAAATAGAAAAAATACATAAACAAGGAGCTTTGTATGATTGCACCCAAACGACGCCTGACAAATCACGCCCTGCACGGCAGGGAGGAATGGTTCAAGCGCATCTTCCGCGACCAGATCGCCGAGGCTGCGGGCATCCTCGAAGTCGTGCTCTCCGGCATTGTGCTGGCGGCCCTGCTCATGAGCATTGTCCCGCTGGTGGAGCTGATGCCCGGTCTGCTGACCGATGCCGACAGCCTGGAGATCCGCACCTTTCTGGAACGTGCGCTGGACATCGTCATCGGCATCGAGTTTATCAAGATGCTGGCCAAGCACAGCCCCGGCAGCGTGCTGGAGGTGCTGCTCTACGCCATTGCCCGCCACATGATCGTCGGCCATGAGGACGCCGTGCAGAACCTGGTCAGCGTGGTGGCCATCGCACTGATCTTCATCATCCGCAAGTATTTCTTTGTGCCGTCCTTCGGCCACAAGATGCCCGGCGGCAAAATTGCCCCGGACATGGAGCAGAAGGCCGCAGAGACCCCGGAAGCAAAAGCGGGAGACATGGCGGAATAACGCCGGCCCGCCCCCGGGGACAGCGCCGCATGGTATGCCGGGGCCATTGGTGCGAACGGCGAAAATTTGTAAGCCTGTGTGATAACTATTAATAAAAATCCCCCTTCCGGGAACTCTGTAGGGACGGATGCTCGTCATCGGCCCCTACAGCCTCCCGGAAGGGGGATTCTTCATTTTACGATTTTACCAAAATTTTGCCAATCAGAACAGACCCGTGATCTTCCCGTGTACATCCACGTCAATGTCCATGGCGGCGGGGTGCTTGGGCAGGCCGGGCATCGTCATGATGCTGCCGCAGACAACGACCACAAAGCCCGCACCGGCGCTCAAACGCACCTCGCGCACATTCAGCGTGTGACCCTCGGGCGCACCCGTCAGCTTGGCGTTGTCGCTGAAGGAATACTGCGTTTTGGCAATGCAGACCGGCAGCTTGCCATAACCCAGCGCGGTCAGCTCGTCCAGCGTCTTTTTTGCGGCGGCGGTGTAGCTTACGCGGCCTGCGCGGTAGATCTTCGTGGCGACGGCCTCGATCTTATCCGTCAGCGGCGCATCCAGCTCGTAGGTGTACTGCACCTCGGCGCTGTCGTCCAGGATGGACAGCACGGTCTCGGCCAGCGCCTTGCCGCCCTCGCCGCCCTTGGCAAAGACCTCGCTCAGGGCGCAGGGCACACCGGCCTTGCTGCAGACGTCATAAATAACATCCATCTCCTCCGCAGTGTCGGTGGGGAAGGCGTTGATGGCAACGCAGACCGGCAGACCAAAGCCCTGCAGGTTCTCAATGTGGCGGGCCAGGTTCACGCTGCCCGCACGCACGGCCCCGGCGTTGGGCTTGCCCAGATCGGGCTTGGCCACGCCGCCGTGGGACTTGAGCGCGCGCACCGTGGCCACCAGCACAACGGCGGCGGGGTGCAGCCCGGCATAGCGGCACTTGATGTCAAGGAACTTCTCCGCGCCCAGATCCGCGCCGAAGCCGGCCTCGGTCACAACGTAGTCGGCCAGCTTGAGGCTCAGCCTGGTGGCAATGGCACTGTTGCAGCCGTGGGCAATGTTGGCGAACGGACCGCCGTGGATGATGGCGGGGTTGTGCTCCAGCGTCTGGACAAGGTTCGGGTCGAGCGCATCCTTCAAAAGTGCGGTCATCGCGCCCGCCGCGCCGATCTGCCCGGCGGTGACGGGCTGGCCGTCGTAAGTGTAGGCGCAGACGATGCGGGACAGGCGGGCCTTTAAGTCCTCCAGATCGGTGGCCAGGCAGAACACCGCCATGACCTCGCTGGCAACGGTGATGTCAAAGCCGTCCTCACGCGGGGTGCCGTTGACCTTGCCGCCGAGGCCGTCCACGATGAACCGCAGCTGGCGGTCATTCATGTCCATGCAGCGCTTCCAGGTGATGCGGCGGGGGTCAATGTTCAGCGGGTTGCCCTGCTGGATCGAGTTGTCGATCATGGCAGCCAGCAGGTTGTTGGCCGCGCCGATGGCGTGGATGTCGCCGGTAAAGTGCAGGTTGATGTCCTCCATCGGCACGACCTGAGCATAGCCGCCGCCGGCAGCGCCGCCCTTGATGCCGAACACGGGGCCAAGCGACGGCTCACGCAGGCAGAGCATCGTTTTTTTGCCCAGCGCGTTCATGGCGTCCGCCAGACCGACGCTCGTCGTGGTCTTGCCTTCGCCCGCGGGCGTGGGGCTGATGGCGGTGACTAAGATCAGCTTGCCCTCTGGCTTGTCAGCCTTGGCCAGCTTGTGGTTCAGCTTGGCCTTGTAGTGGCCGTAGGGGATGACGTCCTCGCCCTGCAGGCCCAGATTGGCGGCGATTTCGGTGATGGGCTGCATTTTGGCGGCCTGGGCAATTTCGATGTCACTCAACATTGTACGATTCCTCCGTTTTTGTAAAAACAATAAAGGGCTGCACACACCATACTCCAGTGTATGCAGCCCAGACGGTCGGCTTAAAAGGCAAGTGATAACGCCGCGTCCCCTGTGGTAAGCCCCACAATATCCCGTCGGTCAGCGGCCTTGCGATATTCTTACTGTAGCATAGGAACGCGGGTTTGTCAAGAGAAACAAACGGAGCTGTTCTTACGCTGCTTTTGCGCTGCTCTTGCGTTGTAGGGGCCGATGGTGAGCATCTGTCCCTACAAGTTCCGAAACGTCGGCAGGGTCATACCGTCCCTTTCCCACAGCCCCACTTTTTGAAATACCGTCCCATGCTGACAAGCTGCATCTTGAACTTGCCTGCGTCGCGCATGGGGGCGCGGTGCCACGCATGAATGGCGGAAAACTGCGGAGCCAGCCAGACGGTGCCCTTCTGCAGCACCTTCTGGGTCAGGTCAGCGTCCTCCACATACATGAAATACCCGGGGTCAAACCCGCCGATTTCCTTGAACACATCGGTGCGCACGGCCATAAAGCTGCCGGTGCAGAACTCGATGCGGCGGGGCACGGTCAGATCCTCATCCTGCATCGTGTAGTGGTCGTCGGCCTTCTTAAAGCAGCCGCCGAGCTTCGGAGCCAGCTGCCGCGCCAGCAGCAGCCAGGGCGTCGGCTTGCGGCGCGGCAGGTGCTGCAGCTTGCCGTCCGGGTAACGCAGCTGGGGCGTTGCCATGGCGGCCCCGGGCCGGGCCAGCAGCCACGCGGCCATGTCCTCCAGCACGTCGCCGGTCAGCAGGATGTCCGGATTCAGAATAAAGTGTACGTCGCTGGTCAGACGATCCAGCACATAGTTGTGGCCCTTGCCGAAGCCGATATTCTTTTCCAGCGGCAGCACAGTCACGCGGCTGTCGCCGAAATCCGTCTCTGCCAGCTGCCTGCCGCAGCCGTCGGGACTGCCGTTGTCCACGACATACAGGGCAAGATCCGGGGCAGGGGTATAGTGCAGGATGCTGCGCACCGCGGCGCAGACCTCGTCATAATCACAGTACGCCACAATGCAGGCGCTGATTTTGGGCATAGTAAGCTCCTTGAGACAAAATTCTACTATCGGGGAACCTGTAGGGGTCGATGCTTGCATCGACCCGCGGGCAGATGCAGGCATCCGCGCCTACAAATGGGCTATTACTTCTCCAACGCTTCCAGACGGCTCAGATCATACGGCGTGTCCTGATACACGTAGTAGTTCAGCCAGTTCGTGTACAGCAGATACCCGTGGGCGCGCCAGCGGAACAGCGGGTCGCGGCTCGGATCGTCGTCGGGGTAGTAGTTGCACGGGATGTTGATGGGCTTGCCGGCCTTCACATCGCGCTTATACTCCCTGTCCAGCGTATATTTGTCGTACTCGGGGTGGCCGATGACAAAGATCTGCCGCCCGGACTCGGTGGAAAGCAGCATCGGCCCGGCAATGTCGCTCTCGGCCAGAATGCGCAGGTCGCCGCAGGCGTCGATGGCGGCGCGGTCCAGCCCGGCCCAGCGGCTGTGCGGGGCGTAGAATACCTCGTCGAAGCCGCGCACCAGCGGGTTGGAAGGCCGTGTCACACGATGCTCAAACACGCCGAACATCTTCTTGTCCAGATGCACCTTGGGGATGCCGAAGTGGTAGTACAGCCCCGCCAGCGCACCCCAGCACAGGTGGATGGTGGAGTAGACGTTCTCCTTGGTGTAGTCCATGATGCGGCAGAGCTCGTCCCAGTAGTCAACGTCCTCGTAGTCCAGGTCCTCAATCGGCGCGCCGGTGATGATCATGCCGTCAAAGCGCTCGTTTTTGATCTCGTCAAACGTCTTGTAGAACGCCTTCATGTGCTCGGGCGCGGTGTGGGTCGTGCTGTGGGTCGCCGTCTGCAAAAAGGTGACCTGCACCTGCAAAGGGCTGTTTGCCAGCAGGCGGGCCAGCTGGGTCTCGGTCACGATCTTGGTCGGCATCAGGTTTAAAATCAGGATGCGCAGCGGGCGGATATGCTGGCTCATCGCGCGCTCCTGGTGCATGACAAATACATTTTCCTGCTGCAATTCCTCGTAAGCAGGCAGGTCTTTCGGGATGATAAGAGGCATAGGGAAGGACTCCTTGTTCAGAATACCTTTATTATAAAGGTTTCCCCCGCAAAAAGCAACAAAAAAGCACTCCCGGTGCAAAACCGGGAGTGCGGCGGCGCTTACCGCTTATTCGTACTTGACGTTGTCGATCAGGTTCTGCATGACGTCGCTCTGCAGAACGTTCATCTTGATGTAGTTCTCGCCATAGGCGGAGACATACTGGCTCGGGTCGGTGGTGCCGTAGTAGCGGCCAAAGTCAGCGTTCATGGTGGCGGTGTCGCACTTGAAGCCCGTTTTCTCGGCCACGGCCTGCATCAGCAGGGCCTGCTGGGTGATGGACTTGATGCTGTCGTTGGCATCTGCCAGATAGGCATCCACGCTGTCATAGCTGCTGCCCATCATGCCGGAGGAAAGCAGGGTGTTCATGTCGGTGCCGTATTTCTGGGCGTTGGTGTAAATGCGGTACAGCAGCACATCGCGGTAGTAGTCCAGCGCGGTCTGCGGCAGCTCGTCCGCGTAGCTGGCCTTGTCATGCACGGCGGTGTAAACGTCACTGGCCTGGTTGTCATAGAGCATCGTGGACTTGACGAAGGCTTTCAGCTCATCGACGCTGTTCAGGCTCATGCTCTCGCCGAGATTTTCCTTGACCCAGTCGTCGGTCAGCTCGGGGGTGACGGACTCCTTGATGTAATTCAGGGTCGTCTCAAAGACGGCTTCCTTGCCGTTCAGGTCCTCATTGCCGTAATCCTCGGGGAAGGTGACCGTGACGTCAAAGGTCTCGCCGGGGGTATGGCCGACAATCTGATCTTCAAAGTTGTCAATGTAGGTGCCGCTGCCCAAAGTCAGGTCAGCGCCGCTGCCCTTGGTGTCACCGCCGTCGAAAGCAGCGCCGTCGATGCGGCCCACATAGTCAATGTTGACCGTATCGCCGTCCGCGGCTGCGCGGTCCTTGACCTCATTCGTGGTCGCAAAGTTGGACAGCACGTTGGAATCAATGTAATCATTGATGTCGTCGTCGCTGACCTGGCCCAGGTCGGCGCTGATCGTGATGTCCGCGTAGTCGTCGGGCAGGGTGACATAATCGGTGGCGGTCACGCCCTTGAGATAACCGTTCTCGTCAAACGCATCGGAAAAGCTGAAATCAGCCAGATAGGCGTACTCGGCGTCCGCGGTCTCAGCGCTGGCCTTCTCGGCGGTGTCAGCCGTCTCGGCGGTAGATTCAGCGGCCTCGGAAGAGGCGGTGTCAGCGGTATTGCCGCAGGCCGCAAGCACAGCAGTCATGCCGACAGCCATGCCAAGGGCTGCCACACGGCGGAAATTCTTCAGTTTCATGGAATTCTCCTGTCTTTTTCAAAATTGCATACTTTCTTATTATACACGATTTTTCGGAAAAGTAAAATGAAATTGCTGTGAAAATGTGGTATAATGGTAAAAAACAAACAACAAGGAGACATACACCATGGAAAAATCCAAAATTGACCGCATCAACGCGCTGGCAAAAAAGGCCAAGGCCATCGGTCTGACCGAGCGTGAGACCGCCGAGCGCGACGCTTTGCGCAAGGAGTATCTGGCCGATATGCGCGCGGCCTTCAAACAGCAGCTCGACAGCACCTATGTCCAGACTGCGGACGGCGCAAAGATCCCCTATGCCGAGTATGCGAAGCTCTCTAAGCATTGATCTGCCCCTGCAACTGCGCCAACGAAAACATTTGAATCTTGTATAAAACAGCTATAGTATTCTCTTGACAAATATGGTATAATACAGGACGGCAGCGGATCCCGGAGATTCCGGAAAAGGCTGAAATGCCTATTTACTTACAAAAGAGGTAGAAACGTATGCTTACTTCCATTACCGGCATCAACTGGGGCGACGAGGGCAAGGGCCGCATGGTCGACCTGCTCAGCCAGGACTATGACATTGTTGCGCGCTATCAGGGCGGCGACAATGCAGGCCACACCGTCAAGAACGAGCGCGGCAAATTCGTCCTGAACCTGATTCCCTCCGGCATTCTGCGCCCAGACGTTGTCTGCGTTATGGGCGGCGGCATGGTCATCGACCCCGAGCACCTCGAGAAGGAAATCGCCTCCCTGACCGAGAAGGGTGTTGAGATCAGCCCCAAAAACCTGAAAATCTCTGACCGTGCGACCATCACCATGCCGTTCCATGTCGCACAGGACGGCCTTGAGGAGGAGCGCCTGTCCAAGACCGGCGCTCAGTTCGGCTCCACCAAGCGCGGCATCGCCTACAGCTACGGCGACAAGTACATGAAAAAGACCCTGCGCATGGGCGACCTCGTCCACATGGACGCCGGTGTCAGGAAGCGTCTGGAGACCATCGTCGAGTCCAAGAACCTGACCATGGAGAAGATCTATGGCCAGAAGCCTGTCAGCGTTGACGAGATGTGGGCCTGGTGCGAGAAATATTCCAAGCTGTTTGCCCCCTACATCTGCGATGTGGGCGACTATCTGGACAAGGCTGACCGCGAGGGCAAGAAGATCATGTTCGAGGCCCAGCTGGGCGCTCTGCGTGACATCGACTTCGGCATCTATCCTTACACGTCTTCCTCCAACACCGTGTCCGCCTATGCACCCATCGGTGCGGGCATCCCGGGCCACAAGCTGAACCTCTCCATCGGCATTATGAAGGCTTATTCCTCCTGCGTCGGTGAGGGCCCCTTCACCACGGAGCTGGCTATGACCGAGGCGGAAAAGGACGTGCTGCGTGAGCACGGCCATGAGTACGGCGCCGCCACGGGCCGTCCCCGCCGCGTCGGCCCGTTCGACGCTGTGGCAAGCCGCTACGGCGTGCAGTGCCAGGGCTGCGATGAACTGGCCCTGACCCTGCTGGACGTCCTCGACTACATGGAGGAAGTGCCCATCGTCACCGCCTACAAGCTGACCGACGGCAGCACGACTACCCGCTTCCCCATGGGCAAGACGCTGGACGACGCCCAGCCCGTTGTCGAGACCGTGCCCGGCTGGCACTGCGACATCACCGGCGTGCGCAGGTTTGAGGACCTGCCCCAGGCTGCTCAGAACTATGTCACACGTCTGGAGGAGCTGGTCGGCTGCAAGATCAAGTATATCTCCGTCGGCCCCGAGCGCGATGCCTGCATCGTGCGGAAGTAATTTTTTCCCTTGGCCCCCTCCCAGAGGAGGCAAGAACTTATAACCAACCAAAAGGCAGACCCTTACAAGGTCTGTCTTTTTCTAAAAAAGGGGGGCATTCCCACTGATTCAGCTTTTAATACGGACTTTCGTCAAAAATTATAAAAGCACCGCGGATCGCGCCGTCCGCACGGCCTACGGAAACCTGGCCTGCATCGTCAGCGTGGTGTGTAACCTACTGCTGGCGGGCGGCAAGATCGCCGTCGGTGTACTGACCGGCAGCGTTGCCATCACCGCCGACGGCATGAACAACCTCTCCGATGCCAGCTCCAATATCGTCAGCCTCGTCGGCTTCAAGCTCGGCGCGCGCCCGGCGGACTCGGAGCATCCCTACGGCCATGCCCGGTATGAGTATCTGGCCGGGCTGGCGGTCTCTGTCATGATCCTGGTCATCGGCGTGGAGCTTTTGAAGGAGAGCTTTGCCAAGGTTCTGCACCCGACGGAGGTCGCTTTCAGCTGGCTCATGGTTGCAGTACTGCTTGCGTCCATCCTCGTCAAGCTCTGGATGAGCAGGCTGAACCGGCAGATCGGCACGGCCATCGACTCGGAAACGCTGCTGGCCACCGCCGCCGATGCCCGCAACGATGTCATCACGACGGCAGCGGTTCTGGCAGCCACGATTCTGACAAAGCTCACCGGCTTTGCCCGCATTGACGGACTGATGGGTATCGGTGTGGCGGCGTTCATTTTGTACAGCGGTGCAATGCTCGTCAAAGACACTATCAATCCGCTGCTGGGTGCAGCGCCTGACTCGGATCTGGTCGAGCATATCGAGAAAAAGGCCCTGAGCTATCCCGGCGTGCTCGGCGTGCACGATCTGATGATCCACGACTACGGCCCCGGCAGCCGCCTGGTCAGCTTCCATCTGGAAATGGACGCTAAGGACGACGTCATGCGCAGCCACGATGTCATTGACCGTATTGAGCGGGACCTGCTTGTGGAGGACGGGCTGATCGCGACGATCCACTTTGACCCCGTCGTGACCGGTGACCCCCACGCGGACGAGCTGAAGGCTTTTTTGCAGCGTGAGGTCGAGGAGCTCGCGCCGCTGGCCAACATCCACGACCTGCGCATTGTGCCCGGCCCGACACATACGAACGTGATTTTTGACTGTGCCGTCCCTGCTGAGTACATGACCGACAAACAGCACCGGGGCGTCAAGCTCGTCAATGCCCTGCGCAATGCCGTACAGGCCAAGTGGCCCGACCATTTCTGTGTCATAAAGCTGGAACCGGACTATGCGCCGGTACACCACGAATAAAAGAAGCAACCCTGTAGGGGCAGGGCATGCCCTGCCCTCAACGTAAAATCCATAGCGATGTGGCGGCAAGGCTGCGGGCCGGACATGTCCGGCCCCTACCGAGCACCATTACGGAAAGTAAAACTATATAAAGGAGAGGTATCCCCATGGACTACAACAAAGCTGCTCTGGAACTCCACAGCAAGTTCCCCGGCAAGATCGCCGTGCAGAGCCTTTGCGAATGCAAGGACCGCGACGCGCTGTCCACCGCCTATACCCCCGGCGTGGCCGAGCCGTGCCGCAAGATCAAGGCAAACCCCGATGACGTCTACACCTACACGATGAAGGGCCGCACCGTCGCCGTCGTCACGAACGGCACTGCCGTGCTGGGTCTGGGCAACATCGGCCCCGAGGCCGGTCTGCCGGTCATGGAGGGCAAGTGTGTCCTGTTCAAGGAGTTCGGCGGCGTCGATGCGTTCCCCATCTGCCTGAACGCCAAGACGAAGGAGGAGGTCATCGCTGCGGTCAAGGCCATTGCCCCGACCTTCGGCGGTATCAACCTGGAGGACATCCGCAGCCCCGAGTGCTTTGAAATCGAAGCCGAACTCGAGCGTGACCTCGACATCCCCGTGTTCCACGACGACCAGCACGGCACAGCCATCATCGTGCTGGCGGGTGTGCTCAACGCCCTGAAGGTCGTCGGCAAGCGCATTGAGGACGTCAAGATCGTCCAGAACGGCCCCGGTGCGGCGGGCACGGCCATCATCCACATGCTGCAGGTCGCGGGCGCTAAGAACATCGTCGCCGTTGATGAGCACGGCATTCTCTACCCGAACCGCCCCGCGGGCCTTGAAGGCCACAAGGGCAGGCTGGCCGAGGAGACGAACCCCGACAAGCTGACCGGCGGTCTGGCCGAGGCCATACGGGACGCGGACATCTTCATTGGTACGTCGATTGCGGGCGCATTGACCCCCGAACTGGCCGCCACGATGGCGAAGGATGCGATTGTGTTCGCCATGGCGAACCCCACGCCCGAGATCATGCCCGACCTCGCTAAGCAGGCGGGCGTCCGCGTCATCGGTACGGGCCGCAGCGACTTCCCGAACCAGGTCAACAATGTGCTGGCGTTCCCCGGCATCTTCAAGGGTGCGCTGTCCGTCCGTGCGCGGGACATCAACCCCGCCATGAAGATGGCCGCCGCTAAGGCCATCGCGGGTCTCATCCCCGACGACGAGCTGAACGAGGAAAACATCCTGCCCAAGGCATTTGACCCCCGCGTGGCCGATGCCGTCGCTGCTGCCGTCGCACAGGCCGCGAGAGAAAGCGGCGTGGCGCGCGTATGAGCATCCGTGAAATTCCCGCCGCCGCCATCACCGACGCAGTGGAGGCTCTCTGCATCGAGGCCAACACCCGGCTGCCCGCCGACGTAAAGGCTGCACTGGATGCCGCCGAGGCCGCCGAGCCGTGGCCGCTGGCAAAGGAGACACTGGGCTTATTGCAGCAGAATCTCTGCGTTGCGAAAGAGAAAGACCTGCCCATCTGCCAGGACACCGGCATGGCCTGCGTCTTTATCGAGCTGGGCCAGGACGCACACATTGACGGCGACCTGACCGATGCCGTCAACGAGGGCGTGCGCCGCGGCTACGAGAAAGCATTCTTACGCAAATCCATCACCGCCGACCCGCTGCAGCGCGTCAACACGGGGGACAACACCCCGGCGTTCCTGACCGTGCATTTTGTGCCGGGCAGCGGCTGCAAAATCACCGTCGCTCCCAAGGGCGCAGGCAGTGAGAACATGAGCCGCCTTGCCATGCTCAAGCCAGCCGACGGCGTCGAGGGCGTGAAAAAATTCGTGCTTGACACGGTGGAGCAGGCCGGAGCCAACCCCTGCCCGCCCATTGTGCTGGGTATCGGCATCGGCGGCAGCTTCGACCACTGCGCAGCGCTGGCCAAAAAGGCACTGCTGCGCCCGCTGGACGAACCCAACGCCGACCCGTATTATGCAGCGCTGGAAAAGGAACTGCTGGATGCCATCAATGCTACAGGCTTTGGCCCGCAGGGCTTTGGCGGTGCCACGACCTGTCTGGGGGTTGCCATTGAGCAAAAGCCCACCCATGTGGCCTGCCTGCCCGTGGCCGTCAACATCAGCTGCCACGTCACCCGCCGCGCCAGCCGCACGCTGTAAGGAGGCGCAACGATGCAATATGTACTGAAAACGCCCCTCTCCAAGCAGGACCTTGCGCCGCTGAAGGCAGGGGACACCGTGCTGTTGTCGGGCGTGGTCTACACCGCCCGTGACGCCGCCCACGCCCGCATGATGGAGCTGCTGGACAAGGGCGAGCCGCTGCCGTTCCCCATTGAGGGCGCGGCCATCTACTACGTCGGCCCCACGCCGGAGCGCCCGGGCTGTGCCATCGGCGCGGCAGGCCCCACGACCTCGGGCCGTATGGACGCCTACACGCCGCGGCTGCTGGATCTGGGACTGGCCTGCATGATCGGCAAGGGCAAGCGCACCGATGCCGTCAAGCAGTCCGTCGTCAAAAACGGCGCGGTCTATCTGGCCGCCATCGGCGGGGCCGGCGCCCTGATGGCCGGCAGTGTGCAGAGCTGCGAGATCATCGCGTGGCCGGACCTCGGCTGTGAGGCGGTGCGTAAGTTGGTGGTTAAGGACTTCCCGCTGACGGTCCTGCTGGACACCCACGGCGGCGACCTGTACCAGAGCGGCCCCGCTGCTTACCTCGCCAACCGGGAGCACAACGCATGAGCCGCAAACGGATGGCAAAGTGCCTGGCCCTCTGCGCATTGGCGCTGGCCGTCTGCGTCGGCATAGCGGCGGCGCTGGTCATCTCCAAAAACCGGCAGAGAGCTGCCGAAGCTGCCGCTGCGGCCAGTGCCGCTGCTGCCAGTGAGGCCGCCAAAGCCGCCGAGGAGGAGGCTGCCCGCGCCGCCAGTGAAGCCGCCGAGGCCGCCCGTCAGGAGGAAGAACGCCTAGCCGCCGAAGCAGCCGCCGCGAAGCGTGCCGAGCAGGTCACTGCTGCGCAGGCCGAGCACGACAGCGTGCAGTACGGTGATAAGCTGGGCCACATCTGGGTCGAAGGCACAAACGTGGACTGCGCCCTCTATTGGGGCGACAGCGAGGGTCAGTTTGGCCGCGGCGCTGGCTGCCGCGCCGAGAGTGACTGCGTCCTGCCCGGCGAGAACGGCACAGTCTTTATCGGCGGGCATACGGGCACGTACTTCTCGGACCTCGGCTCGACGCAGCTCGGGGCCATCATTCATCTGGAGACCGACTGGGGCGACTTTACCTATAAAGTCACCGACATGCAGGTCATTCAGGAGACCGACGTCGACAAGGTGCGCTGGGGTGCCGAGGAGCCCAGCTGCATCCTGTACACCTGCTACCCCTTCGGCATCCTGACCCACACCCCCCAGCGCTACGCCGTCTATGCAGACCCCGTCAGCACCGACGAGTACGGTGTGCTACCGGCAGAGACAACCGAAAAATAAAAATGACCGAGGTACATCCCCCCGCAGGGGATATACCTCGGTCATTTCCTTTGGTGCGGCTAACAGGACTTGAACCTGTATATATATTCGATGAATCGTTGATAATGCGTTTTGATACGACACAAATGCGACATTTCAAACGAATAAATCAAAGATGGCTTGCAGCTATTCAATCGTAGATTTCATTAAACCAAAGTGGGCCGAAGCGGTAGGAAATAACGTAGGACGGATGCAGGCGGGCGCTGTCGGAAGCGGAGACAAGGCGAGCGCTCAACATGGTGGCACGGCATCCGGCAGCGAAGGACGCCACAAGCGCGGCGGTGATGATGATGGCGGCAAATGCTTTCTTCATGGGTTAAGCCTCCTTGTTTGCGCGGCGGATGATCTCGGCCAGAATCTTGTGACGGTTGGCAGGGGTGGCGGGTAGAACCCAATCAAAATCAAGCACCATTCGCGGCGCGGTGGGGTGGCGCTTGGCGGTGGGGTTGTAGCGTCCCCAGCATCCATCGTCGTCTGTGGCGTACACATCAACAGCCCAATAAGAGGGCAGCACCTCGGCGGTATATCCTGCTTTGTGCCAAATGACCGGCAGGCTGTGCGTGCTGCCATCGTTGGTGCATGCGGTAAACTCCACGGAGATGTGTTCGCCGCGCGGCGTGGCTCCTTCCAACTCGTACAGGGTGCGGGTGGCGGCGCGGTGGTCGATGCTTTTAATTCCGGTAATCATGTTATATTAGCTCCTTTCGGTGTTAGGGTTATGGGGCGGGGCTGCTTTACGCTGTGCAGCCCTGCGAGAGTTTCAGCGGTGGACAAGTCCATAATAGAAGTGCTGCAGGCCGTGACGGACAAAGGCCATATACAAGAGGCCGTGCGCGTCGCTGCTGTATGGCTCGCTCATCAAAAAGCCCTTTGTGTGGCCGTCGCGGCGCAGGTCACGCGGCAGGCTGTACGGCGGCATACAGTTGAGCATCTCGTCGTACACGTCGGAGGTTATGGACTGGCCGGGGCGGGCGTTAAACGTTCCGCTGCGCTCCCAGTCGGCGCGGGTGTAGGTGTCGGCGGAGGGGCGGTCGGCGGCCAGGTCGCAGTAGTGGTTGAACATCAGGCGGGCGTCCTCCGGGTCGTGGGTGTGGTAGCACTCAATTTCCCGGCCATCGGGGTACATGGCCATAACTTCGATATAGCCATATTCGGCGGTGAGGTCTGCCGCGTCGATGATGATCTTGCGGCCCTGCCAAGTGGTTTCGGTGTGGTGTAGGGTTTTCATAGTTGTTTGCTCCTTTCAGCATTTAGCGGTTTCGGTCAAGACGGTTTCACCGTTGATTTTTACGGTGATCGTCTCTATGTTGGCGTTGCGGTCCTGGGTGCTGCGGTACTCGTAGCGGTCACCGTTCGGCCACTCGCGGACGTGGTAGGAACTTGTCCAGGTAAAACCGCCGTCGTCATAAGAATACGGCAGGGTCGCACGCTCCTCGCACCATTCTAAAATCTGTTCTCTAGTCATTGCTTATTGCTCCTTTTCTTTTTTAGTAGTGGGATGCCGTCGCTTTACTGTGCGGCGGCTCAAGGTATCAGGCGGGGATCGTTTCGCGGCTGCGGGTCTGGTAGCTGGTGCCGTTGTACTTGTTATAAATGTCTTGGTAGCTGGCCTTCCGGTTCCGGCGGCTGCTGTCGCCTGCCGGGTGCCAGTAGTATTTGCAGCGGTTAGCAGACCAGCGGAAACCGAGCTTTTCGAGGGTGTGCAGCCACTTGTGGCTACTGTCGGCCCAAATCCAGGAGCCGACGACATCGAACCTCAGGCCGGGGCACTTGGCGAGTTCTTCGGCCATCTTGGCGGCCTCTGCATCTTGCGCGGCCTTGGCGGCATTCTCTGCCGCTCTGGTCTGCTCGTACTGCTGGCGGCCTTGCTTGGCCTGTTCGCTGCAGAAGCGGGGAAGGGTGGGCTTCAGCTCGTCCCACTCGGCGTTGATTTCCTGCATGTCGGTGACGCTGCCGCCGTGGTCGGGGTGGTGCTTGCTGGCGAGGTCTCTGTACATTGCAGTGCCTTCGGTGATGGTGCAGGGGCGGGGGTTAAACCATTTATAGGTCTTATATGTGGTAGTCATGTTGTTTCCTCCTGTGGGGCCGCTGGGCGGCTGCTCTTTGTTTCGATGGCTTTATTATATCCGTCTACGTGTATTTTGTCAATACGTCTACGTGTAGTTTGTAGGATTGCACAGTAAACGTCTACGTGTTTTGTGCATCTTGTACACGTTGACGTATTGGGCGCGGTGTGGTATGATGGTGGTACTATATAAGAGGAGGCGACAACATGGCATCACAAGCACAGATACAGGCAAATGTTCGGTACAATCGCAGCCGGGACAGCATCACAATCCGGCCCAGCAAGGAGGACGGCGCAGCAGTGCGGCAGGCAGCAGCAGCAGCCGGGCAGAGTGTGCAAGGGTACATTATGCAGGCATGTTCCGAGAGGATGCAACGAGAAAATCACGATAAACCGAAAAGCCCTTGACAAGATCGCACTTGCGTAGTAAAATGTGTATAATGAGCGAACCACGCGAGGAAGCGAGCTTCCGCGGCGGGGCTCACTCATTATACAGTTTTAACGTGTCAACGCGAAAAAATAGGTTTCTTGCGTCCAGCTTTACCGCTGGGCGCTTTTTTTGTTGCTATAAAAGGAGGGTGGCAACATGGCAGAGAAGAAGACGGCGCAGGCCGTCCAGCTTGGAGAAGTGACCCGCAAGGCAATTGCAGGAGTCGAAAAGGCCAGGCAAGCAGCAGAACGCGGCGAACTCGTAGATAAGCGCGGCAACAGGATGAACCCGGCCAGCATTGCGAATCTGCGGCCAGGTACAGCAATAAAGGATATGGAACCGGAACGTAGGCGGGAAATTCAGCAGGCAGGACAGAAGGCCAGCGTTGAAGCCCAGAAGAAGCGCCGAACGATTAAGGAAATATATAGCGGCCTGCTACAGCAGCCGGACAGTGTGGAAGGGCTGGAAGATGAGAAACTAGCCCAAACTGTGCAAGAGATGGCACAGCAGAGGGGAAAGCCTATAACTTTATATGAATCAATCGCGGTTGCGATGGCGGCGAAAGCGAAGGCCGGAGACGTCAAAGCGGCGGTGTTTGTGCGGGATTCTGCGGGCGACAAACCGGCTGATCAGATGGAAATTACAGCCGAGGCCGTGACAGATGCGGATAGAGAATTGATGCAGAACATCCAGAAGCGGCTGCAAAAGAACGATAATACGTGAATTTGCGGTTCGCTAAATAAGTATTTAGCGAAACAGTGACCAGCAGCAGGCGGAAACCGGGGGCTGGCTGTAGATGAAGAAGGCCCGGGCGGTGGTATTTTTTTAGGCGGTCTGCCGGGAGAGGGCAGGCGGCAGCATGGCAGGGGGTACCCCCTATAAAGGGGAGGGCGGGGCTCATAGGTAGCGCGGCCCGGTACGAATATGTCCATTCCCCCAGCGAACATAAAAATAAATTCTCTCCCATGCCACAAATGTCCATGCAAAATGAAAGAAAGCACGGGATTGTATCTCAAACAAGAAACAAGAGTACATATCCCCCCCCCTATGAGGGAACTATACCCTACATAGCAAAGGTTCCCTAAAAAAATAAAATTTTGAAATTTTGAGTTTCACGGTGCGGAGACAGTACCTCCTACTGCTTATGGGACTAGGGCCGTCCGCTTCAAGACCCAGCGGCCACAATAAAGCGTTCTGCTACGGCAGGGCGCTTTTTTATTTGCAGAATAAACCCGCGGGGAGTGGGAACGGTTTGCTAAACCGATTGGCCGCCGGTGGCGGCTGGGGTTCGTGTCCTCTGTTCTGCGCCATACACAACATGGGAGCCGGTTCGTCTAATAGGAAGGACGCGCGATACAAGGGTTCGAGTCCCTTACGGGTTGCCATGTTGTGTGTTTTATATGCTGCATAGCCAGCTGCAAACTGGGCCTGACCAGTCAATGCGGCAATGGCGCTGCGTTCCGCAAGCTACGGCGCAGAAAGGGTGCAAGACCTGTGTGCAGCACCAATGCCGATGATACGGGTCAAGGTAGCAGGGCCGGACGCCGGTAATTGTGTTCCCCGTTAGGCAGACCCCGCGAGCCTACTAACAGTGCGCAACATACGGGGATTTTATACGGGTGTAGTTCAATGCAGAACTGCGGTCTCCAAAACCGCAAGATGAGGGGTCAAAACCTTCCACCCGTGCCAAATGCTGGGTCGCTCCCACCGGTGAAAGCCCGGCGCAGGAAACGCGATAGCTAACCTGAACGCTGTAAGCAAAGCGGCGAGCCGATCAGGAGCGCGGCGCGATGGCAGGTCGCAACGGGACTTCGAGAGCCTGGAAAAATCTGCCCGGCATCTGCTTGTGCGGACTACGTTACTGACGCAGTTACGCATCGCCGAAACCCATAACATCAAAGCAGAGACCGCGACCAGCGGACGGGATATAAATAACGCTGGATTACGTTGCAGGTGTGCAGCTGCAACGGGTGAGACCGGCATAGCATAAACTGGTAGGGCGGGTATGGGGAATTTTTGAGGGAATGGGGTGATATGTTGACGCTGGAAGAAATGCGGGAACTTGAACGCGAGGCGTGCAGGAAAGACCCGGTGTATTTTTGCGAAACATATTGCCACATTGAGGACAAGGACGCAGACGAGCTGATACAACCGTTTACGCTGTGGGACGGGCAAAAAAAAGCACTGGTCGTGTTTGCCGAGAACCGTCTTGTTTGCGTGCTGAAAGCGCGACAGCTGGGCTTTACATGGCTGGCGCTGGCAGAGGTGGCGAGGCTTGTGGCGCTGAACACAGGCCGTACTGCGATTGGCTTGAGCCGGTCAGAGGACGAGGCCAAAGAGCTTGTGCGCCGCCTTGCGGTGATACTGCGGTACATGCCGGGGCTTATCCGAGAGGTGGACACGCCGGGCGGCAGCGTTGCAGGCTGGACGGGGCCGGTATTCTACAAAAGCACAATGCAGGTGGTTGTGATGTGGCCGGACGGCCCGGAGAGCGTGTTTAAGGCGTTCCCGTCAAGCCCTGCGGCAGGCCGTTCGTTTACCGCTGACTTGATCGTGATAGACGAATGGGCGTTCCAGCAGTACGCAGAGGAAATCTGGCAGGCTGCATACCCGGTTATCAACAGACCGTTCGGCGGGCGGGTTATCGGGCTGTCAACCATCAAACTTGGCACGCTGTTTGAGGAAATCTACACAAACCCCGGCAACGGTTTTGCAAAGCTGTTTTTGCCGTGGAGCACAGACCCGCGCCGCAGTGAAAAGTGGTACGCACAGACTGTTGCTGCGCTGGGCGAAGATAAAACGATGCAGGAGTACCCTGCAACTGAAGAAGAAGCGCTCTCCGCCCCCGGAGGGCGCTTTTTTAGTGAGCTTGACAAAGATACTCACTTGGTCGATGCACCCCCTACAGGGCCGCTAAGACGCTATGTGACGATTGACTACGGCCTTGATATGCTGGCGGCACTCTGGATCGCTGTTGACACGCAGGGCCATGCAACGGTGTACCGGGTGGACGGCGGGCCGAACAAGACGATAGGTGAAGCAGCAGACTTGATTTTGCGCGATTCTGCCGAGGAAGAGATAGACATGTATCTTGCACCGCCTGACCTGTGGAATCGAAGTCAGGAAAGCGGCAAGAGCCGCGCACAACTGTTCAGCGAGGCGGGATTGCCGTTGGTGCAGAGTTCCCGAGACTTCCCGGCAGGATGCGCGGCCATGAAACAATGGCTGCGCAAGGACGAAAAGAGCGGAAAAGGGTATCTGACGTTCTACAAGCCGGGCGAGTTATGGACGTGCCTGACGAAGATACAGAAGGATGATAAAAACCCCGATGTGTATGCGAAGAACCCGCACGGCCTGACGCATTACCCGGACGCATTACGCTATTTTTGCGTTTGGTGGACAAGCCCGGCGAAAAAACCTGTGAATATACGAAAGAGGCCGTGGACGGCGGACATGTACGAGGATTACAAGAACGCCAGCCAGAAAGACCGCAAAATGCTGATTGAGAAATGGGGGAGCCCTGCATGAGATGCCCGACTTGCGGCGTGGAGTGCCGCGTGGATTCAAGTACGAAGGTGCTGAAATTTATCTGCCGAAGCAAGCAATGCCCGCGATTTGGACAGGTTGTGGGGGAGCTGGCACAGGGAAAAGCGGTGCAGAGGGTGAGTTACCCGGTGAATTACGAGGAAAATGGTGAATAAGATTCACTTTGCCCCTCATCCGCCGCTGCGGCGGCACCTTCCCCCACGGGGGAAGGCAGGGGAATTACGATAGAAGAAGCGTCTACCCGAAAGGGTAGGCGCTTTTTTTATACAAATTTAGCCGGCGGGCGTTGTACGCGGAGGAACCTATGGACGAGTTTGAAAACGGCGTGACCGCTGGCGTAGCCGACCAGATTGACGACAACCCGACAGAAAATGTGGAAACTGTGGAAAGTGAAGTGGAAAGTTCCGCCCAAAACACGGAAACTGCCGCAGAACCGGAAATCCCTAACAATGTATGGGCCATTGCCCGCCAGCGCAGCGAGCGAGAGGCACAGCAGCGTGTGGACAGACAGTTTGCACAGAGATTTGCCGGGTACAAAAACCCCGAGACCGGCGCGCCGGTCAAGTCGATGCAGGACTATTTCGCCGCACTGGACGCCCAGAACAAGCTTGACCGTCAGCGTGCAATCGAGCAGGCCACGGCGAACCAGACAGCGGAACAGAGAGCCGCGTTGCAGCGCCTTATCGACAACGACCCGGAGAAGGCACGGCTGAAAGCCGAGATGGAGGAGCTGAAAGCCGCCAGAGTCAACGACGAGGCGCAGGCAGCGTTCAATGCTGACTTTGCCGCGCTGCAAAAAATTGAGCCGAGCCTGAAAACCACCGCAGACCTTGCCAAGCTTGAAAATTTTGACAAGATGGTCGAGCTTGTGCAGAGAAACGGGCTGGACATGGTGACCGCCTACAAGGCGCTGAACTACGGCAAGGCCGTGCAGAGCGGCACGGAGGCCGGTAAACAGGCAGCTATCAACGCGGCACGCGGCAAAGGGCACTTGGCCGCGCACGGCGGCGCCAATATGCCGGGCAAGGAAAAGACCATGAGCAGCGGGATGCTTGCGAAAGCGCATGAGTATTTCCCGGACAAGAGCGATGAGGAGCTGCAGAAGCTCTACAACTCGATTTGATTTTTTTGTGTAAAGGAGACTGACTATGGCAGTTATTTTTAGCAAGGCAAGCGGCCTTGCCAATGATTTTTGGAATGAGTGGGCTGACCTGCTCACCATGAAAATGAAGGACACCGACAACGAGAAGAACAACGATGACGAGCTTGTCAATGCGCTGTTCAATGTCAAGAAGTCCAAGCGTTTCGGCGAAAAGATCGCAGGCATGTCTACCTTCTCCAACTTTGATCTGGTCGATGAGGGCGCGTCCAGCCCGCTGGATGATTTCGGCGAGGTGGAGCCCAAACTTATCCAGCATTCGGAGTTCAAGAAGGCGTTCCGCATCACCAAGACGATGATCGAGGACAACCAGTTCGATATGGCCGCTGCCCGCGCTGCAGCCTATGTGCGTGCCTACAAGCGCAGCCGTGCTGTGTTTGCTTCCAGCGCACTGACCAGCGCTGCCGCGACCTTTACTTACGGCGCAAAGACCGGGCTGGATTCCACCACCGCAGACGGCAAGGCCCTGTTTGCCAAAGATCATACCGGCAAGACCGGCGTTGCCGCGCAGTCCAATGTGTTCACCAATGCGCTGGGCACCGATGACGCGATGTTGAACAAGCTGGCGAATGTCGGCTTCAACTTCATGAATGCCTCCGGCAACCACATGGGCTATGTGTTCGACACCATCATCCTGCCTGCTAACCGCCCCGAGATGATCGTGCTGGCAAAAAAGATCGCCAACAGTGACCAGCAGGTCGGCAGCAACTTCAACGATGTGAACGTCAACAAGGGCATGTGGAAGCTGATCGTTGACCACCATTGGCAGGCTGCTGAAGAGACGAACCCCTATATCATCATGAGTTCTCAGGCCAACAAGGACCTGCTGGGCAATGTGTTCTATGACCGTACCGCGATGGAGACCTTCCAGAATGTGGACACGATGACGCAGGATTTGATCACTTCCTGCCGTGGCCGTTTCAGCGCCGGTTTCGGAGATTGGCGGCACGTTATTTTGGGCGGCGCTACTGCTGGCAGCACGCTGACCTAAGGCGGTGCAGCATGGTTCCTAAAGGATTGAAAATCGGGGACACCTTTGAGGACGGCAAGCGGCTGTATGTTGTGGAGGCCGTGAACAAGGACGGGACGTATTATTCCCGGGCGGTAGAGAACTCCCCCAGACCTGCGGCCACCTCCCACGCAAGCGATGAGAGCAAGGGAAAACGGCGAACCAAGAAGCAGTAATTTTAGCGGCTCTGCTACGGCAGGGCCGCTTTTTTATCACATTTGCGGGGGCATGACCCCACAGGAGTGACGATATGAAGAAAGACGATAAGCAGACAAAAGACCTTGAAAAATGGCAGGGCAAGCTATCCAACGCGAAAGCTGCATATAGTGACACCCTGGAAAAGATGCGCAAGCGCGAGGCCATGTACTATGGCAGCCACGAGATACAGGGCGCCAAAAAGAACGCCACGAATGTGCGCAATATTATCTATGAGCTGATTGAAAGTCAGGTAGATTCCAGCTACCCGATGCCAAAGGTAACAGCCATCCATGCGGAAGACCGGGACTTGGCGCGAAAGGCCGAAAACATGCTGCGCAATCAGGCACGGCGGATGCGGTTTATTGAACTGAATGACCGAAGCGAACGCACAGTGCCGGTGCAGGGCGCGGACTTTTTCCATGTGGAGTGGAACCCGATTGCAGGGTATCACTGCACGCTGGGCGATGTTGAAGTAGAGATGCGTCACCCACGGCAGGTCATTCCGCAGCCGGGTGTGTACCGCATTGAGGATATGGATTATATCTTTGTGCAGGTCTCAAAGAGCAAGGATTCGCTGGAAGAGCGGTACGGCATTACCATTGAGACCGACACAGAGGACGCGCCGGACGCGCGCGGGGGCGATGACAGCACCCACACAGGCGTTGTGACGCAGAACATTGTCTATTACAAGCACGACAAGGGCACAGTAGGCATGTTTAGCTGGGTAGGATGCCAGGTGCTTGAAGACTTCCCCGATTATTATGCGCGAACGGCAGAGGTCTGCACGAAATGCGGACGGCGGCGCGTGGGAGATGTCTGTGTTTGCGGGGGCAAGAAGTTCAAAGAACAGCCGGTGCAGACCCTTACGCTGACACAGGATGTAGTGCTTGGCAGCGGCGAGGTACTGCCTGCACAGGTGATGGGCGAGGATATGCCCATTGTGAACCCGGACGGCAGTGTGCAGCGTGACAACGAGAGCGGCGAGGTCATTATGATGCCGGGCGAGATGGAGGCCAACGAGATACCGGCCTACAAACCGCACGGGTTCCCGATTGTGGAGCGGATAAACATTGCGGCATCGGACAAGTTTTTGGGCGTATCGGATGTAGATATAATCGCTGACCAGCAGCAGGCTATCAACAAATACGGCACGAAGATTCAGGAAAAGCTGCTGAAAGGCGGCAGTTGGGTAGTGCTGCCGGAGGGCGTAAACGCAGAGCTGAACGATAACGAGCTGAAAATTTTGCGCGTGGACAACCCGAGCCAGAAAGCCATGATTGATGTTATCAATGTGCAGCCCAATGTGCAAAACGATCAGAACATGCTGGAAATGAATTACACTTGGGCAAAATCCACTTTGGGAATTACGGACGCATTCCAGGGCAAGTACGATTCTTCCGCTACATCGGGCAGTGCGAAGCAGTTCAGCGCGAACCAGAGCGCAGGCCGTTTGCAGAGCAAGCGCGAGATGAAGAACAACGCCTATGCAAAGCTGTACCGTATGATGTTTGAGTTTTTGCTAGCGTATGCCGATGAGCCGTACCCGATGACCGAGACTGACACGGACGGCGAACAGCAGTTCGGGCATTTTGACAGGATGGAGTTTTTGAAGCGGGACGCAGCCGGGGAATTGTACTGGAACGATGAATTTATCATTGAGGTTGACCCTGCAAGTAACCTTGCCAGCAACCGTGAACGGCTGTGGGATATGGTCGATGTGAAGTATCAGGCGGGCGGTTTTGGCAACATTACCGAGCCTGCAAGCCAGTACCGGCTGTGGACTTTCCTGAAAGAGACCGGATTCCCGTATGCAGCCACAATGCAGAAATCCATCAAAGAGGAGATGGACAAACAGGAAGCTATGCAGCAGGGGGTGATTGCGAATGACATGGCAAGAAATCAAGTTAGCAACCTTGCAGAAAATGTTCAGCTCTGACGGGACCACGATTGATGCGAACGATGATGCCATAAGCGAGTATTTGAACGCGATGCCGCAGGCGGCCAACGAAGCGCTGCAGATGCTTGCGACCTCAGGGCGGTATATCCGCAAAAGCACGACCATTGAAAAGAGCAAGGGCGAAACCTTTGCACTGGATATGACCAGTGAGCTAAAGGACTTTTACCGGATCGGCACGTTGGAAGTTTACAGCCTTGACGATAACGGTGTGCCGACAAAGTACAACGGCGCTGCGTTTATGGCCGGGAAGTACATGAAATTCCCCGAAGATGCCGAGGGCATTTTTGAGATTTTTTATGATGCAAAGCCGACAGCAATCACGCTAAACACGTTGGACGATACAAAAATCAACCTGCCGGACGATGCTGTTGTGTTGCTGCCCCTGTATATGGCAAGCCAGCTGTACAAGGACGATGATATTGCGGTAAGCACCTATTACCGCAACGAGTTTGAGGTTGCCTTTGAGCGGCTGAAAAACCCGGACAGAATGCCGACACAGGAGAGCTGGGGCAACAATACAGGGTGGTGGTAAGAGATGGCTTTTGCGATACCTGAAATCCCGAGACGGAGTGTTATTAAGCTGACGCAGTTTTACGGCGTGGATTTCACCTCAAACCCGTTCAATGTGAGCGTGACGCAAAGCCCCTATGCGGAAAACATGATACGCAGTGAACCCGGCAAGGTGCGCAAGCGCATGGGCTATGAGACCATGTACAAATTTACCGGGAGAATCAACGGGCACTATGCGAGAAAGAAAGACAAATATGACCTGATACACGCCGGGACCGGGCTGTATGTCATGAAGGACACACCACAGCTTTTGTACAGCGAAATGAACGATGCGAAAAGCTATGCGTGGCAGTTTGGCGACAACCTTTACATTGTGGACGGCAAGAAATTCCTTGTCTATGACGGCACTACCGCGAAGCCGGCGGAGGATGCCGCTTATATCCCGACAGTGACGATTGCAAAAGCCCCGAACGGCGGCGGCAAGCAGTATGATGCGCTGAACCTATTGCAGCCAAAATTCAAAGAAAAGTTCCTTGCGGACGGAACGAGCAAAGAATATCATTTAAGTTTTTCTGGGCTGGACGATGCCAATGTGACGGTGCGCCAGCTGCAGAAGGACGGCACATGGAAAGAAATCAGCGGCTTTACTTGCAACGCAGAAAAAGGCATTGTGAGCTTTACGACTGCGCCGGGGAAAAGCCCTGTTACCGGTGAGGACAACATTGAAATCGAAGCACGGCGCACTGTAAAGGGATACAGAGACAGAATCAACAAGTGCTGCATCGGCGCGCGGTTTGGTGTAAACGGCGATGTAGACCGTTTGTTTTTGAGCGGGAACCCGGATTACATCAACTACGACTGGTACAGCCAGAAGGACGACCCGACTTACTTCCCCGATACGGGGTACAGCGTGCTTGGCACGAACAAGAGCGCGGTTGTGGGGTATACCATCATTGAAAACCGATTGGCTGCCCACAAGGACGACTACGAGCCGGACAGAAATATTATCCTGCGCAGCGGAAACTTAGTGGACAGCGAAGCGGCTTTCCCGATTTACAACACGATGAAAGGCCCCGGCGCGATTGCGAGAGACAGTTTTGCCTACCTGCAGAATGAACCGGTGTTTTTGACGAGCGCCGGTATCTATGCCATTGCGGCCAGCGACATCAACGCGGAGCGTTACAGTCAGGATAGAAGCTACTACTTAAACGGCAGGCTTTTGGACGAAAGCAATTTGAGCGACGCTTGCGCCTGCGTGTACAACGACATGTATTGGCTGTGCGTGAACGGGCATGCCTATGTGCTGGACGGACTGCAAAACCTTGGCTTGACAAAGAGTGAGCCGTATTCAAACCGGCAGTATGTTGGATTTTACTGCACAAACATTCCGGCGCGGCTGCTGTTTGTAAAAGATGGGACGCTGTGGTTTGGCACGAATGACGGCAGAGTGTGCCGGTTTTTCACAGACGAGACGAGCTACCTTAGCTACAGCGACGATGGAAATGCCATTGCGGCAAGCTGGCAGACGCCGTATGTAAGCGGCAGTAACTTTTACAAGACCAAGACATTCAAGCATCTGGCGGTGCAGCTGGTAAACTCCGCATCGGCGGGCGTGCAGATTTCTGCCATTGTAAAGGGTGAGTGGAAAACCATCAAGGAATTTCTGACTGGTGTGAGCTACTTTAGCTATTCACGCCTTTCGTACTCACATTTGTGCTATTCCAACGATACAAGCCCGAAGACATTCCACTCAAAGCTGCGCATCAAGCGAGTGGACAAATGCAGTTTCCGGTTTGAGAATGACATGCTGCATGAATCCTTTGGCATTGTGCAGGCCAGTATCGAGTATGTAGAGGGCGGCAACTATAAGGGGTGATACCATGAGAAAAATCACAGAGACCGACCTTGCCGGAAAAGGGAACATTGGCAGGCCGGATATACCGGGCGTATCGACAGCAGAGATGCAGCGCATTTTAGACGAGCTTTCCCGCGATGTCATTGTGCCTGCCTTTAACGAGCTTTCCGGGCAGGTGGAGACTGCCGTAAATGACCGATACACCAAAGAGGAAGCCGACAGAAAGCTGAACGAAAAGGTGTTTGAAATCGGTGCCGGTGACATGGCAAAATCGGTGTACGACCCGGGCAACAACGGTGTGAATGTGACTGTGCAGCCGTGGAACTGCGTAAAGTCCGGCACGGTTTATTATCTGTCCGGTTCCGGTACTACAGGCAGATGTAAGATTCCTGAAGCATGGACAAGCGGGGACACTTTCTCTGTCAATGGCAATGCGGTGCCTGCCTACTGCGGGGCTGATACTGTGGACGGAGATACAATCGTTGCCGGGAGATGGGTGCTGTTTACCTATGACGGTACACAGCTAAATTTTAGCGGCGGCGGTGGATTGGGTTTAAGCAAGCTGGCGCAGGCCACCGCTGCTGCTGACAATGTGCTGGCGGGAAAAAGCTTTTATGCTGTGGATAAGACGCTTAAAGAAGGGTCTATGCCGAATCGGGGCGCAGTGGACACAACTATAAACCCGGGAAGTTCTTACGCAGTCCCCGCAGGATACCACAACGGCGAAGGCCGCGTAAAGGCGGCAACATGGACAAAAGACAAATATTTATATCTGGTCATACAGTATCAGGGCGGCTATGGAAACCCTATTCCGGAGTATGCGGCAACAGTGGTTGCACAAGGCATACCGGAGCCCGGTTTTCTAGCGCATTATAGTGGCGCTGGAAATGGCAATGCAGTTACAAATGTATGCAATGCCAATATGCTGAATATTGGAGCCTATGCCGGAAACGGCACGGCACAGATAACACCACTAACCTACCTATATGACATTTTTCACAAAACGAATCATGATCCTGGTGTTGTTTATACATTAGGCGCCGGAGTTTATTGTTACCGTATGAGATGAGGGCTAAAGCATGGCAGAGAACACAATTATTCATGAAATCAGCCTTGTCGGGTACAAAGCTGCTTCCACCGGCGGCATGCTGGATTTGGGCACATGGGGCAGCTACGGCATTGAAAAGCTGCACCTTGCACTGGACGCAGCATGGCAGGATTTGACCATTACGGCGTTTTTCAATGTGAAAGGCGAAGTTGTGGCAAAGAAGGTCGTGGGGAAGGACGGCTATGCAGATGTGCCGTGGGAAGCCACAAAGGAAAACACTTTTGCCGGGCGCATTGTGTTTGAGGGCAGCATGAACGGCCAGCGGCGTATTACCACAGACCTGAACTACAAGGTCACGAACCACAGCGAGATCACTGACATCGACCCCGTGCCGACAGATGACCGATGGAACCAATTTGTGACCCAGAACAAAGAGTACCGCGACGGTGCGTATGAAGCAGCCACAAAAGCTGAAGCGCGAGCAGAGGACGCAGAGGCGGCCAGCGAAGATGCGCAGGCCGCCATGCGTGCCGCGAAGGCCAGTGAAGACGCAGCTGCGGCCAGCAAAATTGCAGCAAAAAACAGTGAGGACAAGGCAAAAGCCGGTGCGGATGCGGCAGCGGTAAGCGAGGGCAATGCCAACGCCAGCGAGAGAGCGGCAGCGAGCAGTGCGGCGGCAGCTGCAACAAGTGAGGGCAACGCCGCAGAAAGTGCTAAGAATGCAGCCAGTGCGGCGAAGAAAGCGGCGGACGAGAGTGTAGCTGCAAACATCGCTACTATCGAGAAGATGCAGACTGATGTTGCAAATAAGCAGGCCGCTGCTGCCGCCAGTGAGAAGGCCGCTGCGGCGAGTGCTATTGCCGCTGCAGGCAGTGCCGCACAGGCGGAAACGCAGAAAACGGCGGCGGCAAAGTCCGCCAGTTATGCACAGGGTTACATGCAGACAGCAAGCGGCGCGGCAACCGCTGCCAATGCAAGCGCGGAAAACGCGGCGGAGTCAAAAGCTGCGGCGGGAAATTCTGCAAGCGCTGCGGCGGGAAGTGAACAGGCAGCAGGGGCATCGGAAGTGAAAGCAGCTGAAAGTGAACGTGCTGCAAAGGCGAGTGAACGGGCCGCGGCAAAATCCGCACAGGCAGCACTGGAAAGTAAAACAGCTGCGGCAACCAGCGAGGTAAACGCTGCTGCAAGTGCGAAGAAGGCACAGGACGTTTCTGACAGCCTGCCCGCGGATTACACGACGGCAGTAAATGATATTGGCACGCTGAAAAACCAGATGCAGCGTGCCTACCCAGATGACAGCACGATTGGTGGCAAGCCGTGGAGCAGCAAGCACATCATTGACATGCTCTGCCCACCGCTTGAAGAAAGCGGCAACCCTGTTGTGTGCTACCCCGTGGCGGGATACCCGCTGGGGGTGAAAGCGAAGTGGGAACCGGTGCAGGAGGGCACGGGAACGCCGTCACCGGAGAACATCCGTCCCATCAAGGGCAGGGACAGCGTGAAGGTGGAGCGGTGCGGGGAGAATCTGCTGAATATAAACTCATTTAATAAATTCACAGTTAACGGAATCACATATGAGTATGTTCCGGATGGTGGTATTCATGTATCCGGCACAGCAACGAGTAATACAAGCAGCCAAACGTTTCCGGTTTGGCATCTGCCGACCGGAAAATACCACGGACTGGATGCAGGTGAAGGAATTCTCTCTTTTCTTGTAGTGCATAGAAATGGGAAAGACTTGTGGCTAACGGCAAAAGGTATTTTTGAGATTTTGGCTGGGGACGTAACCATGTATTGGTACATGGTTACGATTGCCGGCACAACGGTTGACAAGACAGTATATCCGTACATCGTTCCCGGCACCACCGCCCCCACCACCTACAAACCATACATCAGGCAGACCGCCACCCTGACCCTGCCCGAAACCGTGTATGGCGGTGAGGTGGTCGCGGTGACGGGAGGGGGACAGGAGACGTGGAAAACGTTGACGCTGGACGGGACAGAAGGTTGGGCAATTAGAGATACACTTATTGGTGTGTACAACTTACTATCGCCGACAGATAACGGGAAAGGAATATGTACACATTTCGACGTTAAAAGGAATTATTCTGGTGATTGCATAATTATCGAAAAAAATGGTACTGTATATTTAGGACGTGCGTTATTTGATAAATATACCGTGGATACATGGCGTGCCTACCTTGCCGCCCAGAACGCCGCAGGCACGCCTGTACAAATTACTTACAAGCTGGCAGAGCCTGTGCCCTTCACTGCGACAGGCGCACAGCCCATCCCCGCGATTGCGGGAGTAAACACCGTGCTGACCGATGCCGACAGCGCGACTGTGACGGGACGCGCAGACCCAATAAAGAGAATCACTGATTTGGAAGATGCAGTAGCATCTCAAACATGAAAGGAGAAATCACTATGGCGATTAAAAGTAAAGCACGGCACGATTTGACGCTGCGCAGCATCAAGCGAGAGATTGCAGCAGGACGTGACGTTGCATTTTGGCTTGACAAAGCATACACGCACTACGACAACGGCCTGCTGGATGAGGCGGACATTGCCGAGGTGGAGACGCTGGCGCAGGCGTATTATGATGCGGTGGACGCGAGAGAGCGCGCAGACGAGGTTACGGAGACGCCGGATGTGCCGGAGGTTGACGGCGCTGAAAATACCACAGACGAAGAAAACGACACCAACGAAAAGGAGAGTGAAACCAATGAAGGATGAAATGATCCGGTCGCCCGAAATGGACGAGGAGCTGTCGAACGGGAAGGGAGAGGACGAGAATGAGTGATTCTGCACTGGCCGTTTACACGGCCATCAGCCCGAACTGCAACCGGCCCCGCAGCCAGCCAATCAGCAAGATTACCGTTCATCACATGGCTGGCAACATGACGCTTGAATCTTTCGGCGCTCTTGTCGGCAAGCCCTCCCGCCAGATGAGCGCAAACTACGCCATCGAATCCAGCGGGCGTATCGGGCTGTTCTGCCACGAGGCGGACAGGTCGTGGTGCAGTTCCAGCCCGTGGAACGACCACCGGGCTATTACGATTGAGGTGGCGAACGACAGCGGCGCACCGGACTGGCACGTCAGCGACAAGGCGTATGCCGCCCTGCTCGACCTTTGCACCGACATTTGCCGTCGCAACGGCATCAAGGAGCTGACCTACACCGGCGACAAGAACGGCTCGCTCACGATGCACTGCTTCTACGCGGCTACCGCCTGCCCCGGCCCCTATCTCAAGAGCAAGTTCCCGGGAATTGCGGCACAGGTCACGAAGCGCTTGAAGGGCGACGTGGCCGACGCTGAACCCGCCAAGACGAATGAGGAAAACTTCATCTCCGTCATGGCCGAGAAGTGCCAGAGCCGCTGCCTGAACGCACATCTTCTGCCGTCGCTGTGCATTGCGCAGGCTTGCCTTGAAAGCGCCTACGGCACGAGCGAGCTTGCAGTACAGGCCAACAACCTGTTCGGCATCAAGGCCAGCAATTGGAGCGGCAGAGTGTACAACAAGGCCACGAAGGAGTGGGACGGCAGCAAGTACATCACCATCACGGCGGGGTTCCGCGCCTACGATACGATGGTCGCCTGCGTCGAGGACTACATCAAGAAGCTGACGACCATGCCGCGCTATTCCAATCTGGTCGGCTGTACCGACATCAACAAGGCGTGCGAGTACATCCGCGCCGACGGCTGGGCGACCAGCCCGACCTACACGTCGAGCTTGCTGGCCGTCGTAAAGCAGTTCAACCTGACACGGTACGATGCCGCCATCAAAGAGGACAAGCCCGCCGCGCCGACGCATCAGGAGGTATGGCTGGATCACGTCGTCCTGCCGAACGCTGCGGCGATGGAGTTCTACGCGGTTGCCAAAAAGTACAACCTCGATAACGACAGGGCGTATCACGCTAAATTTGTGGAGGTGTGATGCCGATGCAGCACGTATTTTCGTTTACGATTGCGGAAGCCTGGGCGTTTTTAATTTACGCGGCGGGCGCTGCCGCCGGACTGTATGCCGGGGGCGTTGCCATCAGCAAAGTCATCACTGCCATAAAAAAGCCGAAAGCCGACCAGGACAAACGCATTACCAAGCTTGAAGAGCGGGTGAACGCCATGGAGGGATTTTTGAAAAAAGACAAACTGCGGCTTGACCGCATGGACGAGGGGCAGCATGTGACCATGCAGGCGTTGCTGGCCCTGCTTGACCACAATCTGGATGGGAACAACATTGACCAGATGCAGAAAGCAAAGGAAGCCTTGCAGAAGCATCTGATCGGGTGAGGTGCTGCAAATGAAAGACTTTTTGAAAAACCTTGCCGCGCTTATCAAAGTCAAGACCATTGTGACGCTGGTTGTCGTTGCAGTGTTTGCGGCATTGGCGCTGCGGGAGAAATTACAGCCTGACACGGTCATGACCATTGTGACGATGGTCGTGGCCTTTTATTTTGGCACGCAGAGTGAGCGGAAGGGGTGACACTATGAACTATGGCGGAGGACTGCCGAATACCATCAAAAAAACGTATCCGGCACCAATTATCAAAAAAAACAATGGGCAAGGCGCTGCGGGAGCAATGGGCCCACTGTACAACAATTTTGCAAAAGTGACCGGTGGCGGAACGCCGTTGCCGGTCCCAGCAAAAAGGAACACGACACCCAGCACCGGTGCTGGCGGCGGGTATGTCGGCGGTGGTAGTTCTGGTGGCGGGAGCGCGGCGGCAAGCTACAGCGCACCGGCACAGAGCAACAACTACATGAACAGCTATATTAGCCAGATGCAGAGCGCGATGCAGGCCGCACAGCAGGCGGCGGCAGAAGCACAGAGCAGGGCAGAAGAGCAGATGCGCGCCGCGCAGGAGGCACAGCGCAGAGCGCGTGAGGAAGCCTACCAGCGCAGTGCTGCACAGCAGAAAGCCAACTATGAGTACGGGCAGGGCGAGTTGAACCGCGCCACGGAAAACGCCCTGCAGCAGGCGTATATCAACAAGATGATGAGCGAGCGCAACCTTGCCCAACAGCTTGCGGCGCAGGGCCTGAACGGCGGTGCAAGCGAGACCACGACAGCCGGTATGCTGAACAACTACAACAACAGCCGCAACGCGCTGGAAACCGAGCGGCAGAACCAGCTGGCAAGCCTTGAGAACACCTATCAGAACAACATGGCACAGCTGGAAAACCAGCGTGCCAGCGGCGATGCAGCGGATTTGAGCCAGTATCAGACGAACCTTGCGAACCTGACAGCAAACAATACGAACAATCTTGTCAGCCTGATGCAGGGTTACGCAAACATGGCAGCCAGCATGCCGCAGCTTCGCCAGAGATTCAACACGACCACCGGGCAGTGGGAGTACAGTTACGAGTAATGTATGCAGGGTGAGTGAGCAGCTGGATCAAGTTTGCCCTCATCCGGCCCTGCGGGGCCACCTTCCCCAGAGTGGGAAGGCTTTAGGAAATTTGGAGGTCTTGAGCTATGGCGAAAGTGAATGGTCGTGAAGATGCGCTGCTGAATGCGTATTTGAACCGATACCAGACGGCGCAGGCCAGCAATGTCAGCACTGGCCGCAGCACAACGAGGAAAGCACAGCAGCAGGGCAGTGCCATCATGAACGCCACTGACAAGACGCTGCCTGTGCTGCATAACAGCTACACCGAGACGCTGAACAACATTGTGCAGGGTGCAAGCCTTGAAAACAGCCTGAACAACGATATTTTGAACCGGCAGATGAAACTGGCGCAGGCGAAGTTTGACGCGGCAAACGATTTGTACCAGCAGCAGCAAAAGGCGCAGCAGTATGCGGCGAAGAAAGCGGCGAAGGCTGCAAAATCCAGAGGGGAATCTTCCGGCAAGGGCGGAAGCACCACCGGCACGGGCAGCGACACGGAAAGTGCGGCATCGCTGGATTCGCTGTTTGGCGGCGGTGCAAGCACCAGCGGCACGACAGGCAGTACGGCTGGCAGCAAGCCGAAAGCAGAGGACACGGAAAAGCCCAAGACAGAGAGCGAAAAGGCAAAGGAAAAGAGCGCGCAGGAGAAGTATCTGGAATCTAAGAAAGCTGGTGCGCGCACGACTGCCGCAAAGAGTTATGCCGAGCGAAACGGAACAGGCCTCGTGAGCGCCGCACAGCCTGCCAAGAGCCGCGCTGTGACGCGGGGCGGGAAAGTTATCGGCAGCAGTTACGCCGCCGCAGGAAGTGCCCCCAGCGCGGCAGAGACTCGGGCTGCAAAGGACAAGCGCAACGACTACAAGAGCCAGCAGGAGGACATTGCCGCCGCGCTGAAAAAATTGCAGACGGATACCAGCTACCGCACCGAGCTTGCCGCACCGGGGCGAAAACTGACGAGCGCCGAAATTCAGGCGGTAAAGGAATATAACCAGAAACCCGGAGACCTGTACAAGCAGGTGAAGACCGGCAAACTTTCGCTGGATAACTATAACAAACAGGGGCAGGAGCTTGCCCGCATGAACCAAAAAGCCAGCTTGGGCGGGCTGGGGCAGGATATGCAGGCGTTTACCTCCGGCCTGATGACATCTGTGCCATTTTTGAAACAGGTGGACAGCGCTGTTAAAGATTATGGCAACAAAGCCACAAACGGGCAATACGGGAAAGCCCTTGAAAGCGGAGCTGTGGCAGACTTTTTGCCGACGCTGGAAAATTATCAGGAACAAAACCGCATTGCTGCCGGTGCCGGCACAATAACCGGCAAAGCGGCGCAGTACAATTTGTTTAATAACCTGATGGAAGGCACGCCGCTTGCGAAGACGATGGGCAAGGCGGGCAATGCTGTTGTGGGGCAGGCACAGAAAATCCCTGTGTTGGGGGATGTACTGGGCGCGGGTGCCGGTGATGCACTGGGGCGCATTTTGACCGACACGACAGCAGACCTTGCACTGGACACCCTGCCGAGCCTTGTGAACGATGTGAGCGAGGGCAAGAGTGCCGGAGAGATCGCAGGCAACACTGCAAAGAACATTGCGGGCAATGTGGCGATGAACGCGCTGCCGGAAATCGGCGGGGCGTTGTTCAACAGACTGAAAGGCACGGCAGGGGATGCCGCGCAGGATGCCTTGAAACAAGCTGACAATGCCGTGCAGGATGTGCAGAGTGCTGCACCGGCAAGAAACATTGTGCAGCCGGAAGCCAACGGCACAACCGGGCTTGCCGCGCAGATACAGCAGATGAATACGCCAGACGCAGCCAACCGCAGCGCATTGAATACGCTGGATGAACTGCGCGGGCAGGTCAACTTGAACGGCGCGCAGGAAAAAGAGGCTGAACAGCTTCGCCGCGCCGTGTTGCAGCGCCAGCAGGAGATTGGCGATGAAGCTAAACTTGCGCTGCAAAATACGGACAGTTTGCCGATTGACGTGCAGCGCGCCGCGGGCTACAATGAAGTAAATGGAGGTGTTCAGAATGACAACCTGGGAGCAGGCGTTCGAGCAGACGTTCCCCTCAACGCTGACACTGGCGCAGGCTATGAACCGCAACCCGGAGGAGTTGGAAGCGGGCTTGCTGGACAGACTGGTACAGCAGGGCTTGGTAGCACCGCGGATGGCAACGGACGAGGAGTACAAGGCCCTGATGCGCCGGACGCTGGAGCGGTGGCTGAATGGGCAAAATCAATAACCGGCAAGGACAGACGCAGCGTTTACACCCGGCGCATTGAAGACCTGTACGGCCAGCTACAGAGCGGCGCGACGCGGGAGAGCATGGCTGACGAGGCAAAGGACATTGCTACCGGCATTGTGAAGGAAAGCAGCTTTGCGGAGCCTGTGGACGAGGCGACGGCTACGCTGCGGGATTACTTTAAAAGCACCCCCATCCGTCTGGACGAGCAGGCGGCGGGGGATATTTTGTATACCAGCGGCTTGAAGAACATCCAGCAGTACAACTTTCAGAACGGGACAAATTTTTCTACCACGAGTGGTTTACCGTATGACACTGCCCTGATGGAGCTTTCCGACATGGGGACTGGTGTGAGCGGTTCCGGCGTGGATGACCTGCTTTCCGCTGTAGCGGCCAGCAACCGCGGGGCTTTGGTGGATACCGACCAGGCGGCTGCGACGGCAGACTATTACCGTGACATGATTCTGGACGGCCCCACCGGGCGACAGGCTGGCACGGAGGACTTTGCGGACTGGCTTGAGGTGCAGGGCTTTGACAGCAATATGCCGGACTACACACGCCGCGTTTACGACAGGATGTTTGGCGGCACTGACACGGCGGATGCCGCCGCTTCCTTGCAGGACAGTATGGCACAGAGCGTTGCGGCCCGCCCGCTGAACGGTAGCGAGAGTGTGCCCGCAAATGCGGTTGGTGCGGAAAGTACACAGTATAACCGCCGCGAAGTGCTGAACCAGGACTACGCGAACCAGCGCGCGATGGGCGGCAAAATTGATGCGGACGAGGCCGCAGCAGCAGGTATTGGGCAACAGACTCATACCGTATACAGCAGGGCAGAAGGTAAGGATACTGCCAAACAGGATTTTGATTTGTTAGTACAGCAGAACGGCGATATTTTGAGCGCCGGGCGCACGGTTGCGGATGAATTAGCCCGAAAATCAGCTGACGGAAATTTTGATGCCAGCGACGTATATCGCGGTTATTATGCTGCCGACCAGCTGCAAAACATGATGAACAGCTACGAAAAAGGCAGCGCAGATGCACAGTTGGTGCAGGCGCAAATCGAAAACCTGAACCGCGCTGTCAGCGCCGGGCAGAGTAAAAATGCCCAAGCATTGAGCGCAGGGCGCTGGGCGCAAATTGACGAGTACACTCCCATCCGCAAGTTTGAACAAATCACGCAAAGAAAAGTAAATGATTTTGCGAAAACGCGAGACGGCAAGCAACTGGAATCTTTGGCATCAGATGTTGTAGAAATGGCGAAGTCCGGGCCGCAAGACGAAGAATTTACCGCTTTTTTGAAGGCACAGGGCGTTGATGTGGGAGATAATCCACTAAACGCACAGATGGATGACCTTGCCAAACGCATTAAGAGAATGGCAGATACGAAAGGCATCAAGGCCACCGATGAGCAAGCAAAATCTGCGGCTGCCAACATTCTTGCCGGAGGCAATGCAGACGATGTGTTTAATGCAATGGCGCGTAAAACTCTCGGCATTGAGAATTTAAGCCAGGAAGATTACGACTATGTAAAAAACGCATTTGCCGAAATGGCCGATATGCCTGACAGCAAAGCACGCTACGAAAAGGAAATGGACGCATATAAGCGGCTTACCAAATATTTGCCTGCCAAAACATTTGGCGACAAGATGGAAAGTATCCGCTATCTGTCTATGCTGGGAAATACCAGAACACACGCAAGAAATGTGCTTGGTAACGTATCAATGGGCGTCGTAACCCGCGCTAAAGACAATGTTTCCGGCGTGATGCAGCTTGCTTTGCCGAAAGACCAACGTACAAAAGCCGTTGGAACAACCCTTACAGCCGATGGCCGCAAGATGGTAGACCTTGCCAAAGAGTACGGGCAGAACAAAATGTATTCTGTTTTGTACAATGACGGTAAGTTCAATGCGGAAAGCGGGCTGCGTGCCGCGCAGGATACGTTTACAAGTAAGCCCGGGAAAGTAATCCAAAAGGCGGCTGACATCAACAGTGCATTGCTGGAAAAAGAGGATAATATTTTCCTTACTTCGGCGTTTGGCAATGCAATGGCAAGCCAGCTGAAAGCGCGTGGCTATGACAGCAGTGTTTTTACTGCAACCGACGCCAAGAGCAAGCAGGCACTTGTGGATGCTGCTGCAACAGCTTTACGCGATGCAAAGGAAGCCACGTTCCACGAAGATAATTTCCTTTCCACTGCGCTAAAAAATTTTCAGAATGATATTAAAGGGCACGGAGTCGGTGGAAAAATACTATGGGCGGTGGGCGAAGGCGTTTTACCGTTCAAGAAAACCCCGCTGAACATTGCCAAAAATGCAATGGAATACAATATTGTAGGTGGCACAGTAGAAGCTGCTTATCGCTATGCCACAGGTGCAAGCAGCGCAGATGTAATTGACGCTGCTGCCAAAGGTCTGACTGGCACGGCATTGATGGGCATTGGCGGTATCCTTGCTTATAATGGACTGCTGAACGGCAGTAGGAGTGGAGATGATCGCGCCGATGCGTTTAATGAGATGACCGGCAAGCAGGAATATTCCATCAATATTCCCGGTAAAGGAACGTACACCATTGATTGGGCAAGCCCCGCAAGCGTACCGCTTTTGATGGGCGCCGAGATTGCCAATGAATGGCAGAACGGTGGCCTTAGTGTTACAAAATTTCTTGACGCTGCGCGAAAAATCGGGAACCCGATTCTGGATACCACAATGCTGCAAGGGCTAAACGAAACGCTGGACAGCGTGAGCTATGCAGATTCCGACGATAAATTAGCAACGCTTCTCATGGGGACGATGGGCAGTTACGCACAGCAGTATGTTCCAACCGCGCTTGGTCAAATTGCTAGAACCATTGACCCGCTGCGCCGTTCCACCTACGGCGGCGGCGACACAAAGACCGAACGGGATATTGGGTACAATATCCGCAAGATGGAGAACAAAATCCCCGGCTTGAGCATGAATAACGAGCCGTACATTGACCAGTGGGGGCGTGAGGAAGCGAGTCTTGACGGGACGGACGATTCAGCGGAAGGAATGTTCCTGCGCGGTGCGTACAATATGCTTAGTCCAGGTTATGTGAGCGCCGAGAACATTACTCCGGTTGACGAGTACCTGCAAGAACTATACGGCAGCACGAACGACAGCCATGTCTTGCCGGAGAAGGCCAGCAGTAAAATCACCGTTGACAGCGATGACTACTACATGACCCCGGAGGAAAAGACCGAGTATGCCAAGACGAGCGGGCAAACAGCCTATGACCTGGTTGACGAGTTGCGGCAGAACAGTATGTTTTTGCAGCTGCCGGAAGACCAGCAGAGTGCGCTTGTGCAGGATGCCTACACGGTAGCCAAGACCGCAGGCGGTGTGGCCGCTGTGGGTGACGGCGTGAGCGGTGTGAACGCGAAGGAGTACGAGGCATACCGGGACGGCGGCGCGGAAGGATTCAGCCAGTATGTGCTGATGAAGAATGCCACTGACCTTGTGCGCGATGAAAAGCGGGAGACGAGCGGCAATGACGATGCGACACTGAACACCGTGGAGAAGTGGAACACGCTCTATTCGCAGTTCGGTGATGATGCAGTAAGCAACTTTGTAGACAGCACTGACGATGACAGCACCGTGCGCAACATCAGCGACCTTGCCGGAGACAAGGCTGTCACCGCCTACATGCAGGCTTATAGTGCTGTGGCAAAGACACTGGACGATGGGCAGACCCCGGACAAGTTTACAGTCGGTTACGGTATGCAGAAATACGGCCTGAACGGAGACGACTTTGCAAGGGCGTATCTGGCGGCGTACTACAAGAAGGACAAGAACGGCAAGTACCCGGAAAAAGGCGGCACGTATGCCGACAAGGCCGGTGCAGAGATTTACCAGAGCTACGGCGCAGATGCGTTGCGCGACTGGGTAAACTACCGTGCTACCATTCCAGACACGAACGGCAACGGCAAAGTCGATAAGGCAGAGGCTGTGGCGCGTTTGAAGGAAATGGACCTGACGAACGAGATGCGGCGCGCGTATCTGGCGAAAACCAACAAGCAGTGGGGCAATAAAAACCCGTTTTGAGGTGCTGTATGAAGTTTGATTTTTGCATGAACCGGGCGGAGTATGACGAGCTTGTATTTAGCCTGACGGACGATGAGCGGGAAGTGCTGGACATGCGGCGGCACGGGAGGCACAATGCCGAGATCGCAGCCGAGCTGAACTGCTGTGAGAGGACGGTAAACCGGCATGTGAGAAGCATTAAGAATAAGATGCGGTGAGAGGGCGGTAAAGGATAAGCCGCCCCTCATCCGGCCTGCGGGCCACCTTACCCCACAGGGGAAGGCAAAAGTATAGAGGGCAGTCACTTTTTGAGTGGCTGCCCTCTTTTTTTGTTTTGGCGTAAAAGTGACGTGATACTGGCGCGGGAATGGCCTACGGCGCGGGATGGATTGTAGTACAATGAAACCAGAAAGACGAGGTGAGCGGTATGTACTGGAACAACTACGGTATGCAGACCCCCTACAGTAACCCCTATGGGCAGACGATGCAGCAGGCGTTACAGCCGTGCAGCATCACGAAGGTGAGCGGCGAGAACGGCGCAAAGGCATTTGGAATGGCACCGAATTCCAGCGCACTGCTGCTGGACGAGACCGCGCCGCTTGTGTGGCTGAAAACAACAGATGGGGCAGGGTATCCCACTTTGACACCCTACACCATTACCCCGTACCAGGCCGCGCCGCCTGTGGACGTGAACAGCCTGGAAAACCGTGTGAAACGATTGGAGGAGATGCTCAATGACAAATCCGATTCTACAGGCAATGGGGAAAAGCGCAATGCCAAATAGCCCGATGAACGTGGTGCAGCAGTTTATGCAGTTCAAACAGCAGATGCAGGGAAAAGACCCGCAGAAAATCGTGGAGCAGATGCTTGCAGATGGCCGAATGAGCCAGCAGCAGTTTGAGCAGCTGAAACAACAGGCGGAACAGTTCAAGGGCATATTTTACTGATATAAGCCGGGTCGACACGGCTTATAAATACAAATCTTACGAAAGGATTGGATACTATGGACAATGGGTACTCTTTGAGTGACCTGCGCGCGGCGACTGGTGACGGCAACGGCTTCGGTGGAAACGGCGCATGGTGGATCGTGATTTTGTTCCTGTTCTGCTTCATGGGCGGCGGCTTCTGGGGCAACCGGCAGGGCGAGTTTGGCCAGTATGCCACCGCTGCCAGCCAGCAGGAGATTTTGTTTGGCCAGCACTTTGGGCAGCTCAACGACCGTTTGACCAATCTGGGCAACGGCGTCTGCAATCTCGGCTTCGAGATGCAGGGCGGCATTGGTCAGCTTGGCAAGGAAGTGGCGCTGGGCCAGAGCAATCTGAACCAGACCGTAATGCAGACCGGCAACAATATCCAGCAGCAGATTGCAAGTTGCTGCTGCGAGAACCGGCTTGCGACGGCGAACCTGTCCGCACAGATGGACCGCCAGACCTGCGACATCACGAATGCAATCCGCGCCGAAGGCGAGCAGACCCGCGCGCTGATGCAGGCCAACGAGATTCAGCAGCTGCGCGACAAGGTAAACGCCTTGCAGATGGACAACCGCATGTACGGCGTGGTGCGTTACCCCAACGGCTACACCTATACGGCAGGCCCTAGCCCGTTCTGTGGCTGCGGCGGCTGCGCATAATCGCTGTAACAGCGTCAGCCCGCACGGCAAGCGCTGTGCGGGCTTTTTTGAGGAAAGGAGTATAGTTTTATGGCTTGCAATGAAAGGCTGAAAAATCCCCATTTCAAGAGCGCACAGAACGCCTACAACAACACGGCACAGACGATGGCCGCGACCTCAACGCCTGTCAATGTACTGGGCATCCTGAACACAGATACCGGGTGTAGCATCGACACGAACGCGGGCGGATTTATCATCCGACACAGTGGGTTATACCGCATCAGCTATGACGTGACGTTTACGGCGGGCGCTGCCGGCACGGAAGTGCTGCAAGGAATGAAAGATACCGCTGCGCTGCCCTGCATGACGGCAAGCGCGACGGTGGCCGCGAACGATGTTTCCACTTTCCATGCAGAAACTGTCGTGTACATCCCTGTATGCTGTGGCAGCACGCCGACGATCAGCGCCGTGCTGAGCGGCGTGGCCGGAACCGTGACCCACGTCTGCGCCAGCGTTGTGAAGCTGGCATGAGGTGCGTGAGATGGAGAAGATCAAAGACTACAAGGTAAAGCTGGAGCGCGAGATAGACGAGTTCATTGAGCATTACCCTGTGAATGAGCGCAGCGTGGCGGTGTTGACCTCGATGCTGGAATGCTGGGAGCATGTTAAAGAGTGCGCTAAGTGCAGCGGCAGCGGGGACGAAGAGCTTACCAAAGAAGATGCCATGAGCTGGATGTACAACATGAAGAACGAGGACGGCAGCTTTGGCGCACACTGGGATTTAGAACAGACGCGGCCCTATATGGAGCCGCGCGGTGTGACCTGCGAGCTTTGGAAGTGGGCCGCTGTGATGAACATGATGTACAGCGACTACTGCAAGGCGGCACGCAAGAACAGCGTGGACAGGCCGGAGTTTTACGCAGACCTTGCGGCGGCGTTTTTGGAGGACAAGGACGCGCCGGAGGACAAGGCCGGGCGGTATTACCACAATATTGCGGCAGTGCAGGAATAAAAAAATCAGCCCGCAGCTGTTCGGAATTTCCGAACAGCTGCGGGCTTTGCTGTGTCAGGGGAGAATATCAAGTTCCCAGCCGGAGGGGAGTTTCAGAAGAAACAGGCCGGTGCGTTCCTGCGCGCGTACCCAGAAATCAGAGCGGTTCAGTTCTTTTGCTGTATCGCGGCGGGATTTGCCCTCAAAGTAAATGGCGATCAGGACAGATTGCTGGTCGGAGTTGAGGGGTTTCATAGCTTCGTGCCGCTTGAAATAGGCCGTGTTCATCTCTGCGCGGGCACGGCAGTACCGGGCATAGGCTTTATCGTACCGCTCTGCCATGCGAGCCACCGGGTCTGATTTGGTGTTGCCTTTTGGCATACCATCGGCAGGGTGGGCCGACATGGCGGCGTTGGATTCATATAATTTATCGCGGGCCTCGATAAAGGCTTTCTGATAGGCGGCGTATTTTTCCATCCATTTTTGACGCTGGGTGTTGCCTGCCGGGGTAGAAGTCATTTTAGAAGCCTCCTTATGATTCTATAACATGCAATGCCGATGCGGGTTACGACCAGCAGCGGCCAGAAAACAAGGACAATAACGTTGTCTGCGCCGTCTACGGTGTCCATTCTGTCTGTGTGGTTGATGTACAGGACGGTGAGCAGGCCGCACAGGTCGTAAACGCAGATGGCGGCGATAACAAGGATAATGGTCATGGGGTCACATCCGGGGGCTCTGGAAGCCTAAACGCCATTGACATTGAATCAAACGCCGATTCGTATGCAAGAACCACATCTTTAGCAACTGGCAGTTTGTCTTTAACGCTTATCCAATGCGCCGTAGGCCGCAGGGATTCGGGGTCAATGGTTGGTAAATCGTTGACCAGATCGCGTACATACCTCATACAACTCTCGTATGCTTGAAATTCGCCGCCGTCGTATGCGCAGTCGTTTGTGTTTAAATATTTCAAAAGCTCATTAGCATCAATCAGCCGCATTGGTTCTTTCGGCTGGCTTGCGCCAGGAATCTGGCATCCTATTGTTGTGCCCATTCTGATACCCCTCTCTAGTTGCTTGTCCTAAGATTTTTTAGCATATCATCTGTTAAGTACAATGCCGCTCCTGCATATATGTCATAGTGTGTTCCGTCCTCGTAGATTCTGCGCTCGTAGTAGTATTCTATATAACTATGGTCTTTTTCTGATTTTCGCATCGTTACACAATCCATACGGTCTTCTTTATCGAGGATGTTGTCTCCGTCCTGAACTCCGTAGCATATATAATCTTGGTGGCCACGTACACCACCATAGCCGTTTGTAAGCATTTCAGTAGTGACATAGGAATATACGATTTCTTGCTGGATAGAGACCGTCGTTGTTTCTATGATAGGGTTTTCTTTGAATGGGAGCATCAGGATAATCAGAACGAATAGAGCGGTTATACAAAATGTTGCCAATAGTGCTTTCTTCATTCGGACAACTCCTCTACATACGCCATGTTCTTGCGCAGATTGAGAAATTTAGGATTGAGAACACAAGCCGGTGCAACAGCACCGCCGTTGCACGCACCGTAGTTGTACAGCAGACCATCCGCGTGCATAGTGCGAACGACGATAGATTCCCCCGCGTCGGAATCTTCATCACCACAACACAACGGTGTTGCAGTCCAAATCCAGCTGTCGTAGTGCGGGATGTAGTCACGGTACTTGCGGTACTCGTCACAAGTCAAAATAAAAACAAAGTCATGTGCAGTGCCATAAGCCCTGTCTCCGTTGTCTGCGACAAGGTCAACGGTATGCAACAGCAGACTTTTTTTCTCGTAAACACTGTTTGCCATATCGTTTAGAATCCCCCGCACATTGCTGGTGCGGTAGTTGTTCAAGTTGCCCATCGCGTCGGCAAATTTATCACTTGGGCAGAATTTTACATCTTTTGCCCACGGTTCAGACATAATTGCCAACAGGCCGCCGTCAGGATGGTTCGGGTCAAGGCAGACCCACTCGAAGCCTTTGAACATAAAGTGTTCGCCGGGGCGCAGGGTTGTGATGTTAGTCATTGTCGGTTACCTCCTCGTTCCAGTAGTCGTCACGGCACCTATCACAACGGCAAGTGATACTCAAATAACCGTACTTGGCGCATCGCAATGGTTTCAAGGTTTTGTCTAATGAGCAAGGCAACAAACGAGTGATGTCGCTTAAATACGCATCCGGGAACTTCTTCAAGAACTCACTCTGGCGGGTCTTGACGGGGTGGTCTTTCGCCCATTGCTCGACTTTTGAAATCGTTTCTTCAATGCTTTCACCTAAATTGTCGTCGAGCCTAATCATGCGCATGACCATGCACACGCCCTCTTTACAAGCGGGACATTTCTTACAGCCTTGATCTTTGCATAATCTGTTTGCCGTCTTGAAAAATTCAACTGTGTCCATAGTCTTACTCCTTATCCAGCCCGCGGGCTACATACTGCCCATAGGTCAGGCCCAGGGCGGCGGCTTCGCGGACGCATTGCTCAATGGGTTTTATGGTTTTCTTAAGGCAGGGATGCGCGGCGGGTTTCTTTCCTTTTTTCAAAGCACAGGCATTCCTGCGGCGCTGGTAAGATGCCTGCGCGCTTTTGATATTGCGCTTGCGTATGCAGGAATCGCAATAGCGCTTTGTGGGCTGTACGTCCCACATGATTTTCCCGCAGGTCTTGCAAAATTTTGTTGTGGTCATAGCGGCTCCTTTGTTTTGGGTGCTTCAATGCCGATGCTTTGCAGTGTTACCTGTGCCCAGAGGTCGGCAAGCTGGTCATTGCGGTACTCGTTGTATTTATCAGCAACGGGGCCGGTCATTGCATCCTGAATCCGTTTCAGCGTGCGGGGAGAAAGACCGACCTGATAGCACGCCAGCAGGCATAGATAGGTGGCGCGGGTAGCAATGTCGTTGCGCTTCTTCATTACAGCCTCCTGCGCACGACACTGGATGCCCTGAATTTTAGCTTCTGCATAGGCGTCTATGGCCTTCTGCATGGCCGGGGTGAGATGAAGTCTGGCTTTCATGAGTTCACTTCCAATTCTTCAATGTAAATTTCGGTGCGGGGGTTGGATTTGTCGTACATCACGCGGGAACCGTCCACGCTGGCAATGATGGCGTTGTTGTCGTCTGCAAGGATTTTGGCGGCGACAAGTGTGTCATGGGCAGCTTCCATCAAGTTCGTTAAGTCTACTTTGCGGCGTGTCGGCATATAAAATACCGTGGCGACGCGGTAGCGGCCCGACAGCGGGGCTTTCGGCTTTGGGGTGAGATACCACATAGCGGCCTGTTCGTACTTCTTATACTGCCTGCTGGGGGTGATGAACGGCTTGCCGGTTCGGTGGTTGGTAAGTATCTGCTGGGAGTTCTTCTTGGTGATAGGGGGCAGGGAGATTATGTATTTTTGGATCACCGTACAATCTCCTTTACTTTCGCGTAATACTTCTCGCTGTACCATATATCCGGCAGGCGGGGATTTTGGGTGTAGCCTGCGGTGCGCAGGGCGGCTTCGGCGTTCCAATGCGTGGAATACAGGCGCTTGGAGTGGGTGATGTCGCCGGTAGAGCGGGAATAGGTGATGATTTCATACTTCATCGGTGTGCAGGGCCTCTTGCAGGTGCTTTTGCGCACTGTCCATAATATCTGCGGCCTTTTCAAGTTTCTCTTTAGCGACGCTGCGCAGGTTGGTTGCATAGGCAAGCTCGGCAAACGCAAGCTTGAGCAGAAAATCTTTATCAGTCATAGTCCGTCATCTCCATAAATCGTTGATAGTTTCCGTCAAAGGCGATGTGCAAATCGCCTGTAATGCCGCGCTTATTCTTGGCAAGGGAGAAATAGTATTCAGTTTCTCCTTTGCCCAAAAGGATGATTGCATCTGCGTCCTGCTCTATCTGGCCGGATTCTTTGAGGTCCTGCACCTTCGGTGCGTCCACGCCGCCGCGGTTTATCTGGGCAAGCGCCACCACAAGGCGGCCTGTTGTCTGGGCGAGGGTGTGCAGCTGCATTGAAATGTTTGTGACCACCTCATACCGGCTGTTGCCCCTGCCGGGAATCAGCTGTAGATAATCCACGATGATGACATCCGCCTGCTTGGCGGCTGCGGTAGCCGATACCCATGCGACATTTTGACCGCCTGCATTGATGAGCCATAGCGGCAGGCTGCTGATAGTTGCGCACGCCTTGGCGTATTCTTCATCCTGCGGGGCGCGGCGCTTAAAGACGATCTCCTCCATCGGGATAAGGGCAAAGCAGGAAATGAGCTTATCAAACAAGCCGACCTGGTCTGTCTCATAGGAGAAGAAGCAGACCTTTTTGCCGTCCTTGGCAAATTGCAATGCCATCTGCAAGCCGAGCGCGGTCTTACCTGCACTGGGCCTGCCGCCTACAACGACCATCTGCCCGGGGCGGATAGAGCAGCGCCTATCCAGCGCGCCGAGGCCCGTCTTGATGCTGCGGTCTGTCTTGTCGTTCTGCTCCATGAGCCACTTGCCTGCGACCTCTGCAACGGTCATGCAGCGGCTGTCAACGCTGTCCTCTGTGAGAACGTCAGAGAGGGCCGCAGACAGGCCGCGCATGTCATCGACACTCTTTCCGGCTTCTGCAATTTGAAGGCCAATTCGGTAGGCTCTGCGGCGCTGAGAGGCATCCTTGACAGCGGCAACGAATTTGCGGTAACCGCTGATAGAGGGAAGTGATGCAGCGCATACTGCGGCGGTCTCGCGGTTCTTCATGAGCACATAGTCATCCTGTGCAAAGTACCCGCGCGTCGTGTACATTGATTTGATCTCGGCAAATGTGGCGGCGCAGGCACCGTCCGCAAAATCGCTTTCGCTTATGTGGTCGATGCAGTAGAGGATGCTGTCCGGCGCGTAGACCATTGCGCCGATAACGCATTGTTCCGGTGTGAGGCTCAATCAATCCACTTCCTTTCCGGCGGGGCCGTCTGCTGGCGGCTGCGCTCCCATGTACGCACTGCGGCTTTCCAGTCTTTCATTTGGTTCTTGCCTACCTTCCAGCCCTTGCTTGTGTAGAAGTCGCAGAATTCACTGCCATCAATGCCGTTATGGCGCTCCTTACAATAGGCGTTGACTTCTTCAGGCGTAGGGGGAACAAACCGCTTTGAAACGGGCACACCCTCGTCCCCCTGTGGGGGATTATAGGGGGTATTCTTAACTTCTTTATTCTTCTTTATATAAGGGTCTGTGTTAGCACTGTGTTGGTTCTGTGTTACCTGTTTGTTAGCTTCTGTGTTGGCACATTGGTAGTCACTGTAATTATTTACCGTAAATACGCTGAATTTCCCATGTTCGCACTGTGTTATTTCTTGTGTTGATTTTAGATGGTTTATAGCAGTACGAACGGATTGAACACTTATGCCAGTATCTGTTGAAATTTGACGGATAGAGGAAACGGCCTGACCGGGTTCTAGTTGGACGCCTTTGTAGTAGCACGGCTCATAGCAAGCCAGAAACAGCAAGTGCAGAAACACGCATTTTGTGGGGGTATCGGTATACCAGCCCCACTTCATCATGCGGCGGTACAGCTTTATGTAACCCTCGTTTGCCATTTTTCAACACTCCATGTAATATTCCGCGACACGGCAAAGCCGACCATAGCGGTTGCGGCGGGTGACCATGCGGGAGGCTACCGGGTAGCCTCTCCGTTTGAGGTCGGTTATGCGGGAGGCAAGGCGGCTGCACCCGAAATCTTCCAGAGCGTCCAGGGCAGTAAGTGTGCCGCCGGATTCCAGAACGGCTAAAACCTGGTCTATCTGTGAGGGGATGCGTTCTTTCTTTTCTTTCTCGTCATTCATGGTAGCACCTCAGAACGGCAAATCGCCGTCATCCTCAATAAGGGCGTAGTCTGCATCTGGTTCGCCATGCGTGCGCTGTGAGGTGGCTGCGGGGCGCTGTGCGGCGTTCTGCGGGGCGGGGCTGGTACTTTCCTTGCTGCCGCAAAAACTCACGTTTTGGGCCACAATTTCAACGGCTGTGCGGTTCTGGCCGTTCTTATCTTGATACTGGCGCGTCTGCAAGCGGCCATCAATGGCAATGAGGGCGCCTTTGGGGAAGCATTTGCAGACAAACTCGGCAGTCTTGCCCCAGGCGGTGACATCGAGCCAGTTCGTTTGGCTCTGTCCGCTGGCATCCTTATAACCGGAATCGTTTGCTATGCGGAAAGAACAGACGGACTTGCCGCTGTTCGTGGTTTTGAGTTCCGGGTCTTTGACCATGCGGCCAATAATAGCAACAACATTCAACATAGGTTAGTCCTCCAAGTAGTTAATATAGAAGCGGCGGCGAAAGTCGTCGTGATCCCAATGGTAGTAGGCTTCTGCAAGCAGTTGGCCTTGTTTGTGGTAGTGGTCTTGCAGGTCGCCGCTTGAATGAATGGCGGCGTGGCAGGCGGGGCAGACGTTAATCCAGAGGCCCAGCGCCTTGCTGGCCTTGCGGCGGCTTCCGCCGTAGATTTCATGCCGGGCGGTGTCTCCAAAGCGGTGGCAGTGATAACAACGGAACGATTCATGTACGAACAGCGACGGCGCGTAGCCGTTCTTGTCAAGCTTCACGCCAAATTCATTGCGGGTCTGCATCGTCTGTCAGTCCTTTCAACTTGGAGATTTCCTCGGGGGTCATGGTAGGGATACCCTGTTGCTGGCATTCCTGCACAATCAGTTCAATGAGGCGGTGCATCTGTGAGGAGTCGAACTTGGAAGAACCGTACCAGCATTGAACGTTGTAGAAGGTCCCCTGCGGGGTGGTCATTTCATCGAGCTTATGGACCTGCCAGCCCTCACCCTTGCTCTCCCAACCGTTTTTGAATGCCCTTGCAGCATCGGCGCGGAGGGTGACAAGGGCGGAGCTGCCGCCAATGTCGCGTATCAAATCGCGGTAGATGTCCAGAACAGGGCGGTTGATTTTGGCGGCAAGCTGGTTCATGAGCGCCCATGCGTAAGCGTTGGCCGAGAGACTTCGCTTTTGTGAGGCCGTGCCGATTACGGCGGCAAGGGGCTTGTTTTCATCGAGAACAGCGCGAACTTTGTCGCAGTCTGCGGCAGAACATTCCAACGTTACTGTGTTGCCGATAACAACGGCCTGTTTGATGGAGATTTGCTGCTTCATTTTCTGTGTTCAAACTCCTTTGCAACGCTACGCCAATCATCAACGGTGAAGTCCTTAAACAACTTGCCAATAAAGGTCTTTGCTTCTGTTTGGACTGTCTTTTTGTCCTTACCGGTTCGCTGTGCATATCCTGCCAGCGCAGTTGTTGCCATGTCCTTTACGACCTGTGCGGTAACTTCTGGCGATGCTGTGATCGGCTGAGGTTCTTCTTCATAGCGCTCTTTAAATTCATCTGCTTCACTGTCGGAATAGATGCCGTCAAACGCAAGTTTGCAGATTTTTAAAACAACACGGTCAAACAAGCGTTTGTATGCCATCGCATAAGGGTAAGCATTCTTACAGTTCTGCGTGGATGCTTCGCCAACTTCGTAAAGCCCCTGCTGCTTGTTGGCGTAAGTGAACACAAGAGAGTTCCCATATCCAGCTTTATCAACGGATACGCAATCCGGGTTGAACTTGTCTTTTTCCGGCATGTTATCGTTAATCTTCAAGCAGGCGTTGTGGCTGATAATCAAGCCAGTGTACATCATTTTGCCGGTTTTGGTCTCGTTCATTAAAATCCAGAAATCAGACTCTTTTAGGTACGGTCTATCGTTGATGGCCTTTAATGCTTTGTCGCGGCTTGCAATGTATTTCGCGCTCTGGATAACGGGGACCTCTTGACGGGATTTAAGCGAATATTCCGACTTTTTTTCGTTAAACATCAGATTGCTTCTCCTTCCTTGTCCTCTGTCGTCAGGTGGATGCGGTAGCAGCTGGCGGGCGGCAGGGCCGTGCCCGGCTTGCGGGTTTTGAGGTCGTAAAAATAAACGGGAGTGCTGTCTGCCAGAAAATAAGTTTGACTAAGACCATACTTGCGTTTAGCAAATAATGGAACATAGCCTCCCACGTTCTCACTGTGTACGCGGCGGGCATCCTGCAATGCGTTGAAGTACGCACAGCTGATGCCAATATTCGATGGGAGAAACTCAGGGCAATTACGTCCGCGAATAAGCTTGTGCGCCTGAATCAGGGCGCTTAAATCATCAATGCGCATAATAGTCCTCCATACAGCGGGAGTCTTCCCAAGGGTCGTCCTCTTGGACATCCTCACCGGGGAAGTTGTCGGGGTTGTAACACATATCACAGCCGATAATTTCGGTACCGAATTTCACGGGGATAAAGTAGATAGTTTCGCATTCCTCTCCGCAGACAGGGCAGCGGGGGCGGCGGGGTTCATCAGGCGGGAAGGGATTATCTTGATGGCCCCAGAAGCTGGTCATTCGACGGCCTCCTGCTTTTCTTCCTCATCAGAAAAATGCAGCTCCATCAAGTCGGCGATTGCGAGATATTCTTTGGCGTATTTGCTGTCGCCGTGCGTTTTCTTGACGATCTCGCGGAACTGCGCTAAATCACCATAAAAGCAACCGCACTGTACGCGGAGAATTTTATCCTTGCAGCGAAAAAATGTGGTCGCGCGGAAATATCGGCCAAAGCCTTCAACGACGGAAAAGTCTGCATTGCCGGAGACCCGCGCATCGCCGGAGACCTGCGCATTGCCGGAGACCTGCGCATTGCCGGAGACCCGCGCATTGCCGTAGACCCACGCATTGCCGGAGACCTGCGCATTGCCGGAGACC
>ERZ836441.340-NODE-340-length-56443-cov-4.100589_pt1 | contig 56443 bp, 48 predicted proteins | sample MGYA00519686_ERZ836441 | MGnify/ENA primary metagenome ERZ836441 (study PRJEB31850, sample SAMEA3708800) | human gut metagenome | biome: human gut; feature: human-associated habitat; material: faeces | place: China | collected 2014 ...
GGAATCTTAATTATTCAATTTTGAACCGGTGTCCAGAAAACTGGGTACATATCACGGAGGGGAACGGGGTTTTTGTATGCCGAAAAGCGCGCCAAACCCGCCCAAGCGTGTCAAAAATTGACGAAAAAGTTAAAAATGCTTGCAACTCTGTGACAAAAACTTTATAATGGGCGTATACCATGAATGAGCTATCCCCATGCCGATCGAGCAGGGTTAAGGAGGGTTTTACGATGGCCAGAAACCGCGATTATGATGACGGCGACTTTGACCAGCCGAAGCGCAGCAGCCCCTATCAGGATATGGACGGCGACGAATATGACGACGATTACGCCGACGACTATGAGGACGAGGACGAATACGCCGCTTCAAGCGTGAAAAAGGGCGCGCGAAAGGGCGGCGGAAGCGCCGGCGGGACGGTGAAAATGCTCGGCGGCGTGATTGTGCTGCTGGTCGTGATTTTGATCGCGCTGGTTGTCGTGCGCGCGGTGATCACCAACAAGCGAAACGCGAACGACGGCGTGAAGCCGAGCGAATCCGTGAGCACGATTCCGGAGCAGACGACGAACCCCGCGCCGATGGTTTTCGGCCCTGCGGGCGACGCGACGGCTGAGCCGACCGTAAGCGGCGATGCGTACACCGCGCCCGACAGCGATTGGAGCGCGGGCTTTGGCGAAACCGACATGGGCGGCGAGGATGCGAACGACCCCGTGCCGGACGACACGGGATACGACGAAACGGGCGAATTGGATATCGAAACGCCCGCGCCGGTGATTGCGACGGCTGAACCGACGGCCACGCCGGATGTGACGGCGACGCCGCTGCCGATTATCCTGACCAACACGCCGACCCCGACGCCGGAACCGACGGCTACGCCGACGCCGTCGCCGAGCCCGACCCCCAGCCCCACGCCGAAGCCGAGCCCGACGCCTGTGGCCGAAGTCGGGACGGGAACGGTGAACCGCGACGCCAAGCTGCGCGCGGATGCGATTGCCAACGCGAAGGTGAAAAAGACCATCAAAAAGGGCGAAAGCGTCACCATTCACGAGGCGAAAACGGATTCCACCGGCAAGCTCTGGTATTATCTGACCGTGGACGACAGCAAGGACGAAGGCTGGATGCGCGATTACGTCGTCACGACGAAGCAGAAGATTTCCGCCCCGACCCCGAGCGACACGGCGGAGGAAAGTGCGGCGGGCGGAGAGGAAACGGCGGATTCGACCGAGACGAGCGCAAATCAGGATGTGATCGCGACGGCGAAGACGAACCGCGCGGCCAATCTGCGCCAGACGATGGGCGGCAAGGTGCTTGTGCAGCTCAAAAAGGGCACAAAGGTCAACATTTACGAGCAGACGACGGACAAAAAGGGCAACGTCTGGTATAAGGCGCAGGCGCAGAATGGCGCGAAGGTCGGCTATCTGCGCGATTACGTGGTGATGCTGGACAAGGGCGCGGGTACGACGGGCTCAGGCGCTTCGACGGCCGCCGCGGCGGAGGATTTGCAGGATCGCGAGGTCATCGGCAAGGCGACGACGAACCGCGCCGCGAACGTCCGCGAAGAACCGCTGGCCAACGCGACGGTGGTTCGCCAGCTCGGAAACGGCATGGAATTGCAGATTCTCGCCAAGTACGCGGGTGTGAAGGAAGAAACGTGGTACGAGGTCGTGACGGCCTCCGGCAAGACGCATGGCTTTGTGCGGGATTACGTCGTATATGTGACGAAGCTCGATAAGAACGCGCCGACACTGACCTACGAGAAATAAGGGAATAAGCAAAAAGCAGGAGTTGCTCAGCGGCTCCTGCTTTTTGCTTATTTCAACACAACATTTTTCGCGCCCAGCATATCCGAAAGGGTATCCACCAATTCCTGCGTGGGCGAAACGAAGAGATTCTGCGGGGCGCGCAGCTTTGCGCCCGTGCTTTCGATATAGAGCACAACGGGCTTTCGACCTGAAAAGCGCTGCAATATCGGCTGAACCATGCCGATGGCGCTGTCGCTGGGCAGGCGCAGATAGAGCGTATTGCCCGGTAAAAGCTGCTTGACGGCGGGGGAGAGCGCGCCGTTTTCGCTCATCTGGTCGAGCTCCGCATCGGTATAGAGCGGCTCGACGGTGTCGAGCATCAGCTTCGGCTCCTCTTCCTCGCGGATGGAGAGGCGGCCGCTCAGCACCACGGCCGTATCGGGCATCAGCTCGGTGGAAACGCGCTCGAGCACCCGCGGAAAGACCAGCGCTTCGATGGTGCCGGTCAGATCCTCGAGCGTGGCGAACCCCATCAGGTTGCCCGCCTTGGTGGCTTTCTGCCGCACTTCGGTGAGCATGCCGCCCATGCGGACGCGCTGACCGTCGAAGGAAAGGCCGTGATCCGGCGATTCCAGCAGCTCGGTCAGGCGCGCGGTGTTCATATCCAGCGCGGACAGGGCTTTGGAATAATCGCCCAGCGGATGGCCGGAAATGTAAAGCCCGGTCACGTTTTTTTCAAGGCTGAGCATCGTGCGGAGGTGGTATTCGGGAATGTCGGGCAGCGTGGGCTTCACCTCTTCGAGCAGGCCGTCGCCGAAGAGGGACATCTGCCCGGCCACGTTGCTGCGGCGGCTCTTCGCCGCGCCATCCAGCGCGCTTTCGTACACGGCCATGAGCTGGGTGCGCTTTGCGCCGGTGCAATCCATCGCGCCGGAAAGAATCAACGATTCGACGACGCGCTTGTTGACCTGCTCGGAATCCATGCGCTGGCAGAAATCGAAGATATCCTTATACGGGCCGCCCTTGCGCCGCTGGGCGATGATGGAATCAATCGCCTTGTCGCCGCAGGATTTGATCGCGCCGAGGCCGAAACGGATGCCGCTCACGCCCTGCGCGTTCCGGCCGACGGAGAACTTGCGCACGCTCTGGTTGATATCCGGCGGGAGAAGCGGAATCCCGTGCTTGCGGCAATACTGCGAATACGCCGCGACCTTGCCGCTGTCGGAGGAGACGGAGTTGAGCAGGGCGGCGAAGAACTGCACCGGGTAATGGCGCTTGAGCCAGCCGGTGCGCACGGCGACAACGCCGTAGGCCGCCGCGTGGGATTTGTTGAAGGCATAGGAGGCGAAGGCCGTCATCTCGTCGAAAAGCTGGCTGGCGATTTCGGCGCTTACGCCGTTGCGCACACAGCCCGGCACGACGATCTGCCCGTCTTCCTCCAGACCGTGGATGAAGATTTCGCGCTCCTTGGCCATGACGTCGTGCTTCTTTTTCGCCATGGCGCGCCGCACGAGGTCGCTTCGGCCATACGAATAGCCCGCAAGATCGCGCACAATCTGCATGACCTGCTCCTGATAGACCATGCAGCCGTAGGTGACGTCGAGAATCGGCTTGAGCTTGGGATGCAGGTAGTGAATCGCGCCGGGGTTGTTTTTGCCCTCGATATAGCGGGGGATGGAATCCATCGGGCCGGGGCGATAGAGCGAAATGGCGGCGATGATATCTTCGAAATTCTGCGGCTTCATGTTGGAAAGGAAGCTGCGCATGCCGCCGGATTCGAGCTGGAACACGCCGTCCGTCTCACCCTCGGAGATCATATCGTACACGGCTTGATCGTCCAGCGGGATATCCTCGGCCTTCATATCCACGCCCGCGTCGCGCATGAGGTCGAGCGCGTCGCGGATGACGGTCAGCGTGCGCAGACCGAGGAAATCCATTTTGAGCAGGCCGAGTTTTTCGATGGTGCCCATCGGGAACTGGGTGGTGATGACCTCGTCGTTGCGCTGGAGCGGCACATAATCGGTAACGGGCTTGTCGGTGATGAGCACGCCCGCCGCGTGGGTAGAGGCATGGCGGGGCAGACCTTCGAGCGCGCGGCTGGTGTCGATCAGCCGCTTGACGCGCGCGTCCTCCTGATAGTTCTTTTTCAGCTCCGGCGAAATATCCAGCGCGCGCGCCAGCGTCATGTTCAGCTCAAAGGGAATCGACTTGGAGACTGCGTCCACCTCGGCATACGGATAGCCCAGCACGCGGCCGACGTCGCGCACGACGGCGCGGGCGCTCATCGTTCCGAAGGTGATGATCTGGCTGACGTGATCCGCGCCGTAGCGGCGGGCGACGTAGTCGATGACCTCCTGACGGCGCTCGTAGCAGAAATCCACGTCGATATCCGGCATGGAGACGCGCTCCGGGTTGAGAAAGCGCTCGAACAGCAGGCTGTAGCGCAGCGGATCGAGCTGGGTGATATACATGCAGTAGGCGACGATGGAGCCTGCGCCGGAGCCGCGCCCCGGCCCGACGACGATCCCCTGACTGCGGGCATAGTTGATGAAATCCCACACGATCAGGAAGTAATCGACATAGCCCATTTTGGAAATTACGCCGATTTCGTATTCCATACGGTCGCGCGCTTCCTGCGTGACGGGCTGATAGCGCTCGGCCAGACCCTTTTCGCACAGGCGGCGGAACATCTGCTCGCTGGTTTCGCCCGCCTCGGTGGGGAAGCGGGGAAGCTTGGTTTCGCCGAAGACGAAATCGACATGGCAGCGCTTGGCGACTTCCTCCGTGCGTTCAATCGCGTCGGCATATTCGGGGAAGACCCTGCGCATCTCATCCTCGCTCTTGACATACAGCTCGCGGGTTTCCATGCGCATGCGGTTGGTATCGTCGAGCGTCTTGCCGGTCTGGATGCACATGAGAACCTCCTGCGCATCCGCGTCCTCCCGGCGGAGGTAGTGGCAGTCGTTCGTGGCCAGCAGGGGGATGCCCGTTTCGCGGCTGACCTGCACGAGCAGCGGGATGACGCGCTTTTCATCCTCCAGATCGTGATCCATGATTTCCACGAAATAGTTGCCCTTGCCGAAGATGCCTTCCATCTCGCGGGCGTGGGCGCAGGCCGATTCGAAATTGCCGTCGAGCAGCAGCCGGTCGAGCTTGCCGGAGAGGCAGGCGCTCGACGCGATCAGCCCCTTGCTGTATTGCCGCAGCGTCGCCATATCGACGCGGGGGCGATAGTAAAAGCCGCGCGTCCAGCCCTCGCTGACCAGCTTGGTCAGGTTTTGATAGCCCTCCTGCGTTTCGCACAGCAGAATCAGGTGGTTCATGGCGCGCATGCCGTTGGCGGCGCTGCGGTCATCCATGTTTTCGCAGACGTAGATTTCGCAGCCGATGACCGGGTGAATACCGCGCTTTTTTGCCTCGGTGTAAAAATCGACGACGCCGTACATCGCGCCGTGGTCGGTGATGGCGCAGGCGTCCATGCCCAGCTCCTTGACGCGGTCGAGCAGCGGCCCGATGCGGTTCGCGCCGTCCAGCAGGCTGTATTCCGTATGCAGATGAAGATGTGCGAAAGCCATGTAATATGCTCCTTGTTAGTTCGTTTGTGCGATGGGCGTAAAGGCGATGGTGGCCAGAATCGGCAGAACGTCGCCGGGGCTCATGCGGGTTTCAAAGGTGAGCTGGATATCGCCGTCCCAGGTTTCATACGTGTCCCACGTCTCCTCGCCGTCCTCGCGGTCAACCGTCGCGCGGTAGCAGATGAAGCGGCGGCCGCCGAGCGTGCGCAGGCGAACATCGGTCGCGCCCGCGTTCATGTAATAGGTGACGACGTCCTGCTCCCGGTGCTGTTTGAGGCTGTCGCCGGATTCGTTGGCGTAGCAGAAGAGATACAGTTCACCAAGACTGCCGTAGACGCAGCCCGCGAACAGCGCGTTCCCGCCCTCCGCCGCGTTGTTCGTCGTGTAATCGTTCAGCGAAAAGTCGTCCGGAACGGTCAAGGTGAAGCCGTAAGCCGAAAAATCGACGGTCTGCCCGCCGGAGATGGGCGTGATGCGCTCGCTGTGCCGGTCGTATGCGTTCAGCCCCAGCGCAATGCCGCAGCCGACGGCAAAACAGGCGATCAGCGCCAGAATATATTGAATCGTAGATTTTTTCATGCAAGCTCCTTTTTCAAACGCAAAATACACCAATCTTATTGTAAACCCGGCGGGATAAACTGTCAAGCGCGCGGCGGGAAGCGAAGCGTATTCGCCGCGTTTGTTCGCCTTGCCAATTCGCCCCGCCCTGTGATACAATGAACGGGTTAAGAAGGATGCAAAGGGGGAAGAAACATGGCGTTTTGCGCGTTTGATGACAGCGCCGCGCTGTTTGATTCCACACCCGTGGAAAATATGTTTATCACCGAGTATATGCTCCGCGCGCCGGGCGATTTTGTGAAGGTGTATCTTTACGCGCTGATGCTCTGTTATCATCCGTCGCCGCGCATGTCGCTCTCCGCCATGGCGAAGGATTTGGATATGCAGGAGGAGGATGTGGAGCGCGCGTTCAAATATTGGGCGCGGGACGGGCTGGTTCGTCAGGTCGGCGATAACCCCGTCCGCTTTACGCTCGCCAATTTGAAGCAGTTGACGCTGACGCGGGCGGAGAATCCGGGGGATAAGCTGTATAACGAAAAGTTTATCCGGGAGGCCGAGCGCATCCTCAAACGGACGCTTCTGCCGGAGGAAACCAACCTCATCAACGACTGGGTGCAGGTGTTCGAGCTGCCGGAAGAGGTCGTGCTGATGCTGCTCCAAATCGAGATGGAAAACAGCAGGGGGCGCGTCTCCATCAAGATTGCGGACAGGCGCGCAAAGGAATGGGCGCAGAGCGGCATCCGCACGGTGGACGACGTGGAGAAGGTCGTCGTCATGGGCAGGGAGCGCGAACAGCAGCTCCGCAGGCTGCTGGCGCGTCTGGGGCAGCGCCGCGCGCCGAGCGAAGACGAAAAGACGATGTACAAGACGTGGATCGACGAATGGGGATTCACGCCCGAAGCCGTGCAGGAAGCCTGCCGCGAGACGACGAAGGGAACGCCGACCATGGCGTATCTCAACGGCATCCTGATGCGCCAGCACCAGCTCGGGCGGCACGAGGCCATCGCGCTGGAAACGGGCATGCAGAGCGAGCACGAGGCGCGCGGCTTTGCCCGCGAGGTATACGCCGGCTTGGGCGTGACGGGCAAAACGCCGACGCAGGATGATCTGGACGCGATTGAAACGTGGCACGAGCAGGGCGCGGGAAACGAGCTGATTCTGCTGGCCGTGAAGGCGGCGCACAGCAAATCCGGCGGCGGGAACATGGACGATGTGGACAGCTATTTGCAGGACTGGCGCAGACGCGGCCTGACCACGGCGGACGCCGTTCGCGCGGATTCGGCGCGAACGCGCATGCTCAACGGTCAGCTCCGCGAAATTTACGCGGCGGCGGGTATGGAAAAGCGCCCCAACGCGCCGGATCGCGATTTGCTTTGCCGCTGGGCGGGCGAAATGGGCATGACGCAGGAGCTGATTCTGCTTGCGGCGGAATACGCGCGCGGCGCGGGTTCCCCGATGATGCTCATTGGCAGGATTCTGCGGGATTGGAGCCGCGCGGGCATCGCGACGACAGAAGCCGCGCGGCAGGAGCACGAGAGCCATCTCCGCGAGGCGGGCAGGAGCGCGGCGGGTTCAACTGCGCCGAGCGGACAGGGCGGATTCATCAAGCACAACTACACGCAGGATGATTATAAACGCATGGTCGTCAATCTGGACGACGAGGAGGACAACTGATGCTCAGCCGTGAAAATGTGATGCGCGAGGCGCTTTCGGAAATGGAAAACCAGCGCGCAAAAAACCTAAGCGAAGAAAAAAAGCGGCGCGACGAGGCGGAGCGGCGAAGCCCTGCGATTGCGGAACTGCTGGCCCGCCGCCAGAAGCTGTTGTTTTCCGGCATGCGGCAGGCGTTCGCGTCGCCCGAACAAGCGGCGAGGATTTCCGCGTCCATGAAGGATCAAATGGAGCGGATGAACGCCGACATTCGGCGGGAATTGGTGAAAAGCGGCCTGAGCGCGGATTATTTGCAGCCCGTCTACCGCTGCCCGCTCTGCAAGGATACGGGATATGTCGGCGAACCAGTGCACGAGCAATGCGTCTGCCTGAAGCGCGCCGTGCTCAATCGGCTCTATGACAACGACGGTTTGCAGGGGCTGAAAACGCAGAATTTTGAAACCTTTGACGAAAACATCTTCCCGGATGTTCCGCTCGAGGGCAGAAAGGGCACGCAGAGAACCTACATCCGCAAAATCCGGCAGATTTGCGAACAATATGCCGATGCGTTTGAACCGGCAAGCGGAAAGGGCGTGCTGCTCTATGGCGCGTCGGGGCTGGGCAAGACGTTCCTGCTCAACTGCATGGCGCAGCGCGTGCTGGAACGGGGATATTCGGTTGTGGTGATTTCGGCCTACAAACTGACGGAAACGCTGCGGCGCTATCTGTTCAACGGCGACGGCGCGGAGCAGGTACAGGATATTCTGACCTGCGACCTGCTGGCGATTGACGATCTGGGCAGCGAACCGATGATGCGCGGCGTGACGGTCGGCTCGATCTATCACGTCATCAGCGAGCGCCACAACGCATCGCGGCCGATGATTCTTTCCACCAACTGTTCGGTGCAGCAGCTCTACGAAAAATACGAGGATCGCATCGCGGCGCGGCTTTGCGATCAGAGCCGAATGACGATTATCGAATTCATCGGCGAGGACGTTCGCCGCTTTGCGCGTTAAACAGACTGCGGACGGACAACAAACTAAAAGAGGACGACCATCCATCACGGGTGAATCGTCCTCTTTTGACGTATGGGGGAATGTGTAAACCGACGCATTGCGGCCTTCGTCGGAGGTTAGACGGGCTCGACCCGCTTACATCAGCCCCGCCGCCTGAAGCTGACTGCGCAGGTTGCTCACCGCGCCCTCGAGCGACGTGTAATCAATCGGGGAGAGGGAGAGGAGCGTCTGCACCGCGCTGATGGCGGTATTGATCTGACGGCGGGTATCGTTGGAGAGATCCGGCGCAGAGCCGACGAGCTGATACGCCGTATAGACCAGATTGCTCGCGTCGCTCACGATGTTTTGAAGATCGGAGGGCTGCTGCGCGGCGGTGTAAGCGTCGTGAATCTGGCAGATGTGGTTGGCGATGTCGTTTGTGCTCTTGAGCGTGGCGAACTCGCCCAGATACTTGCGGATGGTGTCGCCGTAAGCGTCGATGGAATCATAGAGCGGATGGCCGCGCGGAATGAGCACGATGCCGCGCGTTTCCACCGAGTAGGACGGGCAGTAATCCGTCGCCAGCAGGCCGGATTCCGTGCAGACGGAAACGGATTTGTGCATGCTGCAATAGGCGGTCGGCACGCTGTCCGCGCTCCAATAATCGGTGATGGTCTTGTAGCCGTTCACGTCGTTGTAGCAGGCGTCGGTCGCCAACTGCCCGCTCACGCCGCAGGTTGTCACGCGCACGAGGTTGTAGTCGCTCGGCGTGCCGTCGATGATTTCGCGGGAGTCGAGGTTCTTCGCCTTGTGGATTTTCTCCATGAAGGATTGCCAGAGCGGCGCGGCGGCGTTGCCGCCCGTCGCCTTGGAGGAGAGCGCCTTGTAGTTGTCGTGGCCGATCCAGACGGAGCCGGAATACCAGCCCGTCATGCCGGCGAAGAACACGCCCTTGCTGTCCGAGTTCGTGCCGGTCTTGCCCGCGACAACCTGCGAGGAAATCTTCGCCTTGGTGCCCGTGCCGCTCTGCACGGCCTCCTTGAGCATATCCACCACGAGATACGCCGTCGAGGGCTTGAACACCTGATGGCGATCCTGCTGCTGGTGCATATCCACCACGACGTTGCCGTTGTTGTCCACAATGCGGGAGAAGGAGAGCGGCTGCTGATACACGCCCTTGTTGGCGATGGTGCCGAAGGCGACGGCCATCTGCACCGGGGTGAGGCCGGAGGAGCCGAGCGCCAGACCGAACGGATCGGCGTTGATGTTTTTATCGGGAATGCCCATCAGGTGCAGGTATTCCACCGAACGGGACACGCCCACGTAGGTCATCAGAATCTGCGCCGCGGCGGTGTTATAGCTGTTGCGCAGCGCGCTGCGGAAGCTCTGCGGCCCCTTGTATCCGCCGCCGCCGTAGTTCTTCGGCCATGAATCCTTGCCGCTGGAATCCTTCCAGCCGGAAATCGGAACGGGCATGTTGTAGGCGATCGACGCGGGGGACGCGCCCAGATCAATGGCCGGGGCATACACCGTCAGCGGCTTGATGGAGGAACCGACGGGCATGGTCATGCCGCTGGCGCGGTTGAGCGTCTTGCGGGTGGTGGGCTTGTAGCGCCCGCCGACGATGGCCTTCAATTCGCCGGTACGGTAGTCAAACACGCAGGCGGCGGCCTGCGGCTGCTCGATTTCGGTGTAGGTGCCGTCCGAATTGCGGGATTGATACACCTTGTCGGACGGGTCGCGCAGGCGGGGGTAGTTGCTCCAGTTCGCCAGCGTATCCTCCACGATTTCCTGAATTTCGGTGTCGAGGCAGAGATAGACGCTGTAGCCGCCCGTGCGGAGCTTGTTTTCCATCGCATAGCGGTTCGCGGAGGTATCTTCCAGCCCGTTGAGGTCGAGGAAGGTATCCACCACGTCGCTGATGGCGTATTCGACGTAGTGCGGATAGGCGTACATATCCGTCGAGGCGGGCGATTTTTCCAGCACGCTGGCCGTCGAGCGATCCAGCGCGGCGTTATACTGCTGGGCGGTAATCAGCCCGTTTTCGCGCATCTGCCGCAGCACGTAATCCGTGCGATTGTTGGTGATGTCGGGCGTGCTGCTGCCCTCGGTGTTGCGGGTGTAGAAGTTGCTGCGCGGGTTGTAATAATTGGGGCTTCGGGTCAGCCCGGCGAGCATCGCACATTCGCGCAGGGTGAGCTGATCGAGCGACTTGCCGAAATAGCCGTAGGCCGCCACGCGCACGCCGTAGTAGCTGCCGCCGAGGAAGATGGTGTTCAGATAGCTTTCCAGAATCTGCTTTTTGGTGTAGCGCGTCTCCAGCTCCATCGCCAGATAGGCTTCCTGCAATTTGCGCTTGTAGGATTGCTCGCTGGAAAGCACGGTCTGCTTGATGAGCTGCTGGGTGATGGTCGAGCCGCCCTGCGTGGAGCCGCTGGTGAAGTTGGCGACCAGCGCGCCCACGATGCGCTTGACGTCCACGCCGTTGTGCTCGTAAAAGCGCGCGTCCTCCACGGCGATAAAGGCGTTTTGAAGCATTTCCGGAATCTCGTCGATGGAGACCATGATGCGGTCTTCCGTGCCCTTGTAATCGGTGATGAGGTTCCCTTGGCTGTCGTATATAAAGGAAGTTTTATCCTGAGCATCCAGCGCGGCGAGATCGAGCGTCGGCGCGGTATCGACAAACGCTTTGGCGATGCCGACCACCGCGCCCAGAAGCGCAAGGGCGACGCACAAAGCGAGAACAAAGGACAGGCGAATGGTGGTCGCTGCGACGCTGAGCACGAAATTCGGCTTTTTGGTGCGCGCCTTGAAAATGGAGCGCGCACGCGGATGAACGGCGCGATTGGGCATGATTCTCCTCCTTGCCAACAGGGTAAAGCGCCCGGAAAGAAACAGGGCGATACGATATTATACCACACATCCGGCTGTTTCGCATCAAAAACCGCAAAAGTTGCGGAAGAATAGCTTTTCCGAATCGGCCATAGGTTCAGAGGGAGGGGATGGGCGTGACGGAAAAGCAGCTCAAACGATATTCCGCGCGGGTGCGCAGGCAGCGGCGGCTGAGGCGGCTGACGCTCGCGGCGCTGGCGCTGCTGGCGGTCTTTCTGCTGGTGGATCGAAATTTCCGGCCGCTGGTCTTCTCTCTGGCGGAGGCGAGGAGCGCCGCCATGGCGACGCGCGCGCTCAACGCCGCGCTGACGGAGGCGCTGGAGGACGGCGTGGACTACGACGATCTGATGAACGTGCGGATGGATGACGGCGGGCAGGTTTCGCTGCTTTCCGCGAACACCATGCGCATGAACGCGCTGGCGGAACGGGCGGGCGACGCGGCGCTGCGCAAGCTGGAAACCGTCAGCGCGCAGAAGGTCGATGTGCCGCTCGGCGCGGCGCTGGGGCTGACGCTGCTGGCGGGCAGCGGGCCGCGCATCCCGATTTCCATCGTGCCCGTCGGTTCGGTGCAGACCGATTTCGAAACGGAATTTGAGGCCTGCGGCATCAATCAGACGCGGCACAAGGTCTATTTGCAGCTATCGGCCAGCATCCGCATCGTCATCCCGACGGGGGCGAAGACGACGAACGTGACGGCCAACATGCTGGTGGCGGAATCCATCATCGTCGGCAAGGTGCCGGAGAGCTTCGTGGGATACAGGCTGAGCGAGGAGGAGCTGAACATGGCGCCGTAATCGCTTGCCTGTAGGCCGAAACGATGATATAATACCTGAAAAGGCAGTTGGGGGATGCGGACGATGAAGGTGCTCGATCTGGATATGGATTTTTTTCTGACGGACGCCTGCCCGCTCGCCCCGCTGGGGGAAAGGCCGCCGGAGGCCTGCGCTGAGCCGTACAGCGACGAGCAGGTGATCCGCTTTCTGGAGACACAATGCGGGCTGAGCCGCGCGCATCCCGTGCCGGGGATGATCTTTGACACGCACGACAAGGCGCTGGATTTCTGGCTGGCGCGCATACGGCGCGGCGAGTTGAGCGCGCCGTTCGACGTTGTGCACGTCGATACCCATTCCGACCTCGCGTTCGGTCCGCCGGGAACGGATTTCGTGCTCAAGGCGGTGCTGACCCGCAGACCCGACGCGCGCGCGGCGCTTGAAGCCTATCGCGCGGGAAAGAAGCTCGACGAGGCGAATTATCTACTCTTCGCGCTGGCCTTCCGCTGGGTCAATCGGCTGACGTATGTGCGCAACCCGAAATCGCGTCAGGATATCCCCGACCATCTGCTCGATTCGGATGGAAACATTCGCCTGTGCAGCGCCATTTCCGCGCTGATGGAGGGGACGAACGGCCGCGAGCCGACCGTTCCGTTCGAGGTCTTTGACGATTATACGCAGTTTCGCGAAACGGGCTACGATTTCGTGACGATGGCGCAGTCCCCGCGCTACGCGCCCGCCTCGGCTGACCGCATCATGCGGCTGCTGGAGCCGTATGTGATGAAAATTGACGGATGACCCGCGAAAAAACGGCAAGAAACCAAGCGAAACGGAAAAAATCATCTTTTTTTCAAGAGAAGGGTTATAATTTCCATATTTGTACATAAAATGCAGTGTATAAAAAAGATCGTGTCGGATTGAACCTTTGAGGATTGCGTTTGAAGCCGCCCGGCGGAGAAAAATTCGGATTACAGGAGGGTGCCTAACATGGATACGGTACGTGTGGTCGTTGCGGACGACAATATACAGCTCAGGGATATGGTCGCGGAGTATTTGCAGGAGCAGAACGGCATTGAAGTGGTCGGCACGGCGGGCGACGGCGTGGAGACGCTGCGGCTGGTGACGGAATGTGAGCCGGATGTTCTGGTCTGCGACCTGATTATGCCACAGATGGACGGTTACGCCGTTCTGGAGCGGCTTCAGGCGATGAAACTGTCCAAGCAGCCGGGCGTGATCGCGCTGACGGCGCTGGGGCGCGACGATTTCATTTCCCGCGCGGTGAATCTCGGCGTGAACTATTATATGGTCAAGCCGTTTGATTTTATGATGCTCGCCCAGCGCGTGTATGAGGCGGCGGGGGAGAGCCTGCGCGCCGAAGCCATCAGCGCGAAGATGATTAAGCAGCAGGGCGGCAAAACGGGCGGCGAGACGCTGGAGGAGCGCATCGCGAACCTGTTTTTGACGGTCGGCATCCCGGCGCACATCAAGGGCTATCAATATCTGCGCGAGGCGGTGCGCATGGTGATGGATAACCCGGAGCTGATGGGGCGCATCACCAAGGAGCTTTATCCCGGCATTGCCCACCGCTTCGGCACGACGTCCAGCAAGGTGGAACGCGCGATTCGCCATGCCATCGAGGTGGCGTGGAACCGCGGGCGCATCGACGCGCTGGACGAGGCCTTCGGCAAGAACGTCTGCGCGCTGGACGATAAGCCGACCAACGGCGAGTTTATCGCGCTGGTTGCGGATCGGCTCGGCGCGGGGAAGAGCGCGTAATATATGAGCTTTTGAGGAGTTATCTCCATCAAGTTGACCCTATAAACAAATATCAGACCGATAAATTCAAAAAATAAACCCAACCAACACCGAAATTGATAGGCTTTCTTCTGGACAAATCAAACGTATGGGAAAGCGTCAAGAAAGGTGTTGGTTTTTTATGGATATGGAACGTGTTATCAGTCTCTATATGGATGAATGCGCGAGCAAGCAACTCAGAGAAAAGACAATGCAGTCTTATGAAAAGACACTGAAACTTTTTACGGTATGGCTCAAAGAGAATGAAAAGACGGATAGAGTGGAGGATATTGAAGACAGAACCATTCGGCGTTACGTTCTTGATTTACAAACGCGCGGGAAATATACTGTCTGCGCAGATAAGACAACAAAAGACATCAATTATCCGCAACGACGGCGCGATTATAATAAGAAAGTCAGCAATATTACCATCAACAACTATTTGAGGAATCTGCGCGCGTTCTTTTCGTGGCTGGTTGAAATCGAGTATATCCAAAAGTCGCCTATGGAACGAATCAAAACGTTACCTGAACAAAGAATAGAAAAAGAATATTTGGAAGATGATGAAGTGAAGGAACTGCTCAAAAGTTTGGATAAAGCCTATTTCCCGGAATATCGTGATTTGGTGGTAATGATGATTATGCTTGACAGCGGAACGCGTTTGGGCGAAACACTTTCCATAGAGATGAACCAGATTGACTTGATGAATCGTTCTTTGCATTTGCCAGCAGAGAAGACTAAGGGACGAAAAGCGCGGACAGTATTCTTTTCCAAACGGACAGAAAAAGAGCTGAGAAGATGGATACAGTTCAAAGACCGATACTGTGAAACGGAGATTGCTTTTCCTGTGAAGTGTACAGGGCGGGAATTGAAAATTTCGCAGTATGAAGCTAATTTTCGGCGTTACCTCCAGCGGATAGGCGTACAAAAGCACATTACGCCGCATACGCTCAGGAATAATTTCGCTAAACGCTGTCTGCTTTCGGGGATGGACATCTACACGTTGAGCCGCATTCTTGGGCATTCAAGCGTTAACGTAACGGAGAAAGCGTATCTCGATATCCACGACCAAGACCTCAAGCGGAGGTATGCGAAATTCAGCCCGCTAGAGAATATTTATTATCAGTGAAACAAGGGAAAACAACTCAAAAAAACTTTGGAGGCTTTTGAGCCTCCTTTTTACATTTTTGGGTCAAAACGGATGATTTTTGACAAGCATACACGGTTGATTGAATATTTGTATACGAAAAAACCGGATATATAAAGTAAAATCGTACATAATCAACTGAGATTTATGAATATAAAAGGAAGTTCATACATCAAGTTAATACGTTTTAATAGATGTACGGAATAAGCGGTTAGAATATTTGATTATGTGAGAATACAAGGAAATATTGCATGTATAAAGTGACGAAATATAATAAAAAGAAGAGATATGAGAAATTGGTTATCCTGACTATAGGACAACTATACTGATATAATACAGGTACAAGGTTGAGAGAAGAAAAGCAACCCTGAACAACAAAACGACGAACAGAAACAAACTTGAAAGGAAAAAACAGCAATGGAAAACAAAATGAATGAAGCCGTAAAGAAAACTAAGCGTAAGAGCATTCTGCCGTATCGCATTGATTACACAGAGGAAGAAATCGTTATCACAAAGAAGTTTGCGAAAGAAGCGGGTGATATGAGCCGCAATGCTTATAAGACGATGAAGAAATTACGTGAAGATTTTCCGACATTCAAAATCGTGACAAAGGAAATCCGAAAGAAAGAGAATAAGCGCTCTTACGCGCATTTGACCATTGAAAGGATGGAAGACATTATCAATAAGTTCGATAGCGATGAGCAAACAGGGATGAGAGAGTTTGAACGGCTCAAAGCACTATACAAGGGAAGTAATGGACGTTACGCCAAGCTGAAAGCGTGGTTCATCAGAAATTATTGGGATAAATATGAAAAAGGCTCAGAATGGAATAATGAACAGAGCGAAAACGAAGAGTGAAAGGATGAATAGCAATGAAGAAAGGCTACAAGATTGATTTCAGCGCGAATACCGTTATTATCAACAAGAATTTTGAGCAGGCGGCACAATGCCTCAATACGCCTGAGTTCAAACTGTGCAGGGTGTTTCGAGAAATGGGGCTGACGATTGCCAGACGCGAGAAAACGGAGATGAAAAACCGTAAGCCGCGCCCGACGTATCAGCAAATGGAGCACTATATTGAAATGCTGGAGGGCGGCGAAACATATAAGCGCGAATATAAAGCAGTCAGGAAAGAAGCGGAAACAAAGAAAAATCCATACAGCCGGGTTTGCGCGTGGTTCAATAGAACATTTCCGGATTTTACAAAGCCGCCAGTATTCAATGAAGAATACAAGATTGTTGTGAAGCGGAGAGAAGAAAAGAAAGCAGAGCTGGCGCTTGTGAAAGAAAAAGAAGAACAATTTTCCAAGGTGAGCGGCGAAAACTAAGGCAAAAATCAAAGTGAACATAGAAAAAAGGCGAGAGCGCGCAGAACGCTTTCGCCTTTTAGAATACAAAAAATCACAAAATGGATGGACGCTAATCTCTAAAATCAAAAAGCTGTTTGGGTGTAATCTCCAAGACGTCACAGAGTTTGAAAATCACATCAAAAGAAACGCCGACGTTTCCAAGTTCGATGGCGCTGATATGGCTTCTGTCGATATCGGCCAGTTCAGCCAGCTTCATTTGGGTCAAGCGTTTTTTCTTTCGGTAATAAACCACATTTAATCCAAATTGCTCGTAGAACTTTTTGTATTCCGGTTTCATACTCTCACCTCACTTTATTCTAGGTGAGAAAAAACAATAAATAAACCTTGTGAAAATCACATAATGTTGTTGACACGAGTCAAATAAGGCGTTAGAATGATAACGACGAAATAAAGCGAAACTGAAAAGGAGGTGTAAAGAAAATGAAGATAGAAAGGGGGAATGGAGAAGCTTTTACTTATGTATATGCAGGTCAAAGATGGTACAGCAGTCTTTTAATGCTAATACTGATGATGTTGTTTTAATAATTATTAGCTGACTGAAAATGATTTTGATGTGAAAAAGGGGAAAAGAAAATGGATAAAAAGATTAAAATTGTGTCGGTACTGTTGATGGTATTGCTGATGTTTGTTTCTGCAAGTGCTGAAGAGGGAACTCTTAAACAGGGGGATAAGGGGAAAGACGTTATTAAATTGCAGGAACGCCTAAAGGAACTGGTTTACTTTGATGGTGAAGAAACGGGAGTATATGATAAGGCGACAACGAACAGTGTTAAAGAATTTCAGAAAGATGCAGGATTGGTTCAGAGTGGAAAAGCTGACGAAGAGACACAAAATAAGCTTTTTAGCGAAGAAGCGATAGCAATGAGAAAACAGGTTTTAGAAGAACAGTACATAGATTTGGAGATTTTTGAAAGCAAAGCGAAAGCGGCTGTCAAAAATTGGGATGGAAAAAACGGAAGGGGATATAGCGTGACGGCTTCCTACAATGTAGGAAACTACTCTGGCGAATTATACATCAATTCGGTTGATTCCTCTTTTTCAATGACTGGAACAAACATTACTTATACTGGTGGCGCATATACACTAGAGAATGCTCAGCTGAACTTGGATTTACTCGCCGAAGCGCCAGTTTATTCGCAGTCAACATCAGTGTATGTTAAAGCTGGAAGCATGTATGAGAAAATAAATAATCGTGATATTCATTCGTCAAGTGGTTTGATGGGAGAATGGATATATATAGATATGGGGCAATATCCTGAGCTTGCAAAGACGCTGGCTGAAAAAGGAGGGTATGTCAAAGTTGGACATTATGAAACAAAAATGAGTACGGATACTGTACAATATAAGATTTTTAAGAGTGCGTATTCGATTTGGAAAGAAATTGATGGAGATTATCTTGTTAGGTATATTGAGTTCTTAAAGAAAAATAAATAAAAGGAGCTTGCATATGAAAAAGGTAGTCGCTTTTTTGATAACGATCGTACTCCTTAGTTGCCTTATTATTTCAAGTGTTTTAGCAGATGTTGGCTATGTTTTAACAAAAGGTGTAGAAATGAAAGTTTGGGATACATATGATTACTGTGGTGTGCCTTATGGAAAATACAAGGAACTGATAGATGAAGTAACGGAAGAAGAAGGATACGATGACTATTGTATACTGTATTTCTCTATAGCAGATTCAAAAGATGAGGCATTTATTATACTTGCGGGAGAAAATATGCAAAATGAAATAGAAATGACTTTATGGAATGATAAAATTGATTTAACGTATAGCTTAGCTGGATATGTCAAGTCACTTGAAGCTTATGACAGCTTTAGTGATTTACAAGATGATGGAACAAAGTTTATTCTTGTAGGAGATTTCCATGAAGAAGGGAGGGTTACGGTTAGTAATAGTTTGATTGCTACGATTTGTAGTCAAGCAATGACGGAAGCACTAGATGAAATTTTGAAGTAGATAGAAAAAATACCATATTGTTGTATAATGAAACTGCCTCCCATTTCAAAACGATTAGGGAGGCAGTTGATTTTATATCAATTTGAGATATTTATAAACTGTGGGTCTACTCAATCCGCATACTCGCGCCAATTCGCTGACGTTCAGTTTTCCGGCAATAAAGGCGGGATAGTGCTTGTAAAATGCGGCGGGTATATCATCCTTGGTCGTTGGCTTTCGTCCAATCTGAGCGCCTTTCGCCCGCGCGTTTGCCATACCAGAACGGACGCGAGCGCGAATAATAGAAAGCTCAAGCTCGGCGAAAACCGCGCTCATTTGGATAAACGCTTGGCTCATTGGGTCGATATTACCTGAGCGGCAATCAACGCTGATGCTTCCGATAATGACCAAACAGAGTTTTTTGCGCTTGATGGTATCAATGATTTCACAAAGCTGTTGCGTGCTTCTGGAAAGGCGGCTGACCTCCAGCGTAATGATGGTATCACCTTCAACAGCGTTATCAAGTAGCATACGGAGATTCTGTTTGATGAGTGCGTCGCCGTGTTCAAATTCAAAAATGACCTCTTGCGCGCCAGCAGCTTTGAGTTCGCGGATTTGGCGTTGAATGTCTTGTTTGTCCTCATTGGTGGAACAACGCGCATAACCGTAAATCTTGTTCATAATAATGCCTCCTGTAAAAGAAAAGGTTGAAAGCTGTATTTCGTTTCATTTACGGATTTCGTTTACACTTTTTAACGACTTTTTCGCTCAAACTGAGCCGCTGGAGGATGTAAACGAAAACAAATGTTTGATTTGACAGTCTGCCGAAACAAGGCAGGCTGTTTTTTCATCAACTTGATAAGAAGCGAGTAGAAGTGAGAATAACACTAACGCGATTACGAATAAGTCTTTACAAAATAGATTATACAGGAAAAGCTAAATATCGTCAAGATAAAGCTAAAGAATAAGCTAAATGAATTTCGATTGTCCTTGACGTAAATTAGAAAATCCTATATAATCGGGATATGACTAGGAGGTAACGATATGACGATTTCGAAGAAAATCAAAATGGCTTTGGCGTATAAGGGAATGAGTGAAGCGGAGCTTGCCCGCGCGGTTGGTTCAAGCCCATCAGCATTCAACCAGCGGATGAAGACAGGAAAATTTTCGTCTGTGGAAATGGAGAAAATCGCTGATGCGCTGGGAGCAATATATTACTATGGTTTTGAATTTGAAGGAAATGTGAGAATATAAAAAGCCAAATTCCTATACATTCTTATAAAGAGACATAGGAATTTGGCAGGGGCATATTATGGGGGTTTATGGAAAAATGCGCAAGAAAAAAAGAACCCTGTCACACAGAATTTCCGTGAGGTCAATGTGTGATGGGAGGGAGAATAGTTTCAGAACGCCTGTTGCCTGTCCGAGAATTTTCCCGAACGGGATAACCTTGTTTGATGAGTTTCTTTTTGATAGCACCCCATTTATATAATGCGCCGCAGGAATTTCGATAATTCAAAGCTAGGGCAAGAGCCTCTTTGTCTTCTGTGAAAAGCGGAACATTGATGTATTCGTCGGGGACAATCAATGTGTCATCTGAGGGGTCATACAGATAAAGCGTGTTCAGGTCATTACGATAACGCCCGCGAGCTTGAATGATGGTATCTTCGTCTTGCGATTGTATAAATACGGCTTCAATATTTCCGTAAATGTTGATGGATGTTTCATAAGCCTTATTGAATACGAGAATATCAATATCATCGGGTAAACACTGTTTTTCGATAATATATTGACGAATTTGTTTTTGCATATCACTCATGGGGCGTGTGTCGCTATTCATACTCCAAAGCCCGATTGCACGATAACCAGAATTTTGAAGAAAAGACACAATTTCCTGAATCTTGGCAATGTGTTCTGTATAGACTAAGTATTTTCTGCTATGGTCGAGTTTGGATAATTCTTGTTTTATATTTCGATAACGAATAGTTTCTTGTGTGATGTATCCAGTTGGCTCTGGGGTGAGGGGAATGTTATGGATAGATGCGCGGAAATTGGCAAGGATTTTCTTTGGAGTTGCTGTAAGAGCAACGACGTAGCAGTTTTCAGAACTGGATAACTCTTCAAGTTTATTCAATGCGCATTGTTGCGTTTTTTCATTTTTGAATTTTTCAAGAGGGATAGGCCAGAACGTATTATGGAGTTCATCGCAAATAATAAGGTCGAGAGATTGAAGAAATGCGGGACGATGAAATACGAGCTTTCCGAAGAATGCGTATGTCATAACAACAATTTTTTCAGGGTCAGTTTGGAATCCTTCAAAATTATTGTCATCGCTTTCACGTTCTTTGAGCCAAAGCGTATCATAGAATACAGCGTTGTCTTTGTTGAGATAACAAATTTGGTCACGGCCTGCACAAGTATCAATCAAATAGAGAATACGTTCTTTGTGCTCGATTTTGAGCAGGTCTGGAAGTTTCGCAAGGGCAAAATAAGTCTTGCCACTGCCCGCAGGAGCAACAATAAGGTTGAGTTCGGCTATGCTGAATGAATCGGCATCGGAAATTGAATCTGATAAATATACTTTTTTCATATATATTTTTTCTCCTTTGGTTTTGCCAAATCCCTATGCTTTCTTATATATACATATAGGAATTTGGCAATGGATTTATTAGAAATAAGCGATTAGATAACTCATTTCCTTTACATATATATTATAATATAAATACAGAAATAAATCAAATTTTGGAAATAGAATAATATTATATAAATAGAGAAAATTACAGTTAGAGTTTATAAAGAAGAGCAAAATGTTATTCTGAATTGCTTCAAATTGTAAAAAGGATGATTGAAGATGAGGTATCAGGGGCAGAAGTTGAAATTGCTTTATCTCAAAGAGATATTGGAGCGTAAAACGGATGAGACACATTGTTTGACGGCTTCTCAGATGGTGGAACAATTAGAACAAAAAGGTGTAAGGGCGGAGCGTAAGAGCGTTTATGACGACTTGGAGGCGCTGGAGGTCTATGGGCTTGATATCGCGTCTGAGGGGCGAAATACAGGCTATCACCTTTTGAGTCGGGATTTTGAGCTAGCAGAGGTCAAACTGATGGTGGATGCGATACAATCCTCCAAGTTTTTGACCGAACAAAAGTCATACGAACTTATCAAAAAGCTGGAATGCTTGTGTAGCGAGTATGAAGCACGGAATTTACAGCATCAGGTCTATATGACGAATCGAATCAAGACAGAGAATAACAGTATTCACTACAATGTTGATACTATCCAACGCGCGATAGAGGCGGATAGGAAAATTGGATTCAAAATGTTTGGCTATACGCGCGAAAAGGAGATTTTTGAACGGCGGTATGGGTACATGTACAGAGTGAGTCCGTATGCTTTGATTTACGAAGATGATAATTATTATTTACTTGGGTATGATGACAAGCATCGAATGATTCAGCATTACCGCGTTGACCGTATGAAGGGCGTTTCGATTCTCGAAACGGAGAGAGATGGAAAAGAAGCGTTTGCCAAACTGGATATGGCACAGTATGAAAAATACACGTTTTCTATGTATGGGTCAAGCGGAGGAAAACTAACGCCTGTTACAATGGAGTTTTATAATATGATGGCAAATGTAGTTATGGATAAATTTGGTCACGATGTAAGCATGATTCCACAAGGAAATTGGCGTTTTCGCATAACAGTTCCGGTTTCGGTCAGCCCACAATTCTATGCGTGGGTATTCGGCCTTGGAAAATGCGTGGAGATTATTGAACCGGTAAACGTCAGAGAAGGAATGAAAAGAATGCTGGAGAAGGTCGCGCAAAAGTATCAGGAGGGTGGAGCATCTGAAACGCCGTGTAATCTGAGCAACTTCCGAAAGAAATTGAGAAAAAGACAAAAAGAATTGAAATTGTAAAACAAACCCCGTGTAAAGTGTGGTATACTATGAATAGAAGAAAGCCAATAAATAGAAAGTGCTGGAGGCTATGAATACAAGGTTATTTGCGTGATTTTGAGGTCTGAAATTAACCCATTTGGACGATGGGGAATCTGCTAACGGCGAGTTTATCGCGCTGGTCGCGGATCGGCTCGGCGCGGGGAAGAGCGCGTAAGCGCGTTTTCTGCCGAAAAGGGGACGGTTTTGCCCCGATGCGCGAAGAAGAACAGATAAAGAGCGAACGCACGGAAAAAGCGTTCGCCTTTTTATTATGAAAGATGAAGAAAAATGGCCGACGCGGGCGCATCCTGCCGTTTACAGCGAATCCCATCGCTTTTTTTGTCCGTAAGCCTTGCCAATTTCGCGGTTAGAGGGTACAATAGACAATGTGTAGATAGGAGTATGAGCATGCAGGAAACGTTTGTCGGCCGCCTACGGGGTGCGTGCGCCGTTTTGCCGGGCAGTCATGTGCTGGTTGCGGTCAGCGGCGGCGCGGATTCGACGGCGCTGCTTTGTTTTTTCTGCGAAATTCGGGAAGCGTACCCGATTTCCGTCTCCTGCGCACATGTGGAGCACGGTATTCGCGGCGCGGCCTCGGAGGAGGACATGCGCTTTGTGAAAGCGCTGTGCGAACAAAAGAACGTTCCGTTTTACAGCGGACGGGTTGACGCGCCGGGTTACGCGCAGGCGCACGGGTGCGGCCTTGAGGAAGCGGCCAGAGCGCTGCGCTACGATTTTCTTGAGAAGACGGCGGAGGCCGTCGGCGCGGACGCAATCGCGTTGGCGCATCATCGGGGGGATCAGGCGGAGACCGTGCTGCTTCACGCGGCGCGGGGGAGCGATATCCGCGGGCTTTGCGCGATGCGCTGGCGGCGGGGGAAGCTCATTCGTCCGCTGCTGGACGCGGAGCCGGAGGCGCTGCGCGCGTATCTGCGGCGCATCGGTCAGCCGTGGCGCGAGGACGAAACCAATGCCTGCGAGGATTACGCGAGAAACCGGATTCGCCGTTCGGCGATGCCTGCGCTGGAGGCGGCTTATCCCGACGCGCAGGAGGCGCTTGCGCGGCTGGCCGCGTCGGCACAGCGGGATGAGGACTACTTTGCCAAGCGGCTTGATGAGCTGGGGCTCAGCGCGCCGCTGAAGCTGGTCAACGGCGCGTGTCTGCCGAGGGAAAAGCTCGCGGAGCTGCATCCGGCGCTGGCCGGTCGGGCGCTGGTCGGGCTGATCGAGCGCGCGGGCGCGCCGACGCAGAGCGCGCAGACGGTCTTGCATCTGCTGGACGGTCTGCCGGGGCGGGGTGCGATGAATCTCTCCGGGGGCGCTCGGGCGGAGACCGGCGCGCGGTACGTCGCCATCCTCCGCGCGGAGCAAGCCGTTGCCGAAACGCCGCTCAACCTGTCGGGGGCGACCGAAACGCCGTTTGGCACGTTCATCGTCCGCCGAGCCGAACCGGGGGAGACGGGCGACGGCGTACACAGCCAGACCGTAGACGCAGACCGATTGGCGGGCGCGGTGATTGCGCCGTGGCAGAGCGGCGAGGCGATGACGCCGTTCGGGGCGAAAAGCCCGGTGCGGATGAAGAAGCTGCTGGAAGACGTGGAGCACGCGCTGCGCAGAAGCGTGCCCGTGCTCAAAAACGGAGAAAACACATTGCTATGGATGCCGGGCGTTCGTCCGGCTGAGATATGCCGCGGCGGGGGCGGAAACCGCGTGCTGATTGCGTTTGTCAATCGGTTCGAAGGCGATTTTCGCTTAGCGGCGGCAAACCAATATTTCAATTCAGGGGGAACAAAAGCATGAGTGAGCAAAGAAAAACGTATGCCGATCTGAAGGATGAACTGCTGATTACGCGCGACCAGATTGCGGTGCGCGTCAAGGAAATGGGCGCGGAAATCACGCGCGACTTCGAAGGCAAGGATCTGACCGTGATCTGCATCCTCAAGGGTGCGGTGGTGTTTTTCGTGGATCTGATCCGCGAAATCGACCTGCCGATGACGATGGATTTCATGGCGATTTCCAGCTATGGCAGCGCGACCAAGTCCTCCGGCGTGGTGCGCATTCTCAAGGATCTGGACAAGCCGATCAACGGCAAGGACGTGCTCATCATCGAGGACATCGTCGATTCCGGCATGACGCTCTCCTTCCTCAAGGAGAACCTGCTCAGCCGCGGCGCGGCCTCGCTGCATATCGCCACGCTGCTGGATAAGCCGGAGCGCCGCCGCGTGCCGCTGCATGTGGATTATTCCGGCTTCACGATTCCGGATGAGTTCGTCGTCGGTTACGGCCTCGATTACGCGGAAAAGTATCGCAACCTGCCGGATATCGGCGTGCTGCGCCCGGAAATCTACGAATAATACGCTTTCGCCGCGGCGCAGGCCGCGTCAACTGGAGGTTCCCATTGAAAAAATCATATAAGGGCTTTCCGATTTACGCGCTGATTATCATCGGCGTGCTGATTGCGACGCAGCTTTTCTCCTCGTCGTTCAGCAGCCAGCGCGGTCAGAAAATCGAGGCGGCCAAGCTGTTTGAATATATCGACAGCGGTGTGATCGACGCCGTCGCGCTGGAAAGCAGCACGGCCTACGCGCACATGAAGGCGAGCTCCATTCCGCTTTCCGCGTTTTCCAATGCGGCGTATGATTTCAGCGCCGTCATTTCGCGGGATACGTTTGTGGAGACCTGCCGCCAGCTTGCCGCCAGAAAAGCGGGCAAGCCGCTGGAGGATATCACGGAGATTGACCTCGGGTTTGACCTGATCTATCTGCCGCAGCCCGCGACGCCGTGGCTGCTGGATATGCTGCCGTATATCATTATGACCGTCGGTCTGATGGCGTTCTGGCTGATGATGATGCGTCAGCAGGGCGGAGGCGGCGGCAAAATGATGACCTTCGGCCACAGCCCGGCGCGCGTATTCGAGCCGGACGGCAACCGCATCACCTTTGCGGACGTTGCCGGCGCGGTGGAAGAGAAGGAAGAGATGCAGGAGCTGGTCGAGTTCCTCAAGAACCCGCGCCGGTTTACGGCAGTCGGCGCGCGGATTCCCAAGGGCGTGCTGCTCGTCGGCCCGCCCGGCACGGGCAAGACGCTGCTGGCCAAGGCCGTTGCAGGCGAGGCGGGCGTGCCGTTCATGTCCATCTCCGGTTCGGATTTTGTGGAGATGTTTGTCGGCGTGGGCGCGAGCCGCGTTCGCGACCTGTTCGATCAGGCGAAGAAGCACGCGCCGTGCATCGTCTTCATCGACGAAATCGACGCGGTGGGCCGCAGGCGCGGCGCGGGCATGGGCGGCGGCCACGACGAGCGCGAGCAGACGCTCAACCAGCTTCTCGTCGAGATGGATGGCTTCGCGGTGAACGAGGGCGTGATCGTGCTGGCGGCGACGAACCGCAAGGATATTCTCGACCCGGCGCTGCTGCGTCCCGGCCGGTTTGACCGGCAGATCACCGTCGGCTACCCCGACGTGCGCGGCCGCGAGGCGATTTTGCGTGTCCACGCGAAGGAGAAGCCGCTGGCGGATGACGTCGATCTGGCGAACATCGCCAAGCGCACGCCGTATTTCGCGGGCGCGGATCTGGAAAACATTATGAACGAGGCCGCGATTCTCTGCGCGCGCGAGGGCAAGGAGAAGATCACCATGCGCCACCTGAACGACGCGATTGAGCGCGTGCAGATGGGACCGGAAAAGAAGAGCCATATCGTCAGCGACGAGGACAAGCGCCTTGTCGCCTGCCACGAGGCGGGTCACGCGATTGTCGGCGAGCTGCTGGGCGGCTGCGACGACGTGCATCTGGTGACGATCATGCCGCGCGGCGGGAGCGGCGGCCACACGCTGCTGCTGCCGGATAAGGAGAGCGATTTCACCACCCGCACGCAGCTTCTGGACTTTGTGGCGATGGCGCTGGGCGGCTATGCGGCCGAAACGCTCGTCATGGGGCAGATGTCCACCGGCGCGAGCAGCGACTTGCAGCGTGCGACCGATATCTGCCGCCGGATGGTGACGCAGTACGGCATGAGCGACGACATGGGGCCGATCTATCTCGGCGGCGACCACGACGAGGTGTTCCTGGCGCGGGATTACGGCCAGCAGAGCCGCACGTACAGCGAGGACGTCGCGGCGCGGATCGACGCGGAGGTGCAGCGCAAGATGAACGACGCGCTCGCCCGTGCGACGGCGGTTCTCAAGGCGCATCGCGCGCAGCTCGACGGCCTCTCCGACCTGCTGGTGGAGAAGGAGACGATCGACCGCGCGGAGTTCGTGGCCTTCCTCAAGGGCGAGCCCTGCCCCGAAAAGAAGGAAGAAAACGTGCTCAGAGAGCCGGAACAGGTTTAACAGACAGGCGGACGCCGTGCCGAAAAAGGCGCGGCGTCTGCTTTTCCCTATCGCGCGGCCAAACTGCGCGACACGGAAAGGCAATGACCATGGGAGGAACGACATGAAAGCGGATTTGCACCTTCATTCCACCGCGTCGGACGGGACGCTCGAACCGGGCGAGCTGGTCGCGCTGGCGGCGGAACTGGGCTTTACCCATCTGGCGCTGACGGATCACGACAGCGTGGACGGGCTTGCGCGCGCGATGGACGCGGCACGGGATTGCGGCGTGACGCTGATCCCCGGCGTGGAGCTGAGCTGCGGCGCGCAGAAGGAGATTCACATCCTCGGTTACGGGTTTGATCCATACGACGAGCGGGTGCTGGAATTCTGCCGCACGCGCACGATGGAGCGGCAGGAGCGCGCGGCGAAGATGGTGCGTCAGCTTTGCGAAAACGGCGTGGAGATTTCGCTGGATCGCGTGATGGCGCTGGCGCGCGGCGTGGTGGCGAGGCCGCATGTGGCGCGCGTGTTGGTGGAGGCGGGCTACGCCAACTCGGTGAGCAGCGCGTTTGACAAGTATCTGCTGCCGGGAAAATGCGGCTACGTGCCCAAGGCGGAGGTGAAGGTCGCGGAGGCGGCCAAGCTGATTGCGGGCGCGGGCGGCGTCGCCGTTCTGGCTCATCCGATGGAATTGAAGATGGGCGAAATGACGCTCGAATCGCTCGTGCACGAGTGGCACGGGCAGGGGCTCGCGGGGATCGAGGTATATCACCCGAGCGCGGCGAACAACAGCCTGCCGTTCCTGCTGCATTTGGCCGAGCGGGAGGGGATGCTCGTGACCGGCGGCAGCGATTTCCACGGGCCGCAGGTTCGCCAGAGCTGCATCGGCGATGGGCTTGACCGCTGGACGACGGCGGAGGCGGACATTCAAAAGCTGCTGAACCGAATTGGGTTTTGATCGGGCTTGAATAAAGCTTGAACGGAGCTTTTGCGGAACGGTGAAATGAAACCACACGGATACGCATAATATGGAATCAAAGGCGAGGTGATCGAATTGCCGACGATGACACAGGCGGGCTACACGCCCCCGCAGAAAAGCGCGCCGACGCGGGCGAACCCGCCGGGAAAGCCGAAAAAACCGAAGAAAAACAGAAAACGGAAAAAGGGAATCGGCGCGGCCGGCATTGTTTCGCTGGTGATCTTTCTGATTGCGGTACTGATCGGCTCCTGCGCGCTGTTTCTGTATGCGCAGACCGCGCCATACAGCGACACGTTTTTGCCGGGAACGACGGTTTCCGGCTATGCGCTCGGCGGATTGACGGCGCAGGAGGGGGCGGCGGCGCTGGCGATGCTGACCGACGACGCGGTTGACGCATGGCGGTATACGCTGACGTGGGGCGACCGAACCTATACGCTGGACAGCGCGGCGATTTCGCTTTCCGTTGACGTCGCCGCGACGCTCGATCCGCTCTGGCAGATTGGCCGTGACGGGAATATGCTCACGCGCTATCTGGCGATGCTGTCCCTTCGCGGGGACGGACGCGCGGAAAAGCCGGTGCTGACGTATGACATGGATGCGGTGGATGCGTTTTTGAGCGATATCAAGGCGCAGGTGGATCGCGCCAGTGTGGATGCGACCGTGACCTATGTGCAGGGCAACAGCGAGCCGTTCCGCTTTACGGATGAGCAGACCGGGTTGGAATTGGAGACGGACGCCATCCGCGCGCGGATGGAGGCGGCCATTTTGAGCCTGTTGCCGGGAACGGAAGCGCTTCAGCCAAAGGAGATTTCGCCCAATGTCTACCGCGCGGAGCTTGAAAACGCGACGGTGCTGCGCGCGAGGGTGGTCATGCCGCTTTCCGGCAGCGCGGCGGCGCAGGAGAACGCGGCGCTGGCGGCGGCGCAGTTCCAGAACGTGCGGCTTGAAGCGGGCGAGCGCCTTTCCTTCAACCAGACCGTCGGTCTGCGCACGGATGAATCCGGCTACGTGCAGGCGGAAGAACCGGCCTACGGGCAGGATGTCTCCGGCATCGGCGGCGGCGTCTGTCAGGTGTCCGCGGCGCTGTATCGTCTGGCGCTGCTCGGCGGGCTGGAGGTTGCGGAGCGCAGCGCGGCGGTCTATCCCGTTCCCTATTGCGAGGCGGGGCAGGAGGCGGCGGTCTCCGATCAGGGGCTGGATCTGGTCTTTGTCAACAACACGCAGACGCCGCTGTTCCTGACGGCGCGCGTTTACGGCGCGGACGACGGACAGACGATGGAGCTTCAGCTCATCGGCCAGCCGACGGACGGTCGGTTTGCGCTGGAAAGCGAAATAGAGACAATCGACGCGCCGGATGAGCCCGTCTATGTGCGCGACAGCGAGGGGCGCTACGCGACGTATACCGACGAGCGCATCCCCGTGGGCGAAGCGATGCCCGGCTATCGCGCGACGGTGAAGCGGATCAATGAAAGCACGGGGCAGACCGAGATCATCTCGGAGGATACATACGACGCGGCGGCGCAGATCGTCTACGTCGGCGTTCAGCGAAGGGATTAAATAAAATCAAACATACAGGGAGGAAAACAACATGGAAAAGGTTTGCTTTAAGACGAAAAAGGGCCCGGCGGCGCTCGGCCCGTATTCCACGGCGACGATTTACGGCGGCGTGATTTACCTGAGCGGCATGATCGGCGTGAACCCGCAGACCGGCAAGGCGCCGGAGGGCGGCACGCTGGCGCAGGCGGCGCAGGCGTTTGAAAACATCAAAACCGTGCTCGGCGAGCTGGGCGCGGACACGGCCGACGTGCTCAAGACGACGGTTTATCTGACCAACATGGCGGATTTCGGCGAGGTCAACAAGCTCTACGCCGAGGTGTTCGGCCCGGATTATCCGGCGAGAACCTGCGTGGAGGTTTCCGCGCTGCCGATGGGGCTTTCCATCGAGGTGGAGTGCATCGCCCGCGCCCAGTAAACCATGAAAAAAGCGTCCAAGGCAAAAACAGACCGCTCGTCTGTTTTGCCTCGGACGTTTGCTGCAAAAGGGGAAAACGCGCCCGGCTTTTATTTCGGCTCTTACGACGACGGATGTGAAAACGGAGCGTTTCGCATGCGGCGAGCGCCGCGTGTGTCAGAAAAAAGGAGGCGTCCCACTGTGAGAGAGAGCTTTTCTCCGCAGGAAATCCGCTATTTGAAGCTGCTGCGCAAGCAGTATCGAACCATTCAGGAGGCGTCCGCCGAGGTGGCGCATCTTCGCGCCGTGCTGCGCCTGCCCAAGGGCACCGAGCATTTCCTTTCGGATCTTCACGGCGAGCACGCCGCCTTCCTGCATATTCTGCATAACGCGAGCGGCGTCATCAAGCGCAAGATCAACGACCTATACGGCGATATTCTGTCCAGCCACGAGCGGGACATGCTCTCCACGCTGATCTATTACCCGGACGAGAAGCTGGCGCTGCTCAAAAAGCAGGGGATTGTCAACGCGGAATGGTATCGGCTGACGATCTATCGGCTGCTCGAGGTCTGCCGGATGTGCTCGGTGAAATACACCCGCAAGCGCGTGCGCGACGCGATGCCCAGAGGGATGGGCGCGCTGATGGAGGAAATGCTGCTCAGCGACAACACGCCGGACAAGGAGGGCTATTACCGCGAGGTGATGCAATCCATCCTGGAAACCGGGCAGTCCGACGCGATGATTATCGCGCTCAGCGACGTGATTCAGGCGCTGGCCATCGACAGGCTGCACATCATCGGCGATATCTTTGACCGCGGGCCGCGCGCCGATCTGATTATGGACGCGCTGGAAAACTACCATCAGGTCGATGTGCAGTGGGGCAACCACGACATCGCGTGGATGGGCGCGGCGGCGCTCTCGGAGGCCTGCATCGCGCAGGTGATCGTGACCTCCGTGAAATATGGCAATCTGGAAACGCTCGAAGTCGGCTACGGCATTTCGCTGCGCCCGCTGGCGACGCTGGCCGCCGCCTGCTATGCGGATGACCCGTGCGAGGCGTTTTTGCCGCGCGACAACGGCGAGGAGCTGCACGAGGACGAAATGGAGCTGGCGCGCATGCACAAGGCCGCCGCCATTCTGCAATTCAAGCTCGAAGGGCAGCTGCTCAGCCGCCATCCGGAATACCGCATGGAGAGCCGACGGATTCTGCACCACATTGATTTTGAAAACAGGACGGTGGAGATCGACGGAAAGGCGTATCCGCTGCGAAGCTGCGCGTTCCCGACGATTGCCCCCGCCGATCCGTATGCGCTCACGCCGCTTGAACGCGAGGTGATGGAGCGCATGGTGCTGGAATTTGCCCATTCCGAAAAGCTCCAGCGGCACGTTCAGTTTTTATACAGCGCGGGCGGCATGTATCTGCGCTGCAACGGCAATCTGCTCTACCACGGCTGCATCCCGATGGAGAAAAACGGCGATTTCGCGGCGGTTCCCGTCCATACGGACGAGGCGCTGCGCGGGCGCGAGGCGATTGACGCGGCGGACGTCAAGGCGCGTCAGGGCTATTTCTCCACGCCGGGCACGCTGGAGCGCGGGGACGGGCAGGACTTTCTGTGGTATCTGGGCAGCGGCCCCAATTCGCCGCTGTTCGGCAAGGACAAGATGGCGACGTTCGAGCGCTATTTCGTCGCGGACAAGGCGACGCACGTTGAAAACAAAAACCCCTATTACGATTTCCAGAACGACGAGCAGACCGCGCTGCGGATTCTCGGCGAATTCGGCTTATCCGATTCGGGGTTCATCATCAACGGCCATGTGCCGGTCAAGCTCGGTCAGGGCGAAAGCCCGATTCGCGCCGGAGGCCGCCTGCTCGTCATCGACGGCGGCTTATCCCGCGCGTATCAGCCGGTGACGGGCATCGCGGGGTACACACTCATCTTCACCTCGCACGAATTGAATCTGGTCGCGCACCAGCCGTTTGAATCGACGGCGGCGGCGATTTCCGCCGAGCAGGACATTCATTCCGTGCAGAGTCTGGTCAAGCGGATGCCGCACCGCCTGCTGATCGACGATACGGACGACGGCGAGGATCTGCGCTGCCGCATTGACGACCTGATGCGGCTGATTACAGCTTACCGAAAGGGCGTTATCAAGGAAGCACGCGGCTGATGCGGCCTTCTGGCGCAAAGTGCGAGCCGGCGGAAGTTGGCTCTTCGAACGCGCTGCGCCCGAAGAATCATTTGGTCAAGGCTCTGACTCATAAACAGTAAATCGTCGTCATCGACGCAGAGATATGCGTTTTCCAGCATGGAACGCTGGAAGGAAAGCGTATAAAGTGGCGGCATAAAGTGCTCCTCTCTGAAACGGATGGGAATGTGCAATCGGCCACGCCCGGCCAGCCTTTGCGGCCAAGCGGGCGCGGCGGGAGCCGATGCGGCGCATATTCCTGATGGAGTACATGTATGATAACAGACTTCGGGGAGCGGCTCAACCGAAACCTTTGTCGAACAGGGTCGAACGGAAGAATTTGGCCGTTTCACAAAAAACGGGGCTGAAATCATCCCATAAATTACTCAAAAATAAAGGAGGCCGAGCGGGTTGGAATCTACGAGAATGCACGGCGGGGAAGGATGCGGCGCTTATCTGCGCGCGGCAAAGCACCCGGCGCTCATCGTCTTTGATCTGGATGGAACGATTGCGGACAGCCGCGATATGGCGCGCGAAAGCTATAAGCGCGTGTTTGCGATGATGGGGTACGGCATGATTACCGACGAGCTGGCGGACAGTTTCAACGGGCCGGACGCGGACGAGGTCTGCCGCGTGATGGGCATCGGGCCGGACAGGCGCGAGCTGTACGATAAGCTGGTCGATCAGAACGACGTGGAGCTGACGCGCACGATGGGACGCATGTTCCCCGGCACGATTCGGATGCTTGACGAGCTGGCGCCCCACGCGACGCTGGCCATTTTGACCAACGGAAGCCAGCGATACTGCGAGGCCAGCATCGAGGCCTTCGCGCTATCGCCGTATATCGCGCTGCACAGCGGCTTTGTCAGCGGCGTGACCAAGGCGCAGCGAATCCGCCAGTGGCAGGGCGAAACGGGCGCGACGATTGTGATTGTCGTCGGCGACCGCGTGACGGATATCGAAAACGCGCGCGCGGCGGGCACTTACGCCATCGGCGTGACCTACGGCATGGGCGACCGGGAGGAGCTGGCCGGGGCGGATTGCCTGTGCGACACGCCGCAGGAGGTTGCGGCCTGCTGCATGCGCCTGATCGACGCGCAATGAGCGGTTGCTTTTTTCCCCGCCACGCGGTACAATAAGGGGCAGGTTTTGCCGCCGACCGGGCGAGCAGGCATGCGCAGAGCAGAGGAGGACATTCCCATGGATAAAAAGAATAAGGCGGTTGTCACCGTCGTCGGCAACGATACCATCGGCATTATCGCCCGTGTGAGCGCGGCGCTGGCCGCGCACAACGCGAACATCCTGGATATCTCTCAGACGGTGCTTTCCGGCATGTTCAACATGATGATGATTGTGGATGTTTCGCTCAGCGATTTTGACGCGCTCTCCGCGGCGCTTTCCGCGCTGGGCGCGGAGCTCGGGCTTCAGGTTCGGATTCAGCGCAGCGAAATCTTCGACGCGATGCACCGCATCTGATGGAGGGACGAGATGATCAATACATCTGAAATTTTGCAGACGGTGCGGATGATTACCGAGGAAAAGCTCGATATCCGCACGATAACGATGGGCATTTCGCTCTATGACTGCGTGCACCCGGATCGGGATATTCTCTATCGGAATGTCTACGACCGCATCACCACGCAGGCGAAGGATCTGGTCAGGACGGGCGAGGCGCTGGAACGCGAGTTCGGTATTCCGATTGTCAACAAGCGCATTTCCGTCACGCCCGCGAGCCTTGTGGCGGCGGCCTGCGGCGATCCCGTGGTGGTTGCGCGCGCGATGGATGCCGCGGCGAAGGAGACAGGCGTGAACTACATCGGCGGCTACACCGCGCTGGTGCAGAAGGGCATGACCGCCTCGGATCGCGCGCTGATCGCGTCCCTGCCGGAGGCGCTCTCCACGACGGAGCGCGTCTGCTCGTCGGTCAACGTGGCGTCCACGCGCGCGGGCATTGACATGGACGCGGTTCGCCTGTGCGGGCAGGCGGTGAAGGATATCGCCGCCGCGACGGCGGACACGGACGCTTCCGGCTGCATGAAGCTGGTCGTCTTTGCCAACGCCGTGGAGGATAACCCGTTTATGGCGGGCGCGTTCCACGGGCCGGGCGAGGGCGACTGCTGCATCAACGTGGGCATTTCCGGCCCCGGCGTGGTCAAGCGCGCGCTGGAAAACGAGGCGAAGGGGCAGCCGTTTGACGTGGTGGCCGAGACGATCAAGCGCACGGCGTTCAAGATCACGCGCGTGGGTCAGTTGATCGCCAGAGAGGCTTCCGCGCGGCTGAACGTGCCGTTTGGCATCGTCGATCTCTCCCTTGCGCCCACGCCCGCGATGGGCGATTCCGTGGCGCACATCCTCGAAGAGATGGGGCTTGAGGTCTGCGGCTGCCACGGCACGACCGCGGCGCTGGCGCTGCTCAACGACGCGGTGAAGAAGGGCGGCGTGATGGCTTCGAGCCACGTCGGTGGCCTTTCCGGCGCGTTTATCCCGGTCAGCGAGGATATCGGCATGATTAACGCCGCCGCGCGCGGGGCGCTCAGCCTGGAAAAGCTGGAGGCGATGACCTGCGTGTGCTCGGTCGGTCTGGATATGATTGCCGTGCCGGGCGATACGCCGGCCTCGACGATTGCCGCCATCATTGCGGATGAAGCGGCCATCGGCATGGTCAACAGCAAGACCACCGCCGTGCGCATCATCCCCGCGCCGGGGAAGACGGTCGGCGACGAGGTGGAATTTGGCGGCCTGTTCGGGCGCGCGCCCATCATGCGCGTCAGCCCGTATTCGGCGGAGGCCTTTATCGCGCGCGGCGGACGCATCCCCGCGCCGCTCCAGAGCCTGAAAAATTAAAATGTGTAGAAAGGGTGTTTGACATATGGAAAAGGAACTGACCAGAGAGACCGTTGACCCGCGCTATACGTGGGATTTGACCCGGATTTACGCCAGCGACGAGGCGTGGGAAGAGGCTTTTGCCGCCGTCAAGGCGCAGGCCGAGGCGTTTGCCAAGCGCGCGGGCACGCTGAGCCATGGGCGCGAGGCCGTGCTCGACGCGCTGACCGCGATGATGCGGATGGACGAGACGTTTTTCGCGCTGCATGCGTATGCGATGATGAAAAACAACGAGGACAGCACGAACGCGAAATATCAGGCGATGAGCGACCGCGCGGGCACGCTGGCGGGCGTTGTGGCGGCGGCCTGCTCGTTCATGGAGCCGGAGCTGCTGGCGCTTGAAGAGGGCGAAATCGAGAAGATGATCGCAGACCCGGCGTTTGCGGAATACGACCGCTATCTCTCCGGCGTGCTGCGCATGAAGGCGCACACGCTGACGGCCAGCGAGGAAAAGCTGATGGCCATGGCGAGCGACGCCTGCAACGCGGCGGCAACCGCCTATGAAATGCTCTCCTACGCCGATATGAATCTGGGCAAGACCCGCGGCGAAAACGGCGAAAAGGTGCAGTTGACGGATGCGCGCCTGCTCTCCCTGCTCTCCAGCAAGGATCGCGCCGTGCGCAAGGCGGCCTATACCAACATCATGAACGGCTACAACAAGTTCGGCAACACGATTGCCGCGACCTACGCCGGTCAGGTCAAGGCCGACATCTTCAACAGCCGCGCGCATCACTTTGACAGCAGCCGTCAGGCCGCCATGTTCCCGGATGAGATTGACGAAAAGGTATACGACAGCCTGATCGAGGCGGTGCACGGCGGCATCGGGACGCTGAACGAGTATCTTTCCGTCAAGAAGGAGCAGATCGGCGTGCCGGTTCTGCACATGTACGACCTGTACGCGGAAGCGGAGAACAGCTTTGAAATCGGCATGGACGTCGAGGAGGCGTTCAAGGTGTTCCTGAAAGCGGTTAAGCCGCTGGGCGAGGATTATGTGAAGGACGCGAGCCGCGCACTCCCGGAGCGCTGGATCGACGTGTACGAGACGAAGAACAAGCGTTCCGGCGCGTATAGCTGCGGCAGCGCATACCGCACCACGCCCTATGTGCTGCTCAACCACAAGAACACGTATGACGGCCTGTCCACCCTCTGCCACGAGATGGGCCACGCGATGCACAGCTTCTATTCCAACAAGAATCAGCCGTTCGCCAAGGCGGATTACACGATCTTCGTCGCCGAGGTGGCTTCCACCTGCAACGAGATCCTGCTCTCCGAATACCTGCGCGAGCAGTACGCGGGCAATAAGCAGGCGCAGATCGCGCTGATCGGTTCGCTGCTCCAGCACTTCCGCACGACGGTATTCCGCCAGACGATGTTCGCGGAGTTCGAGTACAAGGCGCACTGCATGGCGGAAAGCGGCGAGAGCCTGACCCGCGACAGCCTGAGCGCGATGTATTACGACCTCAACAAGCTCTATTACGGCGGCGCGTGCAAGGTCGATCGGGAAGTGGCCTACGAGTGGATGCGCATCCCGCACTTCTATAATTCGTTCTATGTCTATAAGTACGCGACGAGCTTCTGCGCGGCGGTGACGCTCTCCCGCGGGATTCTTGACGGCGACAAGGAGAAGCTGGCGGCCTATCGCCGGTTCCTGACGCTGGGCGGCAGCATGGCCCCGATCGAGGAGCTGAAGGTCGCGGGCGTGGATATGTCCACGCCGAAGCCGGTCTGCGACGCGCTGGATTACTTCGCGGAACTGGTGATGCAGTATCAGAACCTGCTGAGCGAAGAGGGCTGAGCATGGACAATGTGATGCAGGGCTATGACCTCGACGCGGCCGTTTGCCAGATCGGCAAAGCCATCGGCAAGGCGGCGAAGACCGCGCCCGACGCGGCGGCGGCTTTCGCGCGGCGCGCCATCGCGGCGGACATGCGCTATATGCATGAAACCGGGGTGCTCGACGACGACGGACTGATGGGCGAGGGCGAATACGACGAGGACGACGCGTTTGAAGCGCTCTTCGCCGAAATGACCGACGGCCTTGAGGACGACGGCGAAATTGGCAGAATCGCGCAGATGCTGGACGCATACATGGAAGCCCGACAGAATTTCATGGAAGAAAACGGTCTGGCGGACGATTGACAGGGGGACACGGACGATGGTGGAGGAAATTCGCGCGCAGCAGGTGAACCGGGCGCGCCCGGTGACGGGCAAGGGATTTGCGCTGGGCGTGGCTTCCGTCGTGCTGCGGCTTGCGCTGGCGCAGATTGTCTGCAATCTGCTGATTGCGGCGACGGGCATGGGGCTGCTCAACGTGCTGTTTTACCTCTACGCGGTGATGACGCTGGCGCTGTTTATGCGGCGGACGGTCGCTTCCAGCGCGTATACGCTCAAGCAGGAAACGCTTGTGCTGGAGCGCAAGCTGGGCGACAGCACGACCAGCGTGGTGGAAATTCCGCTGAATCACATCATCGCCGTGCGCCCGATTTGCGCGGGCGAGCGGCTGCACGTGTGCTATCGTCAGGTGACGGTGATCGACAACGAGGCCAAGCCGACGGCGCGCATGAAGGCGGCGTGGCGCGCGAGCCTGTTTTCCGCCGGTCTGGCGCGGAAGATCGCGCGCGGCCACGCGCATGACGACGCGGGCTATGCGATTGTGTTTGACGAGGCGGATACCCAGCGGCGCGCGTGCGTGTTCCGCCCGGACGAGGCGATGTGCGGCGCGCTGCGCGAGGCGCTGGGCGAGCGATTCGGTCTGGACGACAGGCAGACGCGCCCGAAGGTGACGACGCTCTACGCGCAGGCGCTTGAACGCGCCTTCCCGGAATTATATACCCACGTCACGCCGCTGGTCAGCCGCGAGGAAGCGGAGATCGCCGCGGACGAAATCAAAAAACAAAAAGCGGCGCGCGGGGAAAGAAAAAGCGAAAAGCCGGAGAAGCCCGCGGAAGGCGGGGAACAGCCCGCAGCCAGACGCCGCAGAAAAAGCGAGCAGGAGTAAACGATGCAGTATACGACGGTTCTTTTTGATCTGGACGGAACGCTCACCAAGTCGGAGGAGGGCATCACCAGAACCGCGATTTACGCGGCGGAGAAGATGGGCTTCACCGGCTTTACGCAGGAGCAATTCAAGGTGTTCATCGGCCCGCCGCTGTATGATTCCTTCCGAAAGGTCGTCGGCATGACGGAGGAGCAGGCCAATCAGGCGATTGACCACTATCACGAGCGCTTTGAGCGCGCCGGCTGGGCGGAAAACGAGGTATATGCCGGTATTCCGTCGCTGCTTCGGAGCCTGAAAAAGAACGGCGCGCGCGTGGCGATTGTCACCGCGAAGCCGCAGGTTTTCGCCGAGCGCATCGCTCAAAAATTCGGCCTTGCGCCGTATCTGGACGATGTGATCGGGCCGGGGCTGAACAACAAGGATTCCAGCAAGGCGGCACTTGTCCGACGGGGCGTGGAGGCCTTCGGCGGCCGCGTCGTGATGGTCGGCGACCGCTGCTTCGACATCGAGGGCGGGCAGGCGAACGGCGTGGATACCATCGGCGTCTGTTACGGCTACGGCACGGAGGACGAGCTGACCGCCGCCCGGGCGACGCACATTGCGCACGACGTGGCGGAGCTGGAAAACATTCTGCTCGGCGACGCGCCCAGAGCGCGCGGCGTGTTCATCTCCATGGAGGGCGTGGACGGCTGCGGCAAGACGACCCAGCGCGCGGCGCTCACCGGCCACCTGCAAAAGCTCGGCTGGCGGGTGACGCAGACGCGCGAACCGGGCGGCGACGCGGTGGCCGAGAAGATCCGCGAGCTGGTGCTCGATCCGACGAACAAGGAGATGTGCGACGAGACGGAGGCCTATCTGTATGCGGCCAGCCGCGCGCAGAACGTCCGCGCGGTGGTTCGCCCGGCGCTCCTTCGCGGCGACGCGGTGGTGTGCGATCGGTTTGTCGATTCCTCCGTGGCCTATCAGGGCGCGGGGCGGCAGCTGGGCATGGAGGAGGTCGCGGCGCTCAACGCGATGGCGGTTGGCGGAACCATGCCGGATATCACCGTGTATCTGCGCATGCCCGCCGACGCGGCGCTCTCCCGCAGGCTCAGCGCATCCGAACCGGACAGGCTCGAACGGCAGAAGGCGGATTTTTTCAGCCGCACCGGTCAGGCGTATGAGCGGATCTTTGCGGGGCAGGAAAAGCGCGTGATGACGGTCAACGCCGCGCAGAGCATCGAGCGGGTGACGCAGGAGATGCTCGACGGGCTGGACGAACGGCTCAATCGGCTGGACGTGTAATTTTTCTTCAAGAGAAGGACGCGCTTCAGGAGGTAAAATGGCAAGAATCGTGGTGGGCATGTCCGGCGGCGTGGATTCCTCCGTGGCCGCGCTCCTGCTCAAACGCGCCGGGCATGAGGTCATCGGCGTGTTTATGAAAAACTGGGAAGAGAAGGACGACAACGGCGTCTGCACCAGCGAAACGGACTGGGCGGATGTGCGCGACGTATGCGAAAAGATCGATATTCCGTATTACGCCGTCAATTTCGTCAAGGAATATTACGACCGCGTGTTTTCCTATTTCCTCGATGAATACCGGCGCGGGCGCACGCCGAACCCCGACGTGCTCTGCAATCGGGAGATCAAATTCAAGGCGTTTCTGGATTTTGCGATGAAGCTCGGCGCGGACAGGCTGGCGACGGGGCATTTCTGCCAGCTCGGCGACGCGGCGGACGGCAAGAAGCTGCTTCTGCGCGGCGCGGACGGCAACAAAGACCAAAGCTACTTCCTCTATATGCTCGGGCAGAACGCGCTGGAAAAGGCGATGTTCCCGGTCGGCGGCCTGACCAAGGCGCAGGTGCGCGAAATCGCGGAGGAAGCCGGTCTGGCCAACAGCAAAAAGAAGGATTCCACGGGCGTGTGCTTCATCGGCGAGCGGCATTTCAAGCCGTTTTTGCAGCAGTTCCTGCCCGCGCAGCCCGGCGATATGCGGACGCTGGAGGGCAAGGTCGTCGGCCGTCACGACGGATTGATGTATTACACCCTCGGCCAGCGGCGCGGGCTGGGCATCGGCGGCGCGGGCAACGGCGAACGCTGGTTTGTTCTCGCCAAGGATATGGCGCATAACGAGCTGATCGTCACGCAGGGCGCGGATCATCCGCTGCTGTACAGCAAGAACGCCGTCGGCACGGACGCGACGTGGATATCCGGCGAAGCGCCCGCGGGCGAATTTGACTGCACCTGCAAATACCGCTATCGTCAGCCGGATCAGGCGGTGCACGTCAGCGTGCGCGAAAACGGGCAGGTGCTCGTGACCGCCAGGGAACGCCAGCGCGCCGTCACGCCGGGGCAGAGCATGGTCTTTTATCAGGGCGAGGTCTGTCTGGGCGGCGCAATCTGCGACGAGGTGCTGGACGCGGGGCAGGTGGGCGAATGAACGGTTTTCAGAAATTCTGGGGACATTTGAGCACCGTCACGCGCCACCGCCACCGGGTGATCGCGCACTGCGCCAGAGCGGGCATCCTTTGGCAGGGGCTGCGGCATGACCTATCCAAATACAGCCCGACGGAATTCTGGCAGGGCGTGAAATTCTTCGACGGCACCCATTCGCCGACGGAGGACGAGCGGCGGACGCTGGGCTATTCGCTCGCGTGGATGCACCACAAGGGGCGCAACCGCCACCATTGGGAATATTGGACGGATTACAGCATGGCGCAGATGCGCTATGTGCCCGTGCCGATGCCCAGAAGGTATATGGCGGAGATGATCTGCGACCGAATCGCCGCCAGCAAGATCTACAACGGCGAGCGATATACGGACGCCTGCCCGCTGGCGTATTTGCAGCGCGGCAAGATGCACGACCATATGCACCCGGACACGCAGGCGCTGCTCGCGCGCTTTTTGACCCAACTGCGCGACGAGGGGGAGGACGCGATGTTCGCTTCGCTCCGGCAATGGGTCAGAGAAAAAGCATAAACGGATTCCCCCTTTCCTTCGTAAAATGGAAGGAAAGGGGGTTTTTGTATGCCTTCAAAGAGAGACGCGATGACGGCCCGGGCGCTGGCGCTCGTGGGCTGCGGCTATATTTACGGCGCGACGGGCTGGATCTGCACGCGCGCGCGGATGGAACAGCAGATGCGGCAATACCCGGCCTATGCCGGACAGATTGAGCGATACGGCAAAAAATGGATCGGAAAGCCCTGTTACGACTGCGCCCAACTGACGCGGGATGTGGCGCGGCGCGCCGGGGTCAGCCTGCCCAGCGGGGCGACGAGCCAATGGCGCGCGGCGGGAATCTGGAAGGAAAAGGACGTGATCGACACCCTGCCGGACGAGGCTGGAATTTTTCTGTTCACGATGCGCGACGGGCGCATGACGCACACCGGCGTGAGCGTCGGCCATGGGGAGGAGGTGGACGCGCGCGGGCACGCCTACGGCGTGGTTCGTCGGCCGATTCGCGGAACGACGTTCACGCATTGGGCGCGGCTGGCGGTGGATTACGACGCGCAGGAGGACGCGGGGGAAGACGCAGGGGAGAAAACGCCGCTCAAGCCGAGACGGACGCTGCGCATGGGCAGCAGCGGTGAGGATGTGCGCGCGCTGCAAACGGCGCTGCAAACGCTGGGCTTCTTAAACGACGCGGCGGACGGCAAATTTGGCGCAAAGACGCGGGAGGCCGTTCGGAAATTCCAGAAAAAGAGCGGCCTTGCGGTCGATGGAATCGTCGGCGCGGCGACGTGGGCGGCCCTGCCGGAGGGGGACGGAGAGCCGAGCGCCCCGACGCGGATTTGCCTGACCGGCGACGGCATGCGCGCGCTCATCCGGGCGCTTGAAAAGCCGCAGACAGCGGAAAACCGGCTGACGTTCACGCTGGCGGCGCCGGATTACGGCGAAATCATGCGGCAGATTCATTTGGAAATCTAGCGCCCCTGCGCGGTTTTTTTACTCAGGCAATGATTTACTGTAAAAAAAGCCCCGCGCTTTTCGGCGCGGGACTTATTTCATCAATCAATAGCGGGAAGCACGGCGGGAAGCATAGCACTCGCTGCAATAGATGGGTCGGTCGTTCTTCGGGATGAAAGGCACGCGGGTCGGAGCGCCACACTGCGCGCAGGTGGTCTCGTACATTTCGCGCTGCTGAGCCTCACCGTTAGCCGGGCGGCTGTTCTTGCGGGCGATGCGGCAGGCCTTGCAGCGGGTCGGCTCGTTCTGGAAGCCCTTCTCCGCGTAGAACTCCTGCTCACCAGCGGTGAACACAAATTCCTGGCCACAGTCTTTGCAGGTCAAAGTCTTGTCCTGATACATGGGATATTCCCCTCCGAAAAAAATAAAAAAATAGAAATCGGCATGAAACTTCCGGCTGACCTGGTCTTTGACCCCACACTCGCCGTCAGGAGCGTTCGCTCATACACCTTGGTGCCCCACTACTGACCCTCTCAGAATATAACCTGGACGGACTTACTTCTAAGCCGCACCATGCTCCCCGGCGCTTTGGCCGGATTACGTGGATCGTTTTGCCTGCGACTGGCATCGACTTTCAACCACAGACCCGAATGAATCATCCTACGCCATTATAAGCGCAAACTGAAAAAATTGCAAGCGCTTTTACAAAGTTTCTTATTTTCCGCGTAGAACCTGCACAAAAGAGGGCAGCTCCCGCGCGGGCGCAAACAATGCGCCGCCCTTATCGTCAGCCGTTTTTGCCGCCGTAACCAGCCCGACCCGCGCCGCGCCCGCGGCGAGAAGCGCCCTTGCGGCTTCCGACGCGGTGGAGCCGGTGGTCAGCACGTCGTCCACCACCAGAGCGCGCAGACCGCGGACGGCGGAATCCGCCTCCATGCAGCCTTCGAGGTTGCGGCGGCGGTTTTCGGCGCTCAGCTTCGTCTGCGCCGCGTGCTCATCCCGGCGGGAGAGCGCGGGAAGGACGGGCATGCCCCAGATTTCGCCGAGACGCTCGGCCAGAAGCTGCGCCTGATTGAAGCCCCTCTGCCGCAGACGGCGGCGCGTGGTCGGCACGGGCACCAGCGCGTCGTAGACCCCGAGCGGGAGCGACGACATGGCGCGGGCCAGCGGAAGCGCGGCGGCGCGCACGCTGTTGAATTTGAGCATCAAAATCAACTGACGGGGCTGATCGGCGTAGGGAAACGCGGCAAGCGCCTCGTCAATGCCTGCGGGCGGCGGAAGCGCTTCGATTTCACCGGCGAGGCGGGAGAGCGCCTGCGCGCAGCCGGGACACAGGCCGCTCTGATCGTCGCCGCCCAGCGCCGCGTCGCAGCACAGGCAGGCGACGCGCTCGGGAAACAGCCAATCGTCCAGCGCGCGAAGCAGGCGCGAATCAAGCCGGGACATGGCGGCAGCTCCTTTCCTTACGGGCTTTACGGGCGCGTCACAGGCTCATCACCTGCTGAAGCCGCCAGCAGAGGGCGCTGTAACGGCGGCGCGTGTTGACGTTGGCGATCATCTGGTCGATGGCGGATTCGCGCCCGACGATCATCACCATGCGGCGCGCGCGGGTGACGGCGGTATAAAACAGGTTGCGCGTCAGCAGCATCGGCGGGCCGCCCACGGCGGGCATCACCACGACGGGGAATTCGCTGCCCTGACTCTTGTGCACGGAGATGCAGTAGGCCAATTCCAGATCGTCCACGTCCGCGCCTTCGTATTCGGCCACGCGCTCGTCGTCAAACTGCACGCTCATCACGTGCTCCTGCGGGTCGATGGAGACGATGAAGCCGATATCGCCGTTGAAAACGCCCTGCCCTTCCTCCGCGCCAAACACGCCTTCCTTCTGCCACTTGAGCTGATAGTTGTTGCGCGTCTGCATCACCTTGTCGCCCTCGCGGAAGGCGGTATCGCCGCGCACACGCTCGTGTTTGCCGGGGGCGGCGGGGTTGAATTCCGCCTGCAAGAGCTGGTTGAGCATCCATACGCCACATTCGCCCTTCTTGGTCGGGCTGAGCACCTGCATCTGCCGGACGGGATCGAGGTGCAGGAAGCTCGGCAGGCGGGAGGCGCAGAGCGCGACGATGCGCTTCGCCGCGTCGGACGGGGAGACGGCGCGCTCAAAGAAAAAGTCGCTGCCCTTCGCGTTGAGCCGGGGCGCTTCGCCGCGGTTGATGCGGTGGGCGTTGTAGACGATCATGCTCTTTTCATCCTGCCGGAAAATCTCGGTCAGGCGGACGGAGGGAATCGCGCCGCTGTCCAGAATATCGCGCAGCACGTTGCCCGCGCCGACGCTGGGGAGCTGATCCGCGTCGCCGACCATAATCAGCCGCGTGCCGGGGACGAGCGCGCGCAGAAGCGACCGCATCAGGAAGATATCCACCATGGACATTTCGTCGATGATGAGCGCGTCGTATTCCAGCGGGTTATCCTGCGTGCGGGCGAAGTCGCCCTCCTCGCCGCCGTATTCCAGCAGGCGGTGGAGCGTCTTGGCCTCCATGCCGCAGGCCTCGCTCATGCGCTTGGCGGCGCGGCCGGTCGGCGCGGCCAGCGCGATATCGCCGTGGACGCTGAGCAGCTTGATGATGCACTTGATGATCGTCGTTTTGCCCGTGCCGGGGCCGCCAGTGATGACGGTCATGCCGCTGGTGACGGCGGTTTCGATGGCCTGCCGCTGCTGGGCGTGAAAGGCGATGCCCTCCACGCGCTCCAGCTCGTCGATCTGCGCGGACAGGTCGGTTGCCATCGTATCCGGCATGGCGTCGATCATCTCCCGCAGGCGGCGCGCGACCTCGCTTTCGGCGCGATAGGTCGAGGGCAGATAGAGCGCGACGACGTCCTCATCGTCGTCGCCCGGCAGAATCTGCGCGGCGATTTCGTGCGAGAGAATCAGGCTGTCGATGGTGCGCTCGATCAGATCGGGGTCGTTGCCGAGAATGCGCCGCGCGGCTAAAGCGAGCTCCGGCCGGGGAAGATAGCAGTGCCCGGCGACGGCGGTCGCATCCGAAAGCGTGTATTTCACGCCCGCGCTGAGGCGGTATTCGCTATCCTGCTCGATGCCCAGCGAGGCGGCGATGCGGTCGGCCGTCTTAAAGGCGATGCCCTCCACGTCCTCCACGAGGCGATAGGGATTGCGGGTGATGACCTGCCGCACGTTTTCGCCGTATCGCTTGTAGATTTTGACGGCCAGCGCGGGGGTGACGCCGTAGCTCTGCAAAAAGACCATGGCCTCGCGCTGCTGTGCCTGCTCGGCATAGCTTTCCTGAATCATGCGGGCGCGCTTTTCGCCGATGCCCGATACCTCCAGCAGCCTTTCGGGCTCGGAATAGAGCACGTCGAGCGTCTTTTCGCCGAAGGCGCGGATGAGCAGCTTGGCCGTCGCCGGGCCGACGCCGCGAATCATGCCGCTGGACAGGTATTTTTCAATGCCGGACAGGGTCGTCGGCTGCTCGATTTCAAGGCTCTGCACCTTGATTTGACGGCCGTAGACCGGGTGCTCCGTCCATTCGCCGGTGATGCGGAGCTTTTCGCCCGATGTGACCGGCGGCATGACGCCCACGGCGGAGACGCGCGATTTGCCCGCCTTGACCACCAGAACGGTATACCCGTTTTCGTCGTTTCGGAATACCGTTTCATCGGCAAAGGCTTCGATTGTTTCCATGGCTGCGCATCCTCGCTTTCTTCTGCGGCGGTTGAATCGTTAATCTCCATTATACACGGATTTGAACCAAAAGAAAAGAGCGTGAAAAAGAGCCAGAACGCGCGGAATAAAACGCCGATTGTTAAACGAACGGGATATGTTACGCATTTGTTACACAGTTTTTGACGATTTAGCAAATTCTTCATCGACGAACGCTTGAAAAGTGGAGGGAAATGGTGTAAAGTAATTAGGAAAGGGAGCAAAGTGGTTGAGTTGGGGAAGGAGGGATGTGCAGCATGGCTTACATGGCGTTTTCCGGTTCGTTCGAACACTCGCTGGATGGAAAAGGCCGCGTCATCATTCCTGCCTCCTTCCGAGAAGCGTTGGGCGAAAATTTCACGATCACCATCAACCCGACAAGAACGGCCGTCGCGATTTATCCCAAGGCGGATTGGGACGGCCAGCTTGAGCGGCTTTCACATATCAACCCGATGGATAAAATCGGGCTGCAATACGAGCGCTACCTGATGAGCGTCTCTTTTTCCGGAAACAGCATGGACGCGCAGGGGCGCGTATTGATCCCGGCCAAGCTGCGCGCGAAGATCGGCCTGACGCGAGACATCGTTTTCGTCGGCCTGAACCACTATATCGAGGTCTGGGACGCCGAGGTCTACGCCAAGATGGAGGCGCAGACGGAGGACGAATTCGATTCGCTGGTGGATTACGTTTACGAAAAATACCCGTCTTAAAAGCGCGGCGCTGGCATAGATACCGTTTAAGCGCGGAACGCGAAAGCGCGGTTCTTGACGGCGGGAAGGGGGAATACAATGATGACAGGAACACGGACGATGCGGGTCAGCCGCGGGCGCTACGTCAGCGCGGGCTATGCCGAAAAGCGCGCGCGCCCGGCGGCGGATGAAAGAGAATTGTATATTTCCGCCGACCCGGCCGGTTCCGCAAGGGAAAACCTGCGCGATTTGAACAGGGCGGGCTACCGCAGCGAAAGGCCGTGGCGCGATACGCCGGACCCGGCGCTGCAAACGGCCGCGCCGGATCCGCAGAGGCGCGCGCCCGCGCGCAAGACGGCCGCCAGAAAGCGGCTCGGGCCGATTGACCGGCTGCTGGCGGAGATTCGGCGGGATCGCAAGGGCGTGGCCGTCTGCGCCATGCTCGCGGCGACGATGCTGGTGATGGCCGCGGCGTGGGGGCGCAACATGGTTTCCGGCGTGAACGCGCAGCGGTCGATCGAGCGCTATCAGGCGCAGACGATCACGCTTCGGCAGGAAAACGAAAAGCTGGCGCAGCAGCTTGAAATCGCCGGAAGCGGCGAGCGCATCCGCAATCTGGCGCAGAACGAACTGGGCATGCTGCGGCGCGAGCGCGCGCAAACCGAAACGATCTACATTCAGGCGCCGGATAAAAAGGCGCGGGAAGAGGCACAGGCAGTCGGTCAGACGCACATGGAAATCCTCGATTTCCTGCTGGGTCTGCTCAATGTGTTTCATATTGGAGAGTGAGAGGGCTTGCGTTCACCGGGAGCCACCGTACGAAAGCGGCTGGTCTTGCTGATGGGCGGATTCTTTCTCCTCTTTCTTTGCGTTTGCGCGCGGCTTGTCGATGTGCAGATCGTGCGGCAAAAGGAGCTGACCGCCCGCGGTGTGAAGCAATGGACGCGCAGCGGCGTGGTGGCCGCGCGGCGCGGAGACATTGTGGATACAAACGGCAGGCTGCTGGCGCAGTCCGTGACGAGCTTCATCCTGACCGCAAGGCCGAGGGACGTGAAGGACGCGGGCGCGCTGGCGAAGGTGCTTGCGCGGGAGCTGGGGCTTGACGAGGAGACAATCCTGAAGAAGCTGTCCGGCAGCAAGGCGGCCTCCGTTACGCTGGCCAGACAGCTCTCGCGGGAGGACACGGACAGGCTTCGGGCGATCCGGCAAAACGGAAATTCCCCCGACGCGGAGGCTTTAATCGGAATAACATTTGACGAAGACGCGAGTAGATGGTATCCTATGGGTACGCTGCTGGCGCAGACGCTGGGGCTGTGCAACGTGGACGGCGAGGGGCAGAGCGGCCTCGAACTGCAATACAACGACGTTCTGGCCGGAAAACCGGGGAAGATGATTACCGAGGTGGACGCGAGGGCGCGGACACTTCCCGACGGGGTGACGCTCTACGTGCCCGCCGAGCAGGGGAACACCCTGCGGCTGACCATCGACCGGGACGTTCAGGCCGCCGTGGAGCGCGCCGTGCGCGAATGTGCGCAGGTCAACGACGCGGTGAGCGTTCAGGCAATCGCCATGGACGTGAACACCGGCGCGCTGCTCGCCATGGCGATGTACCCGACATACGACCCGGCGAACCCGCCCAGAGACGATCTGGATCGGCTCAACGAGCTGATGCGCCTGACCGTGCTCAGCGACGTTTACGAACCGGGCTCGACGTTCAAGATGCTGACGGCCGCCGCGGCGATCGACTGCGGGGCGACAAGCCCGCAGGAGGGCTTTTACTGCTCGGGCAGGATCACGGTGGACGGCAGCACGGTTCGCTGCTGGGGCGCGCCGCACGGCGCGGAGACGATGGCGCGGGCGCTGGAAAATTCCTGCAACCCGGTGTTCACGCAGCTTGCGCTGCGGCTGGGCAGCGAGCGTTTTTACCAATATCTGCATGCGTTTGGGCTGGGCAGGCGCACGGGGATCGACCTATACGGCGAGGCGGGCGGCATCCTCATCGGGCAGAGCCGGGTGAAGAACGTCGATCTGGCGCGCATCGGCTTTGGGCAGAGCGTCGCGGTCACGCCCATTCAGATGATTACGGCGGCGTGCGCGGTGGTCAACGGCGGGCGGCTGATGAAGCCATATCTGGTGGAGGCCATTGAAGACAGCGACGGAAACCCGCTCAGGCAGACGAGCCCGCAGGTGGCGGCGACGCCCATTTCCGCCGAGACCAGCGCGACGATGCGCAGGCTTTTATACGGCGTTGTGGAAAACGGCGGCGGCAAAAACGCGAAAACGAGCGGCTATGCCATCGGCGGCAAGACGGGAACGGCGCAGATCTACAAGAACGGAAAAATCGAATCGAACCTGCACATCGGCTCGTTCGTCGGGTTTGCCCCGGCGGAAAACCCGAAGGTCGCGCTGCTGGTGACGGTCAACGAGGCGAAGGTCAAGCCGGATTTCGGCGGGACGACGGCCGCGCCGTTTGCCGCGCAGATTTTTGAGGAGATCCTGCCGCTGCTGGGCGTTGCCAAGACGGACGGCAGCGCGGAAGCCGAGCGCGTGACCATGCCGGATGTGACGGGGATGGACGTGCGCGACGCGAAGGCGATTCTGCGCGAGGCGGGCATCGACGCGGTGACGGACGGGGAAAGCCCCCGCGTGACCGGGCAGCTTCCGCCCGCCGGAACGACGGTGCAGGCGGGATTCTGCGCGATGCTCTATGTGACGGGCGAAACCGCGCCGCAGGCGCAGGATTATGCCCGCGTGCCGGATGTGCTCGGGCTGGATATGCGGGAGAGCGCGCAGGCGCTTCGGCTCGACGGATTTGAAATGAACGCGCAGGGCGACGGCCTTGCGGCCAGACAAAGCCCCATAGGCGGCAGCTACGCGCCGGAGGGGACGCAGGTGCTGGTGACGTTTGAAATGCCATAAAGCAGACAACAAATGGAGGAATGACGATGAACCTTGAACAACTGACGGCGGGCATGCCCGAACTGGTCAAAATCACGGGGAACGCGCAGACGGAAATCAAAGCCCTGACGGCGGATTCGCGCGCCAAGTGCGAAGACGGCCTGTTCTTCTGCATCCGAGGCGGCCGCGTGGATGCGCACGATTTCGCGCCGCAGGCCGTCGCAGGCGGCTGCGTGGCGCTGGTGGTGGAGCGCGAGCTGGCCATCGATTGCCCGCAGGTGGTCGTGACCGACGTGCGCGCCGCGATGACGCGCATCGCCAGCGCGTTTAACGGCCACCCTGAGCGGCGGATGAAGCTTGTGGGCGTGACCGGCACGAAGGGCAAGACGACCACGACCTACCTGTTCAAGAGCATCGTTGAAAGCGCGGGCATGCGCTGCGGCATTATCGGCACGACGGGCTGCATCGCGGGTCAGACGAAGCTGCCCAGCCATCTGACCACGCCGGACCCGATTGAAATGTTCGAAATTCTGCGCATCATGGCCGACGCGGGCGTGGAGGTCGTGTGCATGGAGGTTTCCGCCCACGCGCTGTATCTGCGCAAGCTGGTCGGCGTGGTGTTTGAGGCGGCGGCCTACACGAACCTCTCGCAGGATCACCTCGACTTCTTCAGCACGATGGACAACTATCTCGCGGCCAAGAAGCTGCTGTTTTCCGCCGGCATGGCGCGCAACGCCGCCGTCAACGTGGACGAGGAGACGGCGAAGGCCGTCTGCGACAGCCTCGACTGCCCGCTGCTGACCTACGGCATCAGCGGCAAGGCGGATCTGTTTGCCCGCGACATCGAAATCACGGAAACCGGCGTATCCTTTACGCTCAATCTGCGCAACCTGCATGCCGAGCGCGTCCATCTGCTGCTGACGGGCATGTTCAACGTGTACAACGCGCTGGCCGCAGCCGCCTGCGCCCTGATTCTGGGCGTGGAGCTGGACGCGATCAAGCGCGGGCTGGAGGCCGTGGTCAGCGTGCCCGGTCGCGTGGAGATGCTGCCGACGAAGACCCCGTACCGCATGATTCTGGATTACAGCCATTCGCCGGACGCGCTGGAGAACATTCTGAAAACCGTCCGCGAGTTCTGCCACGGGCGCATCATTCTGGTGTTCGGCTGCGGCGGCGACCGCGACAAGGGCAAGCGCCCGATGATGGGCGAAATCGCGGGCAAGCTGGCCGATTACGCGATTTTGACCAGCGACAACCCGCGCTTTGAAGACCCGATGGCGATTCTTGCGGCGATTGAGGCAGGAATTAAGCCCACCGGCGCGAAATATGAAGTGATCGAAAACCGGCGCGAGGCGATTCGGCAGGCGATGGAGATGGCCGTCAGCGGCGACATCGTGGTGCTGGCCGGCAAGGGGCACGAAACGTATCAGGAGATTCGGGGTGTGAAGCATCCGTTCGACGAAAAGGTGATCGTGTCCGAGCTGCTGGAAGAAATCGCCGGCGAAAACCGCGCCGAGTAAAGCCTATCAAGCGGGTCAATCCCGCGCTTCGGAGGAATGAGGAGCATGCAAAGGATGATGATAACCCTGCTGATTGCGTTTGCGGTCGGCATTGTGCTGGGCAAAGCGATGCTGCCCGTGCTGCATAAGCTCAAGTTCGGCCAGAATATCTACGAGCTTGCGCCGGAAGCGCACAAGAAAAAGCAGGGTACGCCGACGATGGGCGGCCTCGTCATCGCGGGCGCGGCCATCGCCGCGGCGCTGGTGATGAACGATTACAGCGTGCCGATGGGGCGGAACATGCTGCTGGCCATGCTGCTGATGGCGCTGGGCAACCTGTGCATCGGCTTTGTGGACGACATGACCAAGATCCGCAAGGGCAAAAACGGCGGCCTGACCCCCAAGCAGAAGATGATCTTTCAGACACTGCTGGCGCTGGCGTTCTCCTGCTATTGCTACTTCCACCCGCAGGTCGGCTCCGTCATCAAGGTGCCGTTCTTCCGCGTGGAATGGGATTTGGGCATCTGGTATATCCCGATGATGATGTTCATCATCGTGGGCACGACCAACAGCGCCAATCTGCTCGACGGCCTTGACGGCCTGCTGACCAGCGTTTCCATGGTCGATTTCGCGACGCTCGCCGTGCTCTGCGGCGCGGCCTCGCTGGGGAGCCTCGGCGTGGGGTGCGCGGCGATGTGCGGCGCGTGCATGGCGTTCCTCTCCCGCAACGCCTATCCGGCGCAGATGTTCATGGGCGATACCGGCTCGATGTTCATCGGCGGCGCGGTGGTGGCCGCGGCCATGCTGCTGCGCCAGCCGCTGATTCTGGTGCTGATTGCGTTCTGGATGCTGATGAGCAGCCTCTCGGATATCATCCAGATCACATATTTCAAAAAGACGCATGGCAAGCGTATCTTCAAAATGGCGCCGATTCATCACCATTTTGAGCTTTGCGGCATTCACGAGACGAAGATCGTGACCATGTATATGGTGACGACGGCCATTCTCTGCGTGATTACGCTGCTGGGCGTTTTGTAAGACAAGCGGAGGCGGATGAGTATGAACGTAAACGGCAAGCGCGTGCTGGTCTGCGGCATGGCGCGCAGCGGCATTGCGGCGGCCAAGCTGCTTTTGAGCCTCGGCGCGCAGGTGACGATTACCGACACGAAGCCGGAAGCGGATTTCGGCGGCGCGCTGGATGAGCTGCGCGCACCGGGCTGCGTCTTTGCGCTGGGGCAGGCGGCCGACGCGCTGATCGCCGGTCAGGATATGATGATTATCAGCCCCGGCATCGCGTGGGCAAAGCCGTTTGTGCAGAGCGCGATTGCGCAGGGCGTGGAGGTCATGGGCGAACTGGAGCTGGGCGCGCGGCTGACGAAGGGCGCGCTTGTCGCCATCACCGGCACGAACGGCAAGACGACCACCACGACGCTGGTGGGCGAGCTGTTCCGCGCGGCGGGGCGCACGACGCACGTTGTCGGCAACATCGGCTACCCGATCACCGCGACGGCGGGCATTTCCAAGGCGGACGACGTGACGGTGGCCGAGGTGAGCAGCTATCAGTGCGAGGGCATCAGCCAGTTCCACCCGCACGTGGGCGCGGTGCTCAACATCACGGAGGATCATATCGTCCGCCACGGCTCGATGGCCGTCTATATCGCGATGAAGCGGCGCATCTTTGATCGCCAGACGGCGCAGGACGTCGCCGTGTTCAACTACGACGATGCGACCTGCCGCGAGATGGCCAAGGGGCTGAAGGCGCAGGTGGCGTGGTTCTCCCGCCGGGAGAAGGTGCCCTTCGGCGCGTATGTCGAGGATCAGCACATCGTTTTGAAGCTCGGCGAGGGCGAGCGGCGGGTCTGCCGCTGCGACGAGGTGTACATCCCCGGCCCGCACAACCTTGAAAACGCGCTGGCCGCCGTGGCGATTGCCGGTGTGATGGGCGTACCCTGCGAGACGATGCGCGAGGTGCTCAAAACCTTCAAGGGGGTGGAGCACCGCATCGAAACCGTGCGCGAGCTGGACGGCGTGACGTGGATCAACGACTCGAAGGGAACGAACGTCGATTCCACGCAGAAGGCCATCGCGACGATGAACAGGCCGACGGTGCTCATCCTCGGCGGAAGCGACAAGAAGGTGTCGTTTGATCCGCTGGCCAAGAGCATCGTGGAAGCGCCGCTGATCGAGCATTGTGTGCTCATCGGCGACACGGCGAACCAGATTAAGGACGCGCTCGACCGCGCGGGCTACTCGGCCTACACGATGACGGGGTACGATTTCGATTTGTGTCTGGCGACGTGCCGGAAGCTGGCGAAGAAGGGCGGCAGCGTGCTGCTTTCCCCGGCCTGCGCGAGCTTTGACATGTTTACCGATTACGAAAACAGGGGTCAAATCTTCAAGGAAAAGGTCATGGCGATGAAGTGAGATCGTGACCGGCTGCAAAAGAGACGAAAAACATGCAGTCGGGAGGGAAAGAGCCATGCCGAATCCAGTCAGACGAACCTGCGACAAGACGGTGGTTACGCTGATGGTGCTGCTGCTCCTGATGGGGCTGGTCACGCTGTTCAGCGCCACCTATTATCAAAAGGCGGCGACAGGCGACGCGCTTGCCGCGGTGAAAAAGCAGCTGATCGGCGTGGCGCTGGGCGCTGCGGCCTGCGTGACGCTCTCACGTGTGCCGTATCGCGTTTTCCGGCGTCCCAAAGTGACGCTGCTTTTATTGGCGGCAAGCGCTTTGACGCTGATTCTGGTGATTATTCCGGGAATCGGCGTGAGCATCAACGGCTCGCGGCGGTGGCTGAATATCTTCGGGTTGAGCGTGCAGCCCTCGGAGTTTGCGAAATATGCGATGGTCGTTTTCATGGCCGGGGCGCTGGATCGGCGCGGCGAGGCGATTGACCGCCTGCTTACGGGGATCATTCCGCTGCTGATCGTGCCGGGCGTGATGTTTCTGCTGATTCTGGAACAGCCGAATCTCTCCACCGGCGGCAGCATCCTGATCTGCGCGCTGGTGATGCTTTTCGCGGCGGGGATTCGAAGGCGGCATATCGCGCTGCTGGGCGTCGGCGGGCTGGCTGTCGGCGCGTTTTACGCATGGAGCGCGCCGTATCGAAGGGAGCGGCTGCTCTCCTTCCGCGACCCGTTCGCCAAGATGAGCGACGAGGGCTATCAGCTTTCGCAATCGCTGATTGCGCTCGGCTCGGGCGGGCTGTTCGGCATGGGAATGGGGCAGGGGCGGCAGAAATTTGCGTATCTGCCCTACCCGGAATCGGACTTCATTTTCGCGATTGTCGGGGAGGATTTCGGGCTGATCGGCTGCCTGACGGTGATCGCGCTGTTCGCGCTGTTTGTGCTGGCGGGGCTTCGCGTGTCGCTGGCCTGCCGGGATCGCTTCGGCTGCCTGCTCGGCGCGGGCATCACCTCGATGATCGGCTTGCAGGCGTTCATCAACATGGGCGTGGTGACGGGGATGCTGCCCACGACGGGGCTGCCGCTTCCGTTTTTCAGCGCGGGCGGCACATCGGTCAGCGTGATGATGGCGGCGGTCGGCGTGCTGCTGAGCATTTCGCGGGAAAACGGCGCGCGGATCGTCGAGCCGACGGATCAACAGAGTGGGGGAAGAGCATGAGATACAGAAAGCGCAAAAAAGCGGCGGCTCAGGTGATGGTGATGACGGTCGCGGTGGTGGCCGTGCTGGCGGCGCTGCTGGTGCTGGCATGCAGCCAGGTGTTCCGGGTGCGCGGGATTCTGATCGTCGGCAACCGAAACCTCTCCAAGGAGGACGTGATCGCCCTGAGCGGCGTGCAGGAGGGCGACAACCTGTTTTCCATCAGCGACGCGGAGCTGAAAAAGAACATGGAGCGAAACCGGTATATCGAGTATCTCGGGCACGAGTTTGACTATCGCGGCACGCTGAGCCTGCACATCAACGAGCGGATGGGCATGGGCGTGGTCAATGCGTTCGGCCTGTATTACGTGGTGGACGCGACGGGCATGGTGCTCGAGTGCGCGGGCAGCGCATACCCGGACACCGTGGCCGGGCCGAAGATCAACAACCTGATTCTGGACGACAATTCCCGCGTGACGGTCGGCGAAAGGCTGCCCGTGCGCGACAGCGGCCAGCTTGCGGCCGTGCAGCGGGTGCTCGCCGCGCTGGACAGCACGGACATGCTGGGGCGCGTTTCGCTGCTGGACGTCAAGAATCTGGACAACATGTATCTGATGACCACGGACGGCGCGCGCATCGTGCTCGGCGACGACGCGAAGCTGGAAACCAAGCTGCTCATCGCGCGCGAGGTGCTCGTCGTGCGCGAGCCGCTGGGCACGGTGAAGGGCGCGAAGATCGACGTTTCCAGCGCCAAGGAGGCGCACTACATCCCCAACACGCTGCCGACCATCACCCCTGTTCCGACCGCGACGCCGACGATTGCGCCCTCTGCAACGCCCGAAACTTGAAAAAATGGACGGATTTGGAACAAAATTTGCTCAAGTGGGTTGAAAGAACGGGGATAATAGGTTACAATAAACTCGCATAATAATAGCAAATCAGATGATATCTTGCGCCCCCTGAGGGCGAATTTACATGCGGGCAGACAGGAGCATGAGATCGTATGATGAAAAAAGCGACGGCGGTTCTGGACTTTGGCACATCCAAGGTTCTGGTATTGCTTGCGGAGGAGAGCGCGTATCAGAAGGTGACCATCACATCGGCGGGCATGGCGCAGTATGACGGCTTCATGAACGGCGAATGGAACGCGCCTTCCGATGTATCCGACGCGATCGCCAGCGCGGTTGAAGCGGCGGAAAAGAAGGTCGGAACCCATATCAAAGAGGTTTACGTCGGCGTGCCGGGCGAGTTCGTCCGGGTGTACGTGATCGAATCGAGCGTCGCGCTTCAGGGCGCGGATCCGAAGGTCACCAGCGCGGACGTGGAGAAGCTCCAGCGGCAGGCGACCGAGATGCTGGATCGCCCGACGGGCGTTATCATCCACCGCTCGCCGGCGTGGTTCAAGGTGGACGGCGGGCAGAAGACGCTCGAACCGGTCGATCAGAAGGGCTCGATGCTGGAGGGCATGATCGGCTTTGTGCTGGCGGATCAGTTCTTCATCAACGACGTGACCGAGCGGCTCAAGGAGCTGGGGATCGAGGTTCGCGGCTTCTTCTCCACGTCGGTCGGCGAGGCCATGCAGATGATTCCGTTCGAGGAGCGGGATCATACGGCGATTCTGGTGGACGTGGGCTATCTCTCCACCGAGGTGATGGCGGTCGAGGGCGACGCGCTGATCTGGCAGAAGGTGCTGCCGGTCGGCGGCGCGCACATCACGCTGGATTTGACCTACGGGCTGGAAAAGCCGTTTGACATGTGCGAAAAGATCAAGCGGGGCTACACGTTCAACGCGCCGAAGAACACGCAGATCGAGGTGCAGGGCGAAAACGGCCAGATGGAGAGCTTTTCCGGCGAACAGGTGAGCATGATTATCGACGCGCGCGTGGACGAAATGCTGGAGATGATCGACGACGCGGTGAAAAAGAGCGGGATTCGGCTGGGCAACTGGTCAAACGTCTATTTCACCGGCGGCGGCCTGATGCCCATGGGCGGCGCGCGGGTTTACGCGGCGGGCAAGCTGGCCCGCAATGTCCGCGAGGCGGCGGTCAAGACCGTCAAGCTCAAGCCGGCGCAGATTTACGCCAGCGGCAGCGGCCTGCTCGAACTGGTTTACAACACCATCGAGCAGGAGGAACAGGACGAAGGGCTTTTCGACCGCATCAAGCGCGCCTTTAAGAAAAGATAAAACGCAACATCAGCTTTTTTCATCGTGAATCGCCTGCGAATCACGAAATGGGAAGGCCGGAGCCTCCGGTTTCCGGCGGGGAACGGGGCAGCGCCCCGTCGTTCCCTTAACATTGAAAGCGAAACAAAAGGGGGATTTCCTGTGTTTGAAATTGAAATGGACGAGCGCCCGGCAGCTTCCATCAAGGTCGTCGGATGCGGCGGCGGCGGCGGAAACGCGCTCAATCGCATGGTGGATTGCGGCGTGGTTGGCGTGGACTTCATCGCGGTGAACACCGACGTGCAGG
>ERZ836441.346-NODE-346-length-55659-cov-4.460021_pt1 | contig 55659 bp, 42 predicted proteins | sample MGYA00519686_ERZ836441 | MGnify/ENA primary metagenome ERZ836441 (study PRJEB31850, sample SAMEA3708800) | human gut metagenome | biome: human gut; feature: human-associated habitat; material: faeces | place: China | collected 2014 ...
ACTGCCAGCCAGGTGCGCCGAGTGGTCATCGCCTATGAACCCATCTGGGCTATCGGCACCGGCAAGACCGCCACCGCTGAACAGGCTGGCGCGGTTTGCTCCCATATCCGTGCCGTCATCCGCAAGCTGTACGGCGCCCGGGTGGCCCGAGCGGTCACCATCCAGTACGGTGGGTCCATGAACGCCAAAAACGCCGCCGAGCTGCTCTCCCAGCCCGACGTGGACGGCGGCCTGATCGGAGGCGCTTCCCTGAAACCCGACGACTTCCTGGCGATCATCAACGCCGCAAATCAGGAATAAGAAGCGTCGGATCTTCCCGCATTTTTATGGAAAGGCTTTGTCTATGAAAACACCCACTACTTTGATCATTATGGACGGTTTTGGTCTGTCCCCGTCCTCTATGCCTGGGGACAACGCCATTGCCGCCGCCAACACCCCCCATTTGGATCAGCTGTTTCAAGAGAATAGCTGCTGTCGCCTATCCGCTTCCGGCCTGGACGTGGGCCTGCCCGACGGCCAGATGGGCAACAGCGAGGTGGGCCACACCAACATCGGCGCAGGCCGGGTGGTATTCCAGGACCTGCCCCGGATCTCACTGGACATCAAAGAGGGGCGGTTCTTCCAGAATCCCGCCTATGTGTCCGCCATGGACGCCTGCAAGGAAAAGGGCACTGCCCTGCATCTCATGGGCCTGCTCAGCGACGGCGGAGTTCATTCCCATATCGAGCACCTGTTCGCCCTGCTGGACATGGCCAAGGCGCGGGGACTCACCCAGGTATACGTCCACTGCTTCCTGGACGGGCGGGACGTGCCGCCCACCTCCGGCAAGGGCTATGTGGAGCGGCTTCAGGCCAAGCTTCAGGAGCTGGGCGTGGGCAGGATCGCCACGGTCATGGGGCGGTACTACGCCATGGACCGGGACAGCCGCTGGGAGCGGCTGGAACGGGCCTATGCCGCTATGGTATACGCTGACGCTCCCTTCGAGGACGACCCCGCCGCAGCGGTGGCCCTGTCCTATGAGCGCAGCGTCACCGACGAGTTCATGGTCCCCGTGGTGTGTATGGAGGACGCCACCGTCAGCGAAGGGGATTCTATAATCTTCTTCAACTTCCGGCCCGACCGGGCCAGGGAGATCACCAGAGCGTTTGTGGACCCGGAGTTCAACGGCTTCTCCCGCCGCCTGGGCTACTTCCCGGTGCAGTTCGTGTGCACGACTGAGTATGACGCTGCCATGCCCAATGTCACCGTGGCCTATCCCCGGGAAAAGCTCCACAATATCTTCGGCGAGTACTTGTCCCATCTGGGCCTGACCCAGCTGCGGATCGCGGAGACGGAGAAGTACGCCCACGTCACCTTCTTCTTCAACGGCGGAGAGGAACGGGTGTTCCCTGGGGAGGATCGCTGCCTGATCCCCTCCCCCAAGGTGGCCACCTATGACCTCCAACCTGAAATGAGCGAGCCGGAGGTGACCGCCGAGGCGGTGCGCCGCATCGAGAGCGGCAAATATGACGTGGTCATCCTCAACTTTGCCAACTGCGATATGGTGGGCCATACCGGCGTATTTTCTGCCGCTGTCAAGGCTGCCGAGGCGGTGGATGATGGCGTGGCCCGGGTGGTAGAGGCCACCTCCAAAATGGGCGGCGTGTCCATCATCACTGCCGACCATGGCAACGCCGAGCATATGCTGGACGCAGACGGTTCCCCCTTCACCGCCCACACCACCAACCTGGTACCCTGTTGTATTGTGGGCGCGGACGTGAAACTGCGGGATGGCCGCCTGGCCGACCTGGCCCCCACCATGCTGGATCTTATGGGTCTAAATAAGCCAGAAGAAATGACGGGAGAAACTCTCATCTTGAAATAAAGGCTTGTTTTGATCCTTTGGCCCTGGCGCCTTACGTTCGGACGGCTACCGTCCAACCTAGTTTATTTCCCCCCAAGGCGGAAAACGCCTTGCCGCATACCTCTTTTACTTTAGAAAGGAGAATGATCCCCATGAAAAGCATGATTGAGATCGTTGATGTCATCGGCCGCGAAATTCTGGACTCCCGCGGCAACCCCACTGTCGAGGTGGAGGTCACTCTGGACGACGGCGTAGTGGGTCGGGCCGCAGTTCCCTCCGGCGCTTCTACCGGCATTTACGAGGCCTGCGAGCTCCGAGACGGCGATAAGAGCCGCTATCTGGGCAAGGGCGTGGAAAAGGCCGTCACCAACGTAAATACTGAGATTGCCGAAGCCTTGGTGGGTATGAACGTGTTGGATCAGCCCGCCATCGACAAGCTGCTGATCGACTTGGACGGTACTCCTAATAAGTCCCGCTTGGGCGCCAATGCCATTCTGGGCGCCTCACTGGCCTGCGCCAAGGCTGCCGCGGAGAGCTTGGGCACCAGCCTGTACAACTATATCGGCGGCGTCAATGCCAAGACCCTGCCTGTTCCCATGATGAACATTCTCAATGGCGGCGCTCATGCCACCAACAACGTGGATATCCAGGAGTTCATGATCATGCCCGTGTCCGCCCCTTCCTGGAAGGAGGCCCTGCGCCGCTGCGCCGAGGTGTTCCACACCTTAAAGACCGTGCTGAAAGAGAATGGCACCCCCGCCGCCGGCGTGGGCGACGAGGGCGGCTACGCCCCCAACCTGAAGAAGGATGAGGACGCCCTGAAGGTCATCGTCAAGGCCATCGAAGCGGCCGGTTACAAGCCCGGTGAGGACTTCATGATCGCCATCGATGCAGCCACTTCTGAGTGGTACAACGGGGAAACCGGCTGCTATGACCTGCCTAAGGCTAAAAAGACTATGACCAAACAGCAGATGGTCAATATGTGGAAGAAGTTCGTGGACAACTACCCCATCATCTCCCTGGAGGACGGTATGGGCGAGAACGACTGGGAGGGCTGGTCCATGCTCACGAAGGCCATCGGTTCCAAGGTTCAGCTGGTGGGTGACGATCTGTTCGTCACTAACGTGGAGCGCCTGGCCACCGGCATCGAGAAGGGCGTGGCCAATGCCATTCTCATCAAGGTCAACCAGATCGGCACCCTCACCGAGACTCTGGACGCCATCCAGATGGCCAACCGGGCCGGTTACACCGCTGTGGTGTCCCACCGCTCCGGCGAGACCGAAGACACCACCATTGCCGACATCTCCGTTGCCCTCAATGCCGGCCAGATCAAGACCGGTGCCCCCAGCCGCACCGACCGCGTGGCCAAGTACAATCAGTTGCTGCGCATCGAGGAGGAGTTGGGCGATTCCGCCCAGTATCTGGGCATCAAGGCCTTCTTCAACCTGAAGAAGTAAGGGGACAGCCAAAGCGCCCGGGCCATGCCCGGGCGCTTTTTGTCACTTCTGGTTTTTGCTTTTTCCACCCATATTTTCCGGGCGCAAAGGATCTTTGCTTGCCTTTTTTCCTGTACTGTGGTTCACTGGAAGCAGAGCAAGGAGGAACCGCCATGAACATCTGCCACAACCTCAAGTATTGCCGGAGTCAGTTGGGCCTGACCCAGGATCAGGTGGCCGAGCGGCTCCATATCACCCGGCAAACCGTCTCCAACTATGAGACAGGCCGCAGCCAGCCCGATTTAGACACTCTGGTCCGGCTGGCAGGACTCTATCAGGTGCCGGTAGAGACGCTGCTCTATGGCGACCGGAAAGAGCGACGGGCGGTCCTTCTGCGACGGGCGGCCTGGGGCGTGGTTGCCGTCTATCTGGCACTGCTTCTGTTCTGCTCTCTATCCCTGCTGGTCATGAATCTCTCTCTGCCTCTGGATGAGATCAGACTTTCCGCAGAGCTGGCCAACCTGCGTCTCTTTCTCGTCAATCGCATCTGGTATCCCATCAGCCGCCTGCCCGCCGCCCTGCTGTTTTATGCCTTGATTGCCCTGACGGCCATAGACCACACCATCCCCGCCCCCCGGCGGATGCGGGTGTGACTGTTGCTCTTCCTGGTTTTGTTCACCGGTGCCGCCGCTGTCACGCTTCCATTTACCCTGACGAACGGCCCCGGTAGCGCCGAACTGTGGCTGCTGGCTTTCAGCGGACAGACCACTGGTAGTTTGATGCTGCTCATCGATCTGGCCATCTGGGGCGTTCGGCTGGGCTGGCGCAGGCGGGCAGCGGCCCGATCCGCACCGGATGGACCGGAATCCGGAATTCAGGCTTGACATTACCCGCGTCTTTCAGTATACTGGGTAATGCTCACTCGGAGGGCAAACCATTCACAAGAAATGGCAAGCTGGATAAGGTGGCAGGCTGAGATGCCTGTTTCTTGTCCGGCTTCTTTTTTGTTTTCAGGGGAGATCTCAGACATGGATTTATTGCGTGGAAATCTACGATCGATCTACTTTAAGTACCTGGGCGCCGCCTTCGGCAGCGCTCTCATCAGCTCCATTTACACCTTGGTAGACATGGCCATGGTGGGGCAATATCAGGGTCCCAGCGGGACGGCCGCCCTGGCGGTAATGGCTCCCATCTGGAACCTGATTTTCAGTCTTGGCCTGCTCACTGGGATCGGCGGTTCGGTGCTGTTCAGCGCCGCCCGCGGGGCGGGAGAGCAGGAGCGAAGCAATGAATTTTTCTCCGTGGCCCTGTGGAGCAGCGTGGCTCTGTCTGCGGCGGCATGGATCGTGGTACTTCTGTGGGAAGTGCCCATGCTCCGATTGTTCGGCGGCTCGGAGGAGCTGCTTCCCTTGGCCCAGGAGTACCTGGTGCCCATCAAGTTCGTCATTCCCCTGTTTCCCCTCAATCAGATGCTGGCGGCCTTTCTGCGCAACGACGGCAGCCCTGCCTTAGCCACCGGCGCAGTGCTGGCCGGCGGCATTTTCAACATATTCGGTGACTTTGTCTTTGTCTTTCCCATGGACATGGGTATCTTCGGTGCGGGCTTGGCCACTGCCATCGGCGCGGCCATCACCTTTGTGGCCATGCTTACCCACTTTTTCTCCAAGCGGAACACCCTCCGGCTGGTTCGGCCCAGCCAGCCTTGGACCAAGCTGCGCCAGGTGCTGGTCAGCGGATTTTCCACTTTTCTGTCTGACGTGGCCATGGGGATACTGACGATGTTGTTTAACCGCCAGATCATGGCGTATCTGGGCACGGACGCCCTGGCGGTGTATGGTGTCATCGTCAGCGTATCCACCTTTGTCCAGTGCTGTGCATACAGCGTAGGACAGGCTGCCCAGCCCATTTTGTCGGTCAATTTTGGCGCTGGCCAAGGCATGCGTATCCGAAAGGCGCTGAACTACTCCCTCTGGTCCGCCGCTTTTTTTGGCCTTGCCTGGACTGGGCTGACCATGGCCGTTCCCAACCTGTTCATCCGTATCTTTATGTCTCCGACCAACGCGATTCTGTCTATCGCTCCGGCCATCATCCGCTGCTATGCTCTATCCTTCTTGCTGCTTCCCTTCAATATCTTTTCCACTTATTATTTCCAGGCCCTGTTGAAACCAGCCGTCTCCTTCCTCATCTCGATCTCCCGGGGGATCGTGGTCAGCGGTGCGCTTATCTGCCTGCTCCCCTTGGCCGCCGCCGATGCCATTTGGTTCGCCATGCCCATCACAGAGGCGGCAGTTGCGGCAGCTGCGGCGGTCCTCATCGTCCGCTATACCAAATCGCTGCCTATTTCTGCCTCAAATTGACCGAACCTCTCTTTTTTTGCGCCAAAAGCGGGCGGCAGTACCGCCCGCTTTTGCCCTTTCAAGGAAGAAATCAGCCTAAAAATTGGACCTTAGCCGCGCAGACAAAGTAAATGCGCTGCGTTTCGTCGTTGGCCAGCACCAGTACATTGCCCAGGGTTCCCAGCAGGGTAACCCCCTGGAGGATGAGCTGCCCGGCAGCCAGGGTAGCCTTCCGGCTCAGGTTGCTGTCAGACAGCACGCCGAGTACACCGGCAGTACAGCAGCAATCCTCACAGTCACAGCTGCACGCGCATACGCCGCACCGGCTGTTGCAGGGATTGAGCCGCTGGCTGAGCAGCTGCTTGAGGCAGCGGTAATTCCGAGTGGTGGCCTCTGGCGCGGTCACGTCTCCCTCGGCAGTACCCGGCGCCACCTGGAGGGCGATGGCCGCCAGCTCACACAGGGACACTTGGGTGGCGGTCACTCCGGTAGCGGTAGTGGGCGGGACATAGAGAGGGGCGGAAATCTCCAACAGGTCGCAGTTGCAGCTGGACAGCCGCAGGAAGCTGCCGGTGAGGCTGGTGAGGTTGTCAGTCGGGGTGGTTTCAGGCACGGTCGTGCTCAGGGTAGCGCCTGCGGAATAGGTATCCGTGAGAAAGGCCGCTGTGTCAAAATCAATGAGGCTGGCAATCTGGCTGTCACATAGCAGTTGCAGCGCCGCCCGGAAGCTCTGCTTGCAGCAGCACCCCTCATGGACTTCAGGTACAGGGGCGGGCTTGGGCACTGTCCGGCAATAGCAGACCATTTGCTCCCCACCATAGCCACAGCCGCAATCGTCCCGTTCTGTACCGTTTTGGCCATAGGGCATCCCACCGCAGGCGCACCCGCTGCAGGCGGCCGGTGCGGCCAGAGAGGCGGCAAACTCTTCCGCTGAGATGGCGCAACCGCGGGAGGGGCCGTTTAGTTGAATGTCGTTCATGTCGCACACTCCTTTCCTAATGGTGCATCCCAGTCTATGCACCGCCTCCCGCTTCGGCCACCGTCTGCCCGTCCCACGAGAAAAAGAGGAGCACCATATCTTGTACCTATTTTTTCTTCAATATGAAAAAATCGCAAGATTTAGATTTTTCTCTATTTACAAACCCTCTCTGGTATGCTAAGATAGTGTCCGCTGAACCAATTTCAGAGCGTGACAGGGCACAGCGTCAGTCCGCTGTGCCCAGACTTTGCCGTTTACCCGCTCTGACTGACATCTGATATCACCACTGTGGGGAGGACCGACCAATGAAAGTCATCAAACGCGACGGCTCCACCGTCGATTTTGACCGCTCGAAGATTGTTATCGCCATTCAAAAGGCCAACCAGGCCGTGGATGAGCCCTACCGCCTTGACGAGGCATCCATCGACGCCATTGCCGACGCCGTAGCCACTAAGGGCCGTCAGCGCCTGCTGGTGGAGGACATCCAGGACATGGTGGAGACCAAACTCATGGCCGCAGGCAAGTACGAGCTGGCCAAGGCCTATATTATCTACCGCTACACCCGGGCTTTGGTGCGCAAGGCCAACACCACCGACGAATCCATCCTGGCCCTGATCCGCAACGACAATAAGGATCTGGCGGAGGAGAACTCCAACAAGAACACTGCCATCGCCTCCACCCAGCGGGACTACATCGCCGGCGAGGTGAGCCGGGATCTGACCCGCCGCATCCTTTTGCCGGAGAAGATTTCCAAGGCCCACGACGAGGGCGTGCTCCACTTCCACGACGCGGACTACTTCGTGCAGCACATCTTCAACTGCTGCCTGGTGAACATTGGGGATATGCTGGACAACGGCACCATGATCAACGGCAAGCTCATCGAGTCCCCCAAGAGCTTCCAGGTGGCCTGCACCATCGTCACCCAGATCATCGCCTGCGTGGCCTCCAACCAGTACGGCGGACAGAGCGTGGAGATGAGCCACTTGGGCAAGTATCTGCGCCTGACCTATGACAAGTACGTGCGCAAAACCCGTCAGGCTGCCCCCGAGCTGGACGAGGCCACCATCGAGAAGATTGCCCGGGCCCGCACCAAGGATGAACTCAAGAGCGGCGTGCAGACCATTCAGTACCAGATCAACACTCTTATGACCACCAACGGTCAGTCCCCCTTCGTCACCCTGTTTTTGGTGCTGCGGGAGAATGACCCCTATATCGAGGAGAACGCCGCCATCATCCAGGAGATCCTGGAGCAGCGGCTGGAGGGCATCAAAAACGAGAAGGGTGTATACATCACCCCCGCCTTCCCAAAGCTGGTGTATGTGCTGGACGAGTGCAACTGCCTCAAGGGTGGCAAGTACGATTACCTCACCGAGCTTGCCGTCAAGTGCTCGGCCAAGCGGATGTATCCCGACTACATCTCCGCCAAGAAGATGCGGGAGAATTACGAGGGCAATGTGTTCTCCCCCATGGGCTGCCGCTCCTTCCTGTCCCCCTGGAAGGACGAGGACGGAAACTACAAGTTCGAGGGCCGCTTCAACCAAGGCGTGGTGTCCATCAATCTGCCCCAGGTGGGTATTCTCTCCGGTCGGGACGAGGACAAGTTCTGGGTCTTGCTGGATGAACGGCTGGAGCTGTGCCGGGAGGCTCTCATGTGCCGCCACAACGCCCTCAAAGGGGTGCGCTCCGACGTATCCCCCATTCACTGGCAGTACGGCGCCATCGCCCGTCTGAAAAAGGGCGAAACCATCGACAAGCTGCTGGATGGCGGCTACTCCACCCTGTCCCTGGGCTACATTGGCCTGTACGAGGTGACTAAGCTGGTGAAGGGCTGCTCCCACACCGAGCCGGAGGGTGAGCAGTTCGCCCTGCGCCTGATGAACCACCTGCGGGAGACCACTGACCGCTGGAAGCGGGAGTCTGGCCTGGGCTTCGCTCTGTACGGCACCCCGGCGGAGAGCCTGTGCTATCGCTTTGCCCGCATCGACAAAGAGCGCTTCGGCACCATCGAGGACGTGACCGACAAGGGATACTACACCAACTCCTACCACGTGGATGTGCGGGAGAACATCGACGCCTTCTCCAAATTCACCTTTGAAAGCCAGTTCCAGAAGATCTCCTCCGGCGGGGCCATCTCCTATGTGGAAATTCCCAACATGCGCCACAACCTGGAGGCCATGGAGGATGTGGTCCGCTTCATCTACGACAACATCCAGTACGCCGAGTTCAACACCAAGAGCGACTACTGCCAGGTGTGCGGCTATGACGGGGAGATCATCGTCAACGACGACAACGAGTGGGAGTGCCCCAACTGCGGCAATAAGGATCACTCTAAGATGAACGTCACGCGCCGCACTTGCGGCTATCTGGGCGAGAATTTCTGGAACGTGGGCAAGACCAAAGAGATCAAGTCCAGGGTGCTGCACCTGTAAGAAATTCCGCGAAAAAAGCACAGCCGTCTCCAACGGGTGGCGCGTACAAGTGTTTTCGCCAGTGGCGAAAGCCTTGTCGGAGGGCGAATTCATTTCGTACGAGCATTTTCATCATCGGGGCCTCAGTGGGCAGACCCGTTGGGGCACGAACTCTGCGAGGCTTTTTGATGAATTGAAGCGGTAGATTCCCATCCCCTTTGTGCGGGAATCCGGATCTAAAAGAGGTTTTTCCATGAACTACGCAACCATCAAATGGGCGGATGTGTCCAACGGTCCCGGTGTCCGGGTGTCCCTGTTTGTGTCCGGCTGCACCCACTGCTGCCCGGGCTGTTTCAACCCGGAGGCCTGGGATTTCCAGTACGGCCAGCCCTTCACCCAGGCGGAAGAGGACAAGATCCTCGCCGCTCTCTCCCCCGCCCACATGAAGGGCCTGTCCCTGCTGGGGGGCGAGCCCTTTGAGCCGGCCAACCAGCGCGCTTTGCTGCCCCTGCTGCGGCGGACGCGGAATGAGCTGCCCGGAAAGACTATCTGGTGCTACTCCGGCTATACCCTGGATGGGGAGCTGTGGCAGCCCAGCCGGGCCAGGTGCGAGGCCACCGACGAGATGCTCTCCCTCCTCGACGTGCTGGTGGATGGGGAATTTGTGGCGGCTCAGAAGGACTTGTCCTTGCGCTTTCGGGGCAGCGCCAACCAGCGCATTATCGACGTGCCCAAGTCCCTGGCCGCCCGGCAAGTGGTGCTATGGGATGGAGCCATGACTGTGGAGCCAATCACCGCCAGATAGAAGCGCCGCCCAACAAAATCGGAATTGGAACCTATAAAATGGGAGGAATTGCTATGTTGACCGCTCCTGTCTCTATCAAACGCCTGAATCCCCGGGCCAAGCTGCCCGCCTACGGCTCCGCTGATGCCGCCGGCGCCGACCTGTATGCCCTCACCGACGGCCCGGTATCCATCGCCCCTGGCCAGACCGCCCTCATCCACACCGGCTTGGCCTTAGCCATTCCCCAGGGCTATGTGGGGCTGGTGTACGCCCGCTCCGGCCTGGCCACCAAGCAGGGCCTGGCTCCGGCCAACAAGGTGGGCGTCATCGACGCGGATTACCGGGGAGAGCTGATGGTGTCCCTGTATAACCACAGCAACGAAACCCGCACCGTAGCGTGCGGCGACCGCATTGCCCAGTTGGTCATCGCTCCCTATCTCACCGCCCAATTCCAGGAAGCGGATGAGCTGGATGATACTCAGCGGGGGGCCGGCGGCTTCGGCTCTACCGGTGTCCGGTAAATCCCCGCAGCGATTCAGATCGCAACAAAGCAGGCCCCCGGGAAGTATCCCGGGGGCCTTGCTGATTTTCCGCATAATCAAAACAGGTTTTTCTTTTTCAGAACGATGGCCAGCACCACCATAACCACCACTGTGATGACCAGCGGGAACCACCAGAATTGATCCAGCGGCAGCCCCAGCACATTCATCCCGTAGAATCCAAAAATGATGTTGGGAATGGCCATCAGAATGGTGATGGAGCTGAGGATCTTCATGGTGACGTTGAGGTTGTTGGAGATCACGGAGGCAAATGCGTCCATCATACCGGAGATGATGGAGGAATAGATCTGCGCCATCTCGATGGCCTGGCGCACCTCGATGAGCACGTCCTCCAGAAGATCGTGGTCCTCCTCGTACAACGTGACGATCCTCCCTCGGAGAATCTTTTCCAAGGTCACCTCGTTGGCCTTCAGTGAGGTGTTGATATAGACCAGGGACTTCTCCAGGTCCAGCATCTGGATGAGCTCCTTGTTCCGCTGGGACTTATACAGCTGGCTCTCCATGTAATTATAAGTCTTGTCGATCTGCTTCAGGTATTGCAAATAGCGTTTCGCCACCAGCAACAGGATATTCAGGATGAACCGGGTGCGCTGCTGGGTGCGCACGTCCTTCACCAGCCCGTCCTGGAGGTCTCGGATGAGGGAGGTCTCCTTCAGGCACACTGTAATGATATGCTTGTCCGTGACCACGATGCCCATAGGCAACGTGGAGTAAACCACTCCCGCCTCGTCCTTTTCCACCGCCGGGATGTCCACGATAATGAGGGTCTGTCCGTCCTCGCTTTCAATACGGGAGGTCTCCTCTTCGTCCAGGGCCGCCCGCAGAAACGTGGGTTCCACGCCCAAGGCGGTGGACACTGTTTTCAATTCTTTCTCACTGGGATAGGTCAAATTGACCCAGCAGCCGTCCTCCATGGTTTCCAGGGGGGTGATTTTTCCATCAATGGTCTTGTGAATGGTCAGCATGCGTTTCACACCTTTCCCGAAACCGGCAAAGGGCATAAAAAGGCCCGTGCCGTTCCGCTTCAAAATTAGGGTGCCCAATTTGGCCATGGGCAAGCGGACGCACGGGCAAAAAGGAGGATGCCTTTTCAGCGGGTGCGCCGCAGCAGTTGATGTTGACTTCGACTGAACGGATCGCCTGTCACGACGCATCTCACTTCCTTTTTCTCTAACCTGGTCCCAAATTCCCTACTCGGGCGCATTGGGGCCGTTTTCTCAACGGAATACATTATATGCTCCCTTTCCGGGGATTGCAAGCCAAATTTTCGTAAAAACTGCGTTCTCTCCCCAATAGGAGAGAACGCAGTTTTTGGTCGGGCGCTTTTACAGCTTTTTCATGTGCTGCGCGGCGGATTTGAGCATCAACCGCTTGGTTCCCACATTGTCAAAGGCAATCTCCAGCAGCGCATCGCCCCCCATCTTCTGCACAGACAATACCATGCCCCGGCCAAATGCCTTGTGCTCCAGCATATCCCCCTTCTGGTAGGCGGGCAGGGCTGCTCCGGGCTGGCTGGGCGCGGTATACCCGGCGTTTAGGCGGCTTGGGCGTGCCCCGCGGGAGAGCGCGGCGCCGCCCTCTGGCACAGTCCGTCCATAGCGCCCGCGCCCTTCCCCTCCGACGGATAGGCCCCCATAGGCGGCGGGACGGACGCTCCCGCCCCGGCTGTACGGATTGCGGTAGGTCGAGACCTGGGGCCGGGTCTGGTCGAAGCCGTCCCAGTCCTCATCCCGGCCCGGGTCCAGGTAATTCCGGCCCGACTGCTCCAGCAGCTCGGCGGGGATCTCCCCGGCAAAGCGGGATGGCCGGTTGGAGCTGGTGCGGCCAAAGAGCATCCGCTGCCCGGCACAGGTCAGATACAGCCGCTGCTTGGCCCGGGTGAGGGCCACATAGCAAAGCCTTCGCTCCTCCTCCATCTCCTCCGGGTCGCCGATGGTTCGCATTCCGGGGAAGATTCCCTCCTCCATGCCCACCACGAACACCACCGGAAATTCAAGCCCCTTGGCTGCATGCATGGTCATCATCACCACTGCGTCCTCGTCCGGGTTATGGCTATCCAGGTCGGTATACAGGGCGATCTCATCCAAAAAGCCCGCCAGAGATGGCTCTCCCTCGGCGTTGTCCAGATACCCCTGGATGGAGGTCAGCAGCTCCCGCACGTTCTCCAGCCGGGTGCGGCTCTCCACATCGTTTTTGGCGCTCAGCATAGCGGAGTACCCGGTCCGGGCCGTCACCTCCTCGTAAAAGGCGGGCAGCTCCATCGTCTGGGACAGGGCGGTCAGCTCATCTATCATTGCCGCGAATTGGTTCAGCTTTCCCGCGGCTTTCTGCAGCTCCGGATAGTCGGACCCATGAGACACCACCTGCCACAAGGACACCCCCTGTTCCGCGGCAATGGCCCTGGCCCGCTCCACTGTGGTGTTTCCGATACCACGGGGCGGGTTGTTGATGATGCGGCTCAGGCGCAGATCATCCTGGTGGTTTGCGATGACACACAGATAGGCCAGCATATCCTTGACCTCCGCCCGGTCAAAGAACCGGGTGCCCCCGATGACCCGATAGGGGATGCCGTTGCGCTTGAAGGCCACCTCCAGCTGGTTGGACTGGGCGTTCATCCGGTAGAGGACCGCATGATCATTCCATCGCTGGCCGCTGCGGTAATCGTCCAGGATGACGTCGGCCACATACCGGGCCTCGTCGTTCTCGTTCATGGCGGTGTACAGGCGCACCTTGTCCCCGTCATTTCCGGCGGTCCAGAGCTCCTTGCCCTTGCGCCCCTGGTTGTGGCGAATCACGGCGTTGGCCGCAGACAGAATATTTTTGGTGGAGCGGTAGTTCTGCTCCAGCCGGATGGTGCGGCAGCCCTTATACTGGTCCTCAAAGGATAGGATATTTTCGATGGTGGCTCCCCGGAAACGGTAGATGGACTGGTCGTCGTCTCCCACCACGCAGATGTTCTCCCGGCCTCCGGCCAGCAGGGATGAGAGCAGATATTGCAGGTTATTGGTATCCTGGTACTCGTCGATGAGGACATAGCGGAACTTCTTCTGGTAATAGGTCCGTGTCTCCTCGTCCTGCTGGAGCAGCCGGACCGTGTGGAGGATAATGTCGTCAAAATCCAGCGCCCCAGCCTCCCACAGCTTCTTTTCGTACCGTATGTACAGACGGGCGATCTTTTCCAGGCGGAAGTCCCCGCTCTGGGCACAGTCCTTTTGAAAGTCTGTGGCCATCTGGAGCTTGTCCTTGGCCCGGGAGATGGTGGACAGCACCGACCGGGGCGGGAACTGTTTGTCGTCAAAGCCCAGCTCCTTGATGCAGTCCTTCATCACCCGGAGAGAATCGTCAGTGTCATAGATGGTGAAGGATGAGGGGAACCCCAGCTTATCAATGTCCCGCCGGAGGATGCGCACACAGGCGGAGTGGAAGGTGGAGGCCCAGATGTCCCGGGCCCGTGGGCCCAGCATCCGCTCCAGCCTCTCCTTCAGCTCCCCGGCGGCCTTATTGGTGAAGGTGATGGCGATAATGGTCCAGGGGGGGGCCGGTTCCAGGGCGCACAGCCGGTCTGCCCGGGGCTTGTCCGCTGGGTTTGGATGTGCGGCGTAGTCCCGCAAAAACGTCAAGTCGTCCTCTGTCACCCATTCGGGCACCTCAGGGCTGTCGGATCCCCGGCCATACTGCATGAGATTGGCTACCCGGTGGATGAGCACCGTAGTCTTGCCCGAGCCAGCCCCGGCCAGCAGCAGCAGGGGGCCTTCGGTACACAGCACCGCCTTGCGCTGTTCCGGATTGAGGTTTTGATAGTTGAGGGCAATGGCCTCCCGCCGGGCGCGGCAGAAGGCCAGTTCTTGTTCATGGGTCAGCATGGGATCAGTCCTTTTTGTCGAATAGCGACATTATACCAGAAACCCGTCGGAGAAGCAAATCTCTTTCCGGCCCGTGGAAAGAACGCGTCTGCCATGTGCCTTTTCACAGGCCGGAGCGGACCGGCACTGGAGCTATGGATATCGAACGCGCCCTTGCGCAGAAGACTGCTATGCGTTTCCGGTCCAGAGCGGTCGGGCAACCTTCTCCATCCGGCGCAGCCCCTCCTCCATGGCCAGGCACACCGGGACCGGCTGATCTATACTCAACCGCCCTGGTTCTACCTGGCAGTCTACGGCCAGCACCCGTACTCCGGCCGCCGCCGCTTCCCTCAGGGCGGCTCCGAACTCCGGGTGGGTGCGCTCGTTGGGGCAGAACAGGCGGCATCCCTTCATTTGGATGACGATGCACACCGCGCACTCGTACCCTTCCTGTTGGGCGGCGGCTAACTCCCGCAGGTGCTTCACCCCCCGCAGGGTCGGCGCGTCGGGAAACATGGCAAGGCCGTCCTCCTCCAGCGTGCAGCCCTTGACCTCCACGAACCCCTTTCTCCGCCCCGCCTCCCAGTAAAAGTCAAACCTGGAACTGCCCCAGGCTGTTTCCGGCCGCAGTAGAGTCAAACCTTCCACAAAGCCCCCGGCCCGGGCCCACTCACCAAACACCCGGTTGGGAGCCTGGGCGTCCATATTGATGAGCAAGCCGTCCTTGTCCACGGCCACCAAATCGTATTGCGTCTTACGGGCGGGGTTACCGCTTTTCTCCAGCCAAACGGTGCGTCCGGGGATAAGCAGCTCCCGGCACCGGCCGGTGTTTTTCACATGTACCGTCTCTTCCTGGCCACTCAGCTCTACCTGGGCGATGAAACGGTTGGGCCGGGAGAGGAACACCGCCGGAGTAATATGATCATACCGCATGGCCGTTCCCTCTTTTTTTCTCATTCTCTCCCAGCAGAAGCTCCATCTCCGGAAACGCATCGTAGCACACCCGGCTGTACCTCCGGATCTGGGCCAGCTTCCCCTTCCACCGTGGGTAGCCAGGCACATAGTCCTCCCCGAACACCAGCCGGGAGAGGTTGCGCACCAACAGGTAGGAGGCGTAGGCATGTGAATTCTCCGGGTCGCTCCTATCCGCCTCGTTTAAAAACATCCGGAACCGAGAAATGTTGGGCGCGTAAATCAGCTCTACCAGCTTGGCCCGGTACTCCAGCTGAACTGCTGTCAGACCTTCATACCGCTCCATATCGTAGACGTGCTGGGCCTCGTGCTTGAGGAAAAAGACCTGAAAGGCAGGCTTGTCCAGCTTCTTGTCATAGCACTTGCGCACACAGAACAGCTGGCCGCCGCTGGCCCAGCCCCCTGCGCCGATCCTACCCAAGGAAATGAAGTCCAGCCAGCTTCTGGACACAAAGCCGTCCATCATCTGGACAGTGAAATCCTGCATCCCTGCCGGAAGCTCCACTTGGTAGCACTCGGCCTTCGTCTCCTTCCAGACGTAAGGGCCAAAATAGCCTTGGGTCTCTCCCCCCAGGTAGTGATAGCCCTCCTGTTTTGTCCGGGCGGCGACCCGTTTCTCTGCCGCTTCCATGCCCTGTTCTGTCCGGGCTTTCCAGTCCGCCGTCTCAGCCGGCTGGGCCAGTCCGTTTTCCTCCAGCAGCTGGCACAACTCTTCCAGCAGGATGCACACACCCTCTTGGCGGGTCGTCCCCTGCCAGAACAACCGCTGGTAATACCGGGCAAAACACGACAGAACCCGGTTCAGCCATGGCGACCCGGTTCGGAGTCGGGGAGGTTGGGTCATCCGCCGCTCCAGGCGTTGGGCCAGACTAGCCTTTTCTGGGAACTGGCGGAGATATGCCACCGCTCTCCTCACCTTTCCCCCGCACAGCAGGCCGAAATAGATATCCCTGTCAAATTTCATGGGCCAAACCTCCTGATTCGGCTGCCATCACAGCTAATCATCGGCTTCTATCATATCACAGCGGGCGAGAAAGCTCAACCGCCAACCACGTCTGCGGCAGCGGCTTGATATTCCGTCTCCGCCACATAATGCCACTGTCCTCGGTCATTGGCCTTGGACAGCTCCATTCCCCGCCGCTGAAGCTCTGTATCCTTCAGCGCAATGCCCAATTTCCCCTCCACATAAACGTTGATCTCTGTTCTGGTAAGTCGAGCGGCACACACCGAAGGCCCGCCCAACTGAGCGCCCACACCGCTATCAGTCCGACGGCGGAGCTTTTGTCCTCACTTTGCCTCCTTCTTTGTCTAAAACACTATTTCCCCAGGAAAAGAGAACAATGGTCACAAACGCCCTGCTTGCGCCGCCGCCTCTTTGCTGGTATGATAAATACAAATTTCACCCACAAGGAGGCACCGCTCATGCCCCATATCCCCTCCGGTAACACCATCCTGCTGGATTTAATTCGCTTTGACGACGCCCTGGCCGCCGCCCAGCAGCCCAGTCCGGATTATGACTATCAAAAGTGGCTATATGTCCCCAACGTCTACTCGGAATACCGTTACATTCTGGGCACACGGGGAAAAAAGCCCCTGATCTGCGTAGGCATCAATCCCTCCACCGCCGCCCCAGACCACTTGGACAACACCCTCAAGTCCGTGGAGCGGGTGGCCCTCCACAATGGCTACGACAGCTTCATTATGTTCAACGTCTACGCCCAGCGGGCCACCGATCCGGATGACATGGAACAGGTCTATAACCAAGATCTGCACCGGGAAAATCTGAAGGCCTTCGCTTACGCCCTCTCCCTGGACCAGACCGGATCCCCTGCGGTCTGGTGCGCTTGGGGCGCCGTTATCGAAAAGCGGGACTACCTCCCCACCTGCGTCCACGATATGATCGACATTGGCACCGCCTATCACGCTAAATGGTACTGCGCTGGGAACCGTACCAAGAAGGGACATCCTCATCATCCCCTCTATCTGCGCAAAGACAGCCTGTTGGAGGAATTTGATATATTAAACTATCTGGAGCGATTCTGAACCACAGCGGGCGGCCCGGACTGCTCTTCCGGGCCGCGCCATCCACCCCGGCAAGAGGCCGCCTGACGAATCTCCGGCGTGGTAGAAGCAGATCCGGTGCAGCCGTGCAAACAAAAAAAGCGGGCTTTCGCCCGCCCAAAAACACCAAGCCCCCAGCCGTCCTACGTCGCGACTGGGGGCTTACTGCTGATTCTGATTTTCCAATGGACGAATACCTACTCTTTCTTCTTGGTTTGCTTTGGGGTTCCGCCTGAAATTGCTTTCTCTCTGTTTCGTCAAACCACTGAACAACTCTGACTTCCGTCTTTCGCAAACATTGTGCTTCGAGGTTCAATCACGTGTTCTTCGCTTACTCAAGCGCGTTTGGAACATTCCGAGGCTTCATTTCACTTTGCGTTCCCAATAGCGAAAAGTTTTGGGATTTTGTACTTGTTAGTACATCGGACTCACCCTTTCCTTTCTGGCTACATCATACTATATCACCCCGGATTTGTCAAGAGGATTTTATCAACTTTTATGAATTTTTTTCTGTTGTCCCTTCTGTCCTTGTCACATCCCACAATTCCACGCCGCATCTTCCGTGCAGCACAGCCTCGGTCCGGCCCTCCGGCCCATTCCCGAGGGGGCGTGGGCAAAGGCCCGTTCGGAAACGCTCCGGACGGGCCTTTGTTAAGTAGTCTCAGAGCCTGACCAGCTCATACTGCCGGGAGCCCAGGCCAATTTTTTCTGCGTGGGCCAGGCAGCTACGCCACTCCGACTCCGGGCTGGAATTGGTGAAGTGGTCGTGGAGGTCCTGGAAGCCGGGCTTGGCTAAATTGTCCGCCAATTGGCTGTTGGGCATGGGCTGGGCGGCCAGGCAGGCATCCACGCAGGCTTGGTCCAAAGCCAGGGGATCGAAGGAGGCGAACATACCGATATTGGGCAGAATGGGGGCATCGTTCTCGCAGTGGCAGTCGCAGTTGGGGGACACGTCTACCACCAAGGAAATGTGAAAACTAGGCCGTCCGTCCACCACCGCCTTAGCATATTCAGCCATGCGGCAGTTGAGCACCTCATTGGCATTGTCATCATCAAAGGAGATGGCGTCAAAGTTGCAGGCGCCCAGGCACCGGCCGCAGCCCACACAGTGGTCATGGTCCACATGCATCTTCTTGGCGCCCTCGTCAAAGACCAGGCCGCCGTTGGCGCACTCCCGCTGGCAGCGGCGGCAGCCCCGGCACAGCTCGGGGTCGATACTGGGCTTGCCGCTGCTGTGCTGCTCGGTCTTGCCCGCCCGGGAGCCGCAGCCCATACCGATATTTTTGATGGCGCCACCAAAGCCGGTCATCTCGTGGCCCTTGAAGTGAGTGAGACTGATAAACACGTCCGCGTCCATAATGGCCCGACCGATCTTGGCCTCCTTAACGTACTCGCCCCCCACCACAGGAACGGCGATATCATCGGTGCCCTTCAGTCCGTCTCCGATGAGGATGGGACAGCCCACTGTCAGCGGCGTAAACCCATTTTCCCAGGCGCATTCCAGGTGTTCCAGAGCATTTTTCCGGCTTCCGGGGTACATCGTGTTGCAGTCGGTGAGGAAAGGCTTACCCCCCAGCTCCTTGACCACGTCCGCCACCGCCCGGGCGTAATTGGGCCGGAGATAGCTGATGTTGCCCAGCTCTCCAAAGTGCAGCTTGATGGCCACGAATTTGCCATCCATGTCGATCTGGCCGACCCCGGCAGCCCGGATGAGCTTTTTCAGCTTGGCGGGCAGCCCGTCGCCAAAGGCCCGTGTGCGGAAGTCGGTAAAATAGACCTTCGCTTTTTCCATAGGGTTCTCCACTCCTGTTCCAATGAATTTCCATTACAGAATACACCCAGACCAGGGAACCCGTCAAGCTGGAGCAGGGTTCTGTCCCGGAAAAATTAGGCCAGCCGCCTTACCGCCGGAATAGTCTTTTCAAGCAGGTCCGAACAGGGCTGCCCTTCCTCCGAAATGAGACGGGGGCGCGCAGCACTGCATCCTCCATGAGTACCTCGTGGCAGTTAATGGGACTGGAATGAGAGGGCACTGATGTGTAGATCCCATCGGGCCCCATACGCCGGGCCTTGGTGTTATCCATGCGCTGCGCCTCAATGATCCGGTGGATCTTAGCCCGGGCCTGCCGGCTGCGGATCGGGCAAGCCACTTCCACCCGGCGATCCATATTTCGGGTCATGAAGTCAGCGGATGAGAGGTAAATCAGCTCATCCCCCTCCCTGCCAAACAGATAGATGCGGGCATGTTCCAGATATCGGCCCACGATGCTGGTCACTTGGATGTGCTCCGTCTCCCCCTCTACACCGGGCAACAGACAGCAAATCCCCCGGACGATCATCTCCACCTCCACACCTGCCTGAGATGCCTGATGAAGTTTGCGAATCAGCTCCAGGTCGGTCACGGAGTTAAGCTTGAGAAAGATATATCCCTGAGGTCCTTTGGCAATCTCCCGGTCGATGAGCGCCAGCAAGCGGCTCTTCATTGCGTTTGGTGCCACCAGCAGGCGGCGGTATTCCCCTTCCAGGTTGCCGATGGCCAGATTTTTGAAAAATTCCACTGCGTCCGCGCCGATTTCCGGATCCGCTGTAATATAGGACAGGTCCGTATACTGGGCGGCGGTCTTTTCATTGTAATTTCCGGTGCCCACCTGAGTGATGTAAGACACGCCGCTGCGGTCCTTCCGGGTGATGAGGCACACCTTGGAATGGACCTTATAGGAGTCGAAGCCATAAAGGATGCGGCACCCCGCCTCCTCCAGCTGCTGGGACCAGTCGATGTTGTTCTGTTCGTCAAACCGGGCCCGCAGCTCGATCATGACCGTAACATCCTTGCCATTCTCTGCGGCGTTGCACAGGTACTCCACCAACTTGGCCCGTTTGGCCAGACGGTAGATGGTGATTTTGATGGAGATAACCGCTGGGTCGTCCGCCGCCTCCCGAAGCAGATGGAGAAAGGGCTCCATCGTTTCATAGGGATAGGACAGCAGCACGTCATGGCGCAAGACCTGGCGTGTGATGTTCTCCCCCGGCGTCAGCCCGGCGGGAAACTGGGGCGTGAAGGGGGGATTGGTCAGTTCTTCCCGCAGGGCAGGAGAGAGCTTGTCCGCCAAAGAGAATACATATCCCATTTTCATCGGGGATGCGGTAACATACACCTGGGCAGCCGTCAGGTCCAGGCGCTGGCAGAAATACTTTTGGAACCGGCCGCTGACCGCACAGCTCAGCTCCAGCCGGACGGGGGCCAGCTTGGTTCGGGAGCGCAGCAGCTTTCTCATCTGGGCCCGGAAATCCTCATCCACCTCGAAGGCCTCGTCGTTGGGGGTGATATCGGCGTTGCGGGTGACACAGAAAACCGTCTTTTCCACCACTTCGTAGCCCCGGAAAATCTTCTCCACTTGGCTGAGCAGAATATCTGCCGTATGAATATAGCGCACTTGGGCCCCAGGCAGGAATACCACCTCCGGCAGAGAGGCGGGCACTGGGATAAAGCCGAACATCTCCCCCCGCTTATCCCGGAGCAGGGCGCCTACATGGAGTACTTTGTTTACTAGGTGGGGAAAGGGATGGTGACTGTCCACGATCTGCGGGGAGAGAATGGGATCCATTTCCTGGGCAAAGTAGTGCTTGAGGTATTTGTGCTCCGGCTTTTCCAGGCGGTTTAGGTCCAGTTCACATATACCGTATTCTTCTAACTCCCGTTGGAGGCTGGCGCAGATCTCGTCCTTTCGCCGGATGAGGGGGCGGACCGCGTTAAAGATAGCCTCCAGTTGCTGCCGGGCGGTCAGTCCCGACTTATTATCCACCGAATTTTCTCCCATGAGGGTCATGTCGTGGAGACTTCCCACCCGTATCATGAAGAACTCGTCCAAATTGCTGGTGAAAATGGACACAAATTTCAGCCGCTCCAGAAGGGGAACCGTATTGTCCACCGCCTCCAGCAGCACCCGCTCGTTGAACCGCAGCCAGGACAGTTCCCGGTTCTGGGTATACCGCAGATGGGTCTCAGTCATGGCGGCTCTCCTCCTCCAGCATATACATGAGGTACCCTTCCCGGACGCCATAGGGACTTGCGGCAAACGACCGGCACTGGTAGCGGTTTGCTACCGCCTCCAAAATTGCCAAGCCGGGCAGCAGGGTATGCAGCCGGTCCGGGGCCGTCTTGACGATGGCGGAAAGCAGCTCCCGGCGGTCTGTCTTGAGCCGCTTGAGCATCTTGTGGATCCGTTTGCAGGGATAGCCGCCGTAACCGGACTGGTCCCCATACAGCTCGTCGTTCAGCGAGCAGCTGGCCCGGCAGGTTCCTCCCACCCCATACAGGGCGGGGATGCAGTCTCTTTCTGCGGGAAATTCCACCGTCTTGAGCAGGCTTTCGGCATGCCGGGAAATATCCCGCAGTTCATCGGCGGTGGGGATGATGTCACGGACAAATCTAGTGTACATATTCAGGGACCCCATGGGCAAAGAGCAGGCGGAGGTCACCTGCCGGTCGTGAAACAGCACCAGCTCTGTGGAGCCGCCGCCGATATCCACCAACAGACCGTCGGGACCGTTCAGGGTTCGCAGGGCGCCGAAATAGTCGAAAATGGCCTCCTCCTGGCCGGTGAGGACCCGGACCTCAAGGCCGCAAATCCTCCGAATCTCCTCCAGCACCTCCTGGGTGTTGATGATATTGCGCAGAGAGGCGGTGGCAAACACATAGACCCGCTTGGGGTGCACGCTGTCCAGAATTGCCTGGAACCGCTGCAGCACCTCCACGGCCTTCTGCACTCCCCTTGGGGTGAGCTGCTGTTCTTTGTCGATATATCCGGCCAGCCCGGCAGGCTGCTTGCTGTTGAGCATCTGCCGAGGCTCCCCGTCCGCCAGCTTGTACAGGACCAGGCGCATGGTGTTGGAACCGATGTCAATAACTGCGTACATAGGAAAGGATCTCCTTGTCGATACTCATGCTCTTTCAACGTGATATTATAGGAATATCCGGAAACGGGCACAATCATACAGCGGTCATTGAGAAGTAAAAAAACGGTAAAGAATACGGCCGTCGATTTGGGGGGAGAATTGACAAAAAGGGGAAAATCTCATATGATAATATGGTCAGGGCTTCCCTCTCAGGCGGCTTTGACCGTGAGCACAGGGCGGGCTGTCCGGCCAAAGAGGGTCCGCAGCGCCCAAAGGAGACAAAGACAGATGAAACGTCCATTTCTCACCCTGGACCAAGCCAGGGAGATCATTAAGACCTACCCCACCCCTTTCCACATCTATGACGAGAAAGGCATTCGCGCCACAGCCCGCTCTCTCCGGGCTGCCTTTGCGTGGAATCCGGGGTTCAAGGAATACTTTGCCGTCAAAGCCACTCCCACGCCGGGAATCCTGAAGCTCCTGCGGGACGAGGGATGCGGGGTGGACTGTTCGTCCCTCACGGAGCTGATGATGAGCCAGCGTTGCGGCTTTTCCGGACATGACATCATGTTCTCCTCCAACGAGACTCCGGCGGAGGAATTCCAGCTGGCCAGCCAGCTGGGAGCGGTCATTAACCTGGATGATCTGACCCATGTGGATTTTTTGTATCAGACATTGGGCCATATCCCGGAAACCATCTCCTGCCGCTACAACCCAGGCGGCACTTTTACCCTAGGGGAGAGTAAAGAGGGATTTCAGGTGATGGACAAGCCGGGAGACGCCAAATACGGCATGACCCGGCCACAGCTCACCCAGGCCTACAGGCGGCTCAAGGAACTGGGGGCAAGGCACTTTGGATTGCACGCCTTCCTGGCTTCCAACACCATCTCCAATGACTACTACCCTGCTCTGGCCCGGATTTTGTTTCAGACTGCGGTGGAGCTGTCGGGGGAAACAGGGTGCCACATTGCCTTTATCAACCTGTCCGGCGGGGTAGGAGTGCCCTATCGCCCCGACCAGAGCGCGAACGACATCATGGCTATCGGCCAGGGAGTGCGCAAGGCCTATGAGGAAATCCTGATGCCCGCGGGTATGGGCGACGTAGCGATCTACACCGAGCTGGGCCGCTTCCTTCTGGCCCCAAACGGCCATCTGGTGACCACCGCCGTCCACGAAAAGCATATCTATAAAGAGTATATCGGTGTGGATGCCTGCGCGGCCAACCTGATGCGCCCGGCCATCTACGGGGCCTACCACCACATCACGGTGCTGGGCAAGGAAGACCAGCCCTGCGACCACAAATATGATGTGGTGGGCTCTCTGTGTGAAAACAGCGATAAGTTCGCTATCGACCGGATGCTGCCCAAAATCGACATGGGAGACATCCTGGTGCTTCATGATACTGGAGCACATGGCTTCTCCATGGGGTACAACTACAATGGCAAGCTGCGCTCGGCCGAGCTGCTGCTTCAGGAGGACGGCAGCGTGGAGCTGATACGGAGAGCTGAAACGCCTGATGATTATTTTGCCACATTGGTGTGGTAGCGGACTTTTGGACCATTTTCCGATTTTCGCGGGGCGAAGTACGGTGGAGACCGGAGTCACCGGCCCCTCTTTTGTCTTATTCCATGTTCCCATCCTTAAACATTAGCCGCTCCCCCGTGAGTCCCGTTCTCTAAAACAGACGGAACTCTCGGAGGCGCGGCTAATGCATTTCATACTATTACCAGGGTGACTGCCGACACGCTTGCCCTGGCTACTCTACTGCCTGAAATAGTACTGCTGTCAGATCTTAAACACGTTGCGGAAATCTGCTTGGTTATATATTTCCGTTTCTGCCGTTCTTCCGGGAACTAGCCTAAGATAAAGTTCTAGTCTGCAAGCTGGATCCGGCTCCTATCAATGCTTATTTCTACACGTTTTTGCCTGAAAGAACTTCCACTTCTCCCACCAGGAGGACACACTGCGTCCTTGAAGCGCCGGGGATGCTGCCCGGTCTGGAACACCATAGGCGCACCCATGATTCCTGGTCTCACAGCCCGCCGGCCAGGTTTATATCGTTCCGGGTACAGACGCTCCCTTAGAGGCTCCAGGCGAAACGCGCGCTGCGCTTTCTTGACCTGCACGTTCGTTTTGTGTATCATAAAGTTGTGTTGTCAAATGGAAGACGATGTGCGTGGGTCCTCTTCCCTGCACCAGGGCCCCAGCGGAAAGGAATGGTCTGATCAATGGAACTGAATCAGGATGCCCGCGCTGTGCTGGATGCCATGCGGGAAGGCATTAACATCATTGACGCGGAGGGGCGCATTATATTCGGCAATAAGGCCTACCTGGATTTTCTGAGCAAAGAGACGGGAATCGGCATCGGTTCCATTGAAGGTCAATACCTGCGGGACCTGCGCCCGGGAGCCCGGCTGCCCGAGGTGCTCGCCACCGGAAAACCCATCCTTCACGCCCCTCGGATGGAGAAACAAGATGAGATCTATTTTGTCAACATGTACCCTATTTTCCAGGACGGAGAAATGGTGGGGGGCTTGTCCGTGGTCACCTTTCTCAAGGATGCCTATGCCTTTCAAACTGAGCTGGAGCAGTATGAAAAGCGCAATAAGCAGGTGCTGCACCGGGTCAACAAGGCCAACTCCGCTCGGTATACCTTTGATTCCATTGTTGCGGTTGGAGAAAACGTTCAGGCTGTGAAGGCCCTGGCTCAGAAAGCGGCGGAGACCGACGCCACAGTTCTGCTGGCCTCGGAGAGCGGCACAGGCAAGGAGCTTTATGCCCAAGCCATCCACAACGCCAGCGCCCGAAAAAATGAGGTATTCGTGGCCATCAACTGCGCCAACTTCAACGCAAATACTCTGGAATCTGAGCTGTTTGGATACGTGGAGGGAGCTTTCACGGGCGCCAAAAAGGGCGGTAAGATTGGTCTGTTTGAGGCGGCCAATGGCGGCACACTCTTTTTGGACGAGGTGTCTGAGATGGACTACTCCCTTCAGGCCAAGCTGCTCCGGGCGATCCAAGAGGGGCGCATCCGCCCGGTGGGCGGCGTACAGGAAATCGAGGTAGATGTGCGTCTTATCTCCGCTTCCAACGCCGACTTGAACACCTACATCCAGCAGGGGCGGTTTCGCCGGGACCTGTACTACCGCCTGTCCACCTTCCAAATCCATATTCCCCCCCTGCGGGACCGGCGGCAGGACATTCCCGCCCTTACCGACGTGGTGCTGTCCGAGTTGTCCAAGAAGCTTAAACGATCCATCACCATCACCCAGGAGGCCAGACGGTGCCTCGCACTTCACGATTGGCCGGGTAATGTGCGGGAGCTGCGAAACGTCCTGGAGTTTTCCGCTTACTTGTCCGACAATGGCGCCATCGTCCGGGATTCTCTGCCCGAACACATCGTCCGCCCCGCTGTGGAACAGCCGGAGATCTCTCTGGCCCAACGGGTGCGGGTGTTTGAGCGAGCGGAGATCAGCAAGCTGCTATTGAAAAATGGGGCCGATCTGGCCGGAAAAAAAGAGACCGCCCGGCAGTTGGGTATTTCTCTGGCCACCCTTTACAACAAGCTGGCAGATCCAGAATTCTAAAATTCCGGAATGCCGTTCTAATATTTTAGAAATCAGTCTCTGTTCACAGTTTAGACATGATTTTCTCCGTTTTCTGCCGGTCCAATTCTAAATTGTTAGAATTGGACCGCTCCCATCTTCTCCTCACCCCTCCCTCAGAAAGCCTGAGATACCAGTCCTTTTCGGCATGAGCCTCCGCTCTTCCATCTTGGCACGCAGCTTGCTTTCTAGTTTGATGTAGCTACGAGCGCAGTCTGCGCCATTGGGTCCCATCCAACCAAGAATGAGAAAACGAGGAGGCATTGTTATGACATCTCTACCCCTGGCTATCCTGGGCTTTGTGACCGTCATTGTCATGCTGATACTGATCATGACCAAGAAAGCGTCTCCGCTGGTGGCACTGATTGCTGTTCCCGTAGTCACCGGCATCATCGCTTGTTTCTTCATCGCAGATGCGGAAACCGGTGTGGTAGACTTCATCACCAACTTCAAAAGCCTGGGCGGCATGATTACCGGCGCCAAGGGCATCGGCTCGGTAGCCGCCACCGGCGTCATGTTCATCTTCTCCATCCTGTTCTTCGGCATTCTCACGGATGCGGGCACTTTCCGCCCCATCATTCGCACCGTTTTGAATCTGGTTGGCACCGATCCTATCAAAATCGCCATTGGCACTGCTGTTTTGGCTGCCATTGTCCACTTGGACGGCTCCGGCGCGGTGACCTTCCTGATCTGCGTGCCTGCTCTGCTGCCCCTGTATGATGCTTTAGGCATGCGCCGTACCACTCTGGCCACCATAGTGGCTCTGTCTGCCGGCACCATGAATATCCTGCCTTGGGGCGGTCCCACTATCCGGGCCCACACCGCCCTGGCCAGCATGACGGGTACCGAGCCGACTGTCACCGAATTCTTCATGCCTGTGCTCCCCGCCGTGCTGGTGGGCCTGGTATGTGTGCTGGTAGTCGCAATCATCTTGGGCAGTGGCGAGAAGAAGCGCCTGGGCAGCGTGGTGCTGACCAGCAAGAAGTATGTGGAGCCAGAGCTGACCGACGAGGAGAAGGCATTGGCCCGTCCTAAGCTCTTCTGGGTGAACATCATCCTGATTGTTTTGGCTATCGTGTCCCTGTTGTTCTCCGGATTTGCTCCCGCCGTGGTGTTTATGGTATTCTACGTGCTGGCAACCCTGATCAATTATCCCAAGGTGTCCGACTCCAAGGCCCGTGTGGACGCTCACGCCAAGAGCTGCCTGATGATGTGCTCCGTGCTGTTCGCCGCCGGCTGCTTCACCGGCATCATGTCTGGCACCGGCATGATCACCGAGATGGCCGCCGCCCTAGTATCCATCATCCCCGACTCCCTGGGCAAGTTCTTCCCGGTTATCGTGGGTATCATCGGTATGCCCGCCTCCCTGCTGTTTGACCCCGACTCCTTCTACTACGGCGTGCTGCCCGTCCTGGCCCAGACCGCCGAGGGCTTCGGTATCCTGGGTGCCGACGTGGGCCGGGCCGCCATCCTGGGCCAGATGACCATCGGCTTCCCCATCTCCCCGCTGACCGCCTCCACCTTCCTGCTGGTGGGCCTGTCCGGCGTAGACCTGGGCGAGCACCAGAAGAAAACGATCCCCTGGGCCTGGGCCGTGTCCCTAGTCATGGTGATCGTGGCGCTGATTACCGGCGCTGTGGCCCTGTAACGCAGCCGCTATCCATCCCTGTCTGACATTATCGGAAAGGAAGTTGTCCCATGAAAACCATTCGTATCGGAAGCGGCGCGGGCTATGCCGGTGACCGCCTGGAACCCTCTCTGGAGCTTATTGAGAAGGGTAACCTGGACTATATCAGCTATGAGTGTCTGGCCGAACGCACCATCGCCATCGGCCAGCAGGCCAAGCTGAAAGACCCCACCAAGGGCTACAACGGCCTGCTGGAGCACCGCATGGAAAAAGCCCTTCCCCTTTGCTGGGAACATAAGGTAAAGCTCATCACCAACATGGGCTCCGCCAACCCGCAAGCCGCAGCCAAAAAGTGCGTGGAGATCGCCCGCAAGCATGGTCTGACCGGCATGAAGATCGCCTGCGTCACCGGCGACGACCTGCTGCCTGTCATTGACAAGTACATGGGCGTGGAGGTGTGGGAGACTCACGAACCTCTGTCCAAGCTGCCCGGCGAGATCGTCTCCGCCAACGCCTATATGGGCGTGGAGGGCATCCTGAAGGCCTTGGAGCATGGGGCCGATGTGGTCATCACCGGCCGCGTGGCCGACCCGGCCATCTTCATGGCACCCGCCATCTATGAGTTCGGCTGGTCCCTGGAGGACTGGGATAAACTGGCCAAGGGCACCATGATGGGCCACCTGTTGGAGTGCGGCGGCCAGGTCACCGGCGGCTATTTCGCCGAGCCGGGCAAGAAGGATGTGCCCGGCGTGGGTCACCTGGGCTTTCCCATCGTGGAGATGGCCGAGGACGGATCCTTCTTCGTCACCAAGGTCCCCGGAGCTGGCGGCATGGTCACCAAGGCCACTTGCTCTGAGCAGATCTGCTATGAGATTCACGACCCGGAGAACTACCTCACCCCCGACGTGGTCGCCGATTTCAAGGAAGTCAAGTTCACAGAGGTGGAGAAAGACAAGGTGGTGGTAGAGGGTGCCAAGGGCAAGCCTAAGACCGACACCTTCAAGTGCTCCATCGGTTATCGGGACTGTTTCATCGGCGACGGCGAGATCAGCTACGGAGGCCCCGGCTGCCTGGAGCGGGCTAAGCTGGCGCTGGACATCATCAGGGAACGCCTGGAGCTGGTGGCGCCTGGCCAGTTCGACGAGATGAAATACGACCTCATCGGCTGCAACAGCCTGTACTGGAATCCCGACTACAAGTATGATGAGCCCAGTGAGGTCCGGGTCCGCGTGGCGGGCCGGGCCAAGACCAAGGCCATCGCCGACCTGGTGCCCAATGAGGTGGAGGCTCTGTATACCAATGGCCCTGCCGGCGGCTGCGGCGCAGTGAAGCGTACCCGTGATATTGTCTCCGTGGCCTCCATCTTGGTGGACCGCAACGATGTGAAGCCCGAAGTAGAAATCTTCGAAGTCTGACAAGGAGGGAATACCGATATGAAGCTCTGGGAAATCGCCCACTCCCGCACCGGGGACAAGGGCAATATCTCCAATATTTCTCTCATCGCCTATGATCCCAAGGACTATGAGATGCTCCGGGAGAAAGTCACCGCCGAGCGCGTGAAGGCGCACTTCAATGGCATGGTCAAAGGCGATGTGGTCCGCTATGAACTGCCCAATATTCAAGCCCTCAATTTCGTCATGTACGCCGCATTAGGCGGCGGCGTTACCCGCTCCCTCTCTGTGGATATGCACGGTAAGGGGCTGAGCTCCTACCTGCTGGATATGGAAATCTGAGGCTCCATTTTTCTTTATCGCAGTCATTCCCTATAATATGGTTTCTGTGCCACACGGTCCTATGTCACCCATAAAACCAGAAACCACTGGGTTTTCTCTATTCTGAGCCGCTTCTGTTCTGGAAACAAAGCGGCTCGGGATCATCTTGACTTCCTAACGCGCAAACTCTCTGTATGCAAAGGGACCCGAATGGCATTCGGCCATTCGGGTCCCTTTTTTACGTTGGTTTCTTACGCATCAAATAGAAAATTAACGCAAGACTGGTCAATCGGTGTATTTCCACCTAAAAGCATATTTCAGCCTATCCCGTGCATTCCGGCGCACCTTAAAACGCTTATTGAAGCTAATGCTCCAAACGGCCCTGGGTAAGCGACCGGCTTTTCTTTCCCCCTTTCCTCGTTGGCAACGGTTAGGGCTGTTTCCCAAAAGGCGATAAGCTGGCAGATTGCCAGGACGTCCTGTCGAGGTGATGTATATGCCCAGGGTGAGAGACGCTTCGTTCCCTTTATGTCGTTTTTTCCGCCCAATCCCACAGTAATTTCAATACCTTCCTCACCTGCAGGTCTCTGTGCAAAAGACTTAGATCTTTTCCAAAGAGGTTGCGCACCTCATCTAATGTCGTATTCTGTCTCTGGGCAATCGCTTCTCCCTCAGCCTGGAGATCCTTTCCGGTCACCTCCACTGGCACTGCCTTTAACAGAGCATCGATCAGTATATCCCGCTTGATCTCCCAAACAGCTGCTTCCTGTGCCTGCCGGATATACTCTTCCGCCTGTGGCCCCACTGTATCCAAAATCTTGCCCTGAGCCATGGCGTCATACCGCATCTGCTGAAACAGTCCGGTGGCCAACTGCCGCACCTCATTTTCATACATGGACTCAGGCAAATCAAAATCCACCCGTTTCATCAATTCTTCCAGTAACTGTATCCAAATTCTCTCTTCTCGTTCCTGCTCCGAACCGTATTTCTCTGGTTCCCTCAACGGCAGCCCCTGATAATCTGCCTGCGTTAATGCCGGCAAGCACAGGGCAGTCACCACTGCGGAGAGCTGCTCACCGTTCAGGTCCACCTCCGGGTCGGCCATAGTATGCAGCCCCATCCTCTGCAGCTGCTCTTTCCCCTCAGTCTTCACCGCTGTCAAAACGGCCTGCGCGGTTGGGGCACTTCCGCAGGCCTCCCGCAGCTCTTCCGCTGTAAACGCCAGCCGCAGTGACACACGGTTTTTCTCTCTGGCAATCAATGTCGCAGTCATAATGTTACCTCCCAATCCCCTTGTACGGGCACCGTTTTGCCTTGCTTTTATTATAATCAATCCATCAGGAAAAGAACAGGCCCTATTTTTTCACTCCTCTGAACGCGCAAACCGCCGAAGCGGCTGCCTCGGCGGTCTGCACTTTTTGGAGGGTGTCGTATCAAAAAGAAAGAATCTCTCCTTACAGCTTCTCCATCTCTGCCAAGAACTTTTCCAATTCGGCAGGATCCATGTGCCAGCCGTTTTGCTCCTGGGGATAGTTCCCAGAGCGGACATCTTGGGCCCAGGCGGCATAGGTCTCTGTGGCAAATTTGAAGAAATCACCATAGGACTTCGCGTGGGAGGCCAAGGAGGGCATCATGTTGAAGGTGTCAAAGTCCACCATCTCATAACCGTCCACGTCACAGGCCCCGCCTGTACAGCCAGAAGCGATGCCGATCACGGGCACCCGCAGTTTCTTGGCAATGGCCGCGCTGACCTCGCCGGGTACCAGCTCGATGGTCATAGCCATCATGCCGTTCTCCTGGTACTCATAGGCCATCCGAGCCACCTTCATGGCATCCTCGGCGGTCTTTCCCATCTTCTTATATCCGCCCTGGCGGTCGGTCTGCCAGCCGGACAGAGCGCCTACATGTCCGAACACTACCAGATAGTTGTCCGCCATGTACTTCAGCGTCTCATTGCTCACGCCCATAGGCAACAGGGAGTTGGCGCCATTATTCATGTAGAGGGAGCCGTACTCCATGGCCTTCTCCTTGGAGCTGTAAGTGGGAGTCTGCATATAGAAGTTGATGTGAATGTACTGGGCAGCATTACGCACGGTACGGATCCACCAAGGGGCGTGCTCGATCTGCATGCTGACGTTCTCACCGGGAACCGTCAAACGGATGATGTCACAATCGGCCATATCCGCCGCCATCGCAAAATATTGGTCTCTGTTTGCCGGGCAAACCTGAACGATTTTCTTGCCCTCATCCTTGCACTTCTGTAGATAATTGATAGTCTTGCGCCCCTTCTTCATCTTGGAAGCATGGATTTTACTCTTGTCGATTTCAATTTCGTTGTTCTTCTTCTCTTCTGCCATAACTTTGTTCTCCTTTCAGATTGCATGATTCAGTTTCCGCAGTCGGCCCGACTTGTGTCAAGCTTCACCTCGTTTGTATGATACGTCAAAATACGCAAATAACAAATACACAAAACTATGTAATTTCGCCCATCACCTTTTTCTTGGTAAATACATATCTGGCTTTCGTCCCGTCAGCATTCCCGCATTCAGAGCATAGTCCACTACCAGATCCACACCAGAGATATAACTGGCCATCTCGCTGCCCAAAAATACGATAGGCGCCGCCATCTCCTCCGGAGTCGCCAGGCGGCCCCCTCCGGTGTACTGTACCAAGCGCTCCATACTGCCAAGGCTCTGTACAAAGTCATCTGTCATCCCGGTATCGGTGCTGCCCGGCAACAGAACATTTACCCGGATTTTTCGCCCGGCCAGTTCGTCGGCCAACTGGGCCGAAAAATAGTTCAGCGCCCGCTTGGCAACCGGATAGGCCAATTTGCCCAGCTCACGCTTCAATCCCTTTTCCTCAATGAGCCGAATCGTCTCGTCCCAATCCGCATTGACAAAGTCCATATAGCTCTCCTGTACTTCTGGTTTTTCCCAACGCAGCCCGGCAGAAGAACTGATGAATCCGATACTGCTGCCTTTGCTCATACGGTCCAAAAGATAGCGCTGTACAATATATTGATTTGCCGTATAGTCAACCAAGAATGTCGTCGTATAATCCGTACTTCTCCCCGTTAGGCCCGCAATGCCGAAAAAATTGTCAATGGTTGAGGGTATTTGAGTAAATGCCTGATCAATGGAATTTCTCTGGCTTAAATCTACTTGAATAAACTTACCTAAAAAATCGTTAGGCTGCACACAATCCAAGCCATATACTTCAGCCCCCAGATCCAGCAGCATCTCCGCCGTTGCCTTGCCCATGCCGGAAGAAACGCCGGTCACTACGCATACTTTTCCTGCATAACCCCAATAATCGCGCATATTATTACCACTTTCTTTCACCTGATTTGACTTTCCACATGGTTGGTCAAGTTAAGTGGGCAGGCCGCCGAGGCTGCGGCTCCGGCGGCCTGCCCTTATGGACGTACACGCTTTGAAAAAATCTTTAAGTTCAATTACAAAGAACCGTGCATTTTCTTACAGCTTTTCCACCGCATCCAGGAATTTTTCATACTCAGCGGGATCCATGTGCCAGCCATTCTGTTCCGTGGGATACGCCTTAGTGCGCACGTCGTTGACCCAGGCACCATAGACGTTAGTGGCGAACTCCAGCAGATTGCCATAGGTCTTGGCGTGCATAGCGGGCTTGGCCATCAGGCCAAAGAGGTCTGCGTCTACCATTTCATACCCATCTACTTCAATTCCATCGCCGGTGGTGCCGGAGGCGATCCCAATGACAGGTATCCTCATTTTCTTGGCAATCACTGCGCTTACCTCGCCCGGAGTCAGTTCAATGGATATGGCCCTCATGCCGTTCTCCTGATACTCATAGGCCGTCTTGTACACCTTCAAAGCATCCTCGGCGGTTTTTCCCAGCTTTTTGTAACCGCCATAAAGCCCGTTGGTCTGCCAGCCGGACAAAGCGCCTACATGTCCATAGATGATACAGTGGTTGTCTGCCACATACTTCAGCGTCTCGTTGTTGATTCCCATGGGAAGGATGGAGTCCGCCTCTGCCTTGTGGAATTCAGAGAAGTTCCTAAGGGCGGTCTCTTTACCGGCAAACGCAGCAGTATCGGTCACATAATTCAGATGGAGATAAGGCGCCATCTGACGGTAGCTGCCAATGTAGGACGGAGCATCTTGAATGCCCTTTTCCGAAGATCCGGTGATTGCCGCAGGCGGGAGCCGGGCAATATCCACATCAGCCATGCTGGCGGCCATGGAAAAAAGAGGGGAAAGCATGCTGGGACAGTGCTGTACAATCTTTTTTCCCTCTTCCTTGCACTGCTGGAGATAATTGATGGACTTACGCTTTTTGTTGCCCATCGACATCTTAGGAAGCGGACTGAAATAGGCTTTCTTCTCGTCGCTCATGGTGCAGTCTCCTGTCTTTTAGATTTGCCCCTCAGTTTATGATGGTAAGATACAGGCATGGGGCATCTCGCTGCCTGAGTCCTCAAGTCTTGTGCTATCTTCATCCATCGCACATACCATTGCTTCGTTTTGTCATGAGTTCCAGTTCTTCTCATATGTCTGGTCTGGCCGCCAAGGTTTGGAGACCGGAGCAGAAGGTACAAACCGCCCCAATAACCCTCCCCCCACCTTGTAAAATACCTGGCTGGTGTCCATGACATCCAGACAGTCCGGCCAAGCGGGCTAAAAAAGCGGGAATCATTCCGCCAGATGGATGATGGACCTTGCTTTCTTCTGGGGGTTCCACCTATGCCGATGTCACGACACATAGGTCCCGCATCTTATCGCTTCGCGCCAACCGCTTCTACCTCTTCCTTGGAAAACCGGAAGCCGACAATGGCACAGATCAGGCCAATCACAGCAAAGATAAAACCAGTGGCAAAGGCGCGGCTGTAGTCGCCGCTTGTCCCCAGCACTACGCCGACCACGGCCCCAAAGATGCACGAGCCGCCGGTGGAGCCAAAACTGTAAAGAGCCTGGCCAGAGGGAATGTCCTCCCGGGGTGTGTTGGACTGCCAGAATGCGGAGAAGGTGGACTGGGACACCGAAGAGGTGAATCCGCCGATGGCCACGGCCACCCAGATCATAATCATACCAACAGGGATGTCGCCGATGGTCATGATATTGCCTTCTGCCGCGGTTCCAGTAAACTGCAGGCAGAAGAGAATGCCAGTGGCAATCATGGCTGCCAGCATGGACAGGATTCCAAAGGGGCGGAAGCGCGTGGCAAACTTCTTGCCGATATACGCACCCAGGAACAGGCCTAACATGACGATGACCACCTGCTGAGGCAGAGAAGCCGTACCGTTAAAGAGGGTAGCTCCGGGGAAGGAGCTGTAGTTGATGCGGATCCACATGATGCTGTAGGAGGCGGAGCAGGTGGAGTATGCCGCCGCCACAATAGCGCCGATGAACGCGTAGGTTAGGCGCTTGTTCTTGAACATCTTGATGGGCACGGCCGGATTGGCAATCGAGGACTCCCGCTTAAACAAAACGCCGAGCATGACCACCGCTACCGCGATCATGACGATGGATGGGGCGCTCAACCAGTCAAAGCCGCCAGAAGATGCCTTTCCGCCCAGATTCAGCCACAGCACCAGACAGGCAATGCCTACGGCGGTGAGCACCACGCCCAGATAGTCAAAGCCCTTGCCGGCACCGGGGGTTTTCTGGTTGGAGCAATGCTTGAACATCAGGATAAAGCCGATCACAGTGATAGGCAGGTTAATGATATAAGCCAAATCTGCCGCCAAGCCGCCAGCGGCGTACATGGAACTGACCATCATGGGGCCGAAGATGGCGCCGATGGCGTTGGCCACCGCTATGTAGCCGAAGAACTTCGCCCGTTCCTGGGGCTCCACGGCGGACCCCATGTTCACGTAGGCAGAAGACACGTAGAAACCGCCGCCCACAGACTGAATGAGATATCCGATGGCATAAGGCACCCAGGCACCGGAAAAGATCATGAGCACACGGCCCGCCAGTTGGACAATGATGCCTGCTGTGATCATATTGCGTAGACCGAACATAGCGGTGAACTTTCCCACCATGGGCAGAATAAGCATCATACCCAGAGAGCCGAATGCATTGACCAGGACATAAAAGTCCGTCGCACCCATGCTGTTCATCTCACCGGACAGACATACGGCGGTTCCGTAGTTGGCCACCTGCATCCCCACACACATAATGAGAACGCCGATAATAAAGATCCAATTTCTCTTCTTGGTTTCTATTGTGTCAGCCACAAATATTCTCCTCCTTCTCTTTGTCGCTTAGTTCCTTCCCTACACCGTCTACGCTCATGCCGCAGGCGATGTGTCTGTTGGGTGATTTTAGTGGCTCAGGCACACGCCGGCGTCGATGACGATAGACGCGGAATTCATGAATCTGGATTCATCGCTGGCCAGATAGACCGCCAAAGGCGCGATGTCATCCGCCTTGCCCAAAGGCATGCACGTCCACTCCCGACAGTGAGCGTTGTAGCCGGTCTTAATGTGCACTTCCACACCGGCAGGATTGCGGTCGGGCGCGGATTCCGAGATGTTGGTACCCACTGGGCCCGGGCAGATGGAATTGCACCGGATGCCCTTGCGGCCATACTCGAAGGCAATGGACTTCATCAAAGCATTGGCCCCCGCCTTAGACGCACAATAAGCCGGGCCGCCGGTAACACTCTCAAACGCAGCGTTGGAGGTAATCATCACGATATTGGCCTTGATCTCATTGGCCAGGAAATACTGCAAAGCCGCCCGGGCCACCTTCATCGCGCCGGTGAGATTAATGGCAATTACCTTATCCCATTTCCCATTGTCCACGCTGTCCACCATCGTGAAGTCGTCTACAACGCCGGCGTTGTGGGACAGCACATTGCAGGTTCCAAATCGGTCTGCGCACAGCTTGACCACAGCGGCACAGTCCTCATCCACGGTAATGTTGCCCGCACAGTAGCAGAAGTGGTCGGACAGTCCCAGCTCTGTCACTTCCTGCTCCAGCTCCTTCAGGCGTGCCTCATTCATGTCCGTGGCAGCAACATTAGCGCCTTCTCTCAGATAGGCCAGCGCAATGGCTTTGCCCATACCGGAAGCCGCTCCGGTGACAACTGCCGATTTCCCCAACAAACGATTTGCCATAATAGTAACCTCCCTAAGCTTTATTGTTCTTCGCATCTGGCCGAACATTCACCGCCATCCGCGTCTTCATTTTTAGCATATTGCATAATTTCTTTTTTGAAAATTATCTAAATTTAGTACAATAGATTATCGACTTTATGTATATGCTTTCTGTTTCAATTCGTGTATAATATTTTGGTTGGATAATATTTCCACCCCTATTGTGGAAATACCTGGTTCGCTTTGCTTTTTCCAAATCAAAAACGGCTGCCCCACAGGTGAACGCTACTGTGGGGCAGCCGTTTTTGATTTGATACCTATTCAGATTCCCGGAACAGTCTTACCAGCAGCTCCTGCCTGCTGGAGACATGCATTTTTTCATAGATATGGGAAATGTGCTTATAGACTGTAGGCAACGAGATAAACAGTGTCTTGCCAATGTTCGCCGGCGTCACTCCCTGCGTCAAAAGTTTCGCAATGTCAATCTCTCTGGGCGTCAGCTTTGTCTCCGCCCATAGGAGTTGCGTATTGGCCACCTGTTTGGTATCCTGATAGTAAAAGTTTTGATATAGGTTATTTAACTGAGGTAGGACAATGTGGAGGTTATACAACTCGGCGGCGGAGTATCGTCTGCTGCACACACGATCCAAGGCAAACGTCACCCGCCTAACTCCATTGAGGTCTTGAAGGGAGAAGCCGACGGAATATTTTAACTTTCTAGGACGGATATAGTCTTGGATGAACTCTCTGGTTGGTGGTTCGTGGTCCCAGTCCCGTACATTGACAGAAAGACTCCCGTTTCCGTCTTGTATTCCCCTGGATACGCTGTACTCTCTGTCGTCTACATAGCGATAATACTCCAAATACTGTATGCTCCAAGAGTCATCGATATTCACCAGGCACTGGTTCTGTACCTTTCCATTTCCATCCAAGAAATAGGCCAGCGCCTGGTCAAAGGGGCACAGCGCGTCGAGCCTTGCGATGACGCTTTTCACAAACTGCTGGGGCTGGTGGTTCTTCCCGCAATCCAAAACCACTTCGTAAATCTTTTGATAGTCTACGGCTTGCGTTCCTGTTCTGTCCATATAACATCCCTCCTGCAGAACAGCTGCCACGATTCCCTTGGCCTCCTTTCGTCTCCAGTCCGTATGCTGTCCGTGGTCGGACAGCATAACTTCTGGATATCCAGAAGTCGCCGTTTTTCATATCCACGCCCCGCCCAACGACGGCAGCGCGGAATCCGTCTTGCCTTTAGATTAGCACATCCATGTAAAATGTCAACAAATTTTTTTAGACAAAGAATACATAATTTTACGAATTGCCTTGAATGTCTCTGGCCGCTATTCTTTGCTTATAGGAACGCAGAACAACGTATTAAAAACCCAAAGGAGGTCGCATACGAATGGTCGTCAAAACAGACATTGAAATCGCCCAGGCATGTGAGAAGAAGAAAATCACCGAAATCGCCAAGACCGCCGGCATCCCGGAAGCATACTTGGAACAGTATGGCAATTACAAAGCCAAAGTGGACTATAAACTGCTCAAGGACTGGGCGGACCGTCCAGACGGCAAGCTGATCCTGGTCACCGCCATCACCCCCACTCCTGCCGGGGAGGGTAAGACCACAACCTCGGTGGGACTCACCGATGGATTACGAAAGATCGGCAAGAACGCCGTTGTAGCCCTGCGGGAGCCCTCCCTGGGGCCAGTGTTCGGCGTCAAGGGAGGCGCCGCTGGCGGCGGGTATGCCCAGGTGGTGCCCATGGAGGACATCAACCTCCACTTCACGGGCGACTTCCACGCCATCGGCGCGGCCAACAATCTGCTGGCTGCCATGCTGGACAACCACATTCAGCAGGGCAACACTCTGGGGATTGACGTTAAGCAGATCACCTGGAAGCGGGCCGTGGATATGAACGACCGGCAGCTGCGCCATATCGTGGACGGTCTGGGCGGCAAAGCCCAAGGCGTGCCCCGGGAGGACGGCTTTGACATCACCGTGGCCAGTGAGGTCATGGCGGTGCTGTGCCTGGCCTCTGACATTCCCGACCTGAAAGCCCGTCTGGGACGGATGATCGTGGCCTACACCTATGACGGCAAGCCTGTCACCGCCCACGACCTAAAGGCTGAGGGCGCCATGGCCGCCTTGCTCAAGGATGCTCTGAAGCCCAACCTGGTGCAGACGCTGGAGGGCACCCCCGCCTTCATCCACGGCGGTCCCTTCGCCAACATCGCCCATGGCTGCAACTCGGTCACCGCCACCCGCATGGCCCTGAAGGTGGCCGACTACGCCGTCACTGAGGCGGGCTTTGCCGCCGACCTGGGTGCAGAGAAATTCCTGGATATCAAGTGCCGGCTGGCCGGGCTGGTCCCCTCCGCAGTGGTCATTGTAGCCACGGTGCGGGCACTGAAGTACCACGGCGGCGTGGCCAAGGCCGACCTGAACCAAGAGAACCTGGATGCTCTGGAGAAGGGCCTGCCCAACCTGCTCCAGCATGTGGACAACATCAAGAATGTGTTTGGCCTGCCCTGCGTGGTGGCCATCAACGCCTTCCCCACCGACACCAAGGCGGAACTAGACCTGGTGGAAAAGCGGTGCAATGAGCTGGGGGTCAACGTGGCTCTGAGCGAAGTGTGGGCCAAGGGCGGCGAGGGTGGCAAGGCCCTGGCCGAGGAAGTGGTCCGCCTGTGCGAGCAGCCCAGCCGCTTCCACCAATCTTATGAGCTGAACCTCACCATTGAGGAAAAGCTGGACACTATCTGCAAGAAGATCTATCACGCCAACGGGGTGCAGTTGACCGCCAACGCCGTCAAGCAGGCCAAGCAGCTCACCGACTTGGGCTTCGACAAGTTGCCCATCTGTATGGCTAAAACCCAATACTCTTTCTCTGATGACGCATCCCTTCTGGGGGCGCCCAGAGGCTTCACTGTTACGGTGCGCAACCTGAAGGTATCCGCCGGCGCCGGCTTCATCGTGGCCCTCACCGGGGACATCATGACCATGCCTGGCCTGCCCAAGGTGCCCGCTGCAGAGAAGATCGACGTGGACGAGAACGGCGTCATCTCGGGACTGTTCTGAGGAGGGCCTGCCATGGATGATGCCACTTTGAAAAGCTGCCGAGAGTTTGTTTCCCTGCTGGCCTCTGATGCCCCCGCCCCCGGGGGCGGGGGGGCCGCGGCCCTGGTGGGCGCGGTCGGCACTGCACTGGGCCACATGGTAGGCTCCCTCACGGTGGGCAAGAAAAAATATGCCGATGTGGAAGAGAAAATCAGGTCTCTGATGTCCCAATGCGACGATCTTCAGGGGCAGTTTCTGGACCAGGTGTCGGCGGATGCAGAGGGTTTTGTCCCTCTGGCCCATGCCTATGGCATCCCCAAGGACGCCCCCGACCGCGCCCAGACGCTGGAGAAAGCCACCATTGCCGCCTGTCAGGCGCCTATGCGTATCATGGAACTGTGCTGCGACAGCCTGAAAGTCATCACCGTGCTGGCGGAAAAGGGCTCCAGGCTGGCCATATCCGACGCAGGGTGCGCTGCGGCTCTGGTAAAGGCGGCCCTCCAGGCCGCTTCTCTAAATGTATTCATCAACACCAAGACGCTGCAAGACCGGACCTTGGCCTGGAAGACCAATAAGAAATGCTTGGACATGCTGGAGGAATACGGTGGGCTGGCTGACCGGATCTTCGAGGATATCATGCGCGGACTATACGCAAAATCGGGAGGCTGATGGAATGGCGAAGCAACTGTTGGGTAAAGAGGTCACCGCCGCCATGAACCAGCGGCTCCAAGAACGGGTAGCCGCACTCAAAGAGAAGGGGATATCCCCCAAGCTGGCCATCATCCGCTGTGGGGAAAATCCATCCGACCTGGCCTATGAAAAGGGTGCCGAGAGCCGGGCCGCTCTCATCGGGGTAGAGGTCCAGAAATTCCTACTCCCAGGAGATGTGAGCAAGGGGCGCCTCATAGAGACCATCGACCAGGTCAACGCCGATGGTTCCATCCACGGCTGTCTCCTGTTTCGTCCCCTGCCCCTCCATTTAAGGGGGGAGCAAGATAAGATCTGCAACCACCTGCGCCCGGAAAAAGACGTAGACTGCATGACGGACCTGTCCAATGCTGGGGTGTTCACTGGGAAGGATCTGGGCTTTGCCCCCTGCACCCCTCAGGCCTGTATGGAGATCCTCCACCATTACGGCATCGACCCCAAGGGCAAGCGGGCAGTGGTCATTGGCCGCAGCCTGGTGGTGGGCAAGCCGGTGGCCATGATGCTACTGGCGGAAAACGCCACCGTCACCATCTGCCATACCAAGACGGTGGACACCCCCGCCATTGCCCGCCAGGCGGATATCCTCGTTTCCGCCGCCGGTGTGCTGGGCAGCCTGACCCAGGATTATGTCCGGCCCGGACAGGTGGTCATCGACGTATCCATCAACTGGGATGAAAAAAAGCCCAATGCCAAAGGTAGCCTGGGCACCATTGCGGGAGACGCGGTCTATGAAGAAGTGGAGCCCATCGTGGACGCTATCACCCCGGTGCCCGGCGGCGTGGGCAGCGTTACCACCAGCGTGCTCATCGGCCATGTGGTGGAAGCCGCCCACCGCACCTTGGTATAAGGGGTAGGCGGGATGGGTTATTTCAGGACCTTTGTCTCCGGTATTTGGGGCGGTGTCTGTATTGCCCTGGGCGGCGTGGCCTTTCTCTCCCTGGAGAGCAATATACTGGGCGCCCTGTTCTTCACCGTGGGACTGTTCACCATCTGTACTATGGGCTTGAGCCTATTCACCGGCAAGGTGTGCTATGTGTTTCAACGGGATAAAATTTATGCTGCAAATCTTCCGCTGATCTGGCTGGGCAATTTGGCTGGGACTGTGATATTAGGGCTGCTGGTCCAGGCCACCCGCAGTGCCGATAATTTAGTGGCGCGGGCCCAGAGCGTATGCGCGGCCAAACTCGGTGACAGCTGGCTAAGTCTGTTCCTGCTCGGCGTTCTGTGCAACATTTTTATTTACATCGCTGTGGAGGGCTTTAGCCAAAACCCTCATCAAATCGGGAAATATCTGTCCCTGTTCTTCGGGGTGATGGTATTTATTCTGTGCGGATATGAGCACTGCGTAGCTGACATGTTCTATTTCACCATGGCCGGGGCCTGGAGCGTCGACGCCTTCCTGCGGCTCATCGTCATCACCCTGGGCAACGCAGCAGGAGGAGTACTCTTCCCCCTGGCGCGGCAGTTCCTGTCAGGCGGGAAGCAGGGATAGGGAAAGGAGGGTGCCGTCAATCGCAAATCGGTCCTGGGCAAACCACTGTGCTGGGTTTCGGGCTGGAATGGGGCAAAGGCGCAGACATGGGTTTCCCGCAGCAGTGGGAGATGGCATATGCGGCCTGATGACAAACAATCTTTCGGAGGGCGGGGCTGGCAAAGCAATCCGCCTTTCCTGCCCGTGAATACGCCGGCGCAGCCAGTGGACTGCCGTGGGCAGAAGCTCCGCTTTTAAACGCAACCGATACTTTTGGAAAATCTGACAGAGTAGGGCCAGCGCGTCAAGTGCCGTGGGATGGGAGGTCGCCCGCGGACGAAACACCTTGTGTGTGCGATGCTGCCCCGCATCCGCTGCCACCCTGGGAGATCACACTCCTTTCGTGGCAATATTCGAAAGGAGTAAATTCAATATGAGAACGAACAAAGTAAAACAGCTTGTCATCAACGCAATGCTAGCCGCCATATGTTTTGTACTGGCCTATTTTTCCTTAACCTTCGTCAATATTAAATTTACCTTTGAGAGCATCCCAGTCCATTTGGGTGCCCTCTTCTTTGGGCCGGCCGCTGGTATGGCCATCGGAGGGATCGGTACCTTTCTGTATCAAGTCCTTTCCTACGGTGTCACTGTGACCACCGTCTTGTGGATCGTCCCTTATATATTGTGCGGTGGGTTCGTGGGTTTTGTTGCCAAGTGGAAAAATTTTTCTCTGACTCGTATTCAAGCAATCGGATTGATGGTAACAGGAGAGCTCATCATTACATTGATGAATACAGGCGCCCTTTATATTGACAGTCAGATTTATGGCTATTACCATCCTACATTGATTACCGGCGTACTGGCCTTACGGCTTTTGATCTGTGTTATAAAAGCGGTTGCCTACGGCCTTATCCTTCCAGAATTGGTCAACACGCTCCGGCGTGTGCTTCGGCTGGAACCTGCGCTACAAAAGGAGTTTTGGAAATGACGCCACAGGAAGCTGTCGCTTATATTGAAAACTATACCTGGAGCGCTTCCCGGCTGGGCCTAGAACGGACGCGGGAGCTGTTGCACGCTTTGGGCGATCCCCAAAAGCAGCTTAAATTCATTCACGTTGCCGGAAGCAATGGAAAAGGTTCCACCTGCGCCATGCTGGAGTCGATTCTGCGCTGTGCCGGCTATCGTACCGGCCTGTATATCTCCCCTTATATCCAGCAGTTCTGTGAGCGTATTCAGATAGGGGGACACAATATTCCTGGTGAACGGCTTGCCGCCATCACAGAACAAGTACAAACCATTGCCGATCATATGGCCGACCATCCCAGTCAATTTGAGCTGGTCACCGCCATTGCCATGGTCTACTTTCAGCAGGAACACTGCGACATCGTGGTGCTAGAGGTGGGCATGGGCGGTGCGCTGGACTCCACCAATGTCATCGATGCGCCCGAGGTGGCGGTTATCACCAATATCGGACTGGAGCACACGGAATATCTGGGCAGCACTTTGGCGGAAATTGCCGCCACCAAGGCGGGCATCATCAAACCGGGCTGCTGTACGGTGTGCTACGACGGCGCGCCGGAGGTCACCCAGGTCATTGCTCAAGTGTGCCGGGAAAAAGGCGTCCCTATGCACCTGGCAAAATGGGGGACTGTCAAGCCCCTGGACCACGGTCTACATGGTCAGCGATTTGCCTGGCGGGAGCAGGAGTATCTGCTGCCCTTGCTGGGTGAGCACCAGCTGCGTAACGCCGCCGTGGTGCTGGAAACCATACTGGCACTGCTCCGACGCGGCTGGAATATTTCAGAAGGGGCGGTCCGGGAAGGGATTGCCCGTGTGGAATGGCCAGCCCGTTTTGAGGTGCTGGGACTCGCCCCTCTATTCATTCTGGACGGTGGCCACAATCCTCAGTGCGCTCAGGCTCTGGCGGAGTTGCTGCAGGACTACCTTCCTGGACAGAAGGTCACCTTGCTAATGGGTGTGCTGGCAGATAAGGATTACAGGACGATATTGGACACGCTGCTACCCTTTGCCGCCGGCTTTGTGTGTGTGACCCCGGACAGCCCCCGCTCCCTGAGTGGAGCGGATCTGGCCGCCGTTATTGAGGACAAGTGCACGTTGCCCACAGAGGTGTGTCATAGTGTGATCCAAGCTATCTCCGCCGCCCTGAGCCGCGGCCTGCCGGTGATTGCCTTTGGCTCCCTTTACATGGCCGGCAGCATCCGTACCGCGTTCCACCCCACATTCCGAAAATGGCTGAGACAACAAAAAATCAAGGCCAGAGATAACTATACTCCAGATGAACGCGCCCATCTGTCTGAGAAGGTAGTGGAACAGATCGTAAGCAGCCCGGAATTCCGCGCCGCCAAAACCGTCCTCATTTACCGAGCCACCCGGGGCGAGGTGCGATTAGAGGCGTTGGAGAAGTCCCTTGCCGCACAGGGGAAGCAACTGGCGTTTCCCCTGTGTGTGAGCGACACCGAGATGATTGCGCTACATCCTAACGGCCCAGACGCCTGGAAAAATGGCTACTACGGCATTGAAGAGCCTGTACCGGAGTGCTCCCGGCTCATCCGGCCGGAGGAATTGGACTTCATCCTGTGTCCATGTACGGTGTTTGATGAGTGGGGCAGCCGCATGGGAATGGGTGCCGGTTTCTACGACCGTTATCTCACTCACTGCCGGCCAGACGCCTGTATCGCCTCAGTGGCCTTTGAGTGCCAGAAAGCAGAAAAAATTCCGGTTGATTCCTGGGACCATCCAATGGACGTAGTTTTTACGGAAAAGGCCACCTATCGTTTCCATTCATAAATCACCACATAGTTCTCCCCAAAGCGGGGTGTAAAGAAACGCATTTTATCCATTTAACAGGAGGGAAATCATCGTGAGACTGACAAATAAATCTGTAGTGATTACCGGCGCATCTTCTGGCGTGGGCAAAGGCATGGTAGAGCTCTTTGTGCAGGAAGGGGCCAATGTTGTCGCCGTGGCCCGCCGGGAGGAGCGGCTGAACGCGTTGGCAGAAGAATTAAAGGATGCCCCTGGTAAAATCGAGATTTTCGTAGGCGATGTCTCCCAAAAGGAAGTCAACGAGCAGATGATTGACTTCGCCATTGAGAAATTTGGGAAGCTGGATGTTCTGGTAAACAATGCAGGCATCATGGACAATATGGCCGCCGTAGGCGACGCGCTGGACGAAAAGTTTGATCAGCTTATGGCCGTCAACGTATACGGCCCCATGTGCGCCATGCGCAAGGCCGTCAATGTGTTTCTGTCCCAGGGTAACGGCGGATGTATCATCAATATGGGCTCCGAAGGCGCCCAAAAGAACAGTGCCGGCGCGGTGTACTGCGCTTCCAAAGCCGCGCTGGAGGCCATGTCTAAAAACACTGCCTTTATGTATGCGGACAAGGGAATTCGCACCAATGTGGTGGCCATTGGCGCCCTGGCCACGGAAATCTCCGCCTCCATCGGCCAACTCAACATGAACTGTATGCACCGAATCAAAAGCACGCAGGCAACCATGCCCGGTGTTGGAGCACCTGTCGATGCGGCATATGCAGCGCTGTATCTTGCCAGCGATGAAGCGAAGTTCATCAACGGTGCCTATCTGACGGTGGATGGCGGTTGGTGTGCTTCCTGACTATCCGGGCTTCGCCGCGAATACTGCCCCGGAACGACCTTTCGAAAGGGAGTCTGATTCTATGCGTATTACCCGTCTGTCCGCAGCCAGCGGTTTTACTCCACCTGGACACTTTGATATGAAGGCCTTTGTTCTGCAAGCCTCCGGTCAAGGCGGTCACTTGACCCTGGTGCGTTCCGTGTTTTTGCCCGGCGGCAGAGCAGAGTATTCTGTTTCGTCTCAGGATAGCCAAACCGAAACCATCTACTACATGCTGGACGGCGAACTCGCCTTTACCACAGATACAGAAACGGTCCTGCTACATCCCGGCGACAGCATTCTTTGTCAGCCCGGCGATGGTATCTCTGTGTGCAATCAAACAAATCTGCCGGCTACCGTGCTCATTCTCCTCGGAACAGAATGAATCGGCGCCAGCCGCTGATGCGCTCCCTCGTCGGTATCGTACCACTGGTAATACCGCGGGGGAGCTCGCCATATCCCGAAAGGCCTGGACTCCCAGTTCTCGCCTTTCCGGCACGCTTTCCTATCCTGTTTATTGCGGAAACACAAGCTTTACTTTTCCCCCAGCCAAATTATAATGATATTATATTGTCTTTTAAAGGAGCCTGGATAAAGCAATATGGAACTGACATACGACAAACAAGTCTTGCAAGGGCTGCTGGCCGGCATTGATAAACTGGCTAATACAGTTAAGCTCACTTTGGGGCCCAAGGGCCGGAACGTGGCCTTATATCAAAAGGCCAACCTCCAGAATGCAAGCTATTCCGATCCGGCTAGAGCCGATTCTCACGTGCTGATTACCAATGACGGTGCGACCATTTCCAAGAGCCTCGTGCTGGATGATCCTCTTGAAAATATGGGCGTTTGCCTGATTCAGGAGATTGCTTCCAAAGTCAATGCCGCCGCTGGGGATGGGACCACCACCGCCATTGTACTAACGCAAGCCATACTTCACTCAGCGTTTCGAAATCTAGCTGCCGGAGCGGACCCGGTCGCCATGCGCCGTGGGATTCAAAAAGCCGCCCGTACTGCGACTGAGACGCTGCTTCGTCGTGCCCGCCCTATCCGTACTCCGGAAGAGATCGCACAGGTGGCTATGATCTCCTGCCAGGATACGCAGCTCAGTGGCATGATCGGCCAGGCATTGGATTGCGTCGGTTTGGAGGGGGTTATCTCCGTGGAGGATTCCCAACGTACAGACACTACAATGGAACTTCTAGAGGGCATCGTTTTCGACCGGGGCTTTCTGTCTCCTAAGATGGCTACCGATGAACTGCAGAGCGTTGCCGAACTACATGACCCCTATATTCTCCTATGCGACGCCAAATTCACTGATCCTCAGGATCTGATTCCGGCCCTGATTTTGGCCGCAGAAGACGAGCGCTCCTGTCTGATTGTCTCTGACGGCGTAGAGGGCGATGCCATGGGACTGGTCCTGAAAAATAAAATTGAAGGTGATATGGATATCGTGTGCGTCACTGCTCCCCTTTATGGAGAAGGTCGCAAATGGCGTATGGAGGATTTGGCCGTCCAGACAGGCGGAACATATATCACCAAAGAGCTTGGTGAGAACATCCGGGAGGTCACCCGCGATATGCTGGGCACCGCAGCCTATGTGAAGGTGACCCGTCAGCAAACCATCATCACTGGAGCCGGGGGCAACCCTGATATGGTCCAAAATCGGATTCAGGAACTGCAATACCTGGTTGGGCATACCGATTATGAGTTTAACCGTCAACGTTACCGGGAGCGCTTGGCCACATTTGTCTCTGGGGTGGCCAAAATTTCTGTGGGCGGCAGAACAGAACCAGAAATTTGGGAGCGAAAAATGCGGGCGGAAGATGCCGTCCATGCCGCCCGGGCAGCCTATGAGGAGGGAGTCGTCCCCGGAGGCGGCACCGCCCTGCTCAATCTGATCCCTCAGGTGCAGGCGCTGGCCGCCAGTCTAACAGGAGACGAGCAAACCGGCGCACGGGCCGTTGCGGAAGCCCTGGCCGTACCGGCGCGGCAGATCTTCGAAAACGCCGGACTGGACGGGAACGCCCTGCTGGCCCGGCTCATGGAACAGAAGGACGGTTTCGGCTATGACGTATGCCGGGATGAATTTGTCGATATGCTGGCTTATGGAATCTCCGACCCAGTCAAAGTGACCCGGCTGGCGCTGGAGTGCGCACTTTCCGCCTCCGCTACCCTGTTAACCACGCAGTCCAGCGTCACGGCAAAAAAATAAGATGTGGATTGGTCGGCTACTGTTCCAAGCCCGCGGCCTCCTGCTCACTTGTCCCAAAAGCTTTGGCGCAAATCTGTTCCCCTTCCTAAGCAAAAATAGGTTCTACAGATCGTGCGACTGGAAAACGGTATTCTCAGAAAATGGCCAAGAACGTGATAGATGATCTCCATTGGCAGTATTCAATGAAACTGGGATGTAAAATATTACGTTTGACTGATCTTTCAGGTTCCTGTGGATGGTAAGCGCTTCTTATCGTCTTGGATCAAAAAATATAAAAAATAACCATTGTATTGGATCCGTCCAAAATTGCTCAGAATTTCTCCATGGGAAAAACCACTGGTTTCATATAATCCGTGGTTTTGGGTTGCGGTGGAGGGATTGCAGCTTTGTCCTGTTTTTTTCCCTGCCGCCTATCTGTATAATCCTGTCATACTTTTTAAGGGAATCGTTTTTTTATTGGAGTTTGAATGGGAATACTATACAGCCATATATTATAAGCAAATATTTTGTGACAGCCTATAAAAGTTCAGATCACAATAAATAATTTTATTTGACAGACTTGCCAGCCAGAGAAGGCATCAGCATGAAATTGGCAGAGCAATTCGTGCGCGACTTAAAAGGCATGTATCCTTTCATAAATAAATCTGGGTATCTTTTTCTCAACCTATGGCAAACCAATATAATCTGAACTTATTCCTGGTAGGAGATGGGTTCGGGTTATGAATCTCTCTGGGATTGCTTCATTCCCTGTAAGGATCAGAAAATGGGGCAGCTGAAAGCGCCCATAATAATGGCTCAAAAAGAGCTGTAAAACAAAATAGGCTAGCCAGAATTCATATATTCTGACGGCTTTCGACTGCGGGACACGATTTGATTCTTGACAAAAGACCCAAAAGCCTGCCGCCAAGCATATTCCGCATCTTGGCGGCAGGCTTTTACACGGTCGCAGCCGGTCATTTCAAATAATCGGCCGCGATGGCAAGTGAACGAAGGCGCAGTCAAATATCCAATGCAGCGTGATACCCCTCATACACCGCTTTGGTAATATTCGCCGGGCGGATGCAGTCGCCCACCTCCCGGACGAAGGGGGCGGCGGTGTGCAGGGCCTGGGCGTCCGCCCGGTTGGCCCGCTGGCCCACGGCGCATATTACCGTCTGGCCGGGGATGAGCACTTGGCTTCCGTCGGAGGCCTTGCATAGCAGGCCCTCTGCCGTCACTTCCACCCCGGCGTGGCCCAGATGGACGGTCACCAGTTCGTCGATCATCTTCATCAGGATGGGCCGGTGGCGGATGTTGCAGTCCGGAGCCAGGATGTCCCGCATCTCCACCAGGTAGACTTGTTTGCCCTCCTGGGCTAGGTGGACGGCGCACTCGCACCCTGCTAGGCCGCCCCCCAGCACCACCACGGTATCCTTTATTTTATCTTTATTTTTATAGTAGTCGTTGACCACCACCACGTTGCCCCCGTCAATTCCAGGCAGAGGGGGCACGACGGGGGTGGAGCCCACGGCCAGGATCAGGGCATCCGGCGCCTCGCGCTCCACATAGTCTGGGGTAACGGCGGTGTTCAGCCGAATCTCCACCCCCTCTACCCGGGCCTGACGCTCCAGGGTGAGGCCCAGTTCGTACATCTCATGCTTGAAGGGGATAGCCTGCTCACTTTTCAGGATGCCCCCCAGCGCGTCCGTCTTTTCGCACAGGATAACCTGGTGCCCCCGCTGGGCAGCGGTGATGGCGGCCTTCAGCCCAGCCACTCCGCCCCCGGCCACCAGCACCTTCTTCGACCGGGGCGCCGGCGTCACCTCCATCCCCTCGATCTCCCGTCCGATGAGGGGATCCACCGCGCAGCGGCGGGTCTGGGTGGTGGGCCGCTCCGCCATGCAGGTGAAGCACCGCAGGCACTTCACGATCTTGTCCTCCTGTCCAGCCATTACCTTATTGGGCAGGAAGGGGTCGGCCAGCAGCTCCCGGGCCATATCGATCACATCCGCCTGGCCTTTCTCCAGGATCTCCTCCATCATGGCCGGGTCGTTGATGGCCCCGATGGTGGCCACCGGCTTGGACACGTGCCGTTTGATCTCCGCCGCCAGGTGGACATTCACTCCGTGGGGAGAGAACATAGAGGGGTGGGTGTGGAAAAAGCCGAACTGATAGGAACCGGCGGACACATGGATCAGGTCCACCAGGTCCTCCAGCCCCTGGGCGATTTCACAGCCCTCCGCCAGGTCATAGCCCCCCTCGAACAACTCCGACCCGCTCATGCGCAGTTCGATGGGGAAGGCGGGGCCCACCTGGGCGCGGACGGCGGAGAGGATCTCCCGGGCAAAGCGCAGGCGATTTTCCAGACTGCCGCCGTACTCGTCCCGGCGATGGTTGAAATAGGGGGAGAGAAACTGATTGATCAGCCAACTGTGACCAGCGTGGACCATAATCATCTCATAACCTGCCCGCTTAGCCAGGGCAGCGGTATCCCCATAGGCTCTGACAATGTCGGCGATCTGCTCTGCCGCCAGCCCCTTGACAGGGTGACCATCCGGCCGCACTCCATCGCTGGGGCCGTACTGGCACAGGGCCGCCTTCTTCGCCCTGTCCGCCAGGTAGGTGCCGGCGTACTGCCCGGAGTGAGAGAACTCGATGGACGGGATGGCGCCGTGGCGGCGGATGGCGTCGGCGGTATAGGTGTGGGCGGCCAGGCAGCCGGGGGTAGCCAGGTCCAGGTGGAGCATGTGGGAACCGTCCGTCTCCGGGTGGACCACCAGCTCACTGACGGTGACCGAGGCGGCCCCGCCCTTGGCCCGCAATTCGTAGAAGCCCACCGACCGGGGCCCGGGACAGCAGTCCGGCGTGATGTCGGTGGCCCCCATGGGGGCGGCGCACATCCGGTGGCGGAGGGTGACGCCGCCAATCTGGATGGGGCTGGTGAGCAGAGGGTATCGAGTTCGATCCATGTTAAAACTTCCTTTCAGCATGTGACCAGCCCTTTGGCCAAAGGGCTGGTCACATACATTTTTCAATACTTTTAATAGGCGACCACAGCCACGACCATGGCCACCAGGGACATGATCATTGGGATGGCAATATTGCTGATCATAAGATATTTGTATCCGTCTTTATGTTCATAGCCATAGCACATCAGGATCATACACATTGACCCATTGTGCGGCATAGAGTCAAACGCAGTGGACGTGATGGAGGTCAGCCGGTGTACTGCTGCCGGATTGGCACCCATAGCCAGTATTTTCTCCCCCATCAGTGCCAAAAACGAAGATGACCCGCCCAGGCAGTCCGCACACAGGATGCAAATAAGCGTAGTCCCAATGACCACCAGCACGTAGGGGTTCATATTCAGGCCCATGATCCAGCCCACCACCGCATTGTAAACCTCCGTATTGGCCACCACAGCGGCAAAGCCCACAACGATGGAAGTCCCAATCACGATAGGCATCATAAAGGAGATCGTGTCACCCAGCATCTTAAACTTGCTCTTAGTGTGAATATACTTTCCACAGGTGATCAGCATCAGCAAAGCGCCCAGCAAAGACGCATAAATCACCGCTTGAGATGAGTCCATTTGGAATGCCAGCACCGCGATAAAACAAAATACAATGATAAATACGATGGGAAGGATGGCCAAAATAAACGGCGGTGTATCCGTCTCCTCCCGAAGTTTCATATTCTCCTCACCCGGCATAGGATCATAAACCCTTCCCCGCTTTTTTGCGTCTTTTACCAACCAGTTGACGTAGAAGATATTCAGGGGTAGTCCTACAGCAAACGCGATGATTCCCATCAACGGTGCCGCGTAAATAGTGGTTCCCAAGAACATTGTGGGAATCAGATTTCCGATAGTTCCCGAAACCGGCAATACGTTCTGCGTCATGATCATGGTCCCTGCCATCGCACACATACCGATATAGCGGGGCATGTTCACGCTCTTCATTAGTCCGACAGCTAAGTAGGCAACGATGATGATAGGCGATGCACCCGTTGCGGCAACCACCATAGAAAACACCATGATAATATACAAAACATTCTTTTGCCCCAGTACTCTGGTCAGGGTACGCCCTATCGAATCATTACACCCAGTGATATTCAATAGGCCGCCGAAGAGAGCGCCGGTGATGAACAAAAGCAGCATATTCTGCATAAAGCCCATGGTGCCAGTCATAAATACCGTAAAGAAATTCTCTGTAAATCCACCGTTTGCCGTAACGGCAATAATCATAGTCGCGATAACAGAGGCAAAAATGGCGCCTGTCCCCTTCATACAGAGGATGATAAAGACTGCGATGGCGAGAATCAAACCGATAGCCGAAAGAATGATGCTTGTCATAGCTTTTTCTCCTTTCCTTTTGCCCTCTCGTTCAGGCCGCCTTGATGATCGTCCCTCTATGCATCACAAATGCCATGTTTTCAAGCGCTTGGAACGTTTCGTCTATCGCACCTGAGACAGCAACGAGGTCAGCCTGCTTCCCTGCTTCGATGCTCCCCGTCACGTCAGCCCTGCCACAAATACCAGCTGAATCGATTGTAGCGGCCCGGATGATCTCATCGACTGTCAGGCCGGCCCGATGAAGCAGTCGAAGCTCATGGATAGGAATGCCGGCAGTTTGATAAGGATGGTTTTCAAACATGAAGTCTGTTCCAACTGCCATAGGAACACCTGCCCGATACAGCCTTCTGGTGTTCGACAGCGCGTCATCCATGATCTTTTCACCTGTTTCAGCCGAGACCATGTCAAAAATAGAGAGCGTGGCTGTGAACGCCATGCCGCTGGCGGCGATCAGGGCGACCTCCTCATCCGTCATAGGACTATGGGTGACATGTGCGCTCTCTGTCAATCCCCACTGTGCAGCGCGCAAGAAATTATCTGTCTTTGTGATGTGGGCAGAGGAAGGAACACCACGTTCCCGCGCCCTGCTGCATATGGCGCGGAATACTTCTTCTGGTAGATAGTCCAACGGTTTTGCTGGATCCATCCCGTAGTCAAGACTGGTCTTGATCAATGCAGCGCCAGTGTCTACCATGTGGTCGACTGCAAGCTTGGCCTGCTCTGGCGTTTCATCGATTACATATCCAATCAGTGCGCCAGACGGATGGACTGCTCCATATGTGTTTGTCCCGCAGATGAACTTTCCCGCAGAAATCACAGAAGGGTATTCTGGCCCAGTCCGTTGCGTCAACCACTTCTGGTACTCCTCAAAGGTGATCGTAGATGTGACTCCCATGTCGCGGACCGTCGTCACCCCGCCCAATACAAATCTGTGCAGAAGTTCATCTGGAAGTGGGCCACGAACTCCATACAAATGGACATGCGCATTAAAAAAACCTGGTAGGATGGTCTTTCCTGTGAGATCGATGATTCGTGCATCCACCGCACCCAGAGACTGTCCTGGCACGATCTGAACAATTCGCTCATCGTCTATGAGGATATCGACCATTTTCTTGGTATCCCAAAGGATTCCATTTTTAAGCAAGCAGCGGCCTGCGCTCATGTGTCCCTCTCCTTTCTGTCAGAATCTAAGCAAATGTCAATACTCCAAATACTCCGGCATCGTCCCTGGGTATCTCTCACACAGGACATCCCACTCCTTGGGCAGCTCTACTTTTTTGCAGACCGGCCCGCCGTGGTCGCCGCCGCCCAGATAGCACATGCCCCAGTCCCGTCCGGCCACCATGACAAACATATGCTCCGTGTTCCAGAACAGCGGCGCGGAGTGGACCAGCCCGGGGGCGGGGAACACCAGCCCCTTCCGGGGGTGGTTGTTACCGATGGCCGCCCGGGGGATCTCGCTGGACGGCCGGCGGTTGTATTCCTTGACATAGGTCAGGATGTCCTGCTTGGACCAGCCCGCGTCGGCGAACTGCCTGGCCGTCTCCGGCGGCAGGGTGATCATGGCCCCCACGTCAAAGCCGCCGTGCCACAGGGCGCACAGCCGCTCCATTGTGGAGCTGACGGTGAAAGTGGGCAGCTGGTGGTGCTCACTGGGCCAGAACAGGGTGACGGCGTTATCCCCGTCGGCCAGGCCCAGGTCGGCGGGCAGAGTGGGCCAAGACTGAGGCAGCGCCTCCTCGTCCTCCGCCACGCAAAGGCCAAAGCGGCAGTCGCTGCCCGGGCCGCTCATATCCTCCTGCTGCATGCGCACGCCGGAGATGTTCATGATCATATAGGCCATGGCCCGGGCGATGCAGGACTGGGCCCGGGTGTAGGCGGACAAGAAATTTCGCCCGGCGTTGATGCCGATGGCCTTGCGGATGGGCCCGCTGATGACGATGGTGGGCAGCCAGCCCGCGTTGGAGCAGGTCCACCCCTCCAGCTTGACGGTCTCGTGGTCCCCCATCCCCTGGGCGATGGCGATCAAAATGGGCATCATGGTGGGGGTGCAGCCGGCCATGACGCCGTTGACGGCGATCTTCTCCACCGTGGCCTTGCCGTTCATGGGCGGCAGGGTGGCCACCACATGGTCCCGGGGCAGATCGGTACCCCGGCACATCTCCGCCACCGCCTCTTCAGTGGGCGGGGTGATGGGGGTGCCGTTGGTCCAGCCGTGGGCGTAGAACAGGGCGTTGAGCTCATCCAGGGTGCCGGTGAAGCTCTTGTGGGAGAAGTCCTCCACCGGGGCGGGGCACATCTCCTCTTCCGTCAGCGGGGCGGTCAGCGCGGCCACGATCTGATCCAGCATCCCCGCGATGGTGTCCCGATAGACCTGGATGGTCCACTGCTCACAGTCTACCCCGTTGGGGACGAAGCCCGGCCCGTCATAGGTGACGACGCGCAGGCCGGGATAGGCGCGGGCGGACGCCCCCTTGGAGGCGGAGGACAAGTATTGATACTTGCTCAGCAGGCAGGCCGGCTTGCCCAGCCGCTCGATCTGGGCGAAGATATATCCCATGTAGAGCGCGCAGGAGCCCATATCCGCCCCCACGCCCACCACACAGTCCACGCCGTCTAGCCAGGCCTTAAAGGTTGGGAAGTTATCCGGATCCTGGTCGATCTCCTGGGTGTCCACGATGTAGGTGAAATGGGAGAACTTCGCGGTGGGGAACTTGTCGGCCAGCTGCCGCTCCACCTCCTGCATGAAGAAGGGGTGATACTCCTTGAAGGATGCGTACAGGCCGATGGTCTTCCCCTCCAGGGTGTCCAAGCGGGGGTTAATGGGCCGCTTTTCCAGGTGGTCGGACTGGGCCCAGGGGGAGAGCACGGTATAGACAGCGGACATGAACAAGACCTCCTTACAGTCATCTGGGCGGGATCGCCCTATCGCTGACTCTACTCTATCCTCCGGTCTTTATTTTGTCCAATTGCGTTTTTCTTTCATTTTGATAGTTTTAAGCTATAAGAGACTTGTGCCGCGCCTTTCTTCATGTTACACTGGAGAAAAGGAGGCGGTCCCATGGAACTGTCACAGTTGGCCTATTTCCGGGCGGTGGCCCGGACGGAACACTTCACCCGGGCGGCGGAGGAGCTGCATATCACCCAGCCCTCCCTGTCCAAGGCCATCGCCAACCTGGAGGGGGAGCTGGGCGTCCCCCTGTTCGACCGGGAGGGGAAGCGAGTCCGCCTCAACCCCTATGGGGCCGCCTTTTTAGAGCGGGTGGAGCAGATCCTGTCCCTGACGGATGAGGCGGTCTTTTTCATCCGGGACATGAAGGAGGGGGAGCGGGGCCATGTGCGGATCGGGTCATCCTTTCCTATCACGCCCCCATCCCCGGTCTACTATTATCAGTACAGCTTTTTCCAAGCCCACCCCCAGGTGGCGCTGTCCCTGTCCGTGCGGGCGGGCGGACAGATCGAGTCCCTGCTGGAGCAGCGGGAGCTGGACTTTGGCATCTCCCTGTGCCCCGCCTCCCGGGCGGGCATCACATCCCGCCCGCTGTACACCGACAAGCTGGGCATCATCGTGGGCCCCGGACACCCGCTGGCCAGCGCCCGCTCAGCACCGCTGGAGTCACTGGCGGGTGAGGCGTTTCTGTGCAACTCCTCCGCCCCCGATCCCAACGACTCCGCCCGGTATCTGTGCGCCCAGGCCGGGTATGAGCCAAAGATTCTGTACGAGGGAGAATCCGCCGAACTGATTGGCGAGTCGGTGGCCATGGGCCGGGGGGTGTCCTTCGTGTCCCAGGCCCGGTTTCAATTCTTCCAACACCGGCCCGACCGGCCGGACTGGGAGCGGGAGCTGCACTATGTTGCCCTGGAGAACAGCTTCTGCACCCGCACGGTCTACCTGCTCACCCGGACGGCGGGCTACCGTTCCCAGGCGTCCCAGTGGTTTCTGCAGGGGCTGTTGGATCACCTGTCCTCCTGAGCTGTGCAGAGGAGCCGCAGAGGCCCGCTTTTGGGCAATGAGTTCTCATGCCAGCGAAACGGTAGCGGGATCTTTGTTGGTGGTGGATGCCTATTGCG
>ERZ836441.352-NODE-352-length-55458-cov-4.668050_pt1 | contig 55458 bp, 46 predicted proteins | sample MGYA00519686_ERZ836441 | MGnify/ENA primary metagenome ERZ836441 (study PRJEB31850, sample SAMEA3708800) | human gut metagenome | biome: human gut; feature: human-associated habitat; material: faeces | place: China | collected 2014 ...
CTGGCGGCAGCGCCCGTTTTTTTATGCTTTTTTCTCATTCCACCCCGGCCTTGATGCCGGAGGCTTCAATTTGCTTGCGAATATCGTACATCTGCTTGTCCGTCCGCGCGACAACCTCCGCGCAATCCTGAAGCTGTCGGGCAATCGCGTCCGCCGTCTCGGCGGGGATGTCCTTTTTATAGCGCAGCTTGTGCTCCAGACTCGCCCAGAAATCCATCGCAATCGTCCGAAGCTGCACCTCCACGCGCATATACCGCTTCTCATTGGATAGGAAGATTGGCACCTCGACGATCATGTGCAGGCTTCGATAGCCGCTTTCCTTCGGATTTTTGATGTAGTCCTTCGTTCGAACGACGTATACGTCGTCCTGCACAGCCAGCATGTCCGCCAGCTTGTAGATATCGTCCACAAACGAGCAGATCACGCGAACGCCCGCGATGTCGTTCAGGTTCTTTTCGATGGCGTCCACCGAGATCGGCAGGCCGAGGCGGTTCATCTTTTCATAGATGCTTCTGGGCTTTTTGAGCCGCGTTTCGATGCTTTCAATCGGGTTGCGGTCGAATTTGTTGGAAAACTCGATGTTGAGCACCTTGAACTTGGTTTCCACCTCGAGCATGGCGCTGGAATAATAGCTCATCAGCCGCAAATACTCGCGCCCCTGGGACTGCAATTCCACAAACAATATATCCGCCGTCAAACCCGGCGCAAATTTAACCTCTTTGATTTCTTCCATGGTCGGTATAGACTCCTCTCGGACGGTTTGTCGTTCACACTTTTTTATTGTACACGACATCGCGAAAAAATGCAATTTATTTATTTTGACCAACTTCATTCTTTCCGATTTGGCGAACATGGAAAAAGCCCCCTCGGAAAAAGGGGGCTAACGCCTTCAGGCAGCTTCCTCAAAGCGGGAAGCGCCGCGGCAGGACTGCGGCGGAAAGCGTTACAGCAGCTTCAGCCCGTCGATGTTCCGTCCGACGGCGGATGCGGAGAACGGCATGCCGAACATCCGGTGCGCGGCGCGCTCCACATCCTCCTTCGTCACGGCCTCGATCTTGCAAATCACGTCCTGCGGATCGACGGCATGGCCGCGCAGCAGCTTGCTGCGGCCGATGGCGCTCATGCGGGCAGAGCTGCTCTCCAGCCCCAGCACATAGCTGACCTTGAGCTGCTCCTTCGCCATGTCAAATTCCTCCTGCGTCACGCCGCCGTCGCGGAGCAGGCGAATCTGGCGCAGCAGCTCGTCTGCGACCTGCTGCGCCGTCTCCGGCGACGTGCCCGCGTACACGGTGAATGTGCCGCAGTTGGTGTAGGTGCTCGGGAAGCTGTATACGGAATACGCCGCGCCCATCTCCTCGCGGATGCGCTGGAACAGCCGGGAGGACATGCCGCCGCCGAACAGGTTGTTCATCACGCTGATGGGGTACAGCTCCTCGTCGTCCTGCTCCACGCCGGGGAAAGCCAGACAGATGTGCACCTGCTCGATGTCCTTTTTGCGCGTCAGCACGCGCGGCGTCGTGCCTTCCACCGGCGCGGGGATGTGCGTCTCTCCCTCCGCGTGCCAGCCGCCCAGCAGCCGCTCCGCCATCTCGCGAAACGCCGCCATGTCAAACTGACCCGCAATCGCCAGAACGGTGTTATCCGGGCGATAGTGCTTTTTCTTGAACGCCAGCAGCGCCTCGCGGCTGATGGAAGCAATCTGCTCATGCGAGCCGAGAATCGGGCGCGCCAGCGGATGCTCGCCGAAATACGCCTCCGCCAGCAGATCATACACCAGATCCTCCGGCGTGTCCTCGCACATGGCGATTTCCTCCAGAATAACGCCGCGCTCCTTCTCGAACTCCGCTTCGTCCACGCGCGCGTTGAGCAGCATATCGCAAAGCAGATCCATCGCCCGCGGCAGATGCTCGGCGATCACCTTCGCGTAGTAGCAGGTACATTCCTTGGCGGTAAACGCATTCACCTGTCCACCCAGCGCGTCCATCTCCACGGCGATGTCCTTCGTCGTGCGGCGCTCCGTGCTTTTGAACAGGATGTGCTCGACAAAGTGCGAAAGGCCGTTCTCCTCCGCGCTTTCATACATGGATCCCGCGCCGATCCACAGCCCGACGCTGACGGATGGGAAATTTTCGATAGGCTCGGCAACGACCCGCAGACCGTTGGAAAGCACGAACTCTTCGCACATGCGCTTTGTCCCTCCGATCATAATTTCTCCTATTCTTTTCGTTTTATTTCAGATTATACGACCCGTGAGAAAAAATCAAGAGGCTGTCATGCGTAAACCCGATATTCCAGAAAACAAATCTCCAAGCATTTTTGAATACGAGGCTTTACCCCATCGCCCTTTGGAAACCTTCGGGCGCAAATGCTTCGCTTTGTTCCTGATCTATCCGGTTTATCGGCCTGACAGCCCCGATTCATAGCTTAGCGGCGGTTCGCATCGCGGCGCGGCGGGCGCTGACCCGGAGCGCTGCGGCGCGGCATCTCCGCGTTGTCGTACTCGATGTCGTTGCGAACGAGGTTGATGCGACCCTGAGAGTCGATCTCCGCGACCTTCACCTCAAGCTCATCGCCGATCTTCACGACGTCCTCGCACTTCTCCACGCGGCCCTTCGCCAGCTTGGAAATGTGCACCATGCCGTCCTTGCCCGGCAGCAGCTCGACAAACACGCCGAAGTTCATCATGCGGACGACCTTGCCCGTGTAAACCTCGCCGACCTCGATATCCTTGGCAATGCCTTCGATGATGCGGCGCGCCTTCGCGGCGGCAGCCTCGTCCGGCGTCGCGATATACACGCTGCCGTCGTCGTCGATGTCTATCTTCACGCCCGTCTCGTCGATGATCTTGTTGATCATCTTTCCGCCCGGTCCAATGACCTCGCGGATCTTATCCGGGTTGATGGTGAAGCGGATGATCTTCGGCGCGTAGGCGCTCAGGTGCTCGCGCGGCTGCGGCAGCACCTCGAGCATCTTGCCGAGGATGAACAGGCGGCCGTCCAGCGCCTGAGACAGCGCCTGACGCAGAATCGCCTCGTCAATGCCCTTGATCTTGATATCCATCTGGATGGCGGTGATGCCGTTCATCGTGCCCGCGACCTTGAAATCCATGTCGCCGAGGAAGTCCTCGAGACCCTGAATATCGGTCAGCACGGCCACCTTGTCGCTGTGCGCATCCTTAATCAGCCCCATGGCCACGCCCGCAACCGGCGCCTTGATCGGCACGCCCGCATCCATCAGCGCCAGCGTAGAGCCGCAGACGGAGGCCTGAGACGTGGAGCCGTTGGAGGAGAGCACCTCGCTCACCACGCGGATGGCATACGGGAACTCGTCCACAGACGGGATCACCGGCTCGAGCGCGCGCTTGGCCAGCGCGCCGTGGCCGATTTCGCGGCGGCCGGGGCTCTTGAGGCGACCCGCCTCGCCGGTGGAATACGGCGGCATGTTGTAGTTGTGCATGTAGCGCTCGCTGGTCTCCGTGCCGAGACCCTCGATCACCTGCGCCTCGCTCACGGGCGCGAGCGTCGCGATGGAGAGCACCTGCGTCTCGCCGCGGGTGAACACGCCGGAGCCATGCACGCGCGGCAGAACGCCGGTTTCGCACCAAATCGGGCGAATCTGGGTCAGGCTGCGGCCGTCCGGGCGCACGCCCTGCTCCAGAATCTTGGTGCGCATGATTTCCTTGTTGAGGTAATACAGCGCGTCGTCCACCTCGTTCAGGCGGCCTTCGAAGCGCTCGGCGTAGAGCTCGTGCGCCTCCTGCTTCACCTGATCCTCGCGCGCGCTGCGCTCGTGGCGGTCAAACGCCTCAAACGCCCACGCGCAGCGGTCGAAGAAGTCCGCGCGAACGGCGGCTTTCACATCCTCGCCCGTCTCGGCAATCGGGAACACGCGCTTTTCCTTGCCGATTTCAGCCACAATCTGCTTCTGGAAGGCGACCAGCTTCTTGATCTCCTCGTGGCCGGTGAGAATCGCGCGGAGCATATCCGCCTCGCTGATCTCCTTCGCGCCCGCCTCGACCATCAGCACGGCCTCGTCCGTGCCGGCAACCGTCAGGCTCAGCTTGGAAACCGCGCGCTGCTCCTGATTCGGGTTGATGACGATTTCGCCGTCCACCAGACCGACGGAAACGCCGCCGATCGGACCCGCCCACGGGATATCGCTGACCGCAATCGCGGCGGAAGCGCCGATCATCGCGGGAATATCCGGCGGCACGTCCTGCTCAACGGAAAGCACCGTCGCCACAACCTGCACGTCGTTGCGCATGCCCTTGTTGAACAGCGGGCGCAGCGGGCGGTCGATCAGGCGGGAGGTCAGCGTCGCCTTTTCAGACGGACGACCCTCGCGCTTGATGAAACCGCCGGGGATCTTGCCCACGGAATACATCTTCTCTTCAAAGTCAACGCTCAGCGGGAAAAAGTCCTGACCCTCGCGCGGCGTGTCGCTCGCCGTCGCGTTGACCATGACCACCGTGTCGCCCAGTCGAACGATCACCGATCCGTTAGCCTGACCGCAGTACTTGCCAAATTCCATAACCAGCGGACGCCCCGCCAGCTCTGTGGTATACGTCTTGACCATCGGGTGGAATCTCCTTTCAAAATACCTGCCTGCCAACACTTCTTTTCAGACGCGAACCCTCGCCGCCTGATATACAAAACCGACTTCAGCGTTCGGTTTCGTTTCAAAGGAATGAAAAAGACCGCCGCTTGGGGCGACAAAAACTGTCTCCCAAACGACGGTCATCTGGGACAAAGCCCTTTTCGTGAACGAAGCGGAGGAATTACTTGCGCAGACCCAGCTTCGCAACCAGCGCACGATAGCGCTCGATGTCGATGCGCTTGAGGTACTCAAGCATATTGCGGCGCTGACCGACCATCAGCAGCAGACCACGGTGGGAGTGGTGATCCTTCGCGTGGGTCTTGAGGTGGTCGTTCAGGTGGTTGATGCGCGCGGTCAGCAGAGCGACCTGCACCTCGGGGGAGCCGGTGTCGCCCTCGTGACGGGCATATTCCTTGATGATTGCTTCCTTCGTCGCCTTATCCATGACAAAATCCTCCAAATAAATATGTTGTGCCAATCGCCGCCCGCATAGAAGAACGTGTGGAGAACGCGATCATCTGCGCGCGCGGTTCAGACCGAAAGATATTGTAACACGGAAGTCCCGCTTTGTAAACAGAACTTCCGTGTTTTCTATGAATTTTTCATTTTTTCGCATAGAAGGCTGCGTAAAATCGCCCACGCAGGCAAGGCCTTGGCGCTTTGCGGCCTTCGGCAAAGGGGCAGGCGGGCTCAGTCCGCGCCTTACCGCCGGTTTTCAAAATACGTCCGCACCTGCTCGCGGTTCTTCATCACCTCGTCGCGCAGCGCTTCCAGCGAATCAAACTTTTTCTCGCTTCGCACAAAGCCGCACAGCAGCAGCCGCATGTGATGGCCGTAGAGCGAGCCGCCCTCGTAATCCAGCAGGTTCGCCTCGATGGTCGGCGGGCCGCCCGGCGCGGTCGGATGCGTGCCGACGTTCACCGCCGCGATGTACCATGCCTCATCGACATACGCCCGCGCCGCGTAAACGCCCTTCGGGGGAATCGCCTTGCCTTCCGGCCAGAGCAGGTTCGCCGTCGGGAAATCCAGCTTGCGCCCGAGCTGCTTGCCGCGCCGAATCACGCCGCAGAGCGCATACGGGCGGCCGAGCAGCCGCGCGGCCTCCTCCATCTCGCCCGCCGCAATGGCCGCGCGCACCCGCGTGGAGGAAACGGGCAGACCGTCGATCTGCACCTCGTCCACAACGTGCGTCTCAAAGCCGTATTTTTCCCCAAGGCGGCGCATATCCTCCGCCTTGCCCGCGCCCATCCGGCCAAAGGAATAATTGAAGCCGATGACCACGTGCTTCGGATGCAGCGCGTTCACAAACGCCTGCACAAACGCCTCCGGCGACTGCGCGGCATATGCCCGGTCAAACGGGCGGAGCACCGCCGCGTCGATTCCGAGCTGAGCGATCGAGCGAATTTTTTCCGAGCGCGTCTCCAGCTGCGGCGGCGTCTTTTCCGGCGCATAGGTCGCCATCGGATGCGACGAAAACGTGTAGACCACGCTCTTGAGGTCATGCAGCGCCGCCAGCTCGTTGGCCTTGCGCATCAGCTGCGCATGCCCTTCGTGCACGCCGTCAAACATGCCGAAGGCAACCACCGTCTCCCCGCCGCGCCACTGGCGCTCGTGTGTCAAGAGTATCATTCTTTTTTAGCTCCACAAACGATGATCGCGCGCCCTCACTCAAGGAGCATCGCGTCAAATTTCAGGGTCTCCCCGTCAAATCGGCCAATCCCGCAGAATTGCCCGTTCAGATACAGCCGCGTCGGCTGCCCCGGCTGAATGTCGCCGATCAGCTCGCGCCGCGTCAGCCTGTTGCCGTTGCGCACAAAGCGCTCCGCCTTGGGCTGCACATCGAGCCGCGGCAGATGGCCGAGCGGCTGATCCATCGCCGTCAGCAGCGGCGACAGCTCGTCCGCCGCGTCGATTTCCTCTATCGTGTGCGCGTCGTCCAGCATAAACATGCCCGTCTGCGCGCGCAGCAGCATGCCCATGTGCGCCTTTGTGCCCAGCGCCTCGCCGATATCATGGCAAAGCGTTCGGATGTACGTTCCGCGCCCGCAGCGGATTTGCAGCATGAAGCTGCCGTCCGCGTTTTCGTGCAGCACCTGGATGGCGTACACCTGCGTCGGCCGCGGCTCAACCTTCACGTCGATCCCCTGCCGCGCCAGATCGCAGAGCTTCTGCCCGTCCCGCTTGAGCGCCGAATACATCGGCGGAATCTGCGCAATTTCACCGATAAACCGCGGCAAAACCGCTTCCAGCTGCGCCCGCGTCGCATGCGTGCCCTCGCCCGCGATAATCGTCCCGTGCGCGTCCTGCGTATCGGTCGCATAGCCGGGCTTGAGCTGCGCAACGTATGTCTTTTCCTTTTCGACCAGATAATCAAACAGCCGCGCCGCGCGCCCGATCATCAGCGGCAGCACGCCGGAGGCCTCCGGGTCAAGCGTCCCCGCGTGGCCGACCTTCACGCCTCTGCCCAGCTTGTGCCGAACGCGAACCACCACGTCGCTCGAGGTCATTCCCGGCGGCTTGAGCACACAGAGAAACCCGTTCATGCGCGTTTCTCCGGGCGCGGGGTCTTATCCAGCTTGTCCTTCATCGCGGCCAGCATCTGATCCAGCGCCTCCTGAAGCGGCGCGTGAATCGTGCAGCCCGCCGCCTGCGCGTGGCCGCCGCCGCCGAAAAGCACGGCGATATCGTTCACCGTGTCCGGCTCGACCGCGCGCAGCGACATCTTGATCCCGTCCTCGCGCTCGGAAGCCAGCACCGCCATGCGGACGCCCTCCACTTCCAGCGCCTTGTTGACCAAGCCGTCCGCCTGCCCGAACGTGCAGCCGGTTTCCTCAAAGTCGTGCTTGTCAAAATCAATCACGCCCACCTGCTGATCAAACATAAACCGCAGCTTGTTGTAGGCAATTCGGGTCAGCTTCACGCGGTTCATCGGCTGGGTGCGATACAGCCTGCGCGTCATCGCGGAGATATCCACGCCCAGCTTGAGCAGCTCGCCCGCCGCAATCAGCGTCGCCGGAGAGGTCGCCGGGTATTGGAAATGGCCGGTATCGGTGCTCATGCCCGTCAACAGGCATGTCCCCATGTCCTTCGTCATCTCCACGCCAAGCCCCAGAATCGCCTCATAGGCCAGCAGACAGCAGGCCGATTCGCCCCTGCGGATGAAATTCGCCTGACCGAAAGCCGGGTTCGTCGCGTGGTGGTCGATCACCATGCGGAAACCCGCCGCATCAAACACAGCCTCGCTCTTGCCCAGCAGCGAGCGGTCGCTCACATCCACGGCAATCGCCGTGTCATAATCCGCGCCGTTCACATTCTCCGGATGCAGCATGGCCTCGCTGCCCGGCAGATATTTCAGGTTATCCGGCATATCGCCGTCGCAAATCACATCAGCCTGCTTGCCCAGCGCCAAAAAAGCAAGGCGAAGCGCCAGCGTAGAACCCATGGTGTCCCCGTCCGGGGAAATATGAGCCAGCAGCGCCACGCGCTTCGCCTGACGGGCGCAGCTCAGCCAATCCTCAAATTCCCGCTTCTCCTGCGTCATCGGATCGACTCTCCTCCGTCTTTCTCACCTGATTGATCAGGCTCGCGATATGCACGCCGTATTCAATCGTCGTGTCCAGTTCAAAAATCAGCTCCGGCGTATAGCGAAGCTGCACGCGCCGCCCCAGATTGTGGCGGATAAAGCCCGCCGCCGTCTTGAGCGCCTTCATCATCGGCGCGCGCTTTTCCTCTTCATATACGCTCACATAGACCTTCGCATACCGAAGGTCGCGCGTCACATCCACATGCGTGATGGAAAACATGCAGTCCGTCCGCGGGTCGGAAACATCCTCGCGGATGATCTTCTCCGTTTCGCGCATGATTTCGCTGGCAATGCGGTCTGTGCGCTCAAATTGTTGATTTGCCATATTTTTTATTCCTTGCTCTAAAAAAGGCGACCCGGCGGCAAAGCATGCAACCGGGCCGCGCCTGTTGACCTTGAAAACCGATTACCTCGGGATTTCCTCCATTACGAAGCACTCGATGACGTCGCCTTCCTTGATATCCGTGTAGTTTTCCAGGCAGACGCCGCACTCGTAGCCGTCGGCCACTTCCTTGACCGCGTCCTTGAAGCGCTGGAGCGAGGAGAGCTTGCCTTCGTAAACCACCACGTTGTCGCGGAGCAGGCGAACCTGCGCGTTGCGCTGGAGCTTGCCGTCGGTGACGTAAGAACCGGCGACAATGCCCACGCCCGTGATCTTGAACACGTTGCGCACCTCCGCGTGACCGATGACGTTCTCGCGGAATTCCGGCGTGAGCATGCCCTTCATGGCCTTTTCGATATCCTCGATGGCCTGATAGATCACGCGGTAATAGCGGATGTCGATGCCGTCGCGGTTCGCGGCGTCGCGCGCCTTCGCGTCCGGACGGACGTTGAAGCCGATGATGATCGCGCCGTCGATGCCGGCCAGCATCACGTCGTTCTCGGTGATCGCGCCCACGCCGCTGTGAATCGTGCGCACACGCACCTCGGCGTTGGAGAGCTTTTCAAGCGACTGCTTGACCGCCTCGACGGAGCCCTGAACGTCGGCCTTGATGATGATGTTGAGATCCTTGACCTCGCCCTGCTCGAGCTTGCTGTAAAGCTCCTCGAGCGTGGACGCGGAGCTGTTCTTGACCATGGACGCGCGCGCCTTCGCGGCACGCTCCTCGACGACCTGACGCGCCAGCTTCTCGTCGGCCACCGCCATGAACTCGTCGCCCGCCTCCGGCACACCGCCGAAGCCGATGATCTCCACCGGCGTGGACGGGGTCGCGTGCTTGACGCGCTCGCCACGGCTGGAAACCATCGCGCGGATGCGGCCAAAGGCATTGCCCGCAACCACCATGTCGCCCACGTGCAGCGTACCGTTCTGCACCAGCGCCGTCGCGACAGCGCCGCGGGAATGATCCAGCTTCGCCTCGATGATGACGCCGCGCGCCTTGCGGTTCGGGTTGGCCTTCAGTTCCAGCATATCGGCCAGCAGCAGCACGTTTTCAAGCAGATCATCGACACCCTCGCCGGTCTTGGCGGAGACGTTCACCATGATGGTGTCGCCGCCCCACTCCTCCGGCACCAGCTCGTAGCGGGTCAGCTCCTGCTTCACCGCGTCCGGATCCGCGCCCGGCTTGTCGATCTTGTTGATCGCCACGATGATCGGGCACTTCGCCGCCTTCGCGTGGTTGATGGATTCGATGGTCTGCGGCATCACGCCGTCGTCCGCCGCGACAACCAGAATCGCGATATCGGTTGCCTGCGTGCCGCGGGCGCGCATCGCCGTAAAGGCCTCGTGACCCGGCGTATCCAGGAAGGTGATCTGGCGGTCGTCCACCTTGGCGATGTACGCGCCGATGTGCTGGGTGATGCCGCCGGCCTCGCCCACGGCCACCTTCGCCTTGCGGATGTAGTCAAGCAGCGACGTTTTGCCGTGATCGACGTGACCCATGATCGTGACGACCGGCGGGCGCGTGACCAGCTCTTCCTCGCTGTCCTCCACGTTCTCGGCGGAGAGCGCATCCTCGGCGGTCTTGTCGAGCTTCATTTCCAGCGTCACGCCGAATTCGGAAGCCACCAGAGACGCGGTATCGAAATCCAGCTCCTGATTGATCGTCGCCATGATGCCCAGCAGCATCAGCTTCTTGATGATCTCGCCCGCCGGCTTGCCGATGCGCTCGGTCAAATCGCGGACGGTGATGGTCTCGGCGGTCATGTAGGCCGTCTCGATCTTGATCGGGGCCATCATCTGCTGTGCAGAGAGCTGACGCCCCTTCTTGCGGCGGCCGCGCACCACATCGTCGTCCATGCCGTAGCCCGTGTCGCGCGCAAGCTGCTTGCGGTTCTTCACCGGCTGATGCTCCGGATCGTGCTGACGCTGGCGCATCTTCTTGTTCGGATCGTAGTTGGAAACGCGCTCCTTCTCGACCGTGGGCATCAGCTCCGGCCCCTTCGGCCCGCGCTGCGGACGGTTGCCGCCCATCGGACGAGCGCCGCCCATGCCGCCTGCCGGACGAGCGCCGCCCTGCGGACGATCCCCGCGCGGCGCGAAATTGCCGCCCTGCGGGCGCGGCGCATTGCCGCTCTGCTGGGGGCGCGCCGCCGGAGCGGGCTTCGCTTCCGGCTGCGGCTTGGCCGCCTCAACCGGCGCTTTCTCCTCGACCTTCTCCACCGGCACGTCATCGGGCATCGTCCATGCCTTGCTCTGCGAGCTGAGCGCCTTCTGCTGTTCCTCGCGGCGCTTCTCCTCGCGCTCGGCCTCCTGCTGCTGCGTAAAGCCGTTTTCAATCTTGCGCAGCTCGGCGAGCGTCTTCTCCGCTGCGGTACGAACTCCCGTTACGTCTCCCAGCAGCTTCGCCGCCCGGCGGCTGAGTTCCTTTGTTGCGTCTTGAACCTTCATTTTGGACATCCTGCCCTTGCACCCCCGCAAATTGCGTCACTGTCGTGTGGTTATCTTCCCTGAGACGGCGCGTCGCCCGTCTCCTCTTCCTTGGCCAAAGCCAGCAGCTTGCCGCCCAGCGAGCCCCGCGCAATCGCGGCGCTCATGCGTCCCGGCTTGCCGATGGCGCTGCCCAGTCTGTCCGGCGTCGTTTCATAAAGCGGAACCTGATGAAACGCGCAGGAATCTCGGAATTTCTTCTTCGTATTGTCGGATGCGCCCGCATCCAGAACCATGAACAAAGCCGCTCCGGATGAAATCGCCTTGAGCACGCCGCTCTCGCCGAGGCTCAGCTGCCCCGCGCGCATGGCGATGCCCAGCATCGCGTAGAATGCGTCGCGCTCAATTTGCATCAATTTCCTCCATCAGTTGGTTCAGCACGGCCTCGTCGATCTTCGTTTCCAGCGCGCGGTCAAGCTGCCGCTGGCGAACCGCCTTCGTCAGGCAATCCTTCGATTTGCAAATATATGCGCCGCGCCCCGGAGCCTTGCCGATTCTGTCAAAGCTGATCTCGCCCTGCGCGCTGCGAACGATGCGCAGCAGCGCCTTTTTCTCCTTCATCTCGCGGCAGCCCACGCACATGCGCATGGGAATTTTGCGTGTCTTCATTGGCGCACCCCGCTTTTACTCGGCGTCGCCTTCGACCGTCGGCGCTTCGCCGGCCTCGGCCTCAACCTGCTCGTCAACCTGGCTCTGGCTCTTGATGTCGATCTTCCAGCTCGTCAGGCGCGCGGCGAGGCGGGCGTTCTGGCCTTCCTTGCCGATGGCCAGCGAGAGCTGATTGTCCGGCACAACCACGCGGCAGGCCTTTTCCTGCTCGTTGACGAACACGTTCACCACGTGCGCCGGGTTCAGCGCGTTGGCGACGAACTCCGCCGGGTCGGCCGACCACTTGATGATGTCGATCTTCTCGCCGCGCAGCTCGGTCACCACACGATCCACGCGCTGGCCGCGCGGGCCGACGCAGGAGCCTACCGGGTCGATCATCGGGTCGGTGGAGTGCACCGCCATCTTCGTGCGGCTGCCCGCCTCGCGGGAGATGGACTTGATCTGCACAATGCCGCTCTGAATCTCCGGCACCTCCAGCTCGAACAGGCGCTTCACCAGACCCGGATGGATGCGCGATACGCTCACCTGCGGGCCGTGCTTTGCGCCCGGACGCGCCAGACGGCGATCCGCGACGACCTCCAGCACGTAAACCTTGAAGCGCTCGCCCGGCGCGTACACGTCGCTGGCCATCTGCTGGCTCGGTTCGAGCACGCCCTCGGTCTTGCCCAGCTCGACGTAGACATCCTTCGTTTCGGGATCGACGCTGTGCACAATCGCGGTCAGAATCTCGTTTTCCTTCTCGATGAAGTCGTCGTAGACCTTGCCGCGCTCGGCCTCGCGAATCTTCTGCACGATGACCTGCTTGGCCGTCTGCGCGGCGACGCGGCGGAAGTTATCCGGCGTGACCTCGACCTCGACGATGTCATCCTGCTGGTAGCTGGGCTGAATCGCCTGCGCTTCCTCGATGGAAATTTCGGTCGCCTCGTCGGTGGGCCAGCGCTCGACCGTCTTGCGGGCGTACAGGCGAACCGCGCCGGTCTCCCTGTTCAGCTCCACGCGCACGTTCGCGTTGGAAGGCGGCATGCCGTATTCCTTGCTGAAATTATTTTTATAAGCGCTCTTCAGTGCCTCTTCAATCGCAGAAAAGAGCAGCTCTTTGCTGATGTTTTTTTCCTTGGCCAGCGCCGCGACGGCTTCGATCATCTCACGATTCTCGTTTTTGTCCATGCCCTGACGCTTATCTTCCTTCTGAGTCGTTTTTCTCATCGTCGCTCATCTCCTCGTCCATTGCGATGTCGTCCTCGGTGATGATCACCAGGGGCTTGCACAGCGAAACGTCCTTCTGCTTGAAGCGCAGCTCGTTTTCCCCGTCGCGGATGACGATTTCGCCGTCCGTCAGGCCAACCAGCTCGCCCTCAAACTGCTTGCGCCGCTCCACCGGGCGGAACAGGTGGATTTCCACCCTTTCGCCCGCATGCTTGTCAAAATCCTTCTGCTTTTTCAGCGGACGATCAAGACCCGGCGAGCATACCTCAAGGAAATCGTAATCCACGCGCTCGACCAGCGGGGTCACAGCGCGGTGATACGTTTCGCAATCGCTCAAGGTAATACCGTCGGGTTTGTCAATATAAATCCGCAGATAACGGCTCGCGCCCTCGCGCACAAGCTCCACATCCACCAGCTCAAAGCCATGCTGCTCGGCAAGCTTCTGACAGGCCGGCTCAATCACACGGGTCAAATCGCTTTGTGCCATTCACACACTCCCAAAGTCACTCAAAAAATTCGCTCAAGCGGCCGCGGCAGATAGAAAGAGTGGGCGCTTCTCCCACTCTTTCGCATCCACCCGCAGGGTACAAAACTCCCTGCGCCGCCATCTTATGCGGTTATTATATCACCGCTTTTTCAAAAAAACAACCCTCTATACATGGTTTGTCAGCTATTCCGTCGAAATTCGCATTTATAACATAAGATTTATTCTGTTTTTAGGCGAAATCAGAACGAGAACAGCGTCGTCTGGTTGCTTTCCGGCAGGCTGCCCAAACAGCCGCCCTCGCGCAGCAGATCAATCAGCGACGCGGAAATTTTCGTGCGGTTGCGCAAATCCTCGACGGAAATGAACGGCGACTGCTCGCGCGCATCCACAATGCTCTGCGCGGCGGCCTCGCCCAGCCCCGGCAGGGCGTTGAAGGGCATGCGGATCGTCTTCTCGTCCACCACCTGAAACTTCGTCGCGTCGCTCTTATAAAGATCGACCGGTGCCAGCTTGATGCCGCGGCAGAGCATCTCGATCACCAGCTCCATGATAATCATCAGATCCTTGTCCTTCTGGGTCAAATCCTTGCTGTTTTCTTCCATCTCTTTATAGCGGCCGCGGATGGCTTCCTGCGTTCCGCCGAGGATGCTCGCGTCGAAGCAGTCCGCCCGAACGGTGTAATACGCGCAGTAATACGCCGCCGGCCGATGCACCTTGTACCACGCGATGCGCAGCGCCATCGTCACGTAGGCGACCGCGTGCCCCTTCGGGAACATGTATTTGATCTTCTTGCAGGAGTCGATGAACCACGTCGGCACATTGTGCTCGATCATGGCTTCCTCCATCTCCGGCTTGAGCCCGCGCCCTTTTCGAACGGATTCCATCGTATCAAACGACATCTTCGGCGCAACGCCGTAGTCGATGAGCGCGTTCATGATATCGTCGCGGCAGCAGATGCACGAGGCCAGCGGCGCAATGCCCGCCTTGATGATCTCCTGCGCGTTGCCGATCCACACGTCCGTTCCGTGGGACAGGCCGGAAATGCGGATCAGCTCCTCCATCGTCGTCGGGTGCGTCTCCTCCAGCATCTGGCGGACGAACTTCGTGCCGAATTCCGGCACGCCGTATGTGCCCGTCTTGGAGCCGATCTGTTCGGGCGTCACCCCCAGCGCCTGCGTGCCGGAGAACAGCGAAATCACGTCCGGGTCGGTCAGCGGCAGGGTGCGCGCGTCAACGCCCGTCAAATCCATCAGCATGCGGATCATCGTCGGGTCGTCGTGCCCCAGAACGTCCAGCTTCACCAGCACGTCGTGCATCGAGCCGAAGTCGTAATGCGTCGTGATGACCGGGCTGGTCATGTCGTTGGCCGGATGCTGGATGGCGACGAATTGCTGAATCTCGTATTCCTTCGGCAGAACGACCATGCCCGCCGGGTGCTGACCCGTCGTGCGCTTCACGCCGACGCAGCCCAGTGCCAGCCGGTTCATCTCCGCCTCCGAAAGCGTCAGATCCCGCTCCTCGCAGTATTTCTTGACGTAGCCGTAAGCCGTCTTATCCGCCAGCGTGCCGATGGTTCCCGCGCGATAGCAGTATCCCTTGCCGAACAGCTCCTCGATGTAGGCGTGCGCGCGCGGCTGATACACGCCCGAGAAGTTCAGGTCGATATCCGGCACCTTGTCGCCCTTAAAACCGAGGAAGACCTCGAACGGGATATCGAATCCGTCGCGGTAAAGCTCCTCGCCGCACTGCGGGCACTTCATCGGCGGCAAGTCAACGCCGACCTTGTATTTGCTCTTGTCCACATCGAACGTGTACCATTTGCATTTCGGGCAGCGATAGTGCGGCGGCAGCGCGTTGACCTCCGATATGCCGACCAGATGCGCCACATAGGATGAGCCGACGCTGCCGCGCGAGCCGACCAGATAACCGTCCGCGTTCGATTTTTTGACCAGCTTTTCCGCGATGTTGTACAGCGTACCGTAGCCGTAGCCCAGAATGGAGGAAAGCTCCTTTTCCTTGCGCGCCACGACGATTTCCGGCGGGTTGTCGCCAAACCATTCGCGAATCTGTTCTTCGCAGAGGTTGCGGATGTTGTCCGCCGCATCCGGCCAGAACGGCTGGAACGTCTCCTTGCCCTCCGGATGCTTTGGGTACAGGCCGATTTCGCCGATTCGCGCAGCGATCTTCGCCGGGTTGTCGATGACGACCTCCTCTGCCTTCGCCTTGCCCAGATAGCTGAATTCCTCGAGCATCTCCTGCGTCGTCTTGAAATACAGCGGCGGCTGATTGTCCGCGTCCTTAAAGCCGTGCGCCGCCTGAATGATCGCGCGGAATTTTCCGTCCTTCGGGTCGAGAAAATGCACGTCGCCCGTCGCGCAGACCGGAATACCCAGTTCCTCGCCCAGCCAGACGATTTTGCGGTTAAAGTCGCGAAGCTGTTCCTCGTCCTCCGCCATGCCCTCGCGCAGCATAAACGCATTGTTGCCGATCGGCTGAATTTCGAGGTAGTCGTAGAACCGCGCAATCCGCTTGAGCTCCGTGTCGTTTTTGCCGTCCGCAACGGCGCGGAACAGCTCGCCCGCCTCGCAGGCCGAGCCGACGATGATGCCCTTTCGGTATTTCTGCAAAATCTCGCGCGGCGTGTGCGGCTTGCGGCTGAAATAGTTGAGGTGGCCTTCCGAAACGATCTTGTTCAGGTTGGTCATGCCCTCCTGCTCGGCCGCCAGCAGAATGATGTGGTACGAATCGCCGATGGCGCCGCCCGTCAGCGCGGAATTGATTTCGTTCAGCCGGGTGACGCCCTTCTCTCTGGCCGTGTCGAGCATGCGGTTGAGCATGTGCGCCGTCGCGCGCGCGTCGTGCACGGCCCTGTGCGCGTTTTTGAGGCTGATGCCCAGCGATTTGCAGACCGCGCCGAGCCTGTGGCTCTTGAGGCTGGGGTACATCCGGCGGGAAAATTCCAGCGTGTCGATCACCGGCATATGGATTTCCATGCCCAGCCGGTTACATTCCTCCGTCAGGAAGGAATAATCGAATTTCGCGTTGTGCGCCGCGAACGCCGCCCCGCCGATGAATTCCAGCAGCTTCGGAATTTCGACCTCCGCCGGGCTCGCGTCGGCCACCATCGCGTCGGTGATGTGCGTCAGCTCGGAAACCTCCTGCGGAATCGGCTCCATCGGGTTGACGAATCGGCTGTATTCCTCCACCACCTGCCCGTTGCGGATGCGCACCGCGCCGATCTCCATGATGCGGCATTTGCGCGGGTTGAGCCCCGTGGTTTCAAAGTCCACCACGACGATATCATCCGTCAGCGGCCGGTCGTCGCCGTCCTTGACCACGACGGTCACATCCGTCAGATAGCCCTCCATGCCCGGAATGAGCTTGATCTTGTTCTTTTTCGCCGCGCCGAATGCCTCCGGGAACGCCTGCACCACGCCGTGATCCGTGATGGCGACGGCCGGGTGCCCCCACTGCGCCGCGCGCTTAATCAGGTCGCTGGCCGAGGAAACCGCGTCCATCTCGCTCATGTTGGTGTGCATGTGCAGCTCGATACGCTTGCGCTCGGCTGTGTCCTGACGCATGGGCTTCTCCCGCCCGTCGATGTCGTTGACCATCATCACCAAGCCGTGCTCGAAGCTGTCCATCTTCACGTCGCCGCGCACGGCAAACCATTTGCCCTCCTTGACGGCGGCAATCACGTCGTCAACCGCCTTCTTTTCTTCCTCCGTCGGCGGGCGGTCGTCCTCCTCCTGCGAGGTGCCGCCAAAGCGCCCCTTTCTGGGCTTATAGCGCAAAAACGCCTTGCACTTGATGGTGTTCGTGTAATCCGTCAGCGCGAAGGAGAGAAGCTGCATTTCGCCGCCGCGCAGCTCGCGCGTCTCCACCGTCAGCACCTCGCCGCAGATCGTCAGCTTGCTGGCTTCCTCCGTCAATTCGCTGATGGGCAGCGGTTCAGCGGTGATCGGCCGCCCGAAGACGGCTTTCGGCTTCTCCTTGGCCGCTTTGGCCTCCTGCGCGGCGACCTGTTCGCTCTGCGTCTTAATCATCTGTGCGACGGCCTGTTCGTCCTCGGCCTTGCGGCGGCGGCGGATTTCCTCCAGCTGCTCCTCGCGCAGCTTCACCGCCTGAAAGACGACGTGCACCTTCGTCACGAACACATTCTCGATCAGCTGCTCGATGTAATGATCCACGCCGGACTGCGTGAGGAATTTCGGCGCGATATTCTGCGGCACAAGCACGCTGAGCACATCGCCCTTACATTCCAGCTTTGCGTCGTTCATAAACGGCGCGCCGGAGGGATGGCGGCGCTTGACGCAGCGCAGAATGAACGGCGCATACTTCTGCGGGTCATTCAGAAAATCCTGCGCAAGCTGCGGCGAGCGGATGATCAGCTTCACCCGTGTCGGCGCGAAATTGCGCCGGATGGCGCGCTGCGCCGCCAGAAACGGCTTTTCCTCCACCAGCATATCCGAAGAGAAAAAGACCGCGATCTCGTCGCCCGCCTTGCTGGCCGTCACGCGCTCCAGGGTCAAATGCCCCTTCAGCTCCTGCGCCGCGCCTTCGAGCAGGCCTTCCCACTGCTGTGCCACTGTACGTCACCTCATCCGTCGGGGCTCCGCCCCAAACCCCGCCAGAAAACTGAGTTTTCTGGACTTTCCTCTTTGAAATTCCAAATCCGAACGCTGACTCGCCCTTATGGGTACGGCAGTACAATACATGCTTACTTTTTTTTCGCAACGTTGTAGGGGCGCGCATCGCGCGCCCGTTATCGAAACTTATACAAAATTTCGGATTTGCTCATTGACCGTCTTCTTTTAACTCACAAAAGCCTCCCTCTGAGAGGGAGGTGACACGCCGAAGCCGTGACGGCGGGCGTCTTTACAGCATCTTGTGAATCTCGTCAATCAAAATCTGCGCCAGATCGCCGGTCACTTTCTGCGGCGGCTGACCCTTTTTAATCAGCAGACCCGCGCCGTTTCCGCCGCCGCAGATGCCGATATCCGCCTCGCGCCCTTCGCCCGGCCCGTTGACCACGCAGCCCATGACGGCCACCTTGAACGGCACGTTTACACCCTTCAATTCCTGCTGAACGCGGCGCATGATTCCGCCCACGTCGATGCAGGTGCGCCCGCAGGTCGGGCAGGAAACATACTGCACGAAATCCTTGCGCAAGCCGACGTCCTGCAAAATCTCAATGCCTGCCGGCGGTTCAAGGCACGGATCGCCCGTCAGCGAAACGCGGATCGTGTCGCCGATGCCATCCAGCAGCAGCGCGCCGATGCCGATTGCGCTCTTGATTTTCCCCTGCTCCGGCAGACCCGCCTCGGTCACGCCGAGGTGCAGCGGATAATCGCACTGCGCGCTGGCCAGCCGATACGCCGCGACGGTATCCGGCACGTTGCTCGCCTTCATGGAGAGCACCATGTCGTAAAAGCCGCAGTTTTCCAGCATTTTCGCGTGCGCCAGTGCGCTTTCCACCATGCCCTGCGGGGTCGGCCCGCCGTATTTGGCGAGGATATCCTTCTCCACCGAGCCGGAGTTCACGCCGATGCGCACCGGGATATGATGCGCCTTGACGCAGTCCGCCAGAATACGCACATTCTTTTCACCGCCGATGTTGCCGGGGTTGATGCGCAGCTTATGGATGCCGTTTTCCACCGCCTTGATGGCGAGCTTGTAATCAAAATGGATGTCGGCGACCAGCGGAACGGGGCTGCCGTCCACCAGCGCGCGCACCGCGTCGGCGCAGGCCTCGTTGTAAACGGATACGCGGACGATGTCCGCGCCCGCGACCGTCAGCGCGCGAATCTGGGAGAGCGTCTTCTCCACATCCGCCGTGTCGGTGTTGGTCATCGACTGTACGCTGACCGGCGCGCCGCCGCCGATGCGGACGCTGCCGACCTGAACCTGCCGTGTTTTCTTGCTCATGTTCTTTCTCCCCTATGCTTGATGACCGCGCTTTTCAACGGGAGAGACGGCCGCCAGCGGCTATCCCTTCACAAAGAAACGCATGATATCCTTGTACGTCAGCAGCACCATCAGCCCCATCAGCAGAATGAAGCCCGCCGCGTGAATCGCGCCCTCCAGCTCCCGCTTGACCGGCTTGCGGCGAATCGCCTCTGCCAGCAGGAACAGCAGACGGCTGCCGTCCAGCCCCGGAATCGGGAGCAGGTTCATCACACCGAGGTTGACGCTGATCAGCGCCAGCAGCTCCAGATAGACCTCGAAGCCGCCCTGCTGCGTGACCTCCTGAATGACGTAAACCGTGCCGACCGGGCCGGTCACGTCATCGACGCCCTGCCCCTTGAACACCAGATTTTTGAGCGTGGACAGGATCAGCCTCACGCTCTCCACGTTGTATTGGAGCGAAAACGGGATGCTCTCGAAAACGGATACCCGAACGCGCTCCTGCCCGAACGAGAAGCCCACGCGATAGCGCCCGGCCTGCGCGTCATAAAACGGGGTCAGCGTCAAATCGAGCGTCCGGCCGTCCCGCTTCACGGTGAGCGTCACCGCCTCGCCGCCCGAGGCCGAAATGGCCTTCGCAATCGCGTCCGACGTCGCGACTGTCTCGCCGTTCACCGCCGTGATTTCATCGCCGATCTGCAAACCGGTCGCCTGCGCGGTTTCCTCCACCTGCGCCACCTTCGGCACGACGGCGTTCACGCCGATGGCGCTCATAAACAGCGCAATCGCCAGAAACGCGATCACAAAATTCATCAGCGGGCCGCTGAACACCGTTATCGCGCGCTTCCAAACCGGCTGGTTGTTGAACGCGCGCGGATCGTTCTTTTCCTCGTCCTCGCTGTAAAACTGGCAATAGCCGCCGATGGGCAGCAGGCGCACGGAAAACTGCGTCCCCTTTTTGCTCTGCCATTTGGCAATCAGCGGCCCCATGCCCATCGAAAATTCCTGCACACCGATGCCGCAGGCGCGCGCCGCCCAGAAATGGCCGCCCTCATGCGCGATAATCAGCACGCCCAGCAGCAGCAGCGCCAGAACCACATACATGAAACGAAAGCACCTCCCGCGTTATGCGCCAAAGCGCGCCAGCAGCGCCGCCGCCTTTTGCCGCGCGGCGCGGTCGCACTCAAACACCTGCTCAAGCGTCGGGTGCGCAATCACCGGCACGGCCTGCATCGTCTCCTCCACCAGCCGCGCAATCGCGCCGAAGGGGATCTTCTCGTGCAGGAATGCGTCCACCGCAACCTCGTTCGCGCCGTTGAGCACCGCGCTCATCGAGCCGCCGGCCGCCAGCGCATCATACGCCAGCCGGAGGCCGGGGAACCGGTCGTTATCCGGCTGCTCGAAGGTCAGCGCGTTCATCTGCGTAAAATCAAGCCGCCGGCCGCCGGTCGGAAGCCGCTCCGGCCAGCTCATCGCGTAAAGAATCGGCAGGCGCATATCCGGCGTGCCAAGCTGCGCCATCACCGCGCCGTCCGCGTATTCGACCATAGAATGTATGACGCTCTGCGGATGAATCAGCACATCAATCTTCTCGGCGGGCATGTCGAACAGCCATCTCGCCTCGATGACCTCCAGCGCCTTGTTCATCATCGACGCGGAATCAATGGTGATCTTGCGGCCCATGCTCCAGTTCGGGTGCTTGAGCGCCTGCTCAGGCCGCGCGTTGTAGATGTCCTCTTTCTTCCACGTGCGGAACGGCCCGCCGCTCGCCGTCAGAATCAGGCGGGTCGGCGTGTTGCCCTGCGCGCCCTGCAAGCACTGGAAAATCGCGCTGTGCTCGCTGTCCACCGGCAGCAGCGGATGACCCGCCTTGCGCGCCGCCTCCGTCACCAGCTCGCCGCCCGCGACAAGCGGCTCCTTGTTGGCCAGCAGGACGCGCTTGCCGCAGGCCAGCGCTTCCATCACCGCCGCCAGACCGACGACGCCCACAACCGAAACGAGCACGTCGTCCGCATCGCACGCGCGCACCACATCCAGCAGCACGTTTTCGCCGAACATCCACTGGCAGCTCTCCCTGATATCCGCCGGAATCTCCTTCGGCTCGACGGAAAGCGCCGCAATCTGCGGATGGAACTGCCGCACCTGCTCAAAGAGCTTTTCGCTCGAGCTGTGCGCCACCAGCGCGGTGACGGCAAATCGGTCGCTGTAGCGCGCTGCAACATCCAGCGTCTGCGTACCGATGGAACCCGTAGAACCCAATATCGCCAACTTTCGCATATTTGCCTCCGTTTTTCACTTGGAAATCGCGTCATCTGGCCGCATGCGCCCGCATCAGAGCACGAGCGTATAGCAGTACATCACAATCAGCGTGAAAATCACGCTGTCAAACCTGTCCATCACGCCGCCGTGGCCGGGGAAAATATGGCCGTAATCCTTGATGCCGCTGTGGCGCTTGAGCAGCGACGCGGACAGATCGCCGATCTCGCCCGCCGCCGAGCCGATCAGCCCCAGCGCAATCGTCGCCGGAATCCCCGGCATCTGCATGTGGAACACATACACGAACACGGCGCGGCAGGCCAGCCCCGCGAGCGTACCGCCGATCACGCCGAAGATTGCGCCCTCCACCGTCTTTTTCGGGCTGACGTTCGGGCAGAGCTTGTGTTTGCCCAGCGCCCGGCCGCCGAAATACGCCGCGCCGTCGCCCGCGTAAGCGATGGCAAACGCCATCGTGATGAGCGCAATGCCCGGCACAACGCCGTAGGTGCTGTTCATCATCATCATAAACATGGACATCGGCAGAAAGCAGGTCAGCAGCGGATACACCGAGGCCGCCGCGTCCGGGAACGCCGGCTTTTCGTGCAGCATCACGCCGGTCATCGAAACGCCCATCGCCGCCACCAGCAGCAGCAGCGGGTCAAGCACGCCCATCAGGCGGCTGAGCGGCCACATCGCCGCCGTAGCGACATATCCGCCCCATTCGCAGACGGCATATCCCGCTTTTTTCAGCGCGCGATAGGTTTCATACATCGCGATAAAGGTCAGCGCGACGATGACAAACTCCGCGAACCAGCCCCGCACAACCAGCGTAAAGATGAGGAACGGCACGCCGACAGCCGCCGTAATCAGGCGAGTTTTCATACAATCCTTCTTTCTTAAACGCCGCCAAACCGGCGATTTCTCTTCGCAAACGCCAGCAGCGCTTCGTCATAAGCATGGCGGTCAAAATCCGGCCAGAGCGTATCGGTCTGATAAAACTCCGCATACGCGAGCTGATAGAGCAGGAAGTTGCTCAGCCGCATCTCCCCGCTCGTGCGAATCAGCAAATCGACGTCCGGCAGACCGGCGGTATACAATTCGCCCTCAAACGCCGCCCTGTCGATTTCCTCCGGCTTCATGGCGCCCGCCGCCACGCGCTCAGCCAATTTCTGCGCGGCACGGACGATTTCCTGCTGACCGCCGTAATTCAGCGCGATATTGAGCTGCAAGCCGGTGTTTTCGTGTGTGCGGCGAATGGCGGCGTGCAGCGCGTCCTGCTGTTTTTCCAGCCCCCTCGGCATGCCGTCGATGTCGCCCAGTATGCGGATGCGCACGTTCTTTTCGTTCAGCTCGTCGATTTCGCTGGTGAAATATTGCAGCAAGAGCCGCATCAGCGCGCCCACTTCCTCCGCCGAGCGCTTCCAGTTCTCGGCTGAAAACGCATAAATCGTCAGCGCCTCCACGCCCAGCTCGTCGGAGTATTTGATGATTTCGCGCAGCGCCTCCACGCCCGCCTTGTGGCCGAACGTGCGCGGCATGCCGCGCCTCTGCGCCCAGCGCCCGTTGCCATCCATAATGATCGCCACGTGGCGCGGCAAAAATTCCTTTTCAAGCGCCTTCGCCGTCGTCACCGGCGCTTTTCCTTCATTTTGGCCAAGAGCTGCCATCCTTATCCTCCCGCGGCCATCCAAGCGCCGCCTGCCATCGCTCCGTTTTTCTCGATATCTAAAAGGCGGGCATCGCAGAGCGCCGCTCCGACGAAACCCGCCGTGTCTGTCTGTTTACGGTTGCGGATCGGAAATCGGGTCAAAAAATCTCGCGGCAACGAGCTGTTTTCCGTCGTCCGATGCGAAAACGACGCGCAATGTTCCGCCGTCCTTCTTTTCGCGGCGCGGCGCGTCGGTCACGCGAACCTGCGGAGAAATGCCCGCCTCGCCCAGAATCGCCTCAGCCTGCTTCAAAGGAAGCCCGAGCAGCAGCGTTCTCATTTGACCTCCATGATCTCCTTTTCCTTCTCCGCGTCGATCTTGTCGATGTCCTTGATCGCCGCGTCGGTCAGCTTCTGGATATCCTCCTCGGCCTTCTTCTGGTCATCCTCGGTGATTTCGTTGTTCTTCTTGAGCTTCTTCACCTGATCGACCGCGTCGCGGCGGATCGAGCGGATGGCCACCTTGCTCTCCTCGGCGGTCTTGCGCACGAGCTTGGTCAGCTCCTTGCGGCGCTCCTCGGTCAGCTCCGGCAGCATCAGGCGGATCACCTTGCCGTCGTTGGACGGGGTCAGCCCCAAATCGCTGGCCTGAATCGCGCGGGAGATATCCTTCACCATCTTCGCATCCCACGGGTTGATCTGGAGGATGCGCGGTTCCGGCGCGGAGATGTTCGCCACGTTCTTGAGCGGGGTCGGCGTGCCATAGTAATCCACCGTGATGCGGTCAAGAAGCTGCGGGTTCGCGCGGCCTGCGCGAATCGCCATCAGGTCGGAACGGAGCACGTCCTTGGTCTTTTCCATCTTGGTTTTCGCGTTGTTTTGGATTTCGGTAATCGTCATGGGAGAAACCTCCTCGAATTTCTTTTTCTATATTTTAACCCACAACCCATGTCTTTGGCAAGCCCTTTTGTGTAATCCCTTCAAAACTGACGCAAAAGCAGCCGGAGCGCCTTGCCCCGGCTGCTTTTATGCCCTTTGTCGTCGCCTTAGGGATGCACGACCGTGCCCATCATGTCGCCCTCGATGACGCGCAGGATGTTCTGCGGATCATCCAGACCGAACACGCGGATGCACGGCACCTTGTTCTCGCGGCAGATCGTGATCGCGGAAGCATCCATCACCTTGAGGTCGCGCTCCTGCACCTCCTGATAGGTGATGTCGCGCAGCAGCTTCGCCTCCGGGTTCACGCGCGGGTCGCTGTCGTATACGCCGTCCACGTTCTTGGCCAGCAGAATCGCGTCCGCGCCGATTTCAACCGCGCGCAGCGCCGCCGCCGTATCGGTGGAGAAGAACGGGTTGCCCGTGCCGCAGGCGAAAATCACCACGCGCCCCTTTTCCAGATGGCGCACGGCGCGGCGGTAGGTGTACGGCTCGCAGAAGCGCGTCATCTCCACCGCGCTCATCACGCGGCTCTCAATGCCCTGACGCTCCACGGCGTCCTGCATCGCGATGGAATTGATCGCCGTGCCGAGCATGCCCATGTGATCCGCGTTGACGGCGGTCATCTTCGCCGCCGGCCCCTGACGGCCGCGCCAGATGTTGCCCGCGCCGATCACGATGGCGATTTCCGCGCCCGTTTCGTGAAGCTGGCGGATCACGTCGGCCACACGGTCGATCTGCTCAAAATCAAACAGGCGGCCGTGGTCGCCCAGCGCCTCGCCGCTGAGCTTGATGAGAACGCGCTTATACTTTGCCATGGTGTTTCTCCTCTCCGTGTCTTCAAAAAAAGGGGCGATGCTTGCGCATGCCCCTGTGTGGGAAGAAATTACTTCTTCATCTTGGCCTGCTCAGCCGCGATGTCCGCCGCGAGGTTGTCCTGACGCTTCTCAAGACCCTCGCCGCGCTCAAAGCGCACAAAGCGAACGACGTCGGCCTTGCCGCCGAGCATCTTGGTCACGTTGATGTCGGGATCCTTGACGAACGGCTGTTCGAGGAGGCAAACTTCCTTGTAGTACTTCTCGATGCGGCCCTCGACCATACGCTCGACGATCTTCGCCGGCTTGCCCTCGTTGAGCGCCTGCTGGGTCAGCACCTCGCGCTCCTTCTCGAGGTTATCGGTCGGCACCTCGTCGCGGCGCACATACTGCGGGTTCGCGGCGGCGATGTGCATGACGAGGTCGTGGCTCAGCGCCTTCACTTCGTCGTTGACCTCCGGGCAGGACAGCTCGACCATGACGCCGATGCGGCCGCCCATGTGGTTGTAGGTATCCACCATGCCGTGCTCGGCCACGAAGCGGGCAAAGCGGCGCACGGAGATCTTCTCGCCGATGGAGGCGGTCGCCTCGCCGATCAGATCGTTGACGGTCTTGCTCGCGTCCATGTAGAACGGCTGAGCGAGCATCTCCTCAACGCTGGCCGGAGCGGCGGCAGCGATGTGCTTGGCGAAATCGCGGCACAGATCCTTGAAACGATCGGTGTTGGCGACGAAGTCGGTCTCGCAGTTGACCTCGACGGTCACACCCACGCCGTTCTCGTCCACATAGGTATCCACCATGCCCTCGGCGGCGATACGGCCGGCCTTCTTGGCGGCGGCAGCGAGACCCTTCTCGCGCAGGAAGTCGATGGCCTTGTCCATGTCGCCGTCGCACTCGACGAGCGCCTTCTTGCAGTCCATCATACCGGCGCCGGTGCGCTCGCGCAGTTCCTTAACCAGGGCAGCAGTAATATTAGCCATAATATCTTCCTCCAGCTTCGGTCGATTACTTCGCTTCGGCGGCCGGCTCAGCCTGCTCGCCCTGCTTGCCTTCCAGCACGGCGTCCGCCATCTTGCCCGCGATGAGCTTCACCGCGCGGATCGCGTCGTCGTTGCCCGGGATGACATAATCAATCTCGTCCGGATCGCAGTTGGTATCGACGATGGCGACGACCGGAATACCCAGCGCGCGCGCCTCGGACACGGCGATGTGCTCCTTGCGCGGATCGACCACGAACAGGCAGCCCGGCAGGTTCTTCATCTCGCGGATGCCGCCCAGATTCTCCAGAAGCTTCTCGCGCTCGGCCATCAGCTTGATGACTTCCTTCTTCGGCAGCACTTCGAACTCGCCGCGCTCTTCCATCGCGTCGATGGCGTTCAGGCGCGCGATACGGGTCTTGATGGTGCGGAAGTTGGTCATCATGCCGCCCAGCCAGCGGTTATTGACATAATACATGTTGCAGCGCTTGGCCTCGGTCTCGATGGACTCCTGCGCCTGCTTCTTGGTGCCGACGAACAGCACGCTCTTGCCTTCCATCGCGATGGAGCGAACGAAAGCATAAGCCTCGTCGATCTTGCGGACGGTCTTCTGCAGATCGATGATGTAGATGCCGTTGCGCTCGGTGAAGATGTACGGCGCCATTTTGGGGTTCCAGCGGCGGGTCTGATGGCCGAAGTGAACGCCGGCCTCCAGAAGCTGCTTCATAGAGATAACTGCCATGTGTGTTTTCCTCCTTTTATTAAACCCTCCCTGCGCCCTCTCGCTTGTGCAGACCGCGTTTTGCGGCAGGGCGCACAAAAACAGGCGCAGGTGCGTTTTCCGGTCAATTATACCATGTCTTTTCCCGCGAATCAAGTCTTTTTTTCAGCAAATCCAATAATTGAGCGACTTACTCCTTCCGTCTGCCTTTCGGCAGCCACCTCCCTCTAAGAGGGAGGCCTTGTTTCTTCACCACCGAAACCTTATAAAAAACCTTCAACATATCGCCCAGACGGACGAAACTGCCAGAAAGAGCTCCCTCTTCGAGGGAGCTGGCACGGCGTAGCCGTGACTGAAGGAGTTCGCCCGCGCCCAATCTCTGCCGCACGTCAAAGCCGGTCAAAAAAACAGCGCAGAACCGAAGTTATGCGCTGCCATGGGTGATTTTATTTTCTGCGCTTCATCGCCGCCAGCCCCGCAAGGCAGGCCAGACCCAGCGCGCACCACACCATCGGCGCGGAAGCGTCGCCCGTCTTCGGCAGGCCGGACGCATCCGGCACGGGCGAAATGGTGAGCTTCGCCGAAACCTTCTGCCCGTCGTAGCCGTCGCCCTTGAGATGCGCGGTCAGCGTATGCTCGCCGACGGAAAGCGTATTGAGATACGCCGCGTGCACGTTCAGCTTGATCGACCCGGTTTTCGCGTCGTAATCCTTCTCGTTCAGCTTCTTTCCGTCCACGTCCACATAGGCCAGATTCGCCACGCCGAAACCGGGCACATTGTGGCCGATGGTCACCATCGCGTTTTCCGTCGCCCTGCCGACGATAAACGACGTGCCGCCCTCAATCGCCACATCCGGCGCGATAACAACCTTTTCCCACAGCGCGATGATCTCGGTATCGCGCTCGACGACGTTCTGGTCGAAATCCCACGCCGCGCCGTTCGCTTGCCAGCCGACGAACGTATAACCCTCGCGCACCGGCTCTTTGGCGGGTTTCTTCGCCAGACCGCCCTCCGGAATCTGCTGGGTCTCGATCACGTCGCCGTCCTTGTCGGCCTTGATCGTGACGGTGTGGATGTTCTGCGTCCAGTGCGCGTGCAGCGTGCGGTCAGCCGCAGTTGTCACCTCGGCGTCTGCCTTCACCTGTGTGCCGCCGTTCGGGTTGGTGAACCAGCCCACAAACGTATAGCCCTTGCGCGTCGGCGTGGGCAGTTCCCCATAAAGGCATCCGTAGGTCACCTTCATTGTCTCAGGCGTTACCGTTCCGCCGTTCGCGTCGAAGGTCACGGTGTATTCGTTCGCCGTCCAGTGCGCGTAGAGCGTATGGCTGCTCGTCACCACATCTCCCAGCTCCACCTTCGCGCCGCCATCCTTTTCGGTGTACCAGCCCGCAAATTTGTAGCCTATGCGCGTCGGCTCGGGCGGAAATTCTTTGTAAGTGTCGCCGTAGCGCACCTTTTTCGGTTCATACGCTTCTTTTCCGCCGTTCGCGTCGAATCTCACGTCGTAGATGTTCTGCGTCCAGTGCGCGTAGAGCGTATGGTCTTTCGCGGTTTTCACCTTGGTATCTGCCATCACCTTCGTGCCGCCGTTCTGTTCGGTGAACCAGCCCGCAAACGTATAGCCGTCGCGCGTCAGCGTGGGCAGTTTCCCATAGGTGCTTCCGTAGATCACCGTCTGGGGCTTAGGCTCTGCCGTTCCTTCGTTCGCTTCGAAGGTCACGGTGTAGGTACTCGCCTTCCAATGCGCATAGAGCGTATGGCTGGCCGTCACCTCATCTTCCGGCTTCACCTGCATGCCGTTATCGTTATACCAGCCATCAAACGTATAGCCATCGAGCGTAGGCGTAGGCAGTTTCCCGTAAGCGTCGCCGTGGCGCACCTTCATTTCCGTAGGCGTTACCGTTCCGCCGTTCGCGTCGAAGGTCACGGTGTATTTGTTCGCCGTCCAATGCGCGTAGAGCGTGTGGTCAGCCACGGTTTTCACCACGGTTTCCTTCGTCACCTGTGTGCCGCCGTTCTGTTCGGTGAACCAGCCCGCAAACGTATAGCCTTCGCGCGTCAGCGTGGGCAGTTCCCCATAATGGCTTCCGTAGGTCACCGTCTGTTCCGCAGACGTTACCGTTCCTTCGTTCGCGTCGAATTTCACGGTGTAGGTGTTCGCCGTCCAGTGCGCGTAGAGCATGTGGTCAGCCGCGGTTGTCACCGTGGTTACCGCCGTCACCTGTGTGCCGCCATCCTTTTCGGTGAACCAACCCGCAAACTCGTAGCCTTCGAGCGTCGGCTCGGGCGGAAATGTCCCGTAAGTGTCGCCGTGGAACACATTTATCGGTTTACACGTTCCTATTCCGCCGTTCGCATCGAATTTCACTTCGTAGCTGATCCGCGTCCAGTGCGCGTAGAGCGTGTGTTCATCCGCAGTTGTCACCACGGTTTCCTTCGTCACCTGTGTGCCGCCATCCTTTTCGGTGAACCAGCCCTCAAACGTATAGCCTTCGAGCGTCGGCGTGGGCAGTTCCCCATAAAGGTCGCCATAGGTCACCGTCGTTGCCTCAGGCGTTACCGCTCCGCCGTTCGCGTCGAATTTCACGGTGTAGGTGTTCGCCGTCCAGTGCGCGTAGAGCATGTGGTCAGCCGCGGTTGTCACCACGGTTTCCTTCGTCACCTGTGTGCCGCCATCCATTTTGGTGAACCAGCCCGCAAACGTATAGCCATCGCGCGTCAGCGTGGGCAGTTCCCCGTAGGGATTACCGTAGGTCACCGTCCTTGTCTCAGACGTTTCTGTTCCGCCGTTCGCGTTGAAAGTCACGGTGTATTTCTTTGCCCACTGCGCGACAACGTTCTTGATACCGGTTGCGTTCGTCGGAATTTTCCCGACCTCGTCACCAGTGTCCTTGTCCTTCCAACCCAAGAATTTATATCCCGCTTTATTCAGGTTTTCTTCCGTCGGAAGGTCAAACTCAGTGCCAAACTGATAATAGCCTTCCGGCGTGTAGCCATCCGCCCATTCGCCGCCGTCCAGATCGTAATTGAGTTTGTAATAGATTTTTCCGTTTCCGGTTATGTTTCCCTTAACCGTTCCATCCACATAGAGCTGCGCGCCGTCTGCGATTTCCAGCCCGCCATTTTTCCCAATCGTGACCGTTGCATTTTCCCCGATTTTCATGGTTTTTCCGTTGGAAATCGTCACCTTTTCATCCAGCGTCGCATCGCCCATGTATGTGCGATTTCCGTTTTGAATGAGCGTGCCGCTCGTGTGGGTCAGCGCTGTTCTATCTTCTTTATCTCCTTGGCCATAAATGCGTTCTGCCTCAACAACGCCGCCGTCAATCAAAATCGTGTGATCTCGTTTCGAGCCATGGCCCTCTCCTCCAGGGTCACGGCCGCAGCCGATATCATTTTGCGCGTCTGCTCCTCCTGTTGCTACGACACGTCCGCCTGTTATGGCAATGGAATCAAACCAGAAACCGTAGCTTCCGCCGATTCCGGCCGCATTCCCTCCGCCTTTAGCCGTAATGTTTCCGCCTTTGATGAGGATTCTTGCGCTGCCGGTATTGCCGATGCCCGGCCAATCCTGGCCGCCATTTGCGACAAGGCTTCCTTCTCCGCAAATGGTCAGTTGAATGGCATCTTCATTTTCATTTTCATTTTTGTTTCCGCTTTTCACATTCGGCGCATAAACAGCCGGATTGTTTCCGCGCGCGGTGAGCTGATTCTCCCCAACGAGAATCAGCGTGGTTTCTCCTGCCCCACTGAAATCCAGCGGACTGTATCCGTCTTTATAGCCTCCGTTATTCGTATCAATCGTCAGGTTATCAATCGTCAGCGTCGTCTTAATACGCTGTCCGCTCTCCCCGACGACCTTCACCCGGAAGTCCTTGTTGTTCGCCGTTCCGCTGAGCGTATATTCTTCCTTCTCTCCCTTCGTTTTAATCGTCAGGAGATGGGTGTTCTTGTCAAAGGTGTAATCGGTATTCTCTACCAGCGGGTCGCCGGTCAGCGTCACACCGTCATACGTGACAGACTTAGATTCTGCCAGACCCCCCCCCCGACAAAATTGTCAGGCAAACGAGCGCCAAAACCAGCCCGAGCGCCTTTTTCCATGTCTTCATCCCGTTGTTCCTCTTTTCTTTTTATCGTGATTGCAACAATAAGCTCATTATAATGGATTCTCTTTCGTTTGGCAACATAAAAGCGATATACAACCGTAACAATTTATTTTTGCCCGTCCCGCCGGAGCGCCTTCCGCGCCGCGTCGCAATCCACAAGCCCCTTTGCGTATCGGTTGACCGCAAAAACCAGCGCCGCCTCGATGAGCAGCGTGATCGCGAACTCCGCCGGGATGCACCGCCCATGCAGCGCCGCCGCGGTCGCGGCCTTCGCGATTTCCAGAATCCCGAAATTCAGGTGCGTCGCGAACACCACGGTCGAGTTCCTGCCCCAGAAGCGGAGGAAACGGTTTTCGGCGAAAGCCAGCTCGCAGAGCTTCATCAGCGCGTATGACCCGGCGGCGGCGTTGGCGTAATACAGCGCGGGGTTGCCGATGAGGGAATAGTGCAGATCCACCGCGTTAAACCGGAACAGCGCCAGATTCAGCGCGAACGCGGCGGCCATCAGCCCATACTGCGCCGCCCGCGAGAGCCGAACGCGCGCCCTGACGCGGCCATAGCCGTAGCCCATGCCGATCAGGATGCAGCCGACCAGCGCGCGGCTGACGACGTTGGCCAGACAGAGGAGCTGCGCCAGCCCTTCCCGCTGCACCGCGCCCAGCCCCAGGTAACTGAACCCCGCCGTTCCGACCGCCATGCACAGGAACGCGGCGATTCTCAGCCCCCGGCGCTTGAAGCTCATCACGATTTTGAACGCGATTTCCGCCAGAAACAGCGCCGATAAAAACCAAAGCGCGTCAATTCCCTCGCCAAGGAGCGTCGCGGCGAGCTGGCGCAGCATCGCCCTCTGCCCCCGGCGCGCGAAAATCAGCGCCAGATTCAGCGCGCTGAACGTCGCATACGGGTACAGCAGCCGCTTGGCCTTCTTGGCGGCGAATTCCGTCAGGCGCTGGGTTTTCCATCCGTCCCGCGCGGCCATCAGCAGGCCGGAGAGGATGAAGAAGACCGGCACGTGAAACGATGAGATGTATTGCACAATGCCGTCCCCCGGATACAGGTGCCCCAGCACCACGCAGAGGATCGCCAGCCCCCGCGCCGCGTCCACATACGCGATTCTCTCCCCGCCGCCCCCGGCGGCCTTTCCTCCGGCTCTGTCCATCCTTTCCCGCCCCTTTCTATGTTTGGCTTCTGTTTATGATTCGGCCGTTTATACTAATTCGCAGTTAAAATGCTTAACAGAGCGCATCAGATTTTTTGTTCTGACGAAGCCAAGTGAAGTGAGGCGTACTGGAGGTACGTTGAACGGAACGAGGCAAAGTCAGAGCGAAAAAGATGGTGCGCGGATTAAGCCATTTTAACAAGAATTAGTATTAGCAAAAAGGCGCAAGGTGAAAAGCCTTGCGCCGCCATATCAAAATGTTGTGAGCGTTGCCTGTAAGCCGAGTTCTGTAATCGGCGGTCATCTATCTAGACCCATCGTTACCGATGGGTTCAAGCGAAATCCTGAGAGCATCGACGGGCCGTCTCAATCGCTCTTTCGTTTCTTGCTCCGAGCGGGGTTTACATCGCGGACGAGTCGCCAAGCCGCGGGTGAGCTCTTACCTCACCTTTCCACCCTTACACGTCAAGCGTGCGGTATCTCTCTGTTGCACTTTCCCTGGGGTCGCCCCCGCCGGGCGTTACCCGGCGCTCTGCCCTGCGGAGCTCGGACTTTCCTCACACCTTTCGGCGCGCGGCCGCCCGGCAGCCTCACAAACGGATGGTATTATACCATAAACGCCGTTCCCTGTCAATTCTTTACAGCAAAGCAAATTCTGCATAAAGCGCGGGCGCTCAATGCGCGCCCCTACGGGTATGCGGTTGCTTTTTTGCAACGTTGTAGGGGCGCGCATCGCGCGCCCGCAGACCGTGGACAAACAAGCCCCTGCCTCCCTCCTCGAGGGAGGTGGCACAACGAAGTTGTGACGGAAGGAGTTATGAAGGAGTTACACGGAAGGAGTTACTTAACAAGGATAATTCGGCCGCAGTTTTCACATTCCACATACGCCGCGCCGGTGCGGATTTTGTTCATATCCGCCGCCGGGAGCTGCATGTTGCAGCCGCCGCAGCGGTCGTCGTGAATCCGCGTGATCGGCGGCGTGGAATGCCGCTTGATGGCCTTGTATTTATCCAGCAGCTCCGGCTCAATGCCCTTCGCCTCGTCGGCGACCTTCTTTTTGAGCGCTTCGAGCTTCACGCTCGCCTGCTTGTATTCCTCGTCGTAAATCACCTTGATACGGTCGAACTCCGCGCGGGCCTTGGCGGCGCGCACGCGAACCTCGCGCTGCTGGCGGTCGCGGGCTTCGGAATCCTTGCGCATCTTGGCAAGCTCGCTCTCATATCGGGAAATGGTCGTAATCAGCTTCTGGAGCGCGGCGATTTGCTTCTTCGCCTCCTCCAGATCCTCGGGGCGGTGCGCCTCAAAGTTGGCGCTCGCCTCGGCGACGGAGCCGTTCAGGCGCTCGATCTCGTCGGCCAGCGCTTCCATGCGGTCACCCATGATCTCCACATCGGCCTCGATCTTCTTGAGCACGTTCTGCTGTTCCAGCAGGAAATCGCGGTGCTTGAGCAGCTCCTTGCGGTTGCTGTTGCCGCGCATCTCCTTTTCATACTGATCCAGCTCCATGTCCACCTGCTGATATTGCCACAAACGTTCGTACTGTTCCAAAATATGGCCCTCCTCAATCTGTCAGCGCCCGAAGGGATCGTCCTTCAGGCAGAAAACCGTCACGTTATATTGTAACGCATCCGCCGCCTTTTGTAAAGCGTCGGCGAGCACTTCGCAGACCGGGTTTTCCGTTTCAAAATGCCCCGCCTCGATGATGCAGCATCCCCTGTCCAGCGCGTCCAGCGCCTCGTGGTGGCGCACCTCGCCGGTGATGAAGCAATCCGCGCCCAGCGCCAGCGCCTCGCCGATTTCGCTTCCGCCCGCGCCGGAGCAGCAGCCCAGCGCATGCACCGGCGTTTCCGCATTGCCGAACGCGCGGACGGCGGCGTGCAGCTTCTTCTGCGCCCGCGCGCAGAGCTGGCCGAAGGTCGTCCCCTCGGGCACGTCGCCCACGCGCACAAAGCCCTCGCCGCGCACGTTTTCCGCGCCCATCACGCGCATCAGCGTGTCGTTCACGCCGCCCTGCGCCGTGTCGAGGTTGGTGTGCGCCGCCGCGTGGCTGATGCCGGCCCGCCCCATGTCGAGCATCAGCCGGCCTTCGCGCGTCTCGTCCGTCACGCGCTTGACAGCGCCGAACATGATCGGGTGATGCGTCACAATCATCTGCGCGCCCAGCGCCTTCGCCTTGTCCACCGCCGCCTGCGTCAAATCGAGCGCAACGACGACGCGCGTCACCTCGGCGTTTCTGCGCCCGAAGAGCAGCCCCACGTTGTCCCATTCCTCGGCCAGCTCAAACGGCGCAATCTCCCCGATCAGCCGTTCGATATCCGAAACCGTGCATGTGTTCATGCCGATCGCCTCCGCAATTCTGTTCAGCTCATGGCCGCCCGCAAGCAGCCGTTCCCTCGCGCGCGGCGTGTCCGTGCCCGCCTGCAAGAGCATCTCCCGGACGCGGACGCCGCGCTGCCACGCCAGATAATCGTATTGCGCCGCCGTCTGCACGCCGTCCGCGCATGCGCCCAGCATCAGCCGCCGCTCGTCCGGCATTTCGGCCTCGCCCGCCCTCGCCAGCATCGTGACGTAGTGCCGCCCCGCCGCGCGGCAGTAGACCTCCTTTTGAATCGCAAAGCCCAGCTCGGCCAGCCCGCCGCGCAGCAGCGGCAGATCGACGTTCGCCTGCACGATCAGCGCCGCATCGCCGATTTTTTCCCGGCCCTCGGCTACGATTTTGAGGATCGTCCCCGCGCCCATGCCGAGGATCATCACCGCGTCCACGGGTCTTTCGACGGCGCTCAGGCCGTCCGCGACCGTGATCTTCGCGCGTTCGCTCAGCCCGCGCGCACCGAGCAGCCGCCGCGCCTTTTCCAGCGACGGCGCGCTCACGTCGCTGGCGAGCATCGTCAGCCCCGGCACGGTTTCCAGCAGCTTGGCCGTCAAAAAGCCGTGGTCGCAGCCGACGTCCGCCGCAACGGGGGCTTCTCTGCCCGCCAGCGCCTCCCGCGCCAGCTCTGCCGCGGCGCTCAGGCGTTCATCCAATATGATCGGGTTCATGCGCTTTCCCCATGTCCGTGTATGTCGCTGTAATGGAAGAGCAGCAGGTCGCCTTCGCGCACGGCAATCACCGCTTCATCCGCCGTGACCACGTTGCTCATCCCGCGCGACGAGTCGCTTTCCAGTGTGTAATCGTCAATCAGATAATAGCATCCCCTGATGCTCACGCCCCGCGCCGTGCCCAGCGGCAGCAGCGAAATCGTGCTGCCCCGCGCGCCCGCCAGCGTGCAGCTTCCGTTGACGCGGACGATGCGAACGCCTTCCGCGCGAATCTCTGCCCAAGCGCCGTGCCGCGCCGCGCGCACGACCATCATCAGGTTCGCCAGCGCGTGGTCAAGCCGCCCGCCCAGCGCGCCGAGCAGCGTGATTTCCGTCGCGCCCTTCTCCAGCGCGAGGTTCAGCGCGTATTCGCCGTCCGTGTCGTCCTTGATGCAGTTCAGCCTGTCCGCCGACAGCCGGCTTTCGTATCGCGCCAGCACCTTCGGCGAGACGGAATCCATGTCGCCGATGAGCATATCCGGCTCAATCCCCGCCGCGTCGAAGGCCTCCAGCCCCCGATCCGCCGCGATGGAGAAATCCGCCTCCGCCGCGCAGGTCTTCAGCAGCCCGACGCCCGGCGCGTCCCCGCCGAGCACGATCAGCGCCCTCATGTCACGCCCCCATGACGCTCTGAACGACGGCCTTCGGGTCTTCCGCGCGGAAAAGCCCCGTGCCCATGACCAGCACATCCGCGCCCGCGTCGATGACCCGCGCCGCGTTGCTCTGCTTCACGCCGCCGTCCACCTCGATGAGGATATCGCGCCCCGTCCGCTCGATCATCTTCCGAATTTCCGGAATCTTCGCCACGCAGTCCTCGCGCAGCGTCTGCCCGCCGAACCCCGGCTTCACCGTCATCACCAGCACGAGGTCGCACAGCGGCAGCAGCGGCTCAAGCGCGCTGACCGGCGTTTCCGGGTTGATGCTCACGCCCGCGCGAACGCCCAGCGCGTGGATGGCCTCCAGCGTTTCGGCGCAGTTGTCCTCCGCCTCGACATGCACGGTAATCAGATCCGCGCCCGCCTTGGCATATGCCTCGATGTATTGCATCGGCCGGGACAGCATCAGGTGCGTATCCAGAAACAGATTCGTCTGCTTGCGAATCGCGCGCACAAAGTCCGGCCCGAAGCTGATGTTCGGCGCGAAGTGCCCGTCCATGTTGTCCAGATGCAGCCAGTGAATCCCCAGCGATTCCGCCATTTTGATTTCTTCGCCCAAACGCATCAGATCCGCGCCCAGCACGGACGGCGAAATTTCAACGATTCTTTTGCTCATTCGTAACGCCCCTTCCAATTTTCACGAACCTGCGCAAGCAGTTCCCTGTATCGCAGCCACCTCGCCGCGCCCAGCTTTCCCGCGTCCACGGCGGCGTGAACGGCGCACCCCGGCTCCCGGTCGTGCAGGCACGGCTGAAAGCGACATTCTCCAGCCAGCGCGTTGTATTCCGGGTAGAGCTGGGCAAAATCCTGCGGATCAATGCCGTTTTCCAGCTCCAGCAGGCTGAACCCCGGCGTATCGAGCACGAACATGCCGTCCACGACCATCATCTCCGCGCGCCGCGTCGTGTGCCGCCCGCGCTCGGTCTTGCGGCTCAGCCCGCCGGTTTCCAGCCCCAGCCCAAACAGCGCGTTGAGCAGCGAGCTTTTGCCCACGGCGGATTGCCCCGCCAGACAGGTGACCTTGCCGCGCATGGCGTCCCGCAGCTGCGAAACGCCCGTTCCCTCGCGCGCGCTGACGCTGAACACGCGGAGCTGCGTGCCGACGTATTCGCGCCGAATCTGCTCGGCCAGCTCGTCGCCCAAGTCAATTTTGTTGACGCAGATCGCCGGAATCATGCCGCCCTTTTCCGCGCGCAGAATCAGCTTGTCGCACAGCAGCATGTCCGGCTGCGGCACGCTGGCGACCACCAGCATCAGCATATCGACGTTGGCGACGCTCGGCCGCTCCATCATGCTTTTGCGCGGCAGGATCTCCTCCAGCCAGCCGTCCTCCCCGCCCTGCCCCGGCGTAAAGCGGACGCGGTCGCCGACCATCGGCGTCATCTTCTGATGACGCAGTTTTTTCTGTGCGCGCAGGGTGTATTCCTGTCCGTCCTCGTCGCTGAGCACGGTGTAAAAACTGCCGATTCCCCGCAGGATGCTTCCCGTCATAGTTCTCCTTTACTGCAAAACCGCCGTCGCTTCGCTCTTGAAGTTTCCATCCAGATAGAGCCGCCATGTGCGAACGCCGCTCGTCTCGCTCCTGAGCGTTACGTGCAGCTCAAGCCGCCCTTCTTCGTTGTAGGTCGCGGCATACATGTCGCTTTCCTGCCCGTTTTCATCCACCAGCGTCACGCGGACGGTCACGCCGCTCTGCGGCACATCCACCGTCACGGTAACGCCCGCCGTGTAGCGCCGCCTGTCGTATCGGCCGACGGTCATATTCACCACGCTGCCGGGCAGAACCTCGGTGAATTTGTCGATGGATTGCGCGAGCACCACGCCGTCCTGCCGCGCCGTCTCCACGTTTTGATAGCTGATATCGCCGCAGATCAGGCCGATGGCGTTCATCCGCTCGACGGCCTCCTCCTCACGCTGGCCGACCAGCGCCGGCACGACGACGCGCCCGCCGGAAACCGTCAGCGCGACGACCGCGCCCGGTTCGGCGTTCGTCCCCGCCTCCGGGCTCTGCTCAAGCACCACGCCGCGCAGTTTTTCGCTCGGCACGGTTTCCACATAGCCCAGCGAAAGCCCCTGCGCAAGCAGAACGTTTTCCGCGTCCTCCACCGCCATTCCCGTGAGCCTCGGCATGAGCAGAAGCCCCGTTCCCTCGGAGATCATGGCCGTAACCGTTCCGCCCCGCCTCACCTCGGCGTTGGCCTCGGGGGTTTGGTCAAAGACGTATCCCTCCGCCTGATCGCTGTATGCGTATTCCGTTTTCAGGGTCAGGCCCGCGTTGCTGACCATGCGCTGCGCCGTCGCCTCGTCCAGCCCGAAGAGATCGGGCATGCGCGCCGTCACAAACATCGTGCGGTACAGCCTGAGCCCCGCCACGCCGATGAGCGCGACCAGCACCAGCAGCACGAACAGCGTCAAAAACCGCGCGGGCAGGCCGCCGGTCTTTTTCCTTCTGCGGATTTTTTCAGCCACCTCGCGCGATTCTTCGAGAATCGCAGGCCGCCGCTGCTCCATAAATTCGCCGTCCGGATGGCGGAGCGCCCGCCTCAAATCGCGCGCCATCGCCTCCGCGTTCTGATAGCGCTCCTGCGGCAGCTTTTTGAGCGCCTTATCCACGATCATTGCCACCGCCGGGCTGACCTTGGCCTGCTCCTCGATGGGCTTGGGCGGCTCCATCAGGTGCATCATCGCGACGGAAACCGCCGTCTCCCCCTCGAACGGCACATGGCCGCAGAGCATTTCGTAGAGAATCACGCCGACGGAATATAAATCGCTCGCCGCCGTCGCCTTCATGCCCTTGGCCTGCTCCGGGGAAAAATAGTGCACCGAGCCCATCACGTTGCCGTTCGTGGTCAGGGTCTTGGTGTCCGCCATGCCCGCGATGCCGAAATCGCCGACCTTGACCTGCCCCGCGCGGGAGACCATCACGTTCTGCGGCTTCACATCCCGGTGGATGATGCCGCGCTGATGCGCGTGCCCCAGCGCCGCGAGAATTTGCAGCGTGAAGCGAATCGCGTCCTCCTGCGCGATGCCGCCGGTCTGGTTAATCAGCTCCTTGAGCGTCTGCCCGTCCACGTATTCCATCGCCAGATAGGATACGTCGCCGACCTCGCCCGCGTCGATCAGATTGACGACGTTCGGGTGGCTGAGCTTTCGGCAGACCTCGCCCTCGCGCCTGAAGCGCTCCTTATATTCCGGATCCTCCGCGTATTCCTCGCGCAGCACCTTGACGGCGACCGTCTGGGGCGTCTTGAGGTCGAACGCGCGATACACAATCGCCATGCCGCCCCGGCCGATGATATCCTCCACGCGGAAACGGCGGCTGATGATTTTGCCGATCAGTCTTGTTTCCACGGTTTGCCCTCCTCGCCGGTACAGAGAATCAGCGTCACGTTGTCGCTGCCGCCCGCGTCCAGCGCCATTTGAATCAGGCGGTCGGCCGCTTCGTCGGCGGTTTGGCTGTCAAGGAGCGTTCTTTCGATCTCGTCGTCGCGCACCATGCCCGTCAGGCCGTCGGTGCAGAGCAGAAAGCGGTCGCCGGGCTGCAAATCCGCCGCCAGCAGATCGGGGGTGTTGTCCCCCTCCGTGCCGAGCGCGCGCGTGATGATGTTGCGCCGGGGGTGCGTTCTGGCCTCCTCCGCGGTCAAAATGCCCGCGCGAACCAGCTCGCCGACGAGGGAATGATCCTGCGTGAGCTGCTCCATGCGCCCGCCCCGCAGGCGATAGATGCGGCTGTCGCCGACATGCGCGATATAGATGTAGCCCGCGCCGCGGCACAGCATCGAGAGCGTCGTGCCCATGCCCGCACATTCGGCGTTCCCCTGCGCGCGCTGAAAAATCCGCTCGTGCGCGCCGAGCACCGTCTTTTTGATCTGGTCGATGGAAGGCTTCTTGTGCCGCGCGGCCATTTTGCGCACCGCGTCAATCGCCATCCCGCTGGCCACTTCGCCCGCCAGATGGCCGCCCATGCCGTCCGCGACGACAAAAACGCCGCGTTTTTCGTCAAACCAGGCCGCATCCTCATTCTGTTTGCGTTTTTTGCCGATATCGGTGCGCATCGTCGCCGCCACGCCGTTCACTCCCGTCGTTTTCAGGTTTCGCAGTTCAGGTTGTTGTCCTTGATATAGCGCCTGCGGAGCTGGCCGCACGCGCCCTCGATGTCGTCGCCCATCTCGCGGCGGCGGGTTACGGAAATCCCCTTCTGTTCGAGCGCATGCTTGAACGCATCCACCTCGCGCTCGGTCACGCCCGTCAAACCGCGCTCCGGCACGCTGTTGAGCGGAATCAGGTTGACGTGGCACTGCATGCCGCGCAGTCTGCCCGCCAGCTCGACCGCCTGCGCCGGGTCGGCGTTGACGCCATGCACCAGCGCGTATTCAAAAATCACGCGCCGCCCCGTCTTTTCGATGTAATAGCGGCAGGCGTCCAGCACATCGTCCATGCCGTATTTGCGGGCGACAGGCATCAGCTTTTTGCGCACCTCGTCGTTGGGCGCGTGCAGCGACAGCGACAGCGTAACCGGCAGATCCTCCTGCGCAAACCGCCGCATGTTTTCAACCAGGCCGCAGGTCGAGAGCGACACGCTGCGCATGCCGATGCACAGCCCGCCCTCCATCCGCAGAATCCGCAGGAATTTCACCACGTTGTCGTAATTGTCCAGCGGTTCGCCGCTGCCCATCAGCACGATGTTGCCGACCTTCTGCCCCTGCGGCGCGAGCACGCCGTTGGCGCAGACGATCTGCCCCAGCATCTCCGCCGGGGTCAGGCTGCGCGCGCACCCGTCCAGCGTGGAGGCGCAGAACGCGCACCCCATCCGGCAGCCCACCTGTGTGGACAGGCAGAGCGTGTTGCCGTATTTGTAGCGCATCAGCACGCCCTCGATGACATGGCCGTCCGGCAGGCGGTAGAGCAGCTTGATCGTGCCGTCGAGCTTGGATTCAATCGTCTCCAGCACCGCGACCGGGTTGGCTATGCAGGTTTCCGCGAGCGTTTCCCGCAGCGCCTTGGGCAGGTTGCTCATCTGCTCGAACGCCGTGCCCTGATGCAGCCACGAAAACACCTGCTTCGCGCGGAACGCGGGCTGACCCAGCGCCTTCAAATACGCCGCCAGCTCGTCCGGGGTCATGCCCAGGAGCTGCGTCTTTTCCATTTCGTTCATTATGCCTTCACCCTGCGCATGCGGCAGACATAGAAGCCGTCCGTGCCGTCCCTGTGCGCGAACATCTGCAAACCGAGGGCGTTTTCATGCGCCGCCAGCTTCTCCGGCAGCTCCGCGCCCATCGGCTGAATCTCGTATTCCGGATGGCGTTCGAGGAACGTCCGAATCTGCTCCTCGTTTTCCTGCGGCAGGATCGAGCAGGTGGAATACACCAGCGTGCCGCCCACCTTCACCATCGGGGCAATCGCGTCGAGGATATCCTTCTGGGTGCGGCAAAGCGCCTGCACGCCCTCCTCCGTCACGCGGTATTTCACGTCCGGCTTTTCGTTCATCACGCCCGTGCCGGAGCAGGGCGCATCCACCAGCGCCGCATCCAGCGTCATGGCCATATCCTCGCGCGGAACGGACGCATCCTTGACCGCCGGGCGCACGTTTTCCAGCTTGAGGCGGTTCATCGTGCCGCGAATCAGCTCCACGCGGTGCGCGTGCGTATCCCATGCGTATACGCGGCCCGTATCGCCCATCATCTCGCTGAGCACGGCGGTTTTGCCGCCCGGCGCGGCGCAGGCGTCCAGCACGGTCTGCCCCGGCTTGGCGCCGACCATGCGCGCGGCCAGCACGGAGCTTTCGCCCTGAATCGTGAACAGGCCGTTCTGGAAGGCGCGCATGCGGGTCATGTCGCCCGCGCTGTGCACCTTGTACATGCCCGGCAGAATGCCCGGATCAAATTCCAGCTCGTCGTCGGCAAAGAGACTGCGCAGGCGCGCGTCGTCGCAGCGCAGATAGTTCACGCGAACCGTCACGCTGCGATCCTTCGGGCGGTAGCGCAGGATCTCCATCGCGTCGTGCTCGCCGTAAGCGCTCACCAGCATCTGGCAAAGCGCCGTCGGCGCGCTGAACATGACGGAGAGATACTTCACCGCGTCGTCCTGCGGCTTCGGCCAGACCACGTCGTTCTTGCCGCGGATCATGTTGCGCAGTACGCCGTTGACCAGCCCGGTCAGCGTCTCCAGCCCCATCGCGCGGGTCAGGCTGACGGATTCATCCACCGCCGCCATATCCGGCACGCGGTCGAGGTAGAAGAGCTGATACGCGCCCATGCGCAGGATCTCGCGCACGGTCTGGTCGATTTCCTTGTTGCCTTCGAGGAACTGGTCGATGCGCCAGTCGAGCGTCATCCGGTTTTCCAGCGTGCCGTAAACCAGCTGGGTGACGAACGCGCGGTCGCGGCGGGGCAGGTTGGCCTGCGCCAGCCGCTTGTCCAGCGCCAGCGACGCATACGCATCCGAACGGCTGACGTCCAGCAGCGTTTCCAGCGCCACGCGGCGCGGCGCGAGGTTCACCGGGCGCGGCTTGCGCTCTGTGCGCGGCGCGCCGAAAGCGGGCTTGCGGTCGCCGAACCTGCGCTCGCCGAAAGACGGCTTATCGCCAAATTTGCGCTCCCCGTAAGGCTTTTTATCGCCGAACTTTTTCTCACCGAATTTCTTCTCGCCAAAGCCGGGCTTATCGCCGAATTTGCGCTCGCCGTAGGGCTTTTTATCGCCGAATTTCTTCTCGCCGAAGCCGGGCTTGTCGCCGAACTTGCGCTCGCCGTAGGGCTTTTTGTCGCCGAACTTTTTCTCACCGAACTTCTTCTCGCCAAAGCCGGGCTTATCGCCGCGCGGCTTTCTGTCGGTATTTCGATTTGCGCCGCGGAAACCGCCGTCGCGCCCCCTGTTGTCTGCCATTGATTACGCCTTTCCCAGACAAATCGCTGTCTGCATGTCGTGCCCGCGCAGATAATCCTTCGCGTTCATGCGCTTTGCGCCGGGCATTTGTATGGTTTCAAGCTCCACGTCGTCATCCCCGCAGGCGACGACCAGCCCCGTCTTTGCATCCGCGGCGACGATTTCGCCGGGCGCGCCGCTCGGGCCTCTGTGAAGCGGTTTCACACTGAAAATCTTGATCGCGCCCTCCGTCGTCGCGGTAAACGCGCCCGGCCACGGCGTCGCGCCGCGCACCAGACAGTCGATCTCGCGCGCGGTCTTCGACCAGTCGATCCGGCCGACCTCCTTGTCGAGCTTCGGCTCGTAGGTGGCCTCGTCCGGGTTCTGCGGAATGCGTTTGAGCGTCCCCGCCTCCAATTCGCGCAGCGTCCTAATCAGCAGCTCCGCCCCCAATTCGGAAAGCCTGTCGCTGAGTTCGCCCGCCGTTTCGGTCTCCCCGATGGGCGTTTCCGCCTTGAGGAGCATGTCGCCGGTATCCATGCCGATATCGGTGTACATCGTCGTGATCCCCGTGACGGCCTCGCCCATCATCACGCACCAGTTGATCGGCGCGCTGCCCCGATGGCGCGGCAGCAGCGACGCATGGACGTTGATCGTCCCCAGCTTGGGAACGTCCAAAATCTCCTGAGAGAGAAGCTGGCCGAACGCCGCCGTCACGCACAAATCGGGCGCGAGGCTTTTGAGCGCCTCCACCCCTTCCGCGCGCTTGATGCGCTCCGGCTGAAAGACGGGAATCCCCGCCGCGACGGCTGTTTCCTTCACCGGGCAGGCGGCGAGCTTGTGCCCGCGTCCCTTCGGCCGATCCGGCTGGCAAAACACGCCGACGACCTGATAGCCGTTGTCCAGCAGCGCGCGCAGCGACGGCACGGCGAAATCCGGCGTACCCATGAACACGATTCTCAAGCGTTATTCCTCCGTCTCTTCCCCGTCGTCATCAAACAGCTCGCGGGACATGATATCCACGTACAGCTGGCCGTTGAGGTGATCCGTCTCGTGCATGATGCAGCGCGCCAGCAGCTCCTCGGCCTCGATTTCATACCATTCGCCGTTTCGATCCTGAAATTTGGCGCGCACCTTCATCGGGCGCTTGACCATGCCGCGGCGACCCGGAACGGAGAGACAGCCCTCCGGTCCGTCCTGCTCGCCCTCGGTTTCAAGGATTTCGGGGTTAATCATCTCGATCAGCCCGTCGCCGCAATCCATCACGACTACGCGGCGCAGCACCGCCACCTGCGGCGCGGCCAGACCCACGCCGTTGGCGTTGTACATGGTTTCGGCCATATCGTCAAGCAGCTTGTGCAGCTTCTCGTCAAACTTTTCAACCGGGCGGCTCTTTTTGCGAAGCAGCTCGTCCTCGATGCAGATAATCTTGCGAAGCGCCATGAAAAATCGTCTCTCCTTTTAACTACAACTGACTTGTTTCCGGCTTGTCTTCGTCCCTGCCGTTTCATCGAACGGAAATGGACGCATTAACCCGTCATCCTTTTTCACGATTCTCAAGCGTTATTCCTCCGTCTCTTCCCCGTCGTCGTCATCAAACAGCTCGCGGGACATGATATCCACGTACAGCTGGCCGTTGAGGTGATCCGTCTCGTGCATGATGCAGCGCGCCAGCAGCTCCTCGGCCTCGATTTCATACCATTCGCCGTTTCGATCCTGAAATTTGGCGCGCACCTTCATCGGGCGCTTGACCATGCCGCGGCGACCCGGAACGGAGAGACAGCCCTCCGGTCCGTCCTGCTCGCCCTCGGTTTCAAGGATTTCGGGGTTAATCATCTCGATCAGCCCGTCGCCGCAATCCATCACGACTACGCGGCGCAGCACCGCCACCTGCGGCGCGGCCAGACCCACGCCGTTGGCGTTGTACATGGTTTCGGCCATATCGTCAAGCAGCTTGTGCAGCTTCTCGTCAAACTTTTCAACCGGGCGGCTCTTTTTGCGAAGCAGCTCGTCCTCGATGCAGATAATCTTGCGAAGCGCCATGAAAAATCGTCTCTCCTTTTAACTACAACTGACTTGTTTCCGACTTGTCTTCGTCCCTGCCGTTTCTTCGAACGGAAATGGACACATTAACCCATCATCCTTTTCATTATAAAGCAAATCCGCGCAAAATGGAAGAGCCGACGACGCAAAAAACGCCCTCGGCTCAAAGATTTTGGTTTTTCACGCTTTCCGCCCGGCCTGCTTATTGCGTCACATCATGCTCGAAGGGTTGATCTGGCAGGCGCACAGACAGCCCGCCGTCGGCGCGGCGGCGATTTCGCTCATCTTGCCGACCGCCTCCTGACAAATCGGCTGATCGACGATCTTGAGCGTCGTCTGCCAGCGGCTTTTGCCCTTGATTTTTTTGATCGGGCAGGCCATCGCGCGCAGGGCGATCACATACTTTTTGAGGTATGTCCTCCGCTCGAAAAACGCCTCCATCAGTCTCATGGCGGTCTCGGCGGCCTGCTGGGCGGTCTTCTCGTCGTCCGCTTCGAAGAGCAGGCGCGCAATCAGCGTGTACGGCGGATAGAGCGCGCGGCGGCGGCGGCGCATCTCCTCTTCAAAAAACGCGCGGTAATCCTGACGGCTCGCGGCCTCCACGGCGTAATTTTCCGGGTCGTAGGTCTGCAAAAAGACCTCGCCCGGCGCGTCCGCGCGCCCCGCGCGTCCGGCCACCTGCGTGAGCAGCTGGAAGGTGCGTTCCGCCGAGCGGTAATCCGGCAGCTTGAGCATCGCGTCCGCCGCGACGATGCCCACCATCGTCACGTTCGGAAAATCCAGCCCCTTGGCGATCATCTGCGTGCCGACGAGGATGCGCGCCTCCCCCCGGCGGAAGCGCTCGATCAGCGTCGCGTGCGCGTCCTTGGTGCGGGTGGTATCGTTGTCCATGCGCAGGGTCGGCACATCCGGGAAGAGCCTGTGCACCTCTTCCTCCACGCGCTGCGTGCCCACGCCGAAATACTTGATATACGGGCTGCCGCACTCCGGGCAGACCTTCGGCACGGCCGTCTCCTGCCCGCAGTAATGGCAGCGGAGCACGTTTTCCGCGCTGTGATAGGTCATGGAAACGTCGCACTGGCTGCACGTCACAACATAGCCGCAGCTTCGGCAGGAAACGAACATCGAAAAGCCGCGCCTGTTGATGAACAGAATCGCCTGCCTGCCGCTTTTGAGGCACCGATCCAGCCCGTTGACCAGCGCGCCGGAAAACACGCTTCGGTTGCCCTTTTTCAGCTCCTCGCGCATATCGACGACATGCACCGTCGGCATCGGGCGGTTGTTGACGCGCCTCGGCATTTCCAGCAGCCTGAGATCCCCGCGTCCGGCCATCGCAAAGGAGCGCATGCTCGGCGTTGCGCTGGCCAGCAGCAGCGCCGCACCCTCCCGCGCGCATCGCTCGTGCGCCAACTGGCGCGCATCGTAATGCGGGTTGTTGTCGGCGATATAGCTCTGCTCGTGTTCCTCGTCGATGATGATTAAACCGACGTTTTGCAGCGGCGCGAAGATCGCCGACCGCGCGCCGATGACCACGCGCACGTCGCCCCGCCGGATGCGCCGCCACTCGTCGTATCGCTCGCCCGGAGACAGGCGCGAATGGAGCACCGCCGCATCCTCGCCGAAGCGGGAGCGGAACCATGAGACCATCTGCGGGGTCAGCGCGATTTCCGGCACCAGCACAATCGCCGTCCTGCCCATCTGCGCGGCGCGGCGGACGGCGCGGATGAATACCTCGGTTTTGCCGCTGCCCGTCACGCCGTAAAGCAGAAACTCGCCCTTTCCCGTTTCCACCGCAGGCAGAAGCTCGGCCAGCACGTCCTCCTGCTGGCGGGTAAGCTCCGGGTCCTGCGCGGAAAGGCGCTCCATCTCGCCGTATGGCCTGCGCAGGCTCTCCCGCTTTTCCAGCTTCACAAAGCCCATCCGGCAAAGGGCATTCAGTGCGTCGCGGCAGTCGCCGACGGTTTCGCGGAGCGCCGCCGTCGTCAATTCCATGTCCGGCGCGTCGGCCAGCGCCCGCAGCACCTTCGCCCGCTTGGGCGCGCGAACCTGCACCGCGATCACCTGCCCCAGCACATCCGGCGCGACGGTCAGCACGGCAACCTCCTGCTGTTTTTCATGGATGCGCTGGCCGCGCATCTGCGCGGGGAACATCAGCCTCAGCGCCACCGCCAGCGTGCAAAACGACGTCCGCTGGATTTCCTTCGCCAGTTCAAGCAGCGGCGGCAGCACCGCGGGATAATCCTCCAGCGTGTCGCAGATATCCTTCACGCGCTCGGGCGGCAGGTCGCAATCCGCCGCCATTTCGACGACCACGCCCTCCAGCCTCCGCGGCCCGAACGGCACGTGGACGCGCATGCCGGGGCAGACGTCCAGCCCCGTCGGCACGCGGTAGGTGAACACATGATCCACATCCGTGTGGTTGATATCCACGATCACCTGACAAAACGGCATGACGTTCCCCCCTTTTCTGTGGTTGACATGATAACACGATCCGTTTGAGCTTGCAAGAGCGTTTCGGCTGTGATACGATAAGCGGCAAGGAAGTGATTGCCATGCAGATCAGCCGTCTTTTCCGCCTGCTCTATCTTTTGCTGGAGCGCGAACGCATACCGGCTTCAGCGCTGGCTCAGACGCTCGAGGTTTCCGTGCGGACAATCTACCGCGACGTACAGACGCTCGGCGAAGCCGGTATTCCCGTCTATGCCGAACGCGGGCGGGACGGCGGCATCGCCATTCTGCCCACGTTCAGGCTGAACAAATCCATGCTCAGCGCCGGGGAAAAGCAGGATATGCTCTCCGCCTTGCAGGCGCTGGCTTCCACCGGCGCATCCGACCGGGAGACGCTCGGCAAATTAAGCGCATTTTTCGGCGGCCAGCAGGCCGACTGGGTGCGCATCGACTTTGCGGACTGGAGCGGAACGCGCAGCGGCATGATTCCGATCCTCAAAACCGCCATATTAAACCGCCAGCCGCTCGCCTTTGATTATTACAACAGCAGCGGAGACTGCGCGCCGCGCGAGGTCTGCCCCATCCGCCTGTGGTTCAAAAGCAGCGCGTGGTATCTGCTGGCTTATTGCATGCAAAGGCGCGCCCTGCGCACCTTCAAGCTCACGCGCATCAAGCGCCTGCGCTCGATTCCGGGCGAATTTCCCGACGAGGCGCTTTCCTGCACGGCTGACGAAACGGCGGAAATTCAATCGGACGTGCTCCCGATTCGCTTCACGCTGCGCATCGACGCGAGCATGGCTTTCCGCGTTTATGACGATTTCGAGGAAGAGCAGCTTTCGCAGGCTGAAAACGGCGATTTTATCGCGCATGCCGCGTTCATGCCCGGCGAATGGCTGATTTCCTTCATTCTGGGCTACGGGGCGCACGCAAAGGTGCTCGAACCCAAGGCGCTCGCGGACGCGGTTTGCCGCGAACTTGAAAAAATGTCGGCGCTCTACAAAACCTGACATGCAGTTGTCAGCTTTTCCGTGCGATAATCCATTCATCAACAGCAAGGAGGAATGTTTTCCATGGAAAAGAACATCCATTTCGCCAACACCCCGATCTGCCAAAGCTGCGGCATGCCGCTGACCGCGCCGGAGCAATTCGGCAAAAACGCCGACGGCACGACGAACGGCGATTACTGCGTCTACTGCTGCCCCAACGGCGAAGCAAACATGACCGGCACGCTGGATGAAATGATTGATTTCTGCGTGCCGCTCGAAGTCAAGCTCGGCCTGTTTCCCGACGAAAAGACCGCCAGAGACGCGCTTTCGCGCTATCTCCCCACGCTCAGGCGTTGGCGCGGATAAGCGCCTCCTCCGCAAGCCTTCGCGCGGCCTTGACGGCGGTGGGCATGGGCAGGGCGGCCAGCTCGGCCGCGTTCACCCAGCGGCCATCCGGCACGTCGGTCGGCGCGTCCGCGACAAACGCATGGATCTCCATCTCCCAAATCAGGTGGGTGAACACATGCTTCGCGCAGCCGAGCCGCGCGTCGTAAACGGCGGGAACACCCAGCGCTTCAAGCGCCGCGCACATCTGCGCGGGCGACAGCGCCCCGACCGCGTCCGGGAAGACGGAAAGGCCGCCGAGCAGGCGCTCCCGCCTGAGCACGGTCAGCACCCGGTTTTGGCAAAACACCAGCATCACGCAGCGCGTTTCCACGCGCTGCGCTTTTTTCTTGGGCTTGACGGGCAGGCGCTCCGCCATCCCCTGCGCGTACCCCTTGCAGCCCGCCCGCACCGGGCAGATCAGGCAGGACGGGCTTTTCGGCGTGCACATCGTCGCGCCCATCTCCATCATGGCGTTGGCGAACGCGCCGGGGCGGTCGGGCGGCACGAGACTCTGCGCCAGCTCGTGAATCATGCGGCGGCTCTTCGGGCTGCCCATCTCCTCGGAAATCGCGAAATACCGGCAGATCACGCGCTCCACGTTGCCGTCCACCGCGGCGGCGGGGATCCCGAACGCAATGGACGCAATCGCGCCGCTGGTGTAATCCCCGACGCCGGGCAGGGCGCGCAGCTTCTGCAAATCGGCGGGCAGCTCGCCGCCGTATTGCGAAACAATCTCGCGCGCCGCCTTTTGCAGCAGGCGCGCGCGGCTGTAATACCCCAGCCCCTCCCACGCCTTGAGCAATTCCTCCTCCGGCGCGTCTGCCAGCGCGCGCACATCCGGATAGCGCGCAAGAAAGCGCTCATAATAAGAAACGACCGTCTCCGCGCGCGTCTGCTGGAGCATGATTTCGGAAACCCAGATTCGATAAGCGTCCTTCGTGCGCCGCCACGGCAGGTCGCGATGCCCCGCGTCATACCACGAAAGGACTGACCGCGTAAAGTTTTGATCCATATTTGGCCCTCCAATGGCGCTTATTCTACCATAAAAAGCGGATTTCGGCCACCCAATCGGGCGATTTACTCAAAAAACGGAGAAATTTCAAGTTTCGAATCATTTAAGCGCATTATTTTTTTCAAATCGCTTAAAATAGGGTTAAACGTTAAAATTTGGTAATCAGCCCATGTTGCCGAATTGGCTTGACTCGCGTATATTATATCTTGCTTTAGCACTCATCCGTAAAGAGTGCTAACAAAGTCACCGTATCATCTAAGGAGGTCTATCAAAATGAGCTTGAAACCCCTTTTTGACCGCGTTGTTCTCAAGGACGCGGAAATTGAAGAAACCACCAAGAGCGGCATCATCCTCACGTCCGCCGCGCAGGAAAAGCCGCAGTACGCCTACATCGTGGCCGTCGGCCCGGGCGGCGTTGTGGATGGCAAGGAAGTCGCCATGCAGGTGAAGGAAGGCCAGAAGGTCGTCTATTCCAAGTATGCCGGCACGGAGATCAAGATCGACGGCGAGGAATACAAGATCGTTCGTCAGAGCGACATTCTCGCGATCGTGGAGGGCTAAGCCTCCGCTTACTTCCGCCGCTTGACTGCATAAACCCCAAACGTTTGGCGCACGCGAGCAAGCTGTGCGGAAATCCAAAAAGAACCTGACTGGTAGGAGGTCATCATTATGGCTAAGCAGATTATTTTCGGCGAGGAAGCCCGCCGTTCCCTTGAAAAGGGCATCAATTCTCTGGCGGATACCGTCAAGATCACCCTCGGCCCGAAAGGCCGCAACGTGGTACTCGACAAGAAATACGGCGCGCCGCTCATCACCAACGACGGCGTGACCATCGCCAAGGAAATCGAGCTGGAGAACCCGTTTGAGAACATGGGCGCTCAGCTCGTGAAGGAAGTCGCCACCAAGACCAACGACGTCGCGGGCGACGGCACCACCACCGCCACCCTGCTGGCGCAGGCGATCATCCGCGAGGGTCTGAAGAACCTGGCCGCGGGCGCGAATCCGATGGTTCTGCGCAGCGGCATCGAGGCCGCCACGAACGCGGCGGTGGAGAGCCTGAAGAGCATGAGCGTGCCGGTCAGCGGCAAGCAGTCCATCGAGAACGTCGCGGCGAACTCCGCGGCTGACCCGACCATCGGCAAGCTGATTTCCGAGGCGATGGAGAAGGTCGGCAAGGACGGCGTGATCACCGTCGAGGAGAGCAAGACCATGCAGACCAACCTCTCTCTGGTTGAGGGCATGCAGTTCGACCGCGGCTACGTTTCCGCCTACATGGCGACCGACACCGACAAGATGGAGGCCGTGCTGGATAACCCGTACATCCTCATCACCGACAAGAAGATCAGCAACATTCAGGAGATCCTGCCGCTGCTCGAGCAGGTTGTGCAGGCCGGCCGCAAGATGCTGATTATCGCCGAGGACATCGAAGGCGAAGCGATGGCGACGCTGGTTGTCAACAAGCTGCGCGGCACGTTCACCTGCGTGGCCGTCAAGGCGCCGGGCTTCGGCGACCGCCGCAAGGCCATGCTGCAGGATATCGCGATCCTGACCGGCGGCCAGGTGATCTCCGAGGAGCTGGGCTACGAGCTCAAGAGCGCGACGGTCGATATGCTCGGCTCCGCGCGTCAGGTCAAGGTTGACAAGGACAACACCACCATCGTCGAGGGCGCGGGCAACCCGCAGGATATCGCGGCGCGCGTCGCCTCGATCCGCACCCAGATCGGCGAGACGACCTCCGATTACGACCGCGAGAAGCTGCAGGAGCGTCTGGCCAAGCTGGCCGGCGGCGTTGCGGTGATTCAGGTCGGCGCGGCCACCGAAATCGAAATGAAGGAGCGCAAGATGCGCATCGAGGACGCGCTCTCCGCGACCCGTGCCGCCGTTGAGGAAGGCATTGTTCCGGGCGGCGGAACCGCGCTGCTGAGCGTGCTGCCGGAGGTTCAGGCGCTGCTGCCGAAGTTCAGCGGCGACGCGAAGACCGGCGTGCAGATCGTCCTGCGCGCGCTGGAAGAGCCGGTTCGCCAGATCGCGGCCAACGCGGGCGTGGAAGGCTCCGTCATCGTCGAGAAGATCAAGCGCACCAAGAAGCCGGGCTACGGCTACGACGCGCTGAACGACAAGTACGTCGATATGGTTGAGGCCGGCATCATCGACCCGACCAAGGTGACCCGCAGCGCGCTGCAGAACGCGGCTTCCGTCGCGGCGACCGTGCTGACCACCGAATCCCTCGTGGCGGATATCCCGGAGAAGAATCCGGCGCCCGCCCCGGCAGGTGATCCGGGCATGGGCGGCATGTACTAAGCGCCCGTTTTCCCAAACAGCATACGAAAAGGAGCGGCCTTTTGACGAGGGCCGCTCCCTTTTTTTCTTCTTTTATCTCCCCCACGCCTTCCCCTGCCATGCGCACCTCACGGCCTGCACACCTTGCAGGGCGAATACCCCTGCTTCACGGCTGCCGCGCGGGTGGCGAACGTGATGCGGTTGCTCTGCTGGATATCCTGCACGGACGAGCAGGTGGACAGATGAAACTTTTTGCTCTTTATATTGCCGATATAGCCGACCGACTGACCCTTTCGGGGCGTTGCGATCGGCTTTTTCCCTTTTTCCGTCTCAAACGCGACGCGCTCGCCGTTTGACCGGCAGACGATCGTGCCGCTTTCATCCGTGCGGTACACCGCCGCGCCGATATCCCTCAGCCGCGCCAGCACCTCCTGATGCGGATGGCCGTAGGCATTATCCTTGCCGCAGCTAATGACCGCGTAGGACGGCATGACCTGCCGCAAAAAGAGATAGGAGCTCGACGTGTTGCTGCCGTGATGGCCGACCTTGAGCACCGTTGCGGAAAGCGCCTCGTCGCTGTCGATCATGTCGTTTTCGGACGGCCTTTCCGCGTCGCCGGTGAACAGGAACGCCGTCTGCCCGTAGGTGATCCGGGTGACGAGGGAGAGATCGTTCACGTCATCGTAAATGCCCAGCGGCGCGTAGAACTCGACCTCCGCGCGCCCGAGGGAAAAGCGCTGCCCCGCCTGCGGCACGGTGATTCTGACGTTTTTCGCGTCGGCCGCGCGCTTCATCGCTTCAAACGGCTTGCCTTCAAATTCATCCACCGGCGAATACAGCGTCTTCACCGCAAAGGCGCGGATGACGTCCGGCAGGCCGCCGATGTGATCCGCGTGCGGGTGGGTGCCGATCACGGCGTCGATGGTGGAAACATGCAGCGTATTTTGCAGATAATCGACCAGCTTCGCGCCGCTCTCCGGCATCCCGCCGTCGATGACGAGCGTTTTCCCGTCGCAAACCACAATCGCCGCATCCCCCTGCCCGATATCCACGAAGTGCACGGCGAACCCGGCGCGCGGCAGCCACCAGAAGCGGTAGGCCGCAAAGCCCGCCGCCAGAAGCGCCAGCATCAGCAGCGCGATCAGCAGCGCGCGCAGAGCGGCGTGTCTCTTTTGTTTTTCAGGTTTCATGCTGTCTTTCCTTCCCCATGTGATGCTTCCAGCTTATCACCGGGCGGTTCATTTGGCAAGCGCCTTCAAGTCTGTGACGAAATTGTGACATTCGGGCGGAATTTTATGGAATTTCGTAACATTTATCTTGCCGATCCGCAGAGAATCGGATAAAATGGGGATATTTCCGAAAGCGCGCGCGGGCGATTTTACGCGATATCCCGCCCATCAAAAAAATTTTCGAAAAAATTTTGAAAAAAAGTGAAATTTTCGGCCGGTTTTTACGTCTATACAAGTAGAGAATCGCCGAAAGCGCTTTTTGCCGCTTTCAGCCGCCGTTACGGAAGAAAGGAGGTCGCCGGTTATGCGAAGGATTTTCCCGCTCGTCGTTTTTCTGCTGCTGCTCGTGCTGCCTGCGTGGGCGCTGGGGCAGACGCGCGCGCTGCTCGTCGCCTGCCGCGACTTTCTCACCCTGCCGGATCTGGGCAATTCCGTCTCCGGCAATCTGCACATCGTCGGTTCCGCGCTGGTCGGCGCGGGGCTGAACCTCGGCAGCCTTTCCATCGAGGATGGCACCATCGGCACTGTCCGGCACCTGCAATCCGCCGTGGACAACACATTCGGCGACGCGGACGAGACGGATCTTTCCATCCTCTACCTGTGCACCCACGGCGTGCTCTCCTCCTCGGACGACGGGCAGGTTTATCTGATGCTGGGCAACGGCGAAAACGAAGCGCCGCTGGGCGCGGCGGCGCTGCAAAGCATCCTTTCGGGCATACAGGGCGAAAAGCTGCTGATCGTGGACGCCTGCTATTCCGGCGCGCTGATCGGCCGCGGCGCCTTCGCGCACAGCCTTCTGCCGGGCAGCCGCGCGCAATCCCCCGCGTCGCTGGAAACGCCCTTTCTGGCCGACCCGAGCATCCACGTGCTGACCTCCGCCAGCGGGTTTGAATCCAGTTGGTATTACGACAGCGAGGGGCTCTCCACGGGCGCGGTTTCCTACTTCGCCAGCGCGCTTTCCAGCGGCCTCGGGCTTTACGGCAAGCCCGAAGCGGATGTGAACGGCAACGGCGAGGTGACGCTGGAAGAGCTGCGGCGGTATCTGAACGCGGCGGTTCCCTCCTCCTCCGCGCAGCTTCTCTCCGCGCAGGCCAACGCGCTGACGCTCCCCGTGGCGACGAACAGCCCCCTTGCGCGCGCCCTTTCCGGGTTCAGCTACGGCGACTGCCTGCTCGAATCCGACGACCCGACGCTGGAATTTTCTTACACCGTCACGGCCGAAACCGCCGTGCAGTACCGCGTGGTGCGGCAGGTGAACGGCGGCTGGGATTGGCAGAACGCGGCGACGTTTCTGGATGACGGCGACATGGCAGGCGGCCTGCTGCCCCCCGGCCGCAAGACGCGGGAGCTGACGCTCGACGGTATCTTGGAGGGTGAAAGCGGCTACATGATGCTTCAGGTCTTCGCCGTCACGGGCAGCGAGGTGATCCTCTGCTCCGAGCGGCTGCTGGCCGTCCGCCCTGCGGCTGTCGAGCCGAGCGTCACGCTGAGCGCCGAAAACGCCGAGTTCGACGCATCCGCCCGGCGCGAGCTCGTGCTGGAAGCGCGGATCAACGTGCCGGCAGAAATCACGGTCTGCATTTATGACGCGCAGGGCAAGCTCGTCCGCCGTCTGGCCAGCGCCCAGCTCACGCGCCCCGCGCCCGGAGACGTCACCCGCCTGTATTGGGACGGGCGAAACGACGCCGGGGAGCGCGTTCCCGCCGGGGCATACGCCGCCGCGCTGGAAACCGTGATCGGCGGCGAACGGCAGAAGGCCACCTTGGATATCACGGTGCGATGAGCCTTCGCCGAAACGGCAGCACGCGGCACAGCGGCATGCCGATGCGCTCCAGCGCCGCCTCCATGCCCTGCTCGGCAGCCTCCCGGCCGACGTCCATGGCGGGCAGAATCCGATCGAGGGAAAGCGCGCCGAGCGTTTCCGGCAGCGGAATACGAAAAACGCCGACATTTTCCCCCAGTTCCCGCGCGCAGGGCACGAAAAAGCCGCTCGCCTGTTCAAGCGCGTCCGGCTGATGGCGCAGGGCGCTCTGCGGCGCGACGACCAGCACCCGCTGCGCGCCCATGGCGGCGAGCAGACGGCAGGCCAGCGGCAGATCATCCAGCGGCAAAAGCGGCGAGCCCATCCATTCCAGCGCCGAGACAAACGGCGGTCTGGCCAGCGCCGCGCGCGCCGCAAAGCCCGCCGAGGCTTGCAGCGTCACAATCGTCCCCTCCTGCGACACGCTCTGCGTGCAGAAAGCGACGACGTGCCCGCTTCGCGCCGTCCGGCACAAGAAAACGCCCTGCCGCTCGCACAGCCCCAGCGCGCGCTCCCCCGTCTGCGCGGCCAGCAGCTTTTCCAGCCGCTGCCCACGGCACAGCGCGCTTTTTTTCATGCCCAGCACCGCCGAGGCGGACGCATCGGCGCGCAGAAGCCGCCGCCCCATCCGCGCAGCCTGCGCAGCCGCGCCGCGCAGTCTCCCCGCGTCATAGCCCGCCAGATACAGCGCCGCAGGCCATGCCGCCGCCTGCATCCCGCAGACCGCGCAGGGCGAGACGCCCGCATCCAGCAGCCATGTCAGCGCGCCCGCGCTCGCCGCCGCGCAGGCGCCCGCCC
>ERZ836441.355-NODE-355-length-54948-cov-4.318092_pt1 | contig 54948 bp, 68 predicted proteins | sample MGYA00519686_ERZ836441 | MGnify/ENA primary metagenome ERZ836441 (study PRJEB31850, sample SAMEA3708800) | human gut metagenome | biome: human gut; feature: human-associated habitat; material: faeces | place: China | collected 2014 ...
GTAGTTGCTTATGGAATGTTTGTTATGGACAAGATGGATACGACAACTTTGAATAAAAGTGATCTGAAAGTTTATAAGAGTACAGGAGATTATACAAACATTGCGTTATTCGGTCTTGACTCCAGGGAGGGCGAATTAGATGGCGGAGTCCAAAGTGATTGTATTATGATTGCAAGTATCAATAACAAGACAAATGAAGTGAAATTAGTTTCAGTTTTCCGAGATACCTTACTAAAGGTTGGAGATGAAAAATACGGGAAAGCGAATTCAGCTTATAATATCGGGGGACCAACCGGTGCAATTGCGTTACTGAACCGCAATTTAGATATGGATATTGAAAAATACATCAGTGTTAATTTTAATGTAATGGCTGATATTGTAGATGATATCGGAGGAATTGAAGTTGATATGACGGAAGAGGAAGTAGAATGGACGAACCAATACTGTGGAGAGACAGCAGCAGTCGTAGGAAGAGCGCCCCATTCTACATTAAGTGGATCAGGCGTTCAGAAGCTTGATGGAGTTCAGGCAGTATCATATGCCAGAATCCGATATACAGAAGGTATGGATTTCAAACGGACACAGCGTCAGCGAATAGTTCTTGAAAAAATTGTTAAAAAGGCACAGAAAGCAAATGTTATTACTTTGAATAATATTATAAATTCTGTGATGCCGCAGATTTCGACCAATCTGACAGCAGGTAATATGCTTGCACTTGCTGCACATGCCAAAGATTATAAATTAGGAGAAATGTCAGGATTTCCATTCGAAGTTACAACCTGTGAAAAAGTAAAGGGACATAAAGGATCTTATGCAACTGCTGTGGGATTGGAAAAGAATGTAAGTGAATTACATCAATTCTTATTTGGAAAAGAAAATTACGAACCGTCTAAGACTGTGCAGGATATCAGTGATGAGATTATATATATGACAGGTGTGGATCCGGAAACATACAAGGAGACGACAGATTATACTTATAAGAGCGGAGGAGAAGATACTGCACAAAAATCCGATGATAAAAATGAATAAAAGGGGAAAAGAATGAAGATTGACGTAATTATTCCAACATATAAGCCTGGAAAAGAATTTGAAAAATTGATTGGGAGGTTACAAAAGCAGGAATATCCTATTCATAAAATAATTATTATAAATACAAGAACAGATATATTTCCAGAAGAATTGGATCGAAGCAATTATGAGATAGAAATAACCCATATAGAGCCGGATCAATTTGATCATGGCGGTACAAGAAATATGGGGGCTGGAATGTCAGACGCAGATATCGTGGTCTATATGACACAGGATGCAATTCCGGTAGATGAAAAATTAATCGGAACTTTTGCAAAGATATTTGAAGAAAATCCGGATATAGGTATTGCATATGGAAGACAATTGCCAAGAGAAGAGTGTAATATTATTGAAAGATATACGAGAAGATTTAATTATCCTGAGAAAAGTCTTATAAAAACAAAAGAAGATTTGCCTAAACTTGGAATAAAAACATTTTTCTGCTCAGATGTCTGTGCAGCGTATCGAAGAAATTATCTGTTAAGTGCAGGAGGATTTGAAAATCCGACGATTTTTAATGAAGATATGATTTTTGCAGGAAAAAGGATATATGCAGGAGACAAAGTGGCATATGTGGCAGAAGCAAAAGTGATACATTCTCATAATTATACAGGGAGACAACAGTTCCATCGGAACTTTGATCTTGCAGTATCGCAGGCACAGCATCCGGAAGTGTTTGAAGGGGTTCCGTCAGAAGGAGAAGGAATCCGTATGGTAAAAGCGACTGCGAAGTATTTGGTGCGAAATGGTTATCCATGGAAAGTGTTTATGCTTGTGTATCAGTCGAGCTGTAAATATATTGGATATTTCCTTGGAAAAAGATATGAAAAATTGCCAATGTGGCTGATTTTAAAATGTACGTCAAGTAGAAAATATTGGAAAAATTCTTAAGAAACACGATTTCTGTTGAATTTTGAGGAAGAATAGGATATGATTAATCTGTTTAATTCTGTTCAAAGAAAGGATGTTTCGATGGCGAAGAAGAGATTTAGTAATCGGAAAGTACACAGAGGGAGAAGGATAAAAAAAGGATTTGCGACATGGTCACTAGGGAAAAGAATTGCAGTAGTGACATTAAGTGTGATACTTACGATAGTAGTAGGTGGCGGTGCAGCAATGGCCGCGTATGTTGCCAGCAAAGTGGATAAAATGGAAGTAAAGCAGCTGGACGTGAACAAGTTGGAGATTAATAGAGAAGTGGAACATAGAACAGGATATCTTAATGTTGCACTTTTTGGAGTGGACTCTCGAGATGCATCTCTGGATAAAGGGACTAGAAGTGATACAATTATGATTGCAAGCTTGAACCAGGAGACAGGAGAGGTAAAAGTCACATCTATTTATAGAGATACCTTGCTTCAATTATCCGACGGTACATACAATAAAGCAAACTCAGCATATTCTTTCGGTGGTGTAGAAGGTGCAGTAGCATTTTTGAACAAGAATCTTGATATGAATATTGATCATTATGTGACTGTTAATTTTAATGCCATGATAGACATTGTAGATGCGCTTGGTGGTATTGAAGTAGATTTGACTGAAGATGAATTATATTGGACGAATGAATATTGTGGTGAAACATCCATTGTTACAGACAAGAGTTATGAACCGTTGACCGCAGCAGGAGTTCAGACACTCGGTGGAGTTCAGGCAACAGCATATTGCCGTATTCGATATACAGCAGGATTAGATTTCAAAAGAACAGAACGTCAGCGTCTGGTAATACAGAAGATAGCAGAAAAATTACAGAAAGCTAATCTGGCAACAATTAATAAAATTGTTGATGAAGTGTTCAGTGAAGTGGGAACTAATTTTACAATGCAGGAAATTCTTTCTTATGCGAAAGATTTTAAGAAATATAAATTAGGAGAGATGACAGGATTCCCGTATAGCGTAGGAACAGCTACGTTGAGTGGAGTGGGAAGTTCAGTAATTCCGACTGATTTGACAGGAGATGTTACAAAGCTTCATCAGTTCTTCTTTGGAGATGACGGATATACGCCTTCCGATGTGGTGAAAAATATCGATGCCGGTATTAAAAAGAAATCTACAGATGTAGGAAAGTCGGGAACTTCGGAAGATAATACAGTGGAAGGAACACCGAGCACTACAAAGAGTACATCGAAAAAGTATTCTGAGAGCTCAACTACATCTTCAAGTAGAGGCTCCGGTAGCGGCAATTCCTCTGGCAGTGGAAGCTCCGGTGGCAGTAAATCAGACAGCGGATCAGGCGGCGGCTCAGGCAGCAGCAGTTCAGGCAGCGGTTCCGGTGGTGGAAGTGAATCTGGAGGAAGCGGTTCTGGTGGCAGCAGTTCCGGTGGCGGAAGTGAATCTGGCGGAAGCAGCTCTGGTGGCGGAGAATCTTCCGGTGGTGAAAGTGCAGAATAATGTATAACCATTCTTAAAATACAGAAACTATAGAAAAAAGAGGTAAAGTACATGAAGTTTTTAAAGAAAGTACTGGCTGCAGTTGCCTGTGTATGTGTGCTGGCTACCAGCGTGACACTGACATCCCATGCAGCTGGCGGTAGAATTTCTTTTGCAGATCCGAGTACGGCTGTGGGAGATATGGTAGACGTAAAATGTGTTTTAAAATCCAGCAGTGGATCTCTTGGAAGTTCATCAGTAACACTTTCTTATGATGCCAGTGCATTGAAGTTTAATTCCGGCGATGGAGTGACCGGTGGCGATGGAACCCTGACATACTCAGGAAATGGCGGTTCTTCAGAAGTGTCATTTACCATGACATTTCAGGCACTGAAAGAAGGTTCCACTGAGATTACGGTAGCATCTCAGGATGTGAAATCCAGTTCCGGCTCAGAGGTCAAGCTGACAGAAGGAAAATCTACAGTGACAATTGCTGCCGGAGATCCTTCTAAGATCGTGGATGATACTCAGGCTGCTGAAGGTGCTGACACCGCAGCTAGTGGGGATGTTACAGTTGAGGTGAACGGTACTTCTTATACGCTGAGTGATTTTGTAGAAGCTTCACTTCCGGCGGGATTTACAAAGACAACCATGAATTATGAGGGCGCTGACCGTCCAATGGCTTATAATGAGACAAATGGTATTTACCTTGCTTATCTGACATCAGCGGATGGTAATTCTAATTTCTTCTTATATGATGATTCAAATGCAACATTTGCACCATATGAAGAGATCGATATTTCCGATACAACAACGATTGTTCTGTTAAGTGATACAAGTGTGAAGCTGCCATCTAATTATGCGCAGACGACGCTGACACTGAACGGACAGGAATTCCCTGTATGGCAGGATAATGACAAAGATGGATTTTATCTGATGTATGCTGTAAACAACAATGGTACGAAGAATTTCTATGAGTATGATTCTCAGGAGAATACGTATCAGAGATGTGATGTAAAGCAGGATACCGGAGCAAGCAATGCTAAGAAAAAGGGCAATGGTTTCTTTAATAAGATGCAGAATGTGATCGACGGACATTTTAAAGTGTTTGCGATTATCTTTATTGTTATTTTCCTTCTTCTTATTATCCGTCTGATCGTGGTTCGTGTGAAGCTTCGTAACCGTGATATTGAGCTGGATGATTTGTATGATGAGTATGGAATCGACTTAGAAGAGGAAGAACCGGAACCGGCTCCGAAGAAGAAAAATAAAAAGAAAGCTCAGCCGGCTCCGAAAAAAGGCAAAAAGAAAAAAGTCGTAGACGAAGATGATTTTGATGACTACGATGATGACGAATTTGACGAATTTGACGATGATGACGATGATGATGATGACGATCGTTATGATAGCAAGCGTTATGATGACGAAGATGATTATGCAGATGATGACTTTGAAGAAGAGGAATTTGATGAAGTCAGAGAAGCACCGCTTCGTACAGTGAAATTCGATGATTTTAATACCATTACGGATATGTCTTTATATGAAGATGAGAACTTCGAATCATTTGTGATGGATGAGGAAGAAGAGGATGATATGGTAGATGACTTAGATGATCTGCTCAGTGAGCGTCCGAAGGAAAGACGCAGTCATTCTGAGAAGGATGACACATTCCAGGTAGATTATATTGATCTGGATTAATAAGAGTGAAATGAGTAACCAGGGAGGAATGCATAATGTAAGATGCATTCCTCTCTTAATAAATGGAACTTAAAAGGCATAAATGGAGTTGAAAAGGCATAAATGGAGCTTAAAAGGCTGCAGGAGGGATTATGTACGATTATATTATTGTAGGGACTGGGCTTTATGGAGCAATTTTTGCCCATGAGGCTATGAAGGCAGGAAAGAGCTGTCTCGTCGTAGAGAGGCGTTCGCATATCGGTGGAAACATTTATACAAAAGAGATAGAAGGAATCCAGGTGCATCAGTATGGGGCACATATTTTCCACACAAGTAATAAAGATGTGTGGGACTACATTGGACAGTTTGCAACATTTAACCGTTATACGAACTGCCCGGTAGCATACTATAAAGGCCAGATGTACAATATGCCGTTTAATATGAATACATTTCATAAGATCTGGGGTGTGATCACACCGACAGAGGCGAAGGCTAAGATTGAGGAACAGGTGAAGGAATATGGCGTGAAGGAGCCGAAGAATCTGGAAGAGCAGGCAATCAGTCTGGTTGGAAAAGATATTTATGAGATTCTGGTCAAGGGGTATACTGAGAAGCAGTGGGGGAGACGTGCGACAGAACTGCCGCCTGAGATCATTAAGAGACTGCCGGTCCGCCTGACTTATGATAACAATTATTTTAATGACCTTTATCAGGGGATTCCGGTGGGAGGTTACACGCAGATTATTGAGAAGATGCTGGAAGGCGCCAAGGTCCGTTTGAATGTGGATTATCTGAAAGAAAAAGAAAATCTTCGCCCACTCGGTAAAAAAGTAGTGTATACTGGACCTGTAGATGCATATTTCGACTATTGTTTTGGTGAATTAGAATATCGTACGGTCCGTTTTGAGACAGAGATTCTGGATACGGATAATTATCAGGGAAATGCAGTGGTTAATTATACAGAATATGAGGTGCCTTATACAAGAATCATCGAGCATAAGCATTTTGAATTTGGAACTCAGGAGAAGACGGTGATTTCCAGAGAGTATCCGGTGACATGGAAGAAAGGGGACGAACCTTATTATCCGGTCAATGATGAGAAGAATGGTGCACTTTATGCAAGATACAAGGAACTGGCAGATCGAGAAGAAGATATACTCTTTGGTGGACGACTGGGACTGTATCGTTACATGGACATGCATCATGTAGTAGATGCTGCGCTTCAGGCAGCAAGAGCTGAACTTGAAGAGTAGTTATGTATAAAAAGACAGAAAAAATAATGATAGAGAAGGAGAAATGTTATGAAGTGGAAGCAGTTTCGTTTAAAAACAACGACACAGGCGGAGGATATTGTGAGCAGTATGCTGGCAGATCTTGGAATTGAAGGTGTGCAGATTGAGGATAAGATCCCGCTTACAGAACAGGATAAGGAGCAGATGTTCGTGGATATTCTGCCAGATATTCCAGATGATGACGGAACAGCATATTTAACATTTTATCTGGATGAGGAAGAAGATGTGGCGCCGGTTCTTATGAACGTGAGAAAAGAACTGGAAGATATGCGTGCATTTCTTGATGTTGGGGAGTGTACTATTGAGGAATCTGAGACGGAAGATGTAGACTGGGTCAACAACTGGAAGCAGTATTTCCATCAATTCTATATAGATGACATTCTTGTAATCCCGTCCTGGGAAAATGTAAAGCCGGAGGACAGCGACAAGATGGTCATTCACATTGATCCGGGGACAGCGTTCGGAACAGGTATGCATGAGACGACACAGCTTTGCATCCGGGCGTTGAAAAAATATGTGACATCCGAGACGGAGATTTTAGATGTTGGTTGTGGAAGCGGGATTCTTGGAATGCTGGCGCTTAAGTTCGGGGCAAAGCATTCTCTTGGAACAGATCTTGATCCATGTGCCATTGATGCGACTCACGAGAATATGGAAGTGAATGGGATCCGCAAGGATCAGTATGAGGTCATGATTGGAAACATCATTGATGACACGGCTGTTCAGGATGCGGTTGGATATGAGAAATATGATATTGTAGCAGCAAATATTCTGGCAGATGTCCTTGTTCCGCTGACGCCGGTCATCATTCATCAGATGAAGCCGGGTGCTGTATATATTACAAGTGGAATTATCGAAGATAAAGAAAATGTTGTAGTAGAAGCTGTGAAGGCTGCCGGGCTGGAAGTTCTGGAAGTGAATCACCAGGGCGAGTGGGTATCTGTTGTAGCAAGAAAGAATGCCTAGAGGAGTAAAGAGAAAATGCAGCATTTTTTTGTAGATGCCTCTCAGGTATCGGAAGAAACAATCCGGATCGAAGGTTCTGATGTGAATCATATGAAAAATGTGCTCCGTATGCGGATTGGTGAGGAAGTGACGGTCAGTGACGGTCAGGGAAAAGAATATCTCTGCCAGGTTCTGGATTTTGAAGAGGAGCAGGTGCAGTTGAAAATCGTAGAGACGAAAGCTTCAGATGCGGAACTCCCATCAAAGATCTATCTGTTTCAGGGTCTCCCGAAGCAGGAGAAGATGGAATTGATCGTGCAGAAATGTGTGGAGCTTGGGATCTATGCAGTAGTTCCGGTGTCCATGAAGCGGTGTGTGGTGAAGCTGGATGCGAAAAAAGGGGCGAAGAAAGTGGAGCGTTGGAATACAATTGCAGCCAGCGCAGCCAAACAGTCCGGGCGGGGGATCGTGCCGGAAGTGACGTCTGTGAAGACTTATAAGGAAGCCCTTGAGATGGCAAAAGATTTGGATGTTGTATTGGTGCCTTATGAGTGTGCAGAAGGTATAGACCACACAAAGAAACTGATACAGTCCATAAAGCCGGGTCAGTCAGTTGGAATATTTATCGGACCGGAAGGAGGATTTGATCCGGATGAGATTGCGCTTGCATGTGAGACAGGAGGCCAGGTAATAACTCTCGGAAAGCGTATTTTACGGACAGAGACAGCGGGACTTGCGCTATTGTCTGTGCTGATGTTTCAACTGGAGCAAGTTACATATTAAATAGCAGGGACATATATTGATGATAAGAAGAGACAGTGATCAACTGTTATTGGGAAAAAGGAAACAGGAAGTGAGATAGAATGAAGGAAGTATATCTGGACAATTCTGCGACGACGAGAGCCTACCCGGAAGTGGGAGATCTGGTCCGTAAGGTATTGTGTGAAGATTATGGAAATCCATCTTCCATGCACCGTAAGGGCGTGGAGGCTGAAAAATATATAAAAGAAGCGAAAGAGACATTTGCAAAGCTTTTAAAGGTGCAGGAGAAAGAAATCTTTTTCACCTCCGGAGGTACGGAAAGTGATAATCTGGCATTGATCGGGGCAGCAAAAGCGAATCGAAGAGCAGGGAATCATCTGATCGCATCCGGAATTGAGCATCCGGCGATCATTAATACGATGCGTTATCTGGAAGAGGAAGGATTTCGTGTTACATTTCTTCCGGTGGACCGTTACGGGAGAATCAGTCTGGACGCACTGAAGGATGCCCTCTGTGAAGACACGATCCTTGTATCTGTGATGTATGTGAATAATGAGGTGGGCTCTGTACAGCCAATCCAGGAGGCTGCCAGCATAGTAAAAGCGTATAACAAGAACATTTTGTTCCATGTGGATGCTGTGCAGGGGTTTGGGAAGTATCATATTTACCCGAAGCGCCTGAAGGTGGATATGTGTTCCATCAGTGGACATAAAATTCATGGACCAAAAGGGATCGGAGTGCTTTATATTGATGAACATGTGAAGATAAAACCAATCGTATTTGGCGGTGAACAGCAGAAAAATGTCCGTTCCGGTACGGAAAATGTACCTGGAATTGCAGGGATTGGTCTTGCTGCGAAGATGATTTATGAAAATCTGGATGAAAAAGTTGCAGCGATGCGTGCGATGAAGGAGCATTTTATTGAAGGTGTGAAGCAGATTCCGGATACGACCATCCATGGTCTTTATGATGAGACCAGTGCGCCGCACATTATCAGTGTTGGATTTGCGGGAATCCGAAGCGAGGTTCTTCTGCATGCGCTGGAAGATAAAGGCATCTATGTATCCAGTGGTTCCGCATGTGCTTCCAACCATCCGCAGATCAGTGGCGTGTTAAAAGGAATCGGAGCCAGTCAGCAGTTTTTGGATGCAACGCTTAGATTCAGTCTTTCTGAGCTTAATACGATGGAAGAGATTGACTATACATTAGATACTCTGTATAATATAGTACCGATGCTTAGAAAATATACCAGACATTAGAGATAAATGAGGAGAAGATCGATGAGATTTCATACATTTTTATTGAAATACGGGGAGATTGGTATCAAAGGAAAGAACCGTTATCTTTTTGAAGATGCTCTTGTAAGACAGGTGCGTTATGCGTTAAAGGATGTAGACGGAAACTTTGATGTCCACAAATCCCAGGCAAGAATCTATGTGGACTGTGAGGGTGATTATGATTACGAGGATACGGTGGAACATTTAAAAAGAGTGTTCGGACTGGTTGGAATCTGCCCGGTTGTCCGTATGGAGGATAAAGGTTTCGAGGAATTGAAAAAAGACGTGGTAGCTTATATGGCAGAGATGTATCCGGATCGTAACTTTACATTTAAGGTAGAGTCACGTCGTGCCAGAAAGTCATATCCGAAGAACTCTATGGAAATAAGCCGTGACCTTGGAGAGGCGATTCTCTATGCGTTCCCGGAGATCAAAGTAGACGTACATCACCCGGATGTACTGGTAAATGTAGAAGTGAGAAATGAAATCTATGTTTATTCTGAGATTATTCCAGGAGCAGGCGGAATGCCGGTAGGAACCAATGGAAACGCTATGCTTCTGTTATCCGGCGGAATTGACAGTCCGGTCGCAGGTTATATGGTATCCAAACGAGGAGTTGGTCTTGAGGCAACTTATTTCCATGCACCGCCGTACACAAGTGAGCGTGCAAAGCAAAAAGTTGTTGATCTTGCGAAGATTGTGGCAAGATATTCCGGACCGATCAAATTACATGTTGTGAACTTTACAGATATTCAGTTGTATATTTATGACAAATGCCCGCATGACGAGCTGACTATTATTATGCGCCGCTATATGATGCGTATTGCGGAAGAATTCGCAAGACGTGATGGCTGCCTTGGACTGGTGACGGGAGAGAGTATCGGACAGGTGGCAAGTCAGACTATGCAGAGCCTGGCTGCAACGAATGATGTATGTACGATGCCGGTATATCGTCCGCTGATTGGATTTGATAAGCAGGACATTGTAGATGTGGCAGAGAAGATCGATACTTACGAGACCTCCATTCTTCCATTTGAGGATTGCTGTACCATTTTCGTAGCAAAGCATCCGGTCACAAAGCCGAATATCGAGGTTATCCGCCGCTCTGAGGAGAATCTAGCAGAGAAGATCGATGAACTTATGCAGACAGCGTTAGATACAGCAGAGATCATTGAAGTGAAATAGAAAAAGCGAAATAGAAAGGGGCAGCCCTTCGAAAGGAAGAACTGCCCTGTTATCTTTGCTGCTTTGCTTTTGATATATGCTTTTTGGCCTGAATCCTACTTAGGATCTTCGCTTACGATATAAGGCTTGATTGCTTCCAGAATAGGACCCATCTCAGAATCTGTTGCGTGGATATTCAGAGTTGTTGGCTCATTCAGATCCAGACTGAAGATTCCCATAACAGACTTAGCGTCTACGATATATCTTCCGGAAACAAGATCAAAGTCGTTGTCGAATTGTTCAAGCTCGTGAGAAAAAGAGTTCACCTTTTGGATTGAATTTAAATAAACCTGTACAGTTTTCATTGTACGTTACCTCCTTATTTATCATACTTCTATCATCTCTATCTTAAAAGTATGACAGATAAAAGTCAAGAAACAAATTACCAAATATTTTGAAAGGAATGTGTAAAATGAAAAAGAAAGCTGCGCTCCATAATCTGGGCTGCAAAGTAAATGCATATGAGACAGAGGCTATGCAGGAGCTTCTGGAGCAGAATGGATATGAGATCGTGCCATTTAAAGAAGGGGCAGATGTCTATATTATCAATACATGTACGGTCACCAATGTTGCAGACCGCAAATCCCGGCAGATGCTTCATAAAGCACGGAAAATGAACCCGGATGCGGTAGTTGTGGCGACAGGCTGTTATGTGCAGGCAAGAGGAGAAGATATCGACCCTTGTGTGGACATCGTAGTTGGAAATAATAAAAAGAAAGACCTGATCGCGATTCTGGACGAGTATTACAATGCTCAGCATAAAGTAAAAAAAGAGCTGCTTGATATCAACCATGAGAAAGAATATGAGGAGATGCAGGTCACTCATACAGCAGAGCATACCCGCGCGTATATCAAGGTCCAGGATGGGTGCAATCAGTTCTGTTCTTACTGCATCATTCCGTATGCGAGAGGACGTGTCAGAAGCCGTAACCTGGAACATGTATTAGAAGAGGTGCGGACACTGGCAGCTTCCGGATATAAAGAAGTTGTGCTGACAGGAATCCATCTGAGTTCTTATGGAATTGATACCGGGGAGAGCCTTCTGGAACTGATCCAGAAAGTACATGAAATTGACGGCATTAAAAGAATCCGGCTTGGATCTCTGGAGCCGAGGATCATTACAGAAGAATTTGCTTCCAGTATTGCGGTACTTCCGAAGATGTGTCCACATTTTCATCTGTCATTACAGAGTGGCTGCAATGCGACCCTGAAGCGTATGAATCGTCGTTACAGTGCAGAAGAATATATGGAAAAATGTGATCTTTTACGGAAATATTTCCACAATCCGGCACTGACAACAGATGTGATCGTAGGATTTCCGGGGGAGACACAGGAAGAGTTTGCCGAGTCCATGGATTTTGTAGATCGCGTGAATTTCTATGAGACACACATTTTCAAATATTCCAGAAGAGCAGGAACGAAAGCAGCCGTGATGCCGGATCAGGTTCCGGAGGAAATAAAAAGTGAGCGAAGCGCGAAAATGATCGAGCTTGGACATAGAAAACAGAAAGCTTATGAAGAAAAACTCCTTGGAACGACACAGGAAGTGCTGATGGAAGAGGCAGTTGAGACAGAAGACGGCATTTACCAGGTCGGGCATACGAAAGAATATGTTAAAATTGGTTTAAAAACAGAAGAAAATCTATCAAATCAACTGAAAAATGTTAAAATCGAAGATACAAAGCAAATAATTCATTGAATTTTGACAAATGATAGGTTAGAATAAGATTGAAGAAATGTAATTATGAAGATGTGAGAATAATTACAAAGTAATGTGAAGGACGTGAGTAGTATGAAAGAATTAAGCAATACGCAATTTTTTCAGGTAGAGAGTGCACCACAGATTCAGGCAAAAGATATTCTTGAAATTGTGTACAAGGCTCTTGTGGAAAAAGGGTATAATCCGGTGAACCAGATCGTAGGTTATATTATGTCAGGTGATCCGACTTATATTACCAGTTACAATGGTGCCCGCAGTCTGATTATGAAGATGGAACGGGATGAGCTGGTTGAAGAGATGTTCAAGACGTATATTGAGCATAATAAGTGGGGATAATATATATGAGGATTATGGGACTGGACTACGGCTCGCGTACAGTCGGGGTGGCTGTCAGTGATCCTTTAGGGATTACTGCGCAGGCTGTAGAGACTATATGCCGTAAGGACGAGAACAAGCTTCGGAAGACATGTGCCCGCATCGAGGAACTGGTGGCAGAGTATGAAGTTGAGAAGATTGTGCTCGGACTTCCGAAGCATATGAACAATGATATTGGAGATCGGGCGGAAAAATCTATGCAATTTGGTGAGATGATCGGACGACGGACCGGCCTTGAGGTCGTGATGTGGGATGAGCGTCTGACTACTGTTTCGGCAGAGCGGACTTTAATCGAGAATAAGGTAAGAAGAGAAGACCGCAAGAAGTATATTGACCAGATTGCGGCTGTTTTTATATTGCAGGGATACCTGGACTCCGCACACCTGAATAAAGAAGGGTAGAAGATTTATGGAAAAGATTACATTTGCGTCTGCAGATTCACAGGAAAATGAAGAGTTTTTTGTGTTGGAGCAGACAAAGTTAAATGGAGTATCTTATATTCTTGTCACGGATTCGGAAGAAGACGATGCAGAATGTTGGATTTTAAAAGACACGTCACCGGAGGAATCATCCGAGGCAATCTATGAGTTTGTGGAAGATGAAAAAGAACTGAATGGGATAATGGGAGTCTTTGAAGAACTTCTGGAAGATGTGGAAATTGAAAGGTAATGAATTATGTCAGTCAGTCAGGAGAGTTTTAAGAAAAAGTTAAAAGAAAAAGGGCTTAAAGTGACGAATCAGAGACTGCTTGTGCTGCAGGTTCTTGCAGAGAATAAGGACAGACATCTGACTGCTGAAGATATCTATGAGCTCGTAAAAGAAGATTACCCGGAGATCGGGCTGGCAACCATTTACCGAACAGTGCAGTTGTTACTGGAAATGCAATTGGTGGATCGTATTAATCTGGATGATGGATGTGTGCGTTATGAGATCGGGGAGACGCTGGATGGCACAGGAAAGCACCATCATCACCATCTGATATGTAAAACATGTGGAAAAGTACTGCCTTTTAAAGACGACCTGTTGGATGAACTGGAGCGGCATATAGAAGAAGAGACAGGATTTCATGTGTTAGACCACGAATTAAAGTTCTACGGACAGTGCAGTGAATGTAGAAAGAAACAGAAATAGACCCTTTGTTACACTGGGGGTCTGTAATTACGTGGAGGTGTAAACTTGAAAAAAGAGAATATTGGAAGTATGCGTATCATTCCACTCGGGGGACTCGAGAAGATCGGAATGAACATTACTGCTTTCGAGTACGAAGACAGTATTATTGTTGTGGATTGCGGATTGGCATTCCCGGAGGACGGTATGCTTGGAATTGACCTTGTTATTCCAGATGTGACATACCTGAAAAACAATATTGAGAAAGTAAAAGGATTTGTTATCACGCATGGTCATGAGGATCATATTGGAGCATTAAGCTACATTTTACGGGAGATCAATATCCCAATCTATGCAACAAAGCTTACGATGGGTATTATAGAGAAGAAGCTGACAGAGCACAATCTGCTTCGCTCAACGAGAAGAAAAGTAGTAAAACATGGACAGTCTATTAACCTTGGACAGTTCAGGATAGAATTTATTAAGACGAACCACAGTATCCAGGATGCAGCAGCACTTGCAATCTATTCCCCGGCAGGAATTGTTGTGCATACAGGAGACTTTAAGGTAGATTATACACCAGTCTTTGGAGATGCTATCGATCTTCAGAGATTTGCAGAGATTGGAAAAAAAGGAGTACTGGCACTTTTGTCAGACAGTACCAATGCAGAACGAAAAGGCTTTACACAGTCTGAACGTACGGTAGGTATTACCTTTGATCATATATTTGCAGAACATCAGAATACAAGAATCATCATTGCGACATTTGCGTCTAATGTAGATCGTGTACAGCAGATCATCAACTCAGCGTGCAAGTATGACCGTAAGGTTGTGGTAGAAGGACGCAGTATGGTGAATATCATTCAGGTAGCACAGGAACTCGGATACTTGAATGTTCCGGAGAACACGATGATCGAGATTGACCAGCTTAAGAATTATCCGCCGGAGAAGACGGTTCTGATCACGACCGGAAGCCAGGGTGAGTCTATGGCGGCTCTTTCCAGAATGGCGGCAGACATTCACAAGAAGGTAACGATCATGCCAGGCGATACAGTTATTTTAAGCTCTAACCCGATCCCTGGAAATGAGAAATCCGTATCCAGAGTTATCAATGAGCTGTCTGAGAAAGGTGCAAATGTTATCTTTCAGGATGCTCATGTATCCGGACATGCGTGTCAGGAAGAATTAAAGCTGATTTATTCACTGGTCAAACCAAAGTATGCAGTACCGGTACATGGTGAGTACCGTCACAGAAAGGCAAATGCGAACCTGGCAAAATCTCTTGGAATTCCAAAAGAGAATGTCTTCATGCTTCATTCCGGAGATGTACTGGAAGTCAGTGAACAAGAGGCAAAAGTCGTAGATAAAGTCCATACGGGAGAGATTCTTGTAGACGGACTTGGTGTCGGTGATGTGGGAAATATCGTACTTCGAGACAGACAGCATCTGGCAGAGGACGGAATTATGATTGTAGTCCTGACGTTAGAGCGCGGAAGCAACCAGCTCCTGGCAGGACCGGATATTGTGTCCCGTGGATTTGTTTATGTTCGTGAGTCAGAAGATCTTATGGAAGAGGCAAGACAAGTCGTAACTGACGCAGTAGAAGATTGCCTGAATCATCAGAGAAATGCTGACTGGAGCAAGATAAAATTAGTGATTCGCGATACAATGAACGAATTTATCTGGAAAAAAACAAAACGTCGTCCGATGATTTTGCCGATTATTATGGATGTATAAAGTGACATTTATTTAACAGGGGACGTAGTACTTTGAAGAAGTGCTACGTCCCCAATTGCGAAGAGGGGTGTCCCCAATTGCGAGGTGGGGTGTCCCTGATTGAGGAGAGAGGTGGTTGTAAATGATCGTAGATGAGCGGATGGTGACTTATATCCGGTCGCTGGAGGTGCCGGAAAGCGCGGTAATTGAAGCGATTGAGCAGGAAGCTTTAAGAGACCGTGTGCCGATTATCCGGAAGGAAATGCAGAGTTTTCTGAAGGTTCTGCTGATGATCAAAAGACCGATGCGGATTTTGGAAGTAGGAGCTGCGGTTGGTTTTTCGTCAATTCTTATGAGTGAATATATGCCGGAAGGCGGGCATATTACAACAATAGAAAATTATGATAAACGAATTCCGATAGCCCGGGCGAATTTTAAACGGGCAGGGAAGGAAGAACAGATTGATTTGATTGAGGGAGATGCCCTGGAAGTGATGCATGACCTGGAAGGGCCGTATGACCTGATATTTGTGGATGCGGCAAAAGGACAGTACATTCATTACCTTCCGGAAGTTATGCGGCTTCTTGGGACAGATGGAGTGCTTGTGTCAGATAATGTGTTGCAGGAAGGTGATATTATTGAGTCCAGATTCGCGGTGGAGCGCAGGAACCGGACTATTCACAGCCGTATGCGGGAATATCTCTATGAGTTAAAGCATCATGATCAGTTACAGACATCGATTATTCCACTGGGAGACGGCGTGGCATTGAGTGTAAAGCGCAGTGATATTTAAATAGTGATAGATATTTAAGCCGTGATATTTAAGAAGAATAGAAAGTTAATAAAAAGAGAAGGAGAAGAGAAGTATGAGTCAGAAACGTCCGGAATTATTGATCCCGGCCAGCAGTCTGGAAGTATTGAAGACTGCGGTTATGTTTGGTGCAGATGCAGTATATATTGGTGGCGAAGCATTTGGGCTTCGTGCGAAAGCAAAGAATTTTTCCATGGAAGATATGAAGAAGGGTGTGGAATTTGCGCATGCACATGGTGTAAAAGTACATGTGACGGTCAATATTCTTGCACATAATGATGATCTTCCTGGAGTAGAAGAGTATCTGAAAGAATTAAAAGAAGTTGGACCGGATGCGCTTATTATTGCAGATCCCGGTGTGTTTGAGCTGGCAAAGGAAATCTGCCCAGAGATTCAGCGTCACGTCAGCACGCAGGCGAATAACACGAACTATGCGACCTATCAGTTCTGGTGGAAGCAGGGAGCTTCCCGCGTAGTATCTGCCAGAGAATTATCTTTAAGAGAAATCAAAGAAATCCGTGAGAGGATTCCGGCTGAGATGGAGATTGAAAGCTTTATTCACGGAGCAATGTGTATATCATATTCCGGAAGATGTCTGCTTAGTAATTTCTTTACTGGCCGTGACGCAAATCAGGGAGCATGCACGCATCCGTGCCGCTGGAAATATTCCATCGTGGAAGAGACGAGACCGGGAGAGTATATGCCTGTCTATGAAAATGAGCGTGGAACATACATTTTCAACTCAAAAGACTTATGCATGATCGAGCATATTCCGGAAATGATCGATGCCGGAATCGACAGCTTTAAAATTGAAGGGCGTATGAAAACGGCTCTTTATGTTGCAACCGTTGCAAGAACTTATCGCAAAGCGATAGATGACTATCTGGAAGATCCACAGAAATACAGAGATAACATGCCTTGGTATCTGGATCAGATATCCAACTGCACCTATCGTCAGTTCACTACAGGATTCTACTTTGGAAAACCAACCGAAGAGAGCCAGATCTATGACAGCAATACTTATGTAAAAGAATATACTTATCTTGGAATTGTAGGAGAAATCTGTGACGGGCGCTGCAAGATTGAGCAACGTAACAAATTCTCAGTCGGTGAGACAATTGAGATTATGAAACCGGATGGAGAAAATGTAGAAGTTACAGTCAAACGGATTATCAACGAAGAGGGTGAAGACCAGGAGAGTGCACCACATTCTAAACAAGTGCTCTATATTGAGTTAGAAGGCGGTCAGGCAAGCCCATATGATATTTTGCGCAGGCAGGAGCCAGAAGTTCAGTAAGGCGGTAAATGAGAACTTGTTGCATAGAATATCATGAATTTCATTTCTTGTGTAATAAAAAAAAGATGCGCTGGCGAAGCGCATCTTTTTTAATATGTATCAATGTCAATATCGATGGAGTGCGATACTTACATTCCAGGCTCAAGCTCTGCTTCTGCCATTTCTTCAGCTGCTTCAGATGCTTTCTCGTAAGTTCCGTTTTTCATACGAATGTGTTTGAAAATTGTTCCACCTACAAGTCCTGCAACACTTCCTCCGATAGCTGCGAACAGAAGAGCAAGTAATACATTCTGAACCGGGTTAAATGCAAATGGTGCTAACAGTCCAGGGATTGGAGATGCTGTACCAGGTGCATCATTCACAATATGGAATACTGCTGCTGAAATTCCGGCAAATCCACCTCCGAAGAAGTTAGAACCGTAAATCGGAATCGGGTTAGAAGTAACGATTGGAGCCTGTGTTAATGGCTCAAGCATAACGCCGATCACATTACCTTTGTTACCAAGTTTCAGTTTGTGGAATACAAGTCCATTTGTAAAGGATCCACCAAAACATGCGATGGCTGCAATACCCATTGGAAGACCGGTCAGTCCTAACATAGCTGTGAGCGCCATAGAACTAAGCGGCGATGTACAGATCATCTTCATCATTCCACCTAACAGGAATCCCATAACGATTGGAGACTGGTCTGTAGCAGCAGAAATAGTAGCACCAATGTGTGACAGAATCCATGTTACACCAGGATCAACAACTGTTACAATAATACGGGCAACTGGAGCAATTACAAGTGCTCCTGCAATAATGTTAATTCCAACAGGAAGTTTCTTTTCAATAATCGGAGCGATGAATCCGATGACATAACCTGCGATAAATCCAGGAAGGATTCCGAATCCACCAACAGCAACACCGGCTACAACTGCGAATAACGGGTTAGCACCCATTGCAATTGGAACAAGAGTAGCTGCGGCAACACCGCCCATGCTTCCGGAGATATCTCCAACTTCACGTAAGAATGCAATGCCAATCAGATCACCGGAAATATACTTATGAATTGCTTCAACAAGGAATGTTGCAACGGCTGCGTCTGCCATACCGCCCATTGCAAGAGATCCTTTTGGCATCTTCAGACTGAAAATAGAGAAGACTGCCAGAGTGACGAGTAGTAAACCTACACCAGATAAAATTGTTACCATACTTTGTACCTCACATTTCTTTGATTTGTTATTCTAATAACATCGCCATGTTTATTGATGAGATTAATATATAAGCATGGTTACAAAAAGTATCAAATGGTGTCAAAATACTATTAAAAATTTAACAAATCGCGATAACTTTGTGCATTATTGACAATAAGAGGCCAATGCATTCAAAAACTGCTTAATCCTTACATTGCCGTGTTTATCAGTCTTTCCACGTATAAAATCCATTTCCTTGCGAACCTGCTCAAAATTGTATAATGTGCTGGAATAGTCTACAAAAATTTCGTTACTATAATCTTCAAGACCAAGGTGAGCCAGGTTTACGAGGCCATTAAATGCTGTTCTTCGTATGCGCTGCTCCATAGATTTCGGTGTATCACAGAAGCGGCTGCACAGATCGCTAACTGTCAGTGAGTCAGCATGATCCTGGTGGTCGACCAGATATTTGACGATAGAAATGATATCTTTACTGCCAATATCCCCGATAATACCGATTCTTGTAAGGATCGTGCGAAGGGAATTCTCAATCTGCTCACTATTGTCAGGTACAGTCACAGTTGCAGGGCTGGTATCTTCCATAAAAATGTTTTGCATTTTGCGGACCATTCGTTTCATAGATAAGCCATCGGAAACTTTTTTGATGACAGCTTCTACTTCCACACTATTAATTGGTTTCTGGATAAAGAATTCAATCCCGGCTTCATAGGCAGAAGCAATCATATCTTTGGAGGACACTTGGGACAGCATGATATAAGATGCATCTGGTACTATTTTTCGAGCCTGTTTTACAAAGCTGATTCCATCCATCTCAGGCATGAGCAGATCTACAATTACAATATCCGGTTTAGCTGAAGGAAGATCTTCCAGTGCTTCAGCTGCATTATTAGCACTGCCGCAACATACCCCAAGTCCTCGTTCATTTATAATTAGTTTCAAAATGTTACAAATATTTTTGTCATCGTCTATAAAATAGAAAGACATCATTTTGACATTACCTCCAATTCATTTAAAGGAATGCAGATGGTAAAAGCTGTCCGACCCGGAATAGAGGTCAGACCAATCGTTCCATGTAATTCCCCTTCTACAAGATCTTGTACCAGATTCAGACCAAGTCCCCGGCTGACTTCCCCTGTCTGGAAATTAATCTTGGTCGAGAATCCAGTCTTAAATACTTCTCCTATGTATTCAGCCGGAATTCCCGGGCCGTCATCAGTAACGGTAAAAATAGCCTGCCCATCTTCGATGACCTCTGTGACAGAAAGATTAACTGTGTCAGTCTTCGAAGCTTCCAAAGCATTTACAAAAAGGTTACGGAAGATGGAAAGAAGGGCATAGTGGCTGGAAGTATAGAAATTTTTCTGATATTCATAAGTAAGATTCAGTGTCTTTCCCTGTGATTCCGCCAGATTAGTGATGGAAGATTTTAAAAGGGAGAGCACTTCTTCCAGATACATACCGTCATTTTCCAGTTCCTGTTCCAGTGCTTCGGAAATTCCACGCATGATCAACAGATATTCTTTCTTTATCTCGTGAATATCTTTTGCAGTAGTAAGCGCAGAAGAGGCAAGGGCAGGATCGGCACCTGAGTCACGCAGTGTTTCAAAGAGCCGGTAAGAATTATTCATAGTTTCTTCTATTAATGTAGTATTTTTCTTCATCCAGACAATCTCCCCATTGAGTTTGGAGAAGAGAAGTACCAGTTTCTGATAACGTTCCTCATGTTCTTTCTTAATTAAAAAGATCCGGTATTTTTCAAAGAGCAACATGACAAGCCATGTGAGACAGGAACGCATAACAGCAGCCAGAAAGATTCCGGACTGCATGTGAAGCACAAGGGAACTGAGTTCCAGTCGTACGAGAAGCTCGATAAAGTTTGCCAAGTAGTCGATCAGAATCAGAGCTCCCAGTGTCAGGTTCCGCTTTTCGTGAATAGCAGCCGACAAGTGATCAAACCGTCTGATATACAGATGTAGAAGAAGTCCGTAGCAAAGATAGAAAGCTATCTCCGGCATATAGTGAGAAGGACTCGTCCAGTGTCCGTTGGTAATCCAATAGACGAACATACGCATAGAAAATACACCGATTGCGGATAAAAATGTAACCGGAATCAGTGGAAAATTGGACATTAATAATCCACAAGCGGCCAAAATAACGACTGCAATAGATATTTTAAAGTTTGCTGTGAACCAGTTAATACTGAGCTGCGAAGTTAAAGCAATTGCGAAGCTGTAAAATATAGATTTTTTTAATATATCTTTCATAATATATACCACACCCTATACCTAATATAGTACAGGAAAAAAGAAGACTGCGCAAGTATTAAAAATACCCACGCAGCTTTTCAATAGCGCTCTTTTCGATTCTGGATACATAGGAGCGGGAGATGCCAAGAAGCTTTGCGATTTCGCGCTGTGTATATTCTTCTTCGTTATACAGACCATAGCGCATTTTTAAGACCAGACGTTCCCGGGTGGATAATTTAGACTCTACGTGTTGATATAGTTTCAAAATATCATCTTTTTCCTCGATTTTCCGGTGAGCCTCCTGGTCGTCTGTCTCAATTACATCGAAAAGCTGGATTTCGTTGCCTTCCCGGTCCGTGCCGATTGGTTCATAAAGGGAGACTTCCCGAGAAGTTTTTTTTCTGGCACGCAGATGCATCAGAATCTCATTTTCAATACAGCGTGCAGCGTAAGTTCCGAGACGTACATTTTTTCCCGAATCAAATGTAACGACTGCTTTGATCAGCCCGATGGTGCCAATAGAAAGCAAATCTTCAGCTTCTTCTACATTTGCCTGATATTTTTTGACAATATGAGCTACGAGCCGGAGATTATGCTCGATCAGGATATGCTTGGCATTTAAGTCGCCCTCGGTATATTTTTGCAGGTAATACTGTTCTTCAGAAGCGGTCAGGGGAAGGGGGAAAGATTTCAAGAAATGCACCTCGAGACAGATTTGATATAGTTTATGATGGAAAATGAAAATTTGTGCTTTTCCCATGTGGAAAAGTGTGCTATACTGATGCTACTTCAGACAGGAAATTCTTCCGTCTGCAGGAGATCTGTTGTATCGGGCGGTATCCGCCGGAGAATCCAACGATTTTGATTGAGATTGATTGTTATTAATTGTTACCTGATTATCGAAAAAAACTATGAGTGACTGAATATGAAAATGTGAATAAAAAGCAAAGTTCAGTTAGAAATGAGGTGTATGAATGGCATTTAGTTCAATTGCGTCTGCCTGTGTTCAGGGACTTCACATTGAAGTGATCCATGCAGAATCAGATGTCAGTAATGGTCTTCCGATGTTCCATATGGTGGGCTATCTTTCATCGGAAGTGAAGGAGGCTGCTGAACGGGTGCGGACTGCGATCCGTAACAGTGGATTTTCGCTTCCACCTAAGAAAATTGTAGTAAATCTGTCGCCGGCAACGGTGAAAAAGAAAGGAGCATCGTATGATCTTCCAATTGCATTATCCGTATTAGAAGCTGTTGGCAATCTTCCGGCAAAAGCGCTGGAGAGAGTTCTTGTAGCCGGGGAACTTAGTCTGGACGGGAAAGTACAAGAAGTAGAGGGAGTTCTGCCAATCGTTCTGGAGGCAAAGGCGCAGGGATTTCACACATGTATTTTGCCCGAAAAAAATATAAGAGAAGGGCGTCTTGTGCCGGGGATCCGTATTATAGGTGCCGAAACATTGGAACAATTGTGCCGGGATTTAAATAAGAAGGAAGGGTTAGGAGGAAAAATATCAGAGACGAAAGCAATCACTGAGTTTAAACAGATATGGGAACCGGAGATGCTATATGATGTGGATTACAGTGATATCTGTGGACAGGATATGGTGAAGCGGGCAGTTGAAGTTGCAGTGGCTGGTGGTCATAATCTGTTGCTTGTAGGTCCGCCGGGAAGCGGGAAATCCATGGTGGCAAAGCGAATCCCGACCATCTTACCGCCAATGCAGTTGGAAGAGAGTATGGAGGTGACAAAGATTTACAGTGTGGCAGGGATGGTAGACCGGGAACATCCGTTGATTACAAAACGACCATTTCGAAGTGTACATCATACGGTAACGAGGGCAGCGCTTATTGGTGGTGGCGTGATACCAAATCCGGGGGAAATCAGTCTTGCACATGGAGGTGTCTTATTTCTAGATGAACTGGCGGAATTCCATAAGCCAGTGCTGGAAGTTTTAAGACAACCTCTGGAAGAACATAAAATCCGGATTTCCAGAAACAGTGGATGCTATGAGTATCCGGCTGATTTTATGTTGATCGCGGCAATGAATCCGTGTCCTTGTGGAAATTATCCGGATTTGAACAAATGTAATTGTACAAAAACGCAGATTCAAAATTATCTGGGTCATGTAAGCCAGCCTTTTTTAGATCGTATGGATTTATGTGTAGAGGCTTCAAGGGTAGAATACGGGGAATTGCACAAGAGTGGAAAAGAGGAAACATCAGCAGAAATACGTAACCGTGTCTGCACGGCGAGAAAAATCCAGGAGCAGCGTTATGAGGGGACCGATATCCGGACAAACTCCGGAATCGGAGTACGGCAGATGGAAGAATTTTGCCAAATTGGAGAAAAAGAAGAAAAACTGATGCGCTGTGCATTTTCAACGATGAATCTGACTGCCCGGACTTATCATAAAGTATTGAAAGTCGCCAGAACGATTGCTGATCTGGACGGGGAAGAACAGATTGGATGCAGCCATCTGAAAGAGGCGCTTGGATACCGTATGCTGGATAAAAAATACTGGGGGAGGTAATGTGGGTGATTTATGAATACTGGTTTGCCAGGATGAAAAATATCTCTGATAGTAAGAAGAAAAAACTAAGAGAGGCATATGGCTCTGCAAAAGAGATATATTATATAGAAGAAACTCAACTCAGATTACAGAATTTCCTGACAAAAAAGGATATAGAACAGCTGAAAATAGCGAGAAAGCAGAAAGATTTAGAAGAAAAATATTATAATATGGAAGAAAAAGGAATTGATTTTGTACCGTATTTTCAAAAAACATATCCGAAACGGTTGTCGGAGCTTGACGGTGCACCGTATGCGCTTTATGTAAAAGGGAAACTGCCGGAAGAAGACCGGCCTTCGGTAGCGATTATCGGAGCAAGAAGATGTAGTAATTACGGGGAAGGACAGGCGCTGGAATATGGGAAATGTCTGGCATCAGCCGGGGTACAGATTATCAGTGGTCTTGCACTTGGGATTGACGGGGCCGGACAACGGGGGGCACTAAATGGAGGCGGAACAACTTATGGCGTGTTAGGCTGCGGAGTGGACATTTGTTATCCGAGAGAAAATATCGGTCTGTATATGGATATTCAGAGAGAAGGAGGGATAATTTCGGAGCAAATACCGGGAGAACCACCTATGTCATATCATTTTCCACTGAGAAATCGTATCATCAGTGGATTGGCAGATGTAGTGCTTGTGATGGAAGCGAAAGAAAAAAGCGGATCTTTGATTACCACAGATATGGCACTGGAACAGGGGAGGGACGTATATGCTCTTCCAGGGCCTGTCACAAGTACTCTCAGTCAGGGGTGCCACAGGCTGATCAGACAAGGTGCGGGCATATTGATCTCGCCGGAAGAATTCCTGAAAGAACTGCAGATTGAGGTTTCTGAAAACTCTACAGAATTATTAAAAAATGAAAAAATGCTTGAAACAACAGAAAAAGTGGTGTATAGTTGTCTCGATTTGTTCCCCAGAAATGTAAGTGAGATTCAGGTGAAGACCGGGCTTGATGCACGGATTCTTATGGAGACACTTATGACGCTGGAGATGGAAGGATATATAAAAGAAACGGCAAAGAATTATTATGTCAGAATGTCAGATGTGAGATGAAACATTTGCATTTGAACGAAAATAGTGTACGGGAATTTGCCCGATACAGATAACATGGAGGTTAGATACAGATATGGCACGATATCTCGTGATAGTGGAGTCACCGGCAAAGGTGAAAACAATCAAAAAGTTTCTGGGAAGTAATTATGTGGTGGCTGCGTCAAATGGACATGTCAGAGATCTTCCGAAAAGTCAGCTTGGTGTAGATGTGGAGAATGACTACGAACCGAAGTATATTACGATACGTGGAAAAGGTGAGATCCTTGCAAATCTCAGAAAAGAAGTGAAAAAAGCAGATAAAGTTTATCTCGCAACTGACCCGGACCGCGAAGGAGAGGCGATTTCCTGGCATCTGAGTAAAGCATTGAAACTGGAGGATAAGAAGGTTTATCGTATTAGCTTCAATGAGATCACCAAGAATGCGGTGAAGGCATCTCTTAAGAACCCGCGGGATATCGATATGGATCTGGTGGATGCACAGCAGGCGAGACGTGTGCTGGACCGTGTGGTTGGATACCGCATCAGTCCCCTCCTCTGGGCCAAAGTAAAGAGAGGTTTAAGTGCCGGTCGTGTGCAGTCTGTAGCGCTTCGCATTATAGCAGATCGTGAGGCGGAAATCGATGCATTTATTCCAGAGGAATACTGGACTCTGGATGCAGAGCTGAACGTAAAAGGTGAGAGAAAGCCTCTGATCGCGAAGTTCTACGGAACAGAGAAAGAGAAGATGACGATTGAGTCGAAAGAACACTTGAATAAGATTTTAAAGGAGCTTGATGGTGCGGACTATGAAGTGAGTGAGATCAAAAAAGGAGAGCGTACAAAAAAGGCACCGGTTCCATTTACGACAAGTACACTGCAGCAGGAAGCTTCCAAAGCTTTGAATTTTGCAACCTCCAAGACGATGCGTATTGCGCAGCAGCTTTATGAAGGAGTTGATGTCAAGGGAAGTGGAACCGTGGGTATTATCACATATCTTCGTACGGATTCTACCCGTATTTCCGAAGAGGCAGATGCGAATGTAAGAAGCTATATTGGAGAGCAGTATGGCAGTCAGTATGTGGCAGCAGAAGGCGCCAGGAAAAGTGGCAGTCAGAAGATTCAGGATGCTCATGAGGCAATTCGTCCGACGGATGTTACCCGCACTCCAGCTATGTTGAAGGATTCCTTGTCCCGTGACCAGTTCCGCCTGTATCAGCTGATCTGGAAACGTTTTGTTGCAAGCCGTATGATGCCTGCAGTTTATGAGACTACTTCTGTAAAAATCGCAGCAGGAAAATATCGTTTCAATGTTGCAACATCAAAGATTGCATTTGAAGGATTCCGCCTGATCTATACGGAGGCAGGAGAAGAAAAAGATGAGAAGGGTGTGCTTTTAAAGGGACTGGATGAGAACAGTGAACTTTCTCTGGAACAGTTCGACAGTAAGCAGCATTTTACACAGCCGCCGGCTCACTACACAGAGGCGTCTCTTGTAAAGACTTTGGAGGAGCTGGGAATCGGACGCCCAAGTACTTATGCACCGACAATTACACTGATCATAAATAGAAGATACGTTGCGAAGGAAAATAAAAACCTTTATATGACAGAACTTGGAGAAGTTGTTAATAATATAATGATGCATTCATTCCCAAGTATTGTGGATGTCAGCTTTACAGCAAATATGGAAAGTCTTCTGGACGGTGTTGCGGAAGGAAAAGTCAGATGGAAGACGATTATTGAAAATTTCTATCCGGATCTGGACGCAGCCGTGAAAAAAGCGGAAGAAGAACTGGAAGAGGTAAAAATCGAGGACGAAGTAACGGATGTAATCTGTGAAGAATGTGGCAGAAACATGGTTATCAAATACGGTCCACATGGAAAATTCCTGGCATGTCCGGGATTCCCGGAATGTCGGAATACAAAGCCGTATCTGGAAAAGATTGGTGTAAAATGTCCGATGTGCGGAAAAGATGTAGTAATTCGCAAAACGAAGAAGGGAAGACGCTATTACGGTTGTGAAAATAATCCGGAATGTGAGTTCATGTCCTGGCAAAAACCGTCTGAAAAGAAGTGTCCTCAGTGTGGAAATTATATGGTAGAAAAAGGGAATAAACTTCTTTGCAGCAATGAACAATGTGGTTACACTGAAAGTATAAAAAAAGAGAAAGAAAATTAAGGAAATTTATTGAATAAGCGTGAATTGTATGATAATATACACTCATAGATGGAGGAATTGCATATGGGCGTACAATTATTAGATAAAACTAGAAAAATCAACAAATTACTACACAACAATAATTCGAGCAAGGTTGTATTTAATGACATTTGTGATGTCTTGACTGAGATACTGGAGTCAAATGTTCTGGTAGTCAGTAAAAAAGGAAAGGTGCTTGGAAAAAGCCGGTGCCTGAATGTACAGCCGATTGGAGAACTGATTGCCTGTGAGGTTGGCGAGCATATTGACGGTATGTTGAACGAGAGATTGCTTAGTATCTTATCAACAAAGGAGAATGTAAATCTTCAGACACTGGGATTTTCTGCTGAGGCAAGCGGAGGATATCAGGCAATCATCACGCCAATCAATATTGCAGGAGAGCGTCTCGGAACATTGTTCATTTACAAAGTAGATAAACCATATGAGATTGATGATATCATTCTCAGCGAGTATGGAACAACAGTTGTAGGACTGGAGATGCTCCGTTCTGTTAACGAAGAAAGTGCAGAGGAGACAAGAAAAGAACACATTGTACAGTCTGCGATTAGTACATTATCTTATTCAGAACTTGAAGCGATCATTCATATTTTTGATGAGCTGGATGGCTCAGAGGGAATTCTGGTTGCAAGTAAGATTGCAGACAGAGTTGGAATCACCCGTTCTGTAATTGTAAATGCTCTGCGCAAGTTTGAAAGTGCAGGCGTGATTGAATCTCGTTCATCAGGAATGAAAGGAACTTATATCAAAGTTGTAAATGATTATGTATTTACAGAACTGGAGCACATCAAGGAAGAAAAGAACAGAGGTTAAACTTTGAAAAATCGGAGGATGGACAACATGTATGAAGAGTGTCCGGCGCTGCTTCAGATGACGCGGATGTTTTTGGAAGATGGAGAAAAAGATGAAATCATTCATCATTGTAAAGTAATCCGGTATGATCCGGAAGAAGAGAACATATACTTAATTGCAGGAAAATCAGATATCACAAGTTTTTTGCTGGATGGAATATATAGATGTACGATCAATAGTGAAAAAAAAGAAATCTGGTGCCAGGGCGTCATACGTGAAAGATACTGTAATAAAGTCGGAAAAGTCTTAGTATTTCGTGTACAAAACGGCTTTTATGAAAAAAATATAAACAAGATAAAATAAATAAAAGAGTGTTGACAAAAGAGAAAGAGAGTGCTATTTTATACCTAGAGTTTTTAATAGCACTCTCTTTTTATGAGTGCTAACAACATAAAAGAGATGTTAAAGCAAGGAGGAATAAATATGAAATTAGTACCATTAGGAGACAGAGTCGTATTGAAACAGATCGTGGCTGAGGAGACTACAAAGTCAGGAATCGTATTACCTGGACAGTCTAAAGAAAAACCACAGCAGGCAGAAGTTGTGGCAGTTGGACCAGGCGGAACTGTTGATGGAAAAGAAGTGAAGATGAACGTAACAGTAGGACAGCAGGTTATCTATTCTAAATATGCAGGAACATCTGTTGAGATTGAAGACGAAGAATATATTGTTGTGAAACAGGATGATATTTTAGCAATCATCGAATAAGGAATGTTTGTTAATTTTAAATATTTTGTGTGAAATCAGTAAAGTCTAATTTAGGAGGCAGTTTAATCATGGCAAAGGAAATTAAATACGGAGCAGAAGCAAGAGCAGCCCTGGAAGCAGGAGTAAATCAGTTAGCAGATACAGTAAGAGTGACACTTGGACCAAAAGGACGTAACGTAGTACTCGACAAATCATTTGGTGCACCACTGATTACAAATGATGGTGTTACAATCGCAAAAGAAATCGAGTTAGAAGATCCATTTGAGAATATGGGAGCTCAGATCATCAAAGAAGTTGCATCTAAAACAAATGATGTAGCAGGAGATGGTACAACAACAGCTACTGTACTTGCACAGGCTATGGTACATGAAGGAATGAAGAACCTGGCAGCAGGTGCTAACCCGATCATTCTCCGTAAAGGAATGCAGAAAGCTACAGATGCAGCCGTTGAGGCAATTAAGAATATGTCCAGCAAAGTTAACGGTAAAGACCAGATCGCTAAGGTTGCAGCTATTTCAGCAGCAAGCGAGGAAGTAGGCCAGATGGTAGCAGATGCTATGGAGAAGGTTTCTAACGATGGTGTTATCACAATCGAAGAATCTAAGACAATGAAAACAGAGCTTGACCTTGTAGAAGGAATGCAGTTCGATCGTGGATACATTTCTGCATATATGGCAACAGATATGGATAAGATGGAAGCTAATCTGGAGGATCCATATATTCTGATCACAGATAAGAAAATCAGCAACATTCAGGAAATCCTTCCAGTACTTGAGCAGATCGTTCAGTCAGGATCCAGACTCCTGATCATTGCAGAGGATGTTGAGGGTGAAGCCCTTACAACCCTGATTGTAAATAAACTGCGTGGAACATTCAATGTTGTTGCTGTAAAAGCACCTGGATATGGTGACAGAAGAAAAGAGATGCTCAAAGACATCGCTATTCTGACAGGTGGACAGGTAATTTCTGAGGAGCTTGGATTAGAGCTGAAAGATACTACTATGGATCAGCTTGGACGTGCAAAATCAGTCAAAGTACAGAAAGAGAATACAGTTATCGTAGACGGCTGTGGAGACAAAGATTCCATCCAGGCAAGAGTTGCTCAGATTAAAGCTCAGATTGAGGATACAACATCTGAATTCGATAAAGAAAAACTTCAGGAGAGACTTGCAAAACTGGCAGGCGGAGTTGCAGTAATCCGTGTCGGAGCAGCAACAGAAGTTGAGATGAAAGAAGCAAAACTTCGTATGGAAGATGCTCTGGCAGCAACAAGAGCAGCAGTAGAAGAAGGAATTATCTCTGGTGGCGGTTCTGCATATATCCATGCAGCAAAAGAAGTAGCAAAATATGCTGCAACACTGGAAGGTGATGAAAAGACAGGAGCTAATGTAGTTCTCAAAGCACTGGAGGCTCCATTATTCCACATTGCTGCAAATGCAGGACTGGAAGGCTCTGTTATTATCAATAAAGTATCTGAGTCTGAACCAGGCGTAGGATTTAACGCATTGACAGAAGAGTATGTAGATATGGTAGAGGCAGGAATCCTTGATCCGGCTAAAGTAACAAGAAGTGCACTTCAGAACGCAACAAGTGTAGCATCTACGCTTCTGACAACAGAGTCTTGTGTAGCGAACATCAAAGAAGATACTCCGGCAATGCCAGCAGGCGGCGGAGCAGGCATGGGAATGATGTAAGAATAGTGTATTAGCAATTCTAATAATCATAGATTAGTATTATGAAAACTCCCCCTTTAGGGAGTTTTCTTTTTAATACAATTTGTGGTAAAATAGAGAAAATGGTTGACAAATGCCGACTGTTTTTTGTATCATAGCTTTTAAATATTACAAAGGAAAGTGAGGATAATAATCATGGGAAAGATTATTGGAGAAGGTATTACATTTGATGATGTACTTTTAGTACCAGCTTATTCAGAAGTAATTCCGAATCAGGTTGATCTGTCAACATATCTGACAAAGAAGATCCACCTTAACATACCGATGATGAGTGCAGGTATGGATACGGTTACAGAGCATCGTATGGCAATTGCTATGGCTCGTCAGGGAGGAATCGGTATCATTCATAAGAATATGTCTATTGAGGCTCAGGCTGAAGAGGTAGACAGAGTAAAGCGTTCTGAGAATGGTGTTATTACAGATCCATTTTATCTTTCACCGGATCATACACTGGCAGATGCTAATGAATTAATGGCTAAATTCCGCATTTCAGGTGTGCCGATTACAGAGAACGGAAAGTTGGTCGGTATTATCACGAACCGCGATCTGAAATTTGAGGAAGATTTCTCAAAGAAGATCAAAGAGTCTATGACTTCTGAAGGGCTCATCACAGCACCGGAAGGAATTACACTGGAGGAAGCGAAACGGATCCTTGCAAAAGCAAGAAAAGAGAAACTTCCAATTGTAGATAAGGATTTTCACTTAAAAGGACTTATTACAATTAAAGATATTGAAAAACAGATCAAATACCCTCTTGCAGCAAAGGATTCACAGGGACGTCTTCTTTGTGGTGCTGCTATTGGTATTACAGCAAACTGTATTGAGAGAGCTCAGGAGCTTGTCAATGCAAAGGTTGATGTTGTTGTTCTTGATTCTGCACACGGACATTCAGCAAATGTTATCCGCACAGTGGATATGATCAAGTCTAAATTCCCGGATCTTCAGGTTATTGCTGGTAACGTTGCAACAGGAGCGGCTACAGAGGATCTGATCAAAGCAGGAGCTGATGCGGTTAAGGTTGGTATCGGACCTGGATCTATCTGTACAACACGTATCATCGCAGGTATCGGTGTGCCTCAGATTTCAGCAGTTATGGATTGCTATGAAGCAGCAGATAAATATGGAATTCCGATTATTGCTGATGGAGGAATCAAGTACTCAGGAGATATGACAAAGGCAATTGCAGCCGGAGCAAATGTATGTATGATGGGAAGTATCTTTGCAGGTTGTGACGAGAGCCCTGGAACATTTGAGTTATATCAGGGAAGAAAATACAAGGTTTACCGTGGTATGGGATCTATCTCCGCTATGGAGAACGGAAGTAAAGACCGTTACTTCCAGACAGATGCCAAGAAACTGGTACCGGAAGGTGTCGAAGGACGTGTCGCTTACAAGGGAAGCGTAGAAGATACTGTATTCCAGTTAATGGGAGGTCTTCGTTCCGGTATGGGTTACTGTGGAGCACCGACAATCGAAGATCTGAAGGAAAAAGGAAGATTTGTCAAGATTTCTTCTGCATCATTAAAAGAGAGTCACCCACATGACATCCACATCACAAAAGAAGCTCCGAACTATAGCGTAGACGAGTAAGATCAGTAATTCACGGTGAGCTGCTTTTGCATTGAAAGATAGAATTTGTGGCTGAGTGAACAGCAGATAATAAAATTCATAAATTAATAAGAATTCATTCATAAAATGTTTCGCTGGAATATGTAGAATATATATCAGATGAGTGATGACTCCACCTCTATAGGTGGCGGGCAGCAAGAATGCCTGGGGCATTCTTGAATCAGAAAAAGGCGGGGCAAAGAACGTGCAGATGAAGAGGAACAGAAAAAGAAGAACTCTAAGCACGACAAAGAAGAAAAGAAAGACCCAGCGGAATATCCGGCTGGGTTTTCTTATTCTTGGAATTGTGCTAGTGGTCATGTTGATTATAAAAATAAATAATCCGGGATTTTTTTCCAATAAGTATTATGAGGTGGATACGAAAGCAGTGGATGCATCAAAGCCTGATATTGACGTGGAGCTTCTGACACCGAATCCATATTCCAGATCGCAGGAGAAGACAGACAAGATTACAGGGATTGTTATCCACTATACAGCTAATCCTGGAGCAACGGCTATAGGTAACCGAAATTATTTTGAAGGGTTAAAAGACAGTCACGAGACGAAAGCCAGCAGTAATTTCGTGGTGGGACTGAACGGAGAGATCGTGCAGTGTATTCCGACCTGGGAAGTGGCGTATGCATCGAATGACCGGAATTATGATACAGTATCCATCGAATGCTGCCATCCGGATGCGACTGGAAAGTTTAATGATGCGACTTATCGTTCTATGGTCCAACTGACAGCGTGGCTTTGTCTGAAGTTCAACCTGACAGAAGAAGATGTGATCCGCCACTATGATGTGACTGGGAAAATCTGTCCGAAATATTTTGTGGAAAATGAAGGCGCATGGGATCAGTTCCGGAAAGATGTAAAGTCAGCTATGGCGATGAACAAGAATCCGGAATAGGAATGAATAGAAAAAATAAGGCAGTTGCGAAATAAGATAATTGTTGGTATAATACACCCGATAAGACAGAAAAGAAGTGGATAAAGAGGCCACATTTGACACAGGAGTAATATACGATGAACGATTTGGAAATGTACAGAGAGAGTCTGGCGCTTTGTGATGATAAGATTATTGACGCACTTGTTGAAAGAAGTAAAATTGTAGAAAAAATCATGGCATATAAAGAGGAATATGGTATGCCGATTTTACAGCCGCAGCAGGAGGCAAAACAGGCCTTGAGACTGGAAGAAAAGCTGAATGATAATAAGTACAGAGAAGAGATTATGGATATCTTTGAATGTATCCGTATGAACAGCAAGAAGATCCAGGCAAGAAAGTTATTCGATTACAATATTGTAATGATCGGATTTATGGGAGCTGGAAAATCAACAGTGGCAGAGTATTTAAGTACCATGTTTGCTATGGAAGTTGTAGAGATGGATCAGGAAATTGTGAAAGAGGAAGGAATGAGTATTCCGGACATTTTTGCAACTTATGGCGAAGAATATTTCCGTAACTGTGAGACAGAACTCCTGAAGAAAATGCAGAGCCGCAAAAATGTACTCATTTCCTGCGGAGGCGGAGTTGTACTTCGAGAATGCAATGTAGAACAGATGAAGAAGAATGGAAGAGTCGTTCTTCTGACTGCTAGTCCGGAGGAAGTTTATGAGCGTGTGAAAGATTCTGACGACAGACCGGTTCTCGCAGGACGAAAGAATGTAAAAGGTATTGCAGAATTGATGGAGGCACGTCGTGAAAAATATGAGGCAGCAGCCGATATTATTGTCAATACGGATCACAAGACTGTTCTTCAGGTGTGTGAAGAGTTAGTACAGAGACTGACAGAAATGGATGGAGAGTAATGTTTGACAGATTTTTTCCGGATAGATATGTGGCTTCCACATATGTGATTGATTTTGAAAAATTATATGAAGAAGGATATCGTGGCCTGATCTTTGATATTGACAATACACTTGTACCGCATGGAGCACCGGCTGATGCGAGGGCAATCGCACTCTTTGACAGATTAAAAAAGATTGGATTTAAATGTTGTCTTATTTCCAATAATCAGGAGCCGCGTGTAAAGATGTTCAATGAGCCGATTCAAGTAGATTATGTGTACAATGCGCACAAGCCATCAACAAAGAATTACCGGAAGGCTATGGAGATCATGGGGACTGATGAGACAAACAGTGTGTTTATCGGAGATCAGTTATTTACGGATGTCTGGGGCGCAAAAAGAACGGGGATTTCCAATATTCTTGTGAAACCGATTCACCCAAAAGAAGAGATTCAGATTGTGCTGAAGAGATATTTGGAGAAGATTGTATTGTATTTTTATGCAAGAAGCAAGAAACAGGCGAAAAAATAGTTGAAAAAAGGCACAATTTATTATAAAATGGTAAAAGTGAAAACGTATAAAGTGCCATTCGGGTGCGATTAAGGAGGATATATACAATGGCTGATGCTTATATTGAAAAAGGTACGACGTATGAGATCGACGGAAAGGTATATGAATGTCTGGAATTCTTACATGTAAAACCAGGTAAAGGTTCTGCTTTCGTCCGTACAAAACTGAAAGATGTTATCAACGGTGGTGTTGTTGAGAGAACATTTAACCCATCTAAAGATGTATTAAAGAAAGCATTTATCGAGAGAAAGACAATGCAGTATTCCTATGTTGACGGAAACCTGTATTACTTCATGGACAACGAGACATTTGAGCAGATTCCGGTTGATTCTGAGGATGTTGGAGATAGCTTGAAGTTCGTAAAAGAAGGAACAGACGTAACTCTGAAATCATATCAGGGTAAAGTATTTGCAATTGACCCACCGACAACTGTTGAGCTTCTGATCACAGAGTCTGAGCCAGGCGTAAAAGGTAACACAGCAACAGGTGCTACAAAACCGGCTATCGTTGAGACTGGTGCGCAGGTTATGGTTCCTCTGTTCGTTAATGAGGGAGAGGTCATCAAGATTGATACACGTTCCGGCGAGTATCTTTCAAGAGCATAAGCTTAAGGAAAACATAAGAAAAACAAACGACAAAAGCCTTGCATTTTTTGCAGGGCTTTTTTATAATTCTAATACCATAATATTTGAAACACAGAAACTGCTGCTGTCTGAGGAAAGGAGATATATGGATTATAAGCAGTTTTTAGAGACAGTAGAGAAAAAAGTAAGAGAGAACATGGGGACACACATCAGAGTCAGCACACGTACCGTGAAGAAGAATAACGGAACCGAGCGGAGCGGGCTTCTGATTGAGGATGACAGTACGAATATTTCACCGACCATCTATCTGGAAGAATATTATCAACAGTTCCTTAGCGGCAAAGGAGTTGATAAGATTGCAAAAGAAGTGGCCGATTTGTATGAGGATTTGAAAGTTGACCGGCCGTGGGATGAGCAGAAGCTTGGAGAATACGATAAAATCAAGGAAAAAGTGATTTATCGTCTGATTGGTCGTGAGGCAAATGAAGAACTCCTTCAGGAAGTGCCATATGTGCCATATCTTGACCTGGCAATTATCTTTTGTGTACTTTTTGAAGCAGGAGATTATGGCATGGCGACAATGATGATCCGTAACCGGCATCTGAAACTGTGGCATGTGACAAAAGAGGACATTTATCATCAGGCAAGATATAATACATGGCATGAACTTCCGGGAGAATTTCTGACTATGAGTGATCTGATTGCGGAACTTACAGGAATAAAGGAGAAATGTCCGGAAGAACCTATGTATGTATTGACGAATCAGATCCGCAATTATGGAGCATCAGCAATTCTGTATCCAGACAGACTTGCAGGTATCAGTTTATGTCTTAAAGAGAATTTCTATGTGGTTCCAAGTAGTGTCCATGAGATGATCATAGTGCCGGAGAGTGCTTCGCCGGGACGGAGAATGCTGACAGAGATGTTAAGAGAAGTCAATGAGACACAGGTACCGGACGAAGATATTTTGTCAGATCATGTTTATTATTATGACAGAAAAGAACGGAGATTGCGATTATAAGAAAAGTGAAGAGCAGTCAATGCAAGTAGCGAAAGATAATCTATGATATAGAATAGTATTATGATTGATGTATGGGAGCGCCAGCGGTCAAGAATGCCGAAGGCGCTCTTGCTATAATGTTATAATGATTCGAATTGTGTAGAAAATTATCTCATGTATTTACTTTACTTTGTGAGATAAATGTGTTACTATTACAAAGTCAAATTGACCAGGCACCCGTAGCTCAGGGGATAGAGCACCGCCCTCCGGAGGCGGGAGCGGCGGTTCGAATCCGCCCGGGTGTGTATGAATAACGAGTACTGATGTGTGGAGGAAATCTATGAAGAGAAGGTGGATTGTCCTCCTGCTTCTTTTTATGACGATAGGAGCAGCGGGGTATGGATTTACCAGAGAAGAAGCACAGAAGGTACAAAAGACAAGTTCGTTGAAGATACAGGCTGTTTATCTGAAATGTGAATCAGAAGAGGCAAATCCGCTTTTGGAAGATGCAGTTTTGGAAGTGAATCGGGCAGTGGAAGAACACTTTGCGAAGATGCAGGAAGAGACAGGCTATGTAGAAGCTTATCATAATCTGCATGTGTATACAAAGGAAGGAAAAGATGCGGATACATATGTGACATTTGTGACATACGATATGAAAATCCGAGGGATTTATACAGAAGTACCAGGACTTGCAACATTTTATGCAAAAAAAGAAAAGGACAAGATGCAGGTAATCTCAGATCCAAAAGAGAGTGACGTACAGAGATACATTGCAAGACTTACGAAACACCAGGATGTTCAGAATCTGTTCCGGAAAGTGAATGAGGAGTATAATGGAGCACTTCAGTCCGATGCACTTTTGCGGGAGGCGTTGAGCGAATTGCAGAATGCATATGGAAGTACGGAAGATAACGGTTAAATATTTTAGAAATAGAGAAGTATGCTGTCAGAAGCATGCTTCTTTTTTAAATTTATAGATTTGACAAGATTTCATCACAATTCGAACACATTTAAACGATACAATCTATTACAGAAATGAAGGAAAGGAGATTATTGATATGGAAAATCAATATACTTATTATAAACCAGAACCTGATGACATGAATGGTATGAACGAGGAAACGCCAAAGCCAAAGAAGAACCGAAAGGTGCCAAAACCAGTGAAACTTGTATGCGCCGGAGTTGCATTTGGTCTTGTGGCAAGTGTAACATTCCAGACAGGAAATTATGTGGGAACAAAAGTGTTCGGCACAACAACTACAAACGGTAAGACTGCCAAGACAGCACAGACAGTGGATGGTGCGAAACTAACAACATCATCAAGCAGTACAGGAACTTCCGATGTTGCAACGATTGCAAAGAATGCAATGCCATCTATCGTATCTATTACGAATATGAGCGTTCAGGAAGTACAGAGTTTCTTTGGAGGAACACAGCAGCAGGAGAGTACAAGTGTCGGATCTGGTATTATTATCGGCCAGACAGATAGCGAACTTCTGATCCTTACAAATAATCATGTAGTGGAAGGCAATGAAAAGCTTACAGTTTCTTTTGTGGATAATGAAAGTGTTGAGGCTAATGTAAAAGGAACTGATTCCACAAAAGATCTTGCAGTTGTGGCTGTCAAGATCAGCGATGTGAAAGATTCTACTATGGATGAGATCGCAGTTGCGACAATGGGAGATTCCAGTAAGCTTGAGGTAGGTGAACAGGTCGTCGCAATCGGTAATGCACTTGGTTATGGACAGTCTGTAACATCAGGTATCGTATCTGCAACGGAGCGGACACTGGACGGTTATGAAGGAGGTACTCTGATTCAGACAGATGCAGCAATCAACCCTGGTAACAGTGGCGGAGCACTTTTGAACTCTAACGGTGAAGTTATTGGAATTAATACCGCAAAAGTTGCAACAGACAGTGTAGAAGGTATGGGCTATGCTATTCCAATTTCTGATGCAAGCGATACGATCCAGAATTTGATGAATCAGGAGACAAAGACAAAAGTGTCTGAGGCAGAACAAGGATATCTTGGAATCCAGGGTGTAGATGTCTCGGATGAAAGTGCCAAGATGTATAATATGCCTACTGGAGTTTATATTTCCGATGTTGTAAAGAATGGTGGAGCCCAGCAGGCAGGTCTGACAAAAGGCAGTGTTATTACAGGACTTGAGGGAACCACAATCAGCGATATGAATTCACTGAAAGAACAGCTTCAGTATTATCGTGTGGGAGATAAAGTCAAGGTAACAGTACAGGTTCCTGGAAATAATGGCGAATATACTGAAAAAACTGTCGAAGTAACACTTGGAAGTAAATCATAAAAATGATATAATTGTCCCCATAGGAGGGACAGGACTATGTATACATTTGATGAAATTGAAAAGACAGACAGCGAAATAGCAGATGCGATCAAGGCAGAGATGGAAAGACAGAACTCACACATCGAGCTGATCGCATCTGAAAACTGGGTAAGTAAAGCAGTCATGGCGGCTATGGGAAGTCCGCTGACGAACAAATATGCAGAGGGGTATCCGGGAAAGAGATATTATGGCGGCTGCCAGTGTGTAGATGTTGTAGAGAATCTTGCCAGAGACAGAGCGAAAGAGTTATTTGGCTGTGAGTATGCAAATGTTCAGCCACATTCAGGAGCACAGGCAAACATGGCAGTATTTTTTGCAATGCTGGAGCCGGGAGATAAAGTAATGGGAATGAATCTGGATCACGGCGGACATCTGACACACGGCTCACCGGTCAATATTTCCGGAAAATATTTTAATATTGTGTCCTATGGTGTCAATGAAGAAGGCGTGATTGATTATGATAATGTAAGAGAGATTGCTTTGAGAGAAAGACCGAAGTTAATTGTCGCAGGAGCAAGTGCTTACGCGAGAACAATTGATTTTAAAAAATTCCGTGAGATTGCAGACGAAGCAGGCGCATATCTGATGGTAGATATGGCTCATATTGCAGGTCTTGTTGCAGCAGGACTGCATCCAAGCCCGATTCCATATGCTCATGTGACAACGACAACGACTCACAAGACTCTTCGTGGACCAAGAGGAGGTATGATCCTGTGTAACCAGGAGGCAGCAGATAAGTTCAACTTTAACAAAGCTGTATTCCCGGGAATACAAGGCGGACCATTGGAACATGTTATTGCTGGAAAAGCAGTATGCTTCAAAGAGGCATTACAGCCAGAGTTTAAAGAATATCAACAGCAGATTCTGAAAAATGCACAGGCACTCTGCAAAGGATTACAGTCCCGTGGCGTGAAAATCATTTCCGGAGGAACAGACAATCATCTGATGCTTGTAGATCTTCGCGATGAAGAGGTGACGGGAAAAGAGCTGGAGCGTCGTCTTGATGAAGCTCATATTACTTGCAACAAGAATACAATTCCGAACGATCCACGTTCACCATTTGTTACAAGTGGTGTAAGACTCGGAACACCAGCCGTTACAACAAGAGGCATGGTAGAAGAGGATATGGATGTGATTGCGGAAGGTATTGCACTTGTGATTAAGAGTGAGGATAATATTGAAAAAGTACGCGAGATGGTAAAAGGTCTGACTGACAAATATCCATTGATCTAAGAGATAGATAACAGGAGGTATTGATGATGAAGTGTCCAACATGTGGCGGACCATTGAAACCAAGCAAAAAAGATCCGGATTATCTGCTTTGCTATACATGTAAGAAAAAATTTAAAGTTCCACAGCATCAGGCGGAAGATGTGGCTCCGAAAACAGAGCGTATGTCTGCGAAGAAAGAGGCTGGTAGAAGGGATAGTGCGAAAAAAGATAGCGCAAGAAAAGAGAATGTAAAGAAGGAACGTTCTGTAAAAGAACAGAAGTATTCCAATATTCCGCCAAAGGAAGTACGTGATAAGCGGGAACGCGAGATGAAAAAAGCGTATGATGATATGCTTTCTGTTGAAGAAGAGAAGGTGTCTAAAGCACCGATTATTATTCTTGCGATTGCAATTATCGTAGTGGCAGCAGTTATTGTGTATATGTTATTAAAGTAAGATGTAAAAGCTGAAAGTTTTCTTTAGGAGCCTTTCCTGAATTTTTTACAGAAACTGAGATTAATATTTTGTTATAGAAACTGAGAGTGTGGATGATCCACACTCTCATTATTATTTTGCAGGAGACTGCGTATACTTTCGGAAGGTATCGTTGGACATTTTTGGCTAATTGAATTAAGAATTAAGATTTAAGATCAAATTCAGGATTAATTGCATAGAAGTTCTTACTATCCAAGTGATCCTGGATGATTCTGAGACTTTCGCCAAATCTTTGGTAATGTACGATTTCACGTTCTCTGAGAAAACGAATCGGATCGCAGACTTCAGGATCTTTTACAAGCCGTAAAATATTGTCATAAGTCGTTCGTGCTTTTTGCTCTGCTGCAAGGTCTTCATGTAGATCTGTGATAGGATCACCTTTTGATTGAAATGTTGTTGCGCTCCACGGTGTGCCGCTGGCTGCCTGAGGCCAAAGTGCTAACGTGTGGTCAACATAATATTGGTCGAATCCAGATTCCTTTAATTGTTCAGGTGTCAGGTCGCGGGTAAGCTGGTGCACAATGGCGCAGATCATCTCGAGATGGGCAAGTTCGTGAGTCCAAAAATGTTGTCGCTAATGAAATAGCCCCTAAATACGCGGGATTCGGGGCTTGAGATTCAGTGTAAAAGTGGGATTATCTTTATCTCCCTTTTGATTTCTTTTGGTTTTAGTATATTCCACGCTCTCTAAAAGCATCTTAAGAGCCTTGTTCCGGTCTTGAGCAGATAACTCCCAATAGCAGGAGAGAAGCTCCTTACAGGAAGGAATAAAGTTCTCAACATTTGCTATTTTTTCTTTTTCATATTCCAGATCCTTTTTCAGAACTTCAATGTGTGCTTCGGATTCCTTGATACGTTTCTGCAGTTCATGAGAACGTTCCAGGAAGATTTCTGTCGTATAGACTCCCTGTTCCAGCAGATCATACAAGTTTCCGTTTTGCTTCAATAACACATCATGATTGCTAATAGCGGAAGAGAGGAGTTGTTCTTTTTCCGGAACTTTGTTCTCAACTTCTAGTGTCGGGTCCAACTGGTATCCGGCTACCCAGTCAGACAGCGCCTGTATGACCTCACGTTCCACCAAATCGAGCGCAGAGCCAATGGTGGGACAATTCCTGGTATTACACTTTAAAACGTCATATGGGGCACCTCCGGGTGTTTTAGAGGCTGGTCTTCGCATCATCTTCTTAGCGCAGCAGGAGCAGACAACAATGCCGGCAAGCGGATTTTTGATTCCGTAGGATTCCGGGAGCTTGTGAGAGTTCTTTCCAAGATGTGTCTGAGCTTCCAGAAATACATCATGGTCAATTAATCGTGGCTGCAGTCCCGGAGCAGTGAAATCATAATCACTGTGGGGACGTACTTTACTGACTGAGCCATTCTGGACCTGTTTCACAATTTTTCTTCGTCCAATACCAACTCTCTGGTCGTTGACAATGTTTCTTAGGATTCCCATGATACTACATTCTGTCCAGGTGTCCCCATTCCTTGGCTTGATTCCCCGGTTATCCAGATATTTGCAGATGTTGGTGATGCCAATCCGATTAGGACCGGTGTAGAGCTGGAAGATAAGTTTGACGACCGGAGCTTCTTCTGGATCCGGTGCAAGTACCCAGCCGCGGGCATGCTCCAGCTTCACTCTCAGCCAACCGTAAGGTGCCTTATTGAATGGCCATTTACCTTCTTTGACAGCAGCAGTCACACCGGCACGCATTCGGCGTCGGATTGTCTTATATTCCCGCCGGCTCATGAAAAGTCCAAACTCGAAATACTCTTCATCGAATTCATTGTTCGGATTGTATGTTTTGGCCGGAGTTACAATCTGGGTGCCGGAATACTGGAATGCCCGTTGAACAATTCCCTGATCAATGGTATCACCTCTGGCCAGACGTTCGACCTCCATGACAACAACACCTTTCCAGCGTCCGGCTTCCACTTCTGATAAGAGTCTTTGCATCTCCGGCCTTGCAGAAATAGACTCGCCGGAGACGACCTCACGGTAGATACCGCCAATAGATAAGTTCATGCGCTTGGCGAGGTCAAGTAAAATCTGTTCATGCCGTTCCAGGACATCAACGCCCATAGCTTCCAGTGAGGCATCGCTTCGGGATTTCCGGAGATAGATAAGATATTCTTCATATTGCATATGTATCACCCTCCTTAGTATATATGTGCGACGTCGCACAATTTTGCGTATAAAAATAACAGCTGTACAGGTGCCAAGGAAGTGTGATACAATATTCTTGTTCAGGGAGTATTGTACGTGCCCTCGGCACTGTATAGTATTCATTAAGCCGTTCCTGCTATAAGCAGGGGCGGTTTTATTTTTGTTTAATATTTCAAAAGTAAATCTTTCCAGTTTTGAGGAAACCCCATACTGGATAAAATAGTTTCTTGTGTTAAAACAGTGGTATAGGAATATAAATTTTTTAAAGCAATGTCGACTTCCTTGACTAAACGTCTAAATTCACGGTTGGAAATAGTGAGTTTTAAAGCTATCATTACAGCAAATAAATCACGTTTACCATATAAATATTCATTTTTTTCACTTTTTGGTAATTGCATTGCTGCGTGAAGTGAAGTATCAATTAAAGGTCGTTTGCTTCGATAACAAAAAAGACGATTCCCATGTGCACAAAAGTTCCGAACAGACGAAACATAAGTTAATATATTTTCCAGTTCCTTATCCGATAAATGAAATGTTTTGGAAATTTCTTGACGTTCTTTTTGCTGCATTAAACTATAAAACTTACTAATAGTGCCAAGTGTAAGAATATTATTTAATACCCAAAGAGGTATATATCCATAATTATTTAAATAGTGGGCAATACTGGGATCTGAGCAACGTCCAGCTATTTGCCGTTGTATTTCTGAAAGAAGTCCAGTAATATTTTTACTAGCATCTTTTTTGGTTATATCAAAATTATCGTATGTTAAATAATGTGTCTCTGGATGCATCTGAGGGAAATAGTAAGCAATTAGACTTTTTATATTTGTTTCAAGCGGAAGAATATTATGTAAAAAAGTCTCGCGTAATTTCTGATCAAATAAATATAAGTTATAAATTTCATTTACTGTTGTACCTGGTTTATATTTATCCTTGCAGTCAGATTCCCAAAAAAGAAAGCTATATCCATTAATTAAATTGTAATATCCAATGCGTTGTAATTTCTTTTTGGCAAAGCTCTTACTGTCAGGATTTGAAAAGTCCACTCCCCGCGAAGCCAATAATTCAACTAGTTGTTCGTGTGTTTTAAAAGGTTTTTCTTCCATAAATACCTCCGTGAAATAAAAAGACCCCGGGCCCGAAGGACACCGGAGTACGTTCCATAATATTATATGCTTCAAAATAGAAAATATTCTTTTGAAGTGTTTAAAGCATAGCATTAAAAACTCCGGATGTCAATAACTATATTGACGATTTTACAAAAAATATTGGATAAAATAACAAATATTTTTTTTATTTTATTGTTGAATTATATATAAACGCCGAAGCGGTTATATCCGTTTAAATACTGCCAAGTTTGGAATGAAATAGATAATGTAGTTATCTACAATCTTATATACTCCGTATTTCTCACGATAACATGAGATACATTCTTCTAAGAATTCCTCGGTTACTTCCAGATATTCAGCAGTCTCATATCTGTTCGTGCAGCCGTGCTCATAGGCATTGATTAATCCAATCAGACCAATCAGACGATTATATCCATGTAATCGAGCCTGACGTTCCTGTTTGCAGTTCTGTACGGAATTCATATCTATAATATCACCAACAGATGTATGGTGATGTCCAAGCTCCTCAGCCAATGTACAGGTTTTCTGAGCTGTGTTCATGTCTTTTCTGATTGCTACAGTGCCGTCACAATACAATCCTTTAATCCGGTCACTGTGAAATGTATAATCTATAACATCTATACCGTCCTCGCAGGCTTCGTCCTGTAAACGTTCGTATGTGTTCATATGTATAACACCTCCCACTCAAGTATATTTGGTAAGCTGTCCAATAAATTACTTACCTCTTTTACCTTTTACAAATTCAGCGAACTGACGGATTTCATCAAGTTCGTCTTCTGTATATTCATCACCGTCAAAGTGAGCGGCAAGAGTGGTAGGTTCTTCGTCAATTCCAAGTAGCGTATCAGCAGAAACATTTAATGTTGATGCGATTTTTTTTATTGTATCTACATTAGGTTCTCGTTTTCCGCTTTCATATAAAGAATATGTTGATTTTGCAACACCAATATTTTCGGAAAGGTCTTTTTGGGAAAGACCGGATTTAAGTCTAGCCTCTTTTAAGTTTTCATTAAAGTTCTCACCCATGTTTAACTACCTCCTGTTAATTCTGATTATAATTGCGTATTGAAAAAGTGTCAATGAAAAAGTTTGCAAAATGAAAAGAAAAGTATTGACAAGTTTGCAAGTAGCAACTATAGTATAATCAAAGTTTGCGAATTGCAAACAATGGAAAGGAGTGATATGAGTGTTCAGAAATTTAGATGCTGAACAGGCAAGATTTTCTTATACGAATCAGCAAATGGCAGATAAGTTAGGAATTTCAAGAGTTTCTTATGAAAATAAGAAAAAAACAGGTAAATTCACTGCTCTTGAAGCAAAGAAGATGTGCATCATATTTAAGGTTAAATTTGATTATCTTTTTGAAACAAATGAGAGTAGTGAGTAGGGGGGAGGTGGTCGAAATGAAAGTAGAAGTAATAATATCTATAGCTATATGGATATGTGCGATTGTAGGGATAATCATCATGCATCGAATAGCTCCAGAACAGAAAACGTATAAGATTTGGGCGATACTCGATGCAGTGACGATAACAGTTTTGATGTACTACAACGCTATTCAATAAGAGCGGTTGCTAAGGATTCCTTTAATAATACATTAAATTTTTGAGGAAAGTATTTAAGAAACAGTTGCATTTGCGTAATGGTGCGTTCATCTAAGGAAAAATTTTCGCTAGGAGGCTTGACATACTGCATATACCCATCGAGGTCGCTCCACTGAAAGCCAATAGCAATGCATTCAGAACGGGCAGAAAGCAACTTGGAATATAAATCGACATTATTATAGTCAAAAAGGTAACGTGAAGCTATGTCAATGAAGTTAAACATTACTTTATATTTTAAATCTCGATCTGATAATGCAAACTCTCTAGAAATTGCAGCGTTGAGTTCAATCTTTTTTAGGGATTCATTTGCTTCTAGTTCGATTTTTCTAAGTGTTCTTGTGTGCCGATTATTAATCAAAGCTACAAGGCATGGAGAAACACAAGTGGCAAAGCCAAGAACCATAGTAACCATAGTAGATAATTGCATATTAATTCAAACTCCTTCTTTTGTACTCGGTGTGTTAGTATCTGTATTTCACAGTATAAAGAAAGAATGGATTATTTGCAACAGATCAAAGCAGTGAGTAGGAGGTGAGAGGGCAGATGGCGAAACATTATGTGAAATGGGAATATTATGAAAATGGAGTTAATAGCAGTATATCAGGAGAAACGGTAAATGAAATTATCGAGGAAATCATAGGGATAATGAGAAAAAACAAAATAACTGTTGGAACAGCGCAGAGAATTTTGGAAGATACGGTTTCCTCAATAGTTACAGATACGCAGATTACATAGAGCGTTCTAGCATTTCACGAAGAATTTGCACTTCTCGTTCATTTCCAGAAGGAATATGAGATTCTGGGCGTGTAACAGGAAGGTGAATATAATTTTTAACATTTAAAGTAATATTTTCAGAGTAATTAAGTCTGTTAAAAGAATAATCAATTTGAAAATGCACAGTGTCAACAGGAAGCTTGGTCATATTATATTCAAGAAGTTTTGACTGTCCTGGAGCCAGAATAATATTTTTTACGTAATCAAACTGTTCACATAAGAGTTTGAATTTTTGAGGAGTTTCTTTCAAGCAGGAATCATAAGTAAATTTAGTGATTTTGGCAGGAGCAGAACCGAAGTTTTTGATAACAAAATAACTGGTTTGCTCACAGAGTGTGATGGCATCTATGTAAATTGAAATAACAGGTCTGGAAGCATCTTCAATCATTTTTGAGTTTTGCCGGAGGGTTACAAGGGAAATGGTTATAGCAACAATGCTTGTGATAAGTGAAGCAATGATGCCGAAGAGCTGGATAATATCGGAAGGATTTAATGAGTTAAAAAATGTTTTCATAGAAGGTCTCCTTAAAATATTGGTATTGATAATTTAAACATTTCAAGTATAGAGGAAGAATTGATTATTTGCAATAAGTACAAACCGTACCACATAACATGAAATAAGAACCACAGGAGGGCAGGAAGATGATTGTAGAAACAATGACAAACAATGGCTGTACCTGCCATATCTCCGACGATGCATACCGGGATAAGACACCGGAAGAGGTGAGCCGGATTGTCCGGAACTTCTCGGATTTTATTGTCGGGAGATTAAAGGACTTAAAGGAGAAAACCGCTTAGGCGGTAGGAAGGAGGACAAGCTGTGAGAAAAAGAAAGACAGTTGATATGGTACTGAGAGATGATACGCCGTGGGAGATTCGACGTAAGGTTCATCAGTTAGAAAGAGAACAACATGTTCTTTACATAAAAAGTTTGATCGTTCCAGATGTAATGCTGGCACTGGCAGCAGCCTTTGTTATTATGTGCCGTATTTCGATTGGGTAGAGGAGGTGTAAATCATGAATGATATCGCGAAAGAGGCATTGTTCCGAAGATGTGCAGATCAGTGTGATACGGTCGAAATGATGCCAAGAGACATGGTCGGGTATCAGACTGAATTTGAGGAGTTCCAAAGACTTCACAGAGAGATCGAAGATGCAGATCTTGAGGATGAGTACCAGGAGTGGAGAAAAGCTAACGGATACATAGAATGGGAGGAAATACGTGAAATCCCGAAGGTGTTGACGAAAGAAGAATTTGAAGCTGAACTGGAGAATATAAAACATGCATTGGAAGAACACGATTTCAGCTCACGGTCTTTCAAAATACACTATTTAATCGGTTGGGTCACTACTGGACCAACAATTCACACGCCAGATCAGTTGAATCAGATATTTGCTCTGGCAAAATAAAAATGAGTGCTCACAAAAGCCCGGCAAGGCTGGAGCACTCGGTAAAACAACCAATTTCATTATAGGAACAGAAAGGCGGTCAGTCAATGGTTATAAAAAATTCTATGGCAGCAGTCCGCATTGAGGTGGTCGTAAATGGCTAAGAAATTGTGGAGCGTGTTCACGAAAGACATGATGCATTGTTATTTCACGGGGACACCGAGCTGTCACAGGCACCATATATTTTACGGACCATACAGAAAGAAGTCTGAACAATATGGTTTCATAATTCCCATAGCATACTATCTACATGAGCACGAAAAAGACAGCGTTCATGAGAATCCAAATCATGGATTAGACCTGCAGCTCAAGCAGATGGCACAGCGGTACTGGGAGGAACATTATGGAACCAGGGAGGAGTTCATTCAGACTTTCGGAAAGAACAGATTGTAAAGAACATCTGATATAAAGTCAGAGTTTTTAATAAATTACATAGGAGGTATGTTAAGCAATGAGACACTTTAACCTGGAAACATTTGCGGGCGGTGAACTCAGCAGACAGATTAACCGAGATATTGAGGCGGTCATGAGAAATGTTGTTGATCCGAACACAGATGTGAAAGCCAAGCGAAAGATCACTGTCACGATTGAGTTCAAGCCAAATGAGCAGAGGAACTTTATCACGACTAATGTGAATTCGAAGCCAATACTGGCACCGGCGCTTGGAGCTGTAACAGCACTGGGCGTTCAGCAGGATCTGACGAGTGGAGCAATCGATGTGGCAGAAATCGGAAGTAAAATGCCTGAAGCAACTGTAAAGGTCGAGGGTAAGACCGTGGATACAGAGACAGGCGAAATCATGGAAAAAGGCAGCAAAGTAGTAGATCTTAGAAAGAGAGAAGCATAAGGAGGACTTAAGATGGTGGAAGGATTAAAAGAAGCATTACAGTATATTACGGGGTTAAAAGCAGAGAGCATGGAGCCGAAGTTATTGGAGATTAATGGTGAGACGTATTGTACCAAGGACCTTACCAGATATCACAACTTTCCAATGGCAAGGGATTTGTCTGTAAATACATTAACAGCATTAGTGGATTACATTAAAGGAAAGCCGGAAGAGTTAAGAGAATCTTCCATTCTTCATGTAGTGAGTCCAACAAAGGTCCTTCTGTTCTCAGGGCTTATTGACGAGAGGAACAGAGAGACATTGATGGCAGCAGGCGCAATTGTGAATGAGTTCCGGTTTGATGATTATTATGACCAGGAGCGTTTCCTGATTGAGCTGCAGGCGAACTTTGTGGAGACAGAAGACCTGACTACGATCATGCAGGTCGCCGGTAATATCAAATCCGGAACAACGGCTAATTATTCCGATGATGGCGTATCTCAGAAGACAACCATCAAATCAGGTGTGGAACTGGCAGATGTGATCGTGCCGAATCCGGTCAAGCTCAGACCATACCACACATTTGCAGAGATTGAGCAGCCAGAGAGTTCCTATGTATTCCGCATTAAGGACAGCGAGAGAGGACCACAGTTCAAACTGGTCGAAGCTGACGGCGGACTGTGGAAGAATGTGACCATGAAGAAAATCAAGGAATATCTGGAATATGAACTTTCCGAGGAATTAAAGGAGTATCACATTACTGTGATTGCGTAGGTAACAGCACCTTAGGTTTTTATTGTATCATGAATAACTCCCTGTACGGGCAGTGCAGGGAGAAAAGGAGAATAAGAAGTGTCAGGACGACCAAAACAGGGGATAGATTACGCTGGTTGGTCGGTTGATATATTTGACGGAGACAAGAAGATAGACAAGCTCTTGGACGCAAAAGGCTGGAAAGGCTTCGGGATATATTTCTTTTTATGTCAGAGAGCGTACAAGGTAAATGGATATTTCTATGAATGGGGCTATGACGACTGTGCAACGACTGCAAGGAAGATGGGCGGCGGCATCAGTTCCGGTACAGTGAAAGAAACTGTGGACTACTGCTTGCAGGTGGATCTCTTTGATAAGAGGTTATTTGACGAGTGGGGAGTGCTTACCAGTAGAGGTATCCAACGGCGTTTCTGGACGGTATTGTCAGAACGACGGAATAAAACTGTATATAGTGAATATTGGCTTTTGAAACCCGAAGAATGCAAAGGCTTAGTTAAAGTCAGCCTTTTTTCAAATGTGCAACCGACAAATGACCATTTGCAGGGTACAGATAATGATTCGCCCCCTATAAAGGAAAGTAAAGTAAATAAAAAAATATATATAGCGTTTCAGCCGGAAGTGGAACAGGCTTTTCAATTGTACCTGCTTGTCCGTGAAAATAATTATGGATCCATCATTCCGGAACAGGTGGAGGCTCTAAGGGAAGAACTTGTGTCATTAACGAGCGATCCGGGAAAGCAATTGACCATTGTAAAGAAAGCAACTTCATGGGGAACGAAAGGTTTTGAGGATACTGAGAAGAAAACGAAAAGCCGGAAACCTCAGAAGTCAAGATTCAACAATTATACCGGTCGTGATTATGACATGAACGCATTGGAGCTACAGATGCTAGGAGGAAACAATGAGTGAGATTGAGAAAAAGGAAGAGTGGTATCTGAATATTGATTACCGGGAAGCAAAAGAGATTATCCGGAACAAGCTGCAGGGTATGACACAGAACTTTATCGGAATCGGATTTTATCTCAGACAGATCAAAGAGACAGAAGGCTTCCGGAAAGACGGATATGTAAGTGTTTACGAATTTGCCGAAGACCAGTATGGAATCAAGAGATCTACAGCGATCCGCTGGATGCAGATGAACGAGAAGTTCTCCCAGGGAGGATATAGCCCATTCCTGGATAGCGGTTATAAGGATTTTGGTAAGAGCCAGCTCCAGGAAATGTTATATCTGGACAGTGAGCAGTTGGAAGAAGTGACCCCGGAAATGACAGTCCGGGAAATCAGAGAGAGTCGAACACCGGAACCCGAAGAGGAAGAAGGACAGCTTCCCGGTCAGATGAGCGTGGAAGATTTTCCAGAAGTTCTGCCGGAACAGGAAGAACAGCCGACAGAAGAGATAAAAGTAGAACTGCAGAAGCCGACAGAAGAGGTATGGGAATACTTAAATGCATTTGCAAGACGATTTCTAAAAATTCATTGGAATTGGTTTTTGGAAAATCATCAGAACAGGGTTATGGATGTGACTACAAGTCCCATACTGATCAGACAGGAATTCTGTGAAGGAAAAGACAGAACATATTATTTTGAAATTGGAGAAGAGACAGCAAGTATTAAACTGTTCGATGACTATGTTCAGCTCTGGTCAGAGGATCATGAATACATGGGTGACTTCGACTGGTTTTACCTGGCAGCAGCCATTCAGTCCATGTGGAATGTAGTTTCGTTAGAAAAAGTGCAGCAGAAAACTGAGGAAGAACAGACGAACGAGGAAGTGTGCGACGTCGCACAATCGGAAAATACAGATTGCAAACCAGAACAGTCAAGCTGTCCTCCAGGACAGACAAGTTGTCCGAGAGAGAACTGGGGAACATCAGATGAAGACCAGTTGCAAGGCTGGAGAGAATGTGCAGCTTGCTGGAATCATTACAAGAAATTGCATGAGCATGATGAAGAGATTCCAAAAGAGGAAAATGTGGGAATTGAAATCCCTCAGGACATTATGGAAGAAGTAACAGAGCCTGTGGAGGATTATCAGGAGATCCTAGAAGAGAATGAACCGGTCATCGTGGAGCAATCGGAAGGTATTGCAATCGTTGATGTTCCATCAGAGCCAGAGTTATATGAAGAAGTATCTAAGAAGACCGATATCGATATTGCAAGGGAAGAGAATCAGAAAGCTCAGATGTATCTGGAAATGCTTACAAAAGAATTCAGCCAAAACGATATCAGAGTCCGGAAGCAGAAGATATTAGTTGCAGCACTGGCAGGATATATCCATGATCTGGATATGGTATTGAATCCTCCGGAAGAACCGGAACAGCCGGAACTTCCAAAACTCAAGAATAATGACCAGCGGAAAGAATGGCTAAATAACTATAAAGAATGGGGATTATGGTACCGGGACGAAAACATAGATGTGAATTATTACAAGTATGATTTCGAAGATGGCAGCAGGCTAGTGGTAGCAGAGTATCCTCAGAGAGAACAAGCTTGGAAATGTGTACCTCGTGATGAGCATTATTATCACCTATTGGAAAAAGGGAGAAGAAAAGCAGGTACCACAGATGAAATTTATGATCATCAGTATATACAATATGCAGACAGTGAAACGTATTTGGTGGAATTCCTTAAGAATTTGCAGAAGGGAGAGAAGTAGATGACTCCGGCAGAAAAACAGGAAGTAATCTGGATGTTTCTAGACCAAGGACTTACAAAGAAAGAGATTGCAGAAAGAACAGGCATTCCTTATGGAACAGTATATATGCATGCAAAACGGAAGCGAGAGCATGATGAGGCAGATATGACTGGAGATAACTCTGACCGTCATAAATGCAGGACTTGCCAGTATCGCCACAGTGATGCAGGTGGTTGTGATTATTGCATCCATACCGGTAGGGAACGTGGCTGTGACGTGGAAGTATGTGATAAGGCAGTAGTAGGACTGAGGTTGACCAAGAAATAAGGAGAGATAAACAGATGATGACATTAGAGGAAGCAATTAATCATGCAAGAGAAGTTGCAGAAAAAAATAGAAAGTGTCATGAAGAAAATACAATTATACTGAGCAATCGTTGGATTAGTAGTATGTGCTGCGCAGAAGAACATGAACAACTTGCAGAATGGCTGGAAGAACTTAAGAAATTAACAGAAAAAGCTAAGTGGATTCCATGCAGTGAGAGATTGCCAGAGGATAACACTGATGTAATCGTATGTTTTTATAGCGGTATAGTAACAGAAATGAGATATTGGGGAAATGGAATCTTTCAAGGAACCTTTAAACGTACGGCGGAAACAATTGCTGCCTGGATGCCGTTACCGGAACCGTATAAGGAGAGAATAGATGAATAATCAACAAGCAATAGATAGATTGGTGAAACATCTTGAATGGGACTGGTCAGAGGAAACGGTAGAGGCTATTGATATGGGGATACATGCACTGAAAGAAACTCAGTGGATTCTATGCAGTGAGAAACTTCCAGAAAAGGAAGATTATTTCATAATCACAATAGCCTATAAGGGAAGTACTTTCTCAGATGTTGGAAGATACATGATTGACTTGGAAGGACATGGAGAATTTTACCCAGAAATCGGGAAATTTGCACCATATTCAGCGATAGGAGCAAAGGTTATAGCATGGAGAACATTACCGGAAGCGTACAAGGAGGAAGAGTAGATGACGAAAGAGCAATATAAAAAATACGATAAAATCATGGAAAAGTTGCAACCTGTGAAGTGGTTCTTGAACTGGTGTGGTGACAGGTATAAGGACAAAAGCGTAAGTAAATATAGATTTAGAATCATTACAAAAGCGAAACAGTTCTTTTTGTATAAAGATATTTATTTTGCAAGAGATAAAGATGTCGAGCTTCCAGAAGATTTGCAAAAACGAATTGTGGAAGTAATTGAACAATGGGTAGATGAGAAAGAACAGGAATTGAAAAATATATAAGGCGGTGAGGTATATGAATTACAAAGTTGAGAAAAAGATTATTTGTGAGGAAACAGGAAAGGAGTTCTGTGTTGGTGATACCGTATCCATCAGATATTCCAATGGTGGAGGTAATGGCTGTTGTGAAATTACCAAGATTACAGATACCGGATTTCATTTCAATAATGGCGGAAAAAGAGACAAGAATGTGCAGCTCAAGGATATAGCAGAGCTGAAGTAGCAAAACAACGAAGGAGTTGATTGACGATGATTAAAGGATTCATTTATGCGGTACTTATATCACTGTCAATTACGGCAGTATGGTATGTGTATGAGTATAAGCAGTTTGGAGAACTACAGTGGGATAGAGAGTGCGATTCGATTGTAAGCATTTTATATTTTATAGCATTATGGATTGCATATAGCGAAAGGAGTTGATGGTAATGAATAACAATATTCCAGAAAATAAGAACAAATACAAGAACAACTGTCGGAAGGTCTATGCAGATTATTACAGAGATGACCGAAATAAGATGATTGAAGCAAGGAGGCTCAGAAAGAAATGTGGACCATTAAATCGGACGAACGTCTTGAATTATATGATGAAGAAGAGGACGAAGTAATTGCAATATTACTCTGGGACGAGAGATTCTTGAACTGGAAATTGTATTATAGGTATACAGGAGGGAGTGGATATGCCTATCTGGATTCCATGGAAGGATTTGGAAAGCTGGATATAGAACCAGTAGAGATGGCAGCAGTCGAGACCATTATAGACTACTGCAAGGAAAAGGCAAACCTTTGGGAAGGACGTGCAGAGGATATGGAGGCGATGATGTGAAATGGATCCGGGAAAACATGAATCAGATAAACCTGGTAGAGGAAGGAAAAAAGATAGCATACATTGCCTACATTAACTGGGAATGGAAATTATTTGAAGGTGGCGAAGAGTGGTGTGTTGGTTTGAAGGTCTATAATTCGCACCAGGTAGAAGAGGCGCAGCGGGCAGCAGTCAATGAGCTGATTCGGTATCACACAGAAAAAGCAGAGTTGTTCCAGAAATATAAAATGGAGACAGCAGCATAAAGCGGAGGAGGTGAAAGCCGTTGGCGTACATGGAAAGTTATGAGCAGTTGGCATTTGCAATCGTGAAGTTAGCTGTAGAAGATTATCGCAGTGCATTAAAACGATTGAAAAGACATTCGAATGACCAACAGGCATTATGGAGTAAAGCTGATTGCGAACGATTCTTCCGGAATGATATTGGAACATATTGTAATCTGGACGGAGAAAAGATTATGAGAGCTGTTCAGGAACAGGTGGGATATAATGATGGATAAAAAGCAGTTGAAAAAATATAAATCCAACAAAAGAAGAATAGCCGGGATCAAGAAAACAATCGACAAATTAGTGGAGCAGTTGGACAATGTTCCGGTAGTACCTGGCAAGGTTACGAAGTCTGGTGATGAATTTCCTTACATTGAGCAGCATGTGAAAGTAGTAATGGAAGAGCCGAAAGAAGCAACCAGGTTAAAAGAGCGCATCAGAGAGAAGCGGGAAGATCTTGGTAGATTGGAGCAGGAGAATGAAGAAGTAGAGAAGTACATAGAGCAGTTACCTGTCGGCATGAAGAAAGAGATATTTGAAATGGTGTATCTGGACGGAATGACACAGAAAGAAGCTGGTGAAAGTTTAGGGTATACTCAGGCAAGGGTATCACAGGTAATGAAAGATTTATAACATTTATATTTTAGATGTGTTATTGTTATAATGAACTTAGTGAAAAACACATTTCATTATGGTTTCACAATCCCCTTACAAGGTGTATACAGTCCTAGAAAGAACGGCTTGGAAACAAGTCGTTCTTTTGTTGCATAATGTCAAATTTTGGGATATTATGAAGGTAGGATTTTGTATGTACGGAGGTAGTAAAATGATTACTATTGCGAATTGTTTAGTAGATGATTATATTCATTCATTGAAGTTAAAAAATTTTTGCTTAGATCATGGAATGAATGTAAGTGAAAATAAAGCAGATTTATTAAAGAAAGTTATTGAATTTGCAGGAGAGGATAAAGATAGCGAAAAATATATAGAGACATATAATTGGTTTTTAAAAACAATTAAGTCTGGAAGTAAAGAATTTTGTATAAAAAGAGTATATATTCCAGAAGAAAGTATTGAAAATTTAGATCAAATTTTATATCTGATTTTTGATTATCCGCATAAACACTATACTTTCAAGCATTTTGAAATATAGGAAAGCACTCATTTTACCACGAATTTACCACGATTGAATGAGCCTTGATATGACGTAAGAATTTGAAAAGGACACCGTATAGTTTGGTGTCCTTTTACATGAAAATCATTAGTCGCTATTGATTGTTATTATACATTTTGTTAATTGTTCTTATTTCTTTTACGTTTTTTACCGAATAAAACAGCTAATACACCGGTTGAACCAGCAAACATAGAAGTAAACAATCCTA
>ERZ836441.360-NODE-360-length-54720-cov-27.429031_pt1 | contig 54720 bp, 41 predicted proteins | sample MGYA00519686_ERZ836441 | MGnify/ENA primary metagenome ERZ836441 (study PRJEB31850, sample SAMEA3708800) | human gut metagenome | biome: human gut; feature: human-associated habitat; material: faeces | place: China | collected 2014 ...
CGGCGTTGATCATGTTGCCCTTGTAGAGCTTCAGCTTGACGTCGCCGGTGACGGTTTTCTGCAGGTCGTCGGTGAAGGCGCTGATGGCCTCACGCAGCGGGGTGAACCACTGGCCGTTGTAGACCAGCTCGCCCATCTTCTGGGCCAGCTGTGCCTTGAAGTGCATGGACTCCTTGTCCAGCGTGATGGTTTCCAGAACATCGTGCGCCTTGTACAGGATGGCACCGCCGGGGGTCTCATAGACGCCGCGGCTCTTCATGCCGACGAGGCGGTTCTCGACGATGTCCAGCAGGCCGATGCCGTTGGCGCCGCCCAGCTTATTCAGGTACTCGACCAGCTCGACGCTCTCCATCTCCTTGCCGTCCACAGCGGTGGGGATGCCCTTCTCAAAGTGGATGGTGACGTAGGTCGGGGTGTCGGGGGCCTGCTCGGGGGAAACGCCCAGCTCCAGGAAGCCCGGCTTATTGTACTGCGGCTCCAGGGACGGCTTCTCGAGGTCGAGGCCCTCATGGCTCAGGTGCCACAGGTTCTTGTCCTTGGAGTAGTTGGTCTCACGGTTGATCTTCAGGGGGATGTTGTGGGCCTCGGCGTAGTCGATCTCCTCGTCACGGCTCTTGATGCTCCACTCACGCCACGGGGCGATGATGGCCATATCGGGGGCCAGTGCTTTCAGGGTCAGCTCAAAGCGGACCTGGTCGTTGCCCTTGCCGGTGCAGCCGTGGCAGATGGCGTCGGCGTTCTCCTTCTTGGCGATCTCGGCCAGCGCGGCGGCGATGCAGGGACGCGCGTGGGAGGTGCCCAGCAGGTAGTCCTCATACTTGGCGTCGGCCTTCAGGCAGGGCCAGATGTAGTTTTCGACGTAGTCCTTCTTCAGGTCGAGGACGTACAGCTTGGACGCGCCGGTCTTGATGGCCTTCTCCTCCAGGCCGTCCAGCTCGGTGCCCTGGCCGACGTCGCCGGAGACTGCGACGACCTCGCAGTTGTTGTAGTTTTCCTTCAGCCAGGGAATGATGATGGAGGTGTCCAGACCGCCGGAGTACGCCAGAACTACCTTTTTGATGTCTTTCTTATCCTTTTTCATGATGAGCTCCCCTCTCTGTTTCTTTACCAAGACGCGCGGGGTATGTTGCTTGCCGCCTGTCTTGAATATTTATTCATTCATTGCTGTATATTATACACTCTTTTATACATTTTGCAAGCGGTAAAACTGCCAAAGGATTCGCCGTTTTCGCGGTTGTTTTAGGCAGGTTGACGAATAGTTATACATTTATGCTGCCGGTTCCTGCAAAAATATGCAATCCCTCGTGTATATCCAGCGTTAATGTATGTATTATAGCACGGTTTTCAGCATTAGGCAACACAAAATTGCGGATTTGGCAACACAGGGAACCTCCCCGTAATCTGTTTACGCTGCCACGCACGTCCGCGGCGGCCTGGGGCAGGCCGCCCTACAATCCCTCTTAAACGTTGTACGTAGGGCGGGGTGCCCTCACCCCGCCGCAGTCAGCGTCAGCAGCCGCCCCCGGTCTGCCCCACAAACTTCTTCACCATCCCCAGCTCCTCCGGGAAGATACAGTTGGGGATCGTGCCCTGCTCCACGGCGGCAACGGCCTCGTCCAGGTCGAACCATTTTACATAGTCGATCTCCGACTTCTGCACGGCAAAATCCTCGGCCTCGCGGTCCAGCCAGAGGCAGAACACCTTGCTGACCTGATTGTCTTTGAACGGTTTACCGTGGAATTCAGCCTCAAAGCGGAACCGCCGCAGGCCGCATTCGTGCAGGTCGGCGGGGGCGGCGGTCACGCCCAGCTCCTCGCGCAGCTCCCGCAGGGCCGAGCCGACGAACTCCGCGCCCGCCGGGATGTGCCCGGCAGAGGAAATATCGTAGCAGCCGGGGTAGGAATCCTTGGCGGCACAGCGCATCTGCAAAAGCACCTGCACCCTGCCGTTTTTGCGCCGCACGATCCAGACATGGCTGGTGCGGTGGCGCAGCCCCTCGGCATGGGCCGTCGTGCGCGGCACGCTCTGACCGGTGGGGACGCCGTTTTCATCGACAATATCAAGCATTTCGGGCATGGGGAACACTTCCTTACCAGATTTATTATCCTTTTTATACCACAGTTTCGCCCTTTCCGCAATTTTTTTTCTTGCATGGCCCGCAAGCGGGTCGTGACGCTATGGGAGCGGGTGCAGGGGTTTAAAAATTCATAATCTTCTTTTATAATAATGATATTGCCGCAAACGGCCGCGGGCGGATATGGAATCCGCCCCTACGGTTGCATGGGGGCGTACCCGACGCCCCGCATCCGCCGTAACGCTTATAATAAGGAGAACGCACCCATGTCCCAAATGACAAAGCGCGCGCTGGTCGCATCCTTAAAGGACCTGCTGGCCGAAAAGCCGCTGGACAAAATCACCGTGACCGACCTGACCGAACACTGCGGCGTGAACCGCATGACGTTCTACTACCATTTCAAGGACATCTACGATCTGGTCGAGTGGGCCTGCATCGAGAGCGCGACCCGTGCGCTGGCCGGGCAAAAGACCTACGACACCTGGCAGCAGGGCTTTTTGCAGATCCTGCAGGCCGTGCAGAAGGACAAGGTCTTTGTCACCAAGGTTTATCATTCCATCAGCCGCGAGCATATCGAGAACTACCTCTACCGCCTGACCTACGATTTGATGATCGGCGTCGTCGAGGAGAAGGCTGCCGGGATGACCGTGCGCCCCGAGGACAAGGAGTTCATCGCGAATTTTTACAAGTACGCCTTCGTCGGCCTGACGCTGGAATGGGTGCGCACCGGCATGAAGGACGACCCCGCCGCCCTCATCGAGCGGGTATCGACCCTTATCCACGGGGATATTACAAAGGCTCTGGAGGCGTGCCGGATCGATAAGTAACCGCACGCAAACCGCCGCCTTAACAATTCTGCCACATTCTATACAATCCGTCCTCTTTGATAAAATTCTTATCAAAGGGGATTTTTTGCTGATTGTAACCGTTCCGCCCGCGGGGTATACTACAGACATACCAAGTAAATCACAGGCCGCTCCCCAACAAGCACGCGGCCTTATCATCACAGGAGGTACTCTTATGTATTATTCCGCCGGTAACTATGAAGCCTTTGCCACCCCCAAAAAGCCCGCCAATGTGGACGGCAAATCTGCCTACATCGTCGGCTCCGGCCTGGCGGCGCTGTCTGCGGCGTGCTATCTCGTCCGCGATGCCCAGATGAAGGGCGAGCACGTCCACGTTCTCGAGAAAGACCCCATCCCGGGCGGTGCCTGCGACGGCTACCACTACGAGAACCTCGGCTACGTCATGCGCGGCGGGCGCGAGATGGACAACCACTTTGAGTGTATGTGGGATCTGTTCCGCTCCATCCCGTCCATCGAGGACGAGAACCACACCGTTCTGGATGAGTACTACTGGCTGAACAAGGCCGACCCCAACTACAGCCTCTGCCGCGCCACCCGCAACCGCGGCGAGGACGCCCACACCGACGGCAAGTTCGGCCTGTCCGACAAGGCCGCCATGGAGATCATGCGTCTCTTTATGACCCCCGACGAGGGCCTGTACGACAAGAAGATCACCGACTTCTTTGACGATGAGGTGCTGAACTCCAACTTCTGGATGTACTGGCGCACGATGTTCGCTTTTGAGAACTGGCACAGCGCACTGGAGATGAAGCGCTATCTGCAGCGCTACATCCATCACATCGGCGGTCTGCCCGACTTTACGGCGCTGCGCTTCACCCGCTACAACCAGTACGAGTCGATGATCCTGCCCATGGTCAAGTACCTCGAGGGCTTCGGCGTGCAGTTCCACTACGATACAAAGGTCACGAACATTGCGTTCGACTGCGCGGGCAGCAAGAAGCAGGCGACCCGCATCGACATCCTGCACGACGGTCAGGAGAGCTCCATCGACCTGACCGAGAACGACCTCGTCTTTATCACGAACGGCGGCTGCGTCGAGAACTCCACCTTGGGCAGCCAGGACACCCCCGCCGAGTTCAAGCCCGAAATCAAGGAGGGCGGCGGCTGGGACCTGTGGCGCAAGATCGCCGCGCAGGACCCGAGCTTCGGCCACCCCGACAAGTTCTGCTATGACCCCGAGCTGTCCAACTGGATGAGCGCCACCGTCACGACGCTGGACCAGCGCATCGTGCCCTATATCAAGAAGATCTGCAAGCGCGACCCGTTCAGCGGCAAGGTCGTCACCGGCGGCATTGTCACGGTCACCGACTCCAACTGGCTGCTGAGCTGGACGCTGAACCGTCAGCAGCAGTTCCGCGACCAACCCAAGGATCAGCTCTGCGTCTGGGTCTACAGCCTGTTCACCGACAAGCCCGGCAACTATATCAAAAAGCCCATGCGCGACTGCACCGGCAAGGAGATCTGCATGGAGTGGCTGTACCACCTGGGCGTGCCCGAGGATCAGATCGAGGACATGGCCGCGAACAGCGCCAACACCGTGCCCTGCATGATGCCGTATATTGATGCGTTCTTTATGCCGCGCGCTGCGGGTGACCGCCCCGACATCGTGCCCGAGGGCGCTGTCAACTTCGCGTTCCTGGGCCAGTTTGCCGAGACCGCCCGCGACACGATCTTCACCACCGAGTATTCCATCCGCACCGGCATGGAGGCCGTCTACACCCTGCTGAACGTGGACCGCGGCGTGCCCGAGGTCTGGGGCAGCGTCTACGACATCCGCTGCCTGCTGGATGCCACGGTCAAGCTCCGCGACGGACGCAAAATCACCGATATGGAGATGCCTCTCGTCGGCAAGCTCGCCATGAAGGAGGCCCTCAAGAAGATCGAGGGCACCGAAGTGGAGAAGCTGCTGAAGGAGTATAACGTTATCTGAATGTAAGCCAAACGGGCAGTCACTCAAAATGGGTGACTGCCCGTTTTTATTTTGCTGCACCGCAGGGGCCCGGCTGCGCGGTAATTTACAAATTGTTCATAGGAAAAACATAGTTTTTTAGCAGTTATCCGGTAGTATATAGGCACAGGGTTACGGAGCCGCAACCGTAATTCTGGAACATGATTCCTCCTCACACAAACCGATACCCCAAGCCCCCATCCGGAGCCGCAACCGGATGGGGGCGATTTTTTTGTGTTTCAGATCAGGGAGAGCGGGCGGCTGCGGAGGGGTCAAGACCCCTCCCTACGGAGCAATAGATACATGGGCGGTAATGGCAAGGCTGCGGGCCGGGCATGCCCGGCCCCTACGGGGTGCCGCAAATGGGTTGCGGACGAGAGGGGCAAGGGAGGGCGGCAGCCCTCCCCCTTTGCCGTGGGCGGGGGTTGCCCGGGAATGGATGGCGACGCAAGGCCCGTCGGGACCCTTCAGGCCTCGCAAGCACGGCCAGCTCCCCTGATGGGGAGCCTTTTTCCCCTGCGGGGGTTCGGGGGAACGCCCGACTCAAAAGTGGAGGAAGGGGCGGGGGCGTTAAGAACGGACAGTAATACTGCGTCCGTTTAGCCCCCGCCCCTTCCGACTTCCTTATTGGGGTTCTTAGGGGCGTGCAGCCCCTAAGTCGCGGGTCCGCTGCGTCGAAACAGCGGCAATTTTCTTTGCTACTTTCTTTTGTTGGCAAAAGAAAGTAGGAGTTCCCGGGAGGCTGCCGTTAATGGGTTCACCGCCTTTTCCATGCCGTGCCAAACCCGATGACGCTTGCGCAAAACGCGGCGGCCAGCGCCTCGATGGGGAAGCCGTCCCCGGTTTGCGGCAGCGCCGCCGGGGCGGCAGCCTTCACAGTCCGTGTGCCAGCCCTCGCGGCTGACGCAGTCACCGCCGCCGCGGCGGTCTCCGGCGGGTCATACCGGTTCACAAACAGCACGCCGTCGGCCTTCGCGGTCTCCCCGCTGCGCACGGCCCAGAGCCCGGCGGCAAGACCGCCGTCCGGGCGGCCCGTCACCCGGACCGTGACCGTGTAGCTGTGCGCATCGTAGGTCGTGTGGGCAGCGCCGCTGCTGCGCTCGGCAACCAGATACCGGTAATCCCCCGGCTCGTCAAAGGCAAAGCCCGTAAAATACACGGTGCCGCCGTTTTTTACGGTCAGGGCACGCTGCACAGGCGCGGGGGCCGCGTCCAGCGGCGTCAGCTCCACCGTATAGACGGCGTCCGACGCCGCGCCGTCGGTGCGGACACTGACGGGGATCGCCGTGCCCGCCCGCGCTGCCGCCACGGGCAGCGGGCAGAGCAGCGCCAGCAGCAGGGCCGCTGCGGGCAGCCAGCACCGCAGGGCCGTTTTGCCAAAGGTCATTGCATTTCATCTCCTTCTTTCAGGGGGCAGAGCCGCCCCAGCACGACGACCCGCCCGTTTGTCTCGCTCCCGGCGCAGGTCGAAAGCGCCACCAGCCGGTCCTGCGCCGTCACACCGATGTCCCGCTGCTGCACGGCCTGCGCCGCCGCATAGTCCAGCAGCGCCCCCACATCGTCGTGGTAACGCTCCGGCGTGTAAATGGCGGTGTCGTAGGCATCGGTCACCACACAGGCGAACAGCTCGATCGTATAGGCGGCGTCGGGCAGACTTATGCTGCCCGCGGGGTGCGCGGCAAAATAGTCTGCCTCCGCAAACCGCGCCACATCGCCGAACATCGCGCTGTTGTCCATGTGGTGGCCGTAAATCACCGTGTACGGGTCGGTCAGGTCGGCGGCGCAGCGGCTGTCGAGAAAAATCGCGCCCGACAGGGAAAAATCACCGTAGACGTCGCGGTTGACGTAGTCCATGTTCGTCGCACCCTGCACAACGGGGTAGTCGATGCCCGTGCCGTCCACCGTCAGCCAGCCGCAGACGTCGGGGTTGACGGTTTGCAGCTCGGCCAGCGTCGGGTTGTCGGCAGCCGGTGCGGCGGGCTTATACTGCAAAAGCTCCGCGCCCACAAACGCCCCGCGGCGCAGCGCGGCGTCCTGCCAGAGCGCGAACCCGCCGAAGGCCAGCAGCGCCAGCATCAGCAGCCCGGCCAGCGCACTGACCAGCCGTGTGCCCAGGCGTGCCAGCCGCGCCGCACGGTCCAACATCAATCCTCACGGCGGCGCTTGCGGAAGAACACCAGCCCGCTGCCCGCGGCCAGCGCCAGCATCGCGCCGTAGGGGGCGGCGTCCAGCAGCAGGCCGGTAGGGGCAATCGAGCTGCGGGTATTCGTGACGGTCAGGGCCGTGTCGGCGGCACCCACCGTCTGCGTGGGCAGGGTCTTTTCGGTGCTCAGCGTCTCGCCGTCCAGCGTCCAGGCCGTCGTATACTTCCCAGCGTCCAGGCCGCTCTCGGTGATCGTGTAGGCCGCGCCGGTGGGCAGGCCGGTCACCTCGATCACATCGCCGCCCCGGATCGTCTCCGAGAAGCTGACCTTACCGTTTGTAAAGGGCTTCACCTCGGCACCGCTCGTCACGCCTGCCGCGCTTGTGGTTTGGACCGTGACCGACGCCATGCGGCCCGGGTCCGCGTCCGGGTCGGTGATCTCCAGCGTGAAGATAAAGTTGTCGGTGTAGTCGGCCCAGTCGCCCGCCAGCGCCTTGGTCACGGTCAGGCCGTGGGTCGTGTAGGTATTGGTGATGAGGTCGCTCTTGGTATTGTCATCGAGCGAGGTCAGCGTAGCGTAGTCGATTTTGAACGTTGCGCCGTCCGGATCGGACGTATTGTCGTTGACAACGCGCACCTTTAGCAGGTAGGTCGCCGTCGTGGCGGTCAGGCCGTGGATGCCGGGGTCGCGCTCGGTCAGATGGTAGTAGTAGATGCCGGGGGCCTCGAACTTCGAGGTGTCAAAGCCGACGCTTACATCGCTCTCCTTGTTGGCAATGCCGCTGTCATCCGCCGCAAACGTGGCGATGATGTCGCTGCCGTCCAGCTGATCCACACTGCCGACATAGTTTTTCTCTCCGTCGTCGGGCAGGTCGCTCTCGTCGGCGGCGGTGACGTCAAAGGCAATCGTGCCCGTGATGCCGCCCGCGCCCGCGGCGTTCGTCACGTCGATGGCCTTGCGGAAGGTGATGCTGCCGGTGGTCGTGGTCAGGGTCTCTGCCGCAAACGCCGTGGCGGAGAGCGCACCCGTGAGCAAAGCAGCGGTCAGAACGGCGGAAATCTTGATGGTGTTCATAAGTATGTGCTCCTTTCGGGGTGGTGTATGGTTATGTGGGTGGTTGCCGGTAGGTCGGCCCTCATCCGCCGCTGCGGCGGCACCTTCCCCCGCGGGGGGAAGGCTTGGGGCCGGGTGCCTTCCCCTGCGGGGGAAGGTGGCCGAGGCCCCGCCCGAGGCCGGATGAGGGCCGAGTGTATCTCTGCATCCTTCTTCCCTATAGTCTCTAAATCTCATTCCTCCTCACAATCGCAATGACCCGCCCGGCGATATTTTCTGCCGTCACCGGGCCGTACCGGCGGCTGTCGGGCGCACCCTCGCGGGCGTCGCAGAGGATAAAATACTCGCCGTCGGCCAGGGTCAGGGGGTAGGTCACGTCACTGTCGTAGCGGGGGGTCGTCTCGTAAATGTCCGGCTCGGCCACAAGGCTGCCGTTGATGCGCAGCAGCGCGTTTTCTGTCACCTCCACGGTGTCGCCGCCGCGGGCCGCAACACGCCCCGTGCAGCGCCGGTCATCCTGTGTAAAGACGACCACCTCCCCCGCTGCAAAGCTGCGCGGCAGCCGGTAGTAGAGCAGCAGGTCGCCGGGCTTGAGGTGCGGGTACATCGTGTCGTCCGGCTGGATCGCCAGCCCGAACACGACGCCGAACAGCACCAGCAGCAGTGCGGCCAGCGCCCCGGTGCGCAGAAAAAACTCCTTCACATCCGCCAGCGCACGGCGGCGCTGTGTCTCGTTCACGGTGCAGCCTCCCTTCGGCGGCGGCAGACCACGGCCAGCGCCGCGCCCGCCGCCAGCAGCCAGACTGCCGGGGCCGCGTCCTGCGCAAGACCCGTGGGCGGCACGCCGTCCTTATTGTTGACGCAGGTCAGCGCCGCGTCGCCGGTCAGGGTCGCGGTATAGCTGCTGCCCAGCGTGACGCTGCTGCCGTCGTCCATTGTCGTTTCGTAGTCGGTCAGCGTCTCCTCGGTGACGGTCACGGTCTGGCCGGGCTTCAGATGCCCGATGACGATGCTGCCCTTGTGCGGGATCGTGAAGCCGTCCGCGGTCAGCGCCGCGCCGCCGTAGGGCTGCACATAGGGGGTATCCGCGGTGACCGCCGCGCCGTCAATGGCCGCCGTAAACGCAAAGCCGCGGCGCGTGTCGCCCATGCCGCCCGTGACCTGCTTGGTCACGGTGACGCGCAGGAACGGCGCGTAGGTGTTGGTGATGACAGCCTCCCCCACGCCGCCGGACGGCACCTGCACCGTCCCGGCCGCCGCCGCGGCGGTGGTCGTGCAGTACCAGCTGGCTAAGTCGGGGTGGTCGGTCTCGGTCACGGTGTAGCTGCCCACGGGCACCTCCTCCACCGTTACGCTGTGCAGCCCCTTGAGCGGCACGGTCAGTGCGCCGGGCGCGTCCAGCGTGACGGTGCGGACCGTGCCGTCGTCATAGACCAGCGTATAGCTGCCGATGGGCAGGCTGCCGACGGTGAAGGTGTTCGTCACGGCCTCGGCCTCATCGCGCAGGGCCGCGTCGTCCACGGCCTTCGTCAGCCGCAGGCTGCCGGTCTGGCGGGCGTAGGTGTTCTCAAAATCGGCGTAGGTCGTGCCGTTTTGCAGCAGCGTTATGTTGGCCAGCGTCGGCGGGTCGCCTGCAGGCTGCAGCGCGTCGCCGTTGACGGCGGCGCGGCTCGCCAAATAGAGCACCGCCGCCGGGGCGGCGTGGGCGGTCTCGGCCACGGTGTAGGTGTAGAGTGTGCCGCTCTCCGACGCCACAGGCAGATCCTGTATTGTATAGCTGCACTGGGCCGGGTCGGTGCCGACGGTCATATCCGCGCCGCTTATGACGGCCACAGCCGTGCCGTCGGAGCGGGTCACGGTGAAGGTCAGCCCCGCGCGCACGGCGGTCAGCTCGTCGGCGGTCAGGCTGCCCGCCAGCGTCTTGCGCAGCGTCAGGTTGGCGTGCCCGGCCACGGGCGGCGCAGGCTCGGTGCTGAACCAGACCTTATCCAGCAGGTTGCCCTCGCGCCGGTCCCCCTTGCCGCTGGACAGCGCCAGGAAGAAGAACCGGCTGACATACTGCCCCGCCCGGACCGTGTAGTCGCCGCTGTGGACGCCCCACTGGTCGTTGCCGTCGGTGATCTCGCCGCCGACCATGAAGCTGCGGATGGGGACCTCCTCGCCGTTGTATTGCACGGTCCGGTCCAGCGCCGCGCGCACCAGAAGTCCCCTGTTGTCGTCCTCGCTGGAAGCGCCCGCCAGAATCTCGGTGATCTGCGCTGCCACATCCACCGGCGCGATGAGCAGCGCCATCGAGTCCTGCATACCCCTGCCGCGGGCGCGGTGGGCCAGCGACCAGTGCAGCGTGGTGCCGGGCGCGGTCAGCACATCCTGATACAGCGCACCGTAGGCCTCGCAGTTCAGCTCGGCAAACTGCCGGCCGTCGTAAGCGCCGTCGATGCTGTAGCTGGCCTCGGGATAGTTCCGCGTGCCGTTATAGCTGCGGTTGGAGCCGTCCGCCAGCTCAATGTACAGGCCGGCGCTTCCGGTTTTCCAGTGCCTGGCCACGCCGGTGGTCTGCCAGACGATGCCCCCTTCCCCCGACGGGTACTGGGTAAAGAAGGTGCCGGTCTCACCGTCCGGGGAATAATACAGCCGGGATGCGGGCGTATTGTTGTCTTTGTCGTGATACGCCTTCAGCCCGGCAATATCCGGCGTTTCAAAGCTGCCGTTCTGCAGCTGGATGCAGTAGGGCACCTGCATGGCCGCGGCGGTGAGTTTTGCGCCGTCGGTGCCGGTGACCTCGACCTTATAGTACAGCCGTTCCGCATCCCTGACACCGGCAATGCAGGCATCCAGCGCAGCGTTCAGCCGGTGCTCGCTGCCCGGCGTGATGTTCCACGCATCGCCGGAGCAGAGTTGCTGCGGAACCTCCTCCCAGTTGGTGCCGTCCTTGCTGCGGTACCAGGTGTACACAGCGCCGTCGAGTCTGTCCGTGCTGCCGTTGACCTTCGCTGTAAAGCAGCCGTCGGTCCGAATGCTGTCCACCAGCTCTGCGCTTGTGACAACGGCAGTCTGCGCCGCGGTGTCGGGCGCGGCGAGCAGCGCATCCATCACGAGGGTGCGTGCGGTCTCGGGCGTTGCCGCGGGGTCAGCCGCCGGGGTCGGCTCCGCCTCTATTTCGGGTTCCGGGGCAGGCGGGTCCGGGTCGGCGGGTGCAATCGCCGCCGCAGACTCCGCCGTGGCGGGCAGTTCATCCGCCGCAAACACAGCGTTGGCCATGCCTGCCGCCATACAGCAGGCCAGCAGCACAGCCAACAGACGTTTTTTCATGTACGGTTCCTCCTTTGCTGGTTTCCCGCGCGGAGCTTGTCCTCCCGCCGGGTCAATTGGGAGTATACCGTCCGCCGTTCGCGGAACACGTCGAGGGCTGCTTTCTTCCAAAAGGTTACAAAAAAGACGCACCACGGATGTTTTTCCGTAGTGCGTCTTTTCTGTATTCACTTCTGCCCTGTAGGGGCCGGGCATGCCCGGCCCTGCACCTTTCCGCAAGCGCCCGCCTATGGGACACCTGCGGGCCGGGCATGCCCGGCCCCTACTGTCTCTGCAATGGGGAAATGCGTTGCTGCGGCAGGTTGGCGGGCGGCCAATGGCCGCCCCTACCGTCCTTGGGGCCGTTTACACCACCGTCACCAGCGTCTCACAGTCGCCGGTCACGGCGTACTTGCCGCTGCCCGCGGGGATAAAATAGCTTTCGCCCTTTTTGACCTTCACGGTCTCGCCGCCGCAGGTCAGCGTGCCCGCGCCGTCGGTGATGAGCAGCGAGACAAAGCTCTTTTCATCAGCCGCACCGTCAAACGCGCCTTTTTTCGCGTCCACCGTGAAATACTCGCACTGCGCGAGGTGGCTGCCGAAGTCGTGCTTTTGCGGCGGCGTGCGGCGGGTCACGTCCAGCGCCTTTTCAATGTGCAGGGCGCGGGGCTTGCCGTCTGCACCGACGCGCCCGTAGTCATAGACGCGGTAGGTCACGTTGGAGTTTTGCTGCACCTCGGCCACGACGATGCCCTGGCAGATGGCGTGCAGCGTGCCGGACGGGATAAAAAAGCAGTCCCCTTTATGCACCGGTACGGCGTTCAGGACCTCGGTCAGGGTGTTATTTTTGATGCGCTCCGCAAACTCCTCTTTGGAAATTTCGTGCGTAAAGCCGTAGTAGAGGTACGCCCCCGGCACGCAGTCCAGCACATACCACATCTCGGTTTTGCCGTACTGGTGTTCTTTTTCAAGCGCGTAGTCGTTGGACGGATGCACCTGAATGGACAGGTTGCTGCTGGCGTCGATGAACTTTGTCAGGATCGGGAACTGCTCGAATCGGTCACAGTCGGTGCCAAGGCAGCCGGGGTGCGCGGCAATGTACGCCGCCAGCGTCGTGCCGCCGGGCAGATAACTCGGGCCGTCCGGGTGGCAGGACAGCACCCACGCTTCGGCCAGCGGTTCAAGGTCGCTCTTGATGCCGAAATCGGTGCGCAGGCGGCTGCCGCCCCACAGATAATCCTTGCAGCTCGGGGTCAATTTCAGAATTGCCATACCATTCACGCTTTCATCATCTCCGCGGCGGCTTTGGCCAGCGCGGCGTTCACGGCATCGGCGGCTGCCTCACTGTCGCCGACGGCGGAAAGATAAACTTTAATTTTCGGCTCGGTGCCGGAGGGGCGGACCATCAGCTTATGCCCGCCGTCCAGATGGTATTCCAGCACGTTGGCGCGGGGCAGGCCGGTGCCGTCGGTGTCGTAGTCCACGACGGACTCCACCTTGTACCCGGCAATGTCCTCCGGGGCGTTGGCGCGCAGCTTCTTCATCAGCTCCTGCATCGTGTGCATGCCGCTCTCGCCCTCAAAGGCAAAGCTGCACAGCGCATTGCGGTAGTAACCGAACTCCCTGTACAACGCCTCGATGGCGTCCAGCAGCGTCTTGCCCTGCTGGGCGTACCAGGCCGCGGCCTCGCAGACCAGCAGCGTCGCGTTGACAGCGTCCTTGTCGCGGACGTGGCCGCCGGACAGGTAGCCGTAGCTCTCCTCAAAGCCGAAGATATAGCGTTCGGGACGTCCCTCGGCCTCCAGCTTGCCGATCTGCTCGCCGATGAACTTAAAGCCGGTCAGGGTGCGGCGCAGCTCGACGCCGTATTTTTTTGCCACCGGCGCTGCCATATCGGTGGAGACGATCGTCGTTACCGCCACGGGGTCGGCGGGCATCGTGCCCTGTGCCAGACGGGTGCGGCAGATATAGTCCAGCAGAATGATGCCCATCTCGTTGCCGGTAATCAGGCGGTAGCCGCCCTTTCCGTCCGGCACGGCGGTGCCGCAGCGGTCACAGTCGGGGTCGGTGCCCAGCAGCAGATCGGGGCGGACCTTGTCGCACAGCTCCAAGCCTTTTTGCATAGCTTCGCGGATCTCGGGGTTCGGGTAGGGGCAGGTCGGGAAGTCGCCGTCGGGCTTTTCCTGCTCGGGCACAACGGTCACATGGGTCACGCCGAGCTTTTTCAGCAGCTTTTTCACACATTCCAGACCCGTGCCGTTCAGCGGGGTGTAGACGAGCTTGAGCGCGTCGATGCCCGCGCCGTCGCCGACGCGCTGGTCATAGACAGCCTGCACAAAATCATCGAGGCATTTTTCGTCAATTGTCACAATGCGGCCCGCGGCGGCGGCAGCGTCAAAATCTGCCAGCCGGACATCGTCAAAGCAATCAATTTTTTCGATAGCTGCCAGAATTTTCTCGGCAGCCTCCAGCGTGATCTGGCAGCCGTCCGCGCCGTAGACCTTGTAGCCGTTGTACTTAGCGGGGTTGTGGCTGGCCGTCACGCAGACGCCCGCGCCGCAGCCGAGGTACCGCACCGCCCACGAAAGCGCCGGGGTCGGCTCAAGCCGGGGGTACATGCAGGCGGTAATGCCGTTCGCGGCCAGCACGCGGGCGGTCTCGCGGGCGAACAGCGCACCGTTATGGCGGCTGTCGTGGGCGATGGCTACCTTTTTGGGCAGGCCGGACGCATTGAGGTAGTCCGCCAGCCCCTGCGTTGCCTTGCGCACGGTGTAGAGATTCATCCGGTTCGTGCCCGCGCCGATCACGCCGCGCAGGCCGCCGGTGCCGAATTCCAGATCGCGGTAAAAGCGGTCCGTGACGGCGTCGCTGTCGCCCGCGATGGAGACGAGCTCGGCTTTGACGGCGTCGTCCAGATCCGGCTGGGCAAGCCAGCGGTTATAGAGGTCGTTTGTATTGTTCATGGAGTTTCTCCTTTATCTTCCCTTGGGTCCTGCGGGCAGCCGCAAGCCGCCCGCCTCTCTATTATCTTGCATTTTTACCGCTTTTGCAAGTACCAAATCATTGTCGGCACCGCCGGATTTTCTGGTCAGCCCTGCCAGACACCTTTTATTGCCTCCGCTTCACTTTCCGCCAGCGCCGGGGCGTCGGAATTGGCAAACAGGCTGCCATAGCGGTAGAGCCCCGCGCCCTGCACCCCTAAACGGGCAAGCAAAGCAAGCTGGTCGGCCAGCGCATGGCCGGAAAACCACTCGGAGCCGGCATCGGACCCATCCCCTGCGCCGACGCGGTAGGCCCCCAGCCCGGCGTACAGCTTCACGCCCGCCGCGCGGGGCAGTGCGGCCCACGCGGCGGCCAGCTGCGCAAAGCTGCGCGACGCATCGCCGTTTTTTATATATTCCTGCCCCCAATAAAGCTGGGGCATCAGGTAATCCACAGTCCCCTGCCGCAGCCAGCGGGCCGCGTCGCTGTATTGCAGGGTGTAGTTCTGCTCCGGGTCGCCCGCCGGGGCTGCGCCGAACCGCACGCCGTACCGCCGGGTCGCGGCGTGGCAAAGCTCCATCAGGGCGTTCACGTTCTCCCGCCGCCAGTCGTCCTGCGTCAGTGTGCTGCCGCTGGCCGCGTAGTCCGCCGCGTCAAAGGCCGGGTCGGTGGTGGGGTAAAAATAGTCGTCAAAGTGGATGCCGTCCACAGCGTACCTTGCGCACAGCTCCCCCACCCCGTCGGCAATGTACTGCCGCACGTCCGCGCTGGCGGGGTCGAGATATGCGCCGGTGTCGGTGTACCTGACCCAGTCCGGGTGCAGCCGCGCCGGGCTTGCGCCGCACAGCGCCGGGGTCTGCCCGGCCTGGATGCGGTAAGGGTTGACCCAGGCTTCCAGCTGTAAGTCCCGCGCGTGGGCGGCGTCCACCAGCAGTGCCAGCGGGTCAAACCCGGGGTCCTGCCCCTGCGTGCCGGTGCAGAGGTGGCTGAACGGAAAGTAGTCGCTGGGGTAGAGCGCATCGCCGAAGGGCCGCACCTGCGCCAGCACGACTGTTGCGCCAATCGACTGTATATTGTCCAGCATTGTGCCGATTGCCTGCGTGAACGCCTCCGCCGACGAGAAATCGACCTGCTCCCATTCCAGATAGCTGACCCACACAGCGCGGTAGGGCGCGGCGGCCCGGGCGACGGCGGTTGGGGTGGGGGTCGGCGCCGCAGCGGGGGCCGGGACAGCCTTTTGCGGCAGTGCAAGCAGCGGCGCAAGCAGAAAGACGGCTATTATAAATAAGTAGAATCCGATCCGACGCATGGCATGTACCTCCTGCGGTATGTATATGCGGGGCGGGCAGCGGGTAGGACAGGGCCGTTGGGAGGCCGCCCCTGCGGCAATCCGCTGCCGGGCGGCCATGGGGTCTCCCCTTACCACATTGACAAAAAACACCCTGCAATGCTATAATGTTCTTATATATAACACAATTTTTATCTACCCATTCCTTCACACAAAGGCGGAAGCATTATGACCAGAGAACAGGTCGAAACGGAAATGGCCCAATACCGCACCATCTTTACTGTGGTGCGGCTGCTGGATGCTGCGCAGGTCGGCGGCGAGGAGTCCATCAACAGCTTTTGCAGCTGCTACAGCTATTGGGGCAAAAACACCCCCTGCCGGAACTGCATCTCCCGGCAGGTGCTGGAGGATCACCGCCAGCGCACCAAGCTGGAATACATGGGCAGCGAGGTCTTTCAGGTCACCGCCGTCTACCGCGAGGTCGACGGCGTTCCCTGTGTCATGGAGCTGATCCAGAAGCTGGACGGCGAGACCCTCATTGACCCCGAAAACGGGGACCGCCTGATAGACAGCATCGCGAGCTACCACACCAAGCTCTACCACGATGCACTGACCGACAGCTACAACCGCCTCTACTTTGAGGACGCGCTCAAGGACAAGACCGACCCCGCCGGTGTGGCCGTGCTGGATCAGGACGACTTTAAATTGATCAACGACACCTACGGCCATCAGGCCGGCGACATAGCGCTGCGCACCTGCGTTGACGTGGTGCGCGCCTGCATCCGCAAATCGGACGTGCTCATCCGCTACGGCGGCGACGAGTTCCTGCTGGTGCTGCCGGGCATTGAGCGCGCGGCGTTCCTGGCCAAGCTGGACCGCATCCGGGAGCAGCTGCACACCGCCAGCGTGCCGGGGTATTCCCGTCTGCAGCTGTCCGCCAGCATCGGCGGCGTGATAACGCAGCCCGGCGAGACCGTGGAGCAGGCAGTCTCCCGCGCCGACAAGCTGATGTACCAGGCCAAGAACCGCAAAAACATGGTCGTGACCGAGGACAACGCCCGGGACGGCGCTTTGAGCGCTGCCGGGCGCGAAAGCCAGACCCGCCAGAGCATTTTGATTGTGGACGACTCCGAGATGAACCGCGCCATTCTGGCGGAGATTCTGGGCAGCGACTACAACATTCTGGAGGCGACGAACGGCAGGGAATGCCTGGCCATGCTGGAGCAGTACGACACCGGCATTGCGCTGATCCTGCTGGACATCGTCATGCCGGTCATGGACGGCTTTGCGGTGCTGAGCGAGATGAACCGCAGCCACTGGATCGAGGACATCCCCGTCATCATGATCTCGAGCGAGGACGCCGACACCGTTGTGCGCCGCGCCTACGAGCTGGGCGTCTCGGACTATGTCAGCCGCCCGTTCGATGCGGGCGTCGTCTACCGCCGCGTTTTCAACACGATCAAGCTCTACGCCAAGCAGCGGCGGCTCGCCTCGCTGGTGACGAGCCAGATCAAGGAAAAAGAGAAAAACACCAAGATGATGATCTCGATCCTGAGCGAGGTCGTCGAGTTCCGCAACGGCGAGAGCGGCCAGCACGTGCTGCACATCGGCACGCTGACCCAGCGCCTTCTGGAGCGGCTGACGCAGAAAACCGACAAGTATGACCTGCCGCCCGAAACGCAGGAGCTGATCGTCATGGCATCGGCGCTGCACGACATCGGAAAGGTTGCGATAGACGATAAGATCCTGAACAAGCCCGGGCGGCTTACCCCGGAGGAGTTCGATCTTATGAAAACCCACACCATTGTGGGCGCGAACATGCTGGACCATCTGGGCCGCTATAAAAACGAAGCGCTTGTCAAGACCGCCCACGACATCTGCCGCTGGCACCACGAGCGCTGGGACGGCCGCGGCTACCCCGACGGCCTGGCCGGGGACGACATCCCGATCTCGGCGCAGATCGTCTCGATGGCGGACGTCTACGACGCGCTGGTCAGCAAGCGCGTCTACAAGGCCGCCTACTCACCGGACACCGCGGTGCAGATGATCCTGCACGGCGACTGCGGGCAGTTCAACCCCCTGCTGCTGGAATGTCTGGTGGAAATTCAGGACGTCTTAAAGGCCGAGATCGTCGGACGGGAGAACGAAGATTCGTAAAATTTGCATCGCCGTAGGGGCCGGGCATGCCCGGCCCTGCGCCTTTCCGCAAGCGCCCGCCTGTGGGACACCTGCGGGCCGGGCATGCCCGGCCCCTACTGCACCCTTATAAATTGTGTAATTGTTATGATATTGCGGATTTTGTTGAAAATATCCTCTGTCTATGGTAAAATAAGAAGATAACTATTAGAGAGGACTTCTCCTTCTTCATGACAAGTAAACGCGAAAAGCTGCAATACGCTTATGTATTTTTCGCCGATCTGCTCACGATGGCCGTCAGCGTGCTGCTGGCGTGGCTCATCACCGACGGGCTGTTCGGCGTGCTGATCCCCTACACCAGCACCGATTGGCTGCAGACCCTGTGCCTGCTGTTTGTGGCGTTCGTCGTCACCTTCTTCTTCTTTGACCAGGACAAAAACATCGTAACACGGTCCGAAAATGAGGAAATCAGCCTTTCCCTCCGGTTCAACATCGCGCTCGGCCTTGTTTATGCAGGCTGCATGCTGCTGGCCAAGGCCACGATGCTGGACTCCCGTTATTTTGCGGTCACAGTGCCCGCGGTCAACGCGGTGCTGCTGCCGTTCTCCCATGCGATTTTAAAGCGGCTGCTCATCCGGTTCCAGCGCAGCTGGGGCATGGAGACGCTCGTCGGCGTCGTCACAACGTCGGACCGGGCCGAGCGGCTGATCCCCGAGATTCAAAAGGACTGGTCCCGCCGGGTCGTGGGCGTCTCGCTGCTGGAGGCCACGCCCGCCGCGATCTCCACCAGAGTCTGCGGCGTCGAGGTCAAGGCGACGTTCGACGACTTCATGGACTGGATCCGGCGCGAGGCGCTCGACGAGGTCTATGTCGATGTGCCGATGGACAGCGGCGAGAGCTTCATCCCCTATCTGGACGAGATGGAGAGCATGGGCCTGACCGTGCACTTCCGTCTGCCGCTGCTGGACCGCATTGAGGAAGCCTGCTGCGACGAGACGAGCGCCGCGCGGCTGAGCCGTTCCCTGGGGCGCTGCGCCGGGGGCAACATCGTCACGATGGGCACCGTTGAATTGCAGCTGCGCGACCAGATCGCCAAGCGCTGCATGGACGTGGTGGGCGCTGTCATCGGCTGTATCATCAGCATCCCGATCATCGCGGTGGTCGCCATCCCGCTCAAGCTCGAAAGCCCCGGCCCGCTGTTTTTTAAACAAAAGCGTGTGGGCCGCAACGGGCGGTATTTTTACATCCACAAGCTGCGCAGCATGTACGTGGACGCCGAGGCCCGCAAGAAGGAGCTGATGGCCCAGAATGAAATGAACGGCCTGATGTTCAAAATGGAGGATGACCCCCGCGTGACCAAGGTGGGTAAATTCATCCGCCGCACCAGCATTGACGAGCTGCCGCAGTTTTTTGACGTGCTGCGGGGCGATATGAGCCTTGTGGGCACCCGCCCGCCGACGGTGGACGAGTACAAGCAGTACGAGAGCCACCACAAGCGCCGCCTGTCGATGAAGCCGGGCATCACCGGCCTGTGGCAGGTCAGCGGGCGCAGCGACATCGAGGATTTTGAGGAGGTCGTCAAGCTCGACGTAGCCTACATCGACAACTGGTCCCTCTGGGGCGACGTAAAGATTTTGTTCAAAACGATTTACGTTGTGTTCGCGGGGAAAGGGGCGAAATGATAGCAAGCAGCCGTTCCGGAAAGGGACGGCTGCTTTTTTACTGCCGCGCGGTAGGGGCCGGGCATGCCCGGCCCGCGGCGTTAAAGGCGATTGCCCGTTAAAGGGTGGCCGCGCCGACCTCCGGGCCGGGCATGCCCGGCCCCTACGAAAGCCCCTCCACGCCAAAACGGGGCCCGCTTTTCGGCAGGTCCCGTTTTGGTTGGTATAGGAAAATAATAAGAAAATGGCTTGTTTATCCCCGCATTACACGATCTTGCGGGATTTGTGGACGCCGGTCTTGAGGAACTCGACCCATTCCGCAATGTTCACGGCGTGGTCGCCCAGGCGCTCAAGGTACTTATCGATCATAAATAAGTCCAGCGCCGTCTCGGCATCGCTTGGGTGGGCGGCGATGTAGGCCGCAATTTCCTTGGAAATACGGCTGAACATCGCGTCGCAGTCGTCGTCGCGGGCAATGACCTGCGCGGCGGTGGACAGGTCCACCTGCACGTAGGCGGCAATGGCGTCCTTGACCATGTGCAGGGCAATGTCGCCCATCGCGTACAGGTCGTCCAGCACGCCGACGGTGCGTGCGCCGTCCGGGTGGAGATGGAGCGTTATCTCGGCAATGTCGCTGGCCTGGTCGGCGATGCGCTCAATGTCGGTGACCATCTTCAGCGCCGTGGAGACCTTGCGCAGGTCGCCCGCCACGGGCTGCTGGCGCAGAAACAGCGTTAAGCAGCGGTGCTCGATCTCATGCTCGGCGGAGTCGATTTCACTGTCCCGGGCAATAACGCTGCGGGCCAGCTCGGTGTCGCCGGAGCGCAGGGCGGTCATGGCGCTCTCGATCGCGCCGCCGGCGGCGTGGCCCATGCGGGCCAGCATCGTGTCAAGCTGCAGCAGCTCGGCGTCGTACATTTTTCGTACACTCGTACCCATTTGTCGTACCTCCTTAGCCGAAGCGGCCCGAGATGTAATCCTCGGTGCGCTTGTCCACGGGCGTGGCGAACACACGCTCCGTCGGGCCCATCTCCACCAGCTCGCCCAGCAGGAAAAATGCCGTCTTATCGCTGATACGTGCGGCCTGCTGCATGTTGTGGGTGACCATGACGATGGTGTAATTCTCTTTCAGCTCCGTGGCCAGCTCCTCGACCTTGGACGTCGAGATGGGGTCCAGGGCGCTCGTCGGCTCATCCATCAGCAGGACCTCGGGCTCAACGGCCAGGGCGCGCGCAATGCAGAGGCGCTGCTGCTGGCCGCCCGACATGCCCAGGGCGCTCTTGTTCAGGCGGTCCTTGACCTCGTCCCAGATGGCCGCGCCGCGCAGGGATCTTTCCACGATCTCATCCAGCTGCGCTTTATTATGGATGCCGTGGGTGCGCGGGCCGTAGGCGATGTTGTCATAGATGGACATCGGGAAGGGGTTCGGCTTCTGGAACACCATGCCGACGCGCTTGCGCAGGACGTTGACGTCCATCTTGTCCTTGTAGATGTCCACGCCGTCGAGCTTGATGTCGCCGGAGATGCGGCAGCCCTCGACGAGGTCGTTCATGCGGTTCAGGCTTTTCAAAAACGTGGATTTGCCGCAGCCGGACGGACCGATGAACGCGGTGATCTCCTTTTCCGGGATGTCGATATTGATATTTTTCAGCGCATGGAAGCTGCCATAGTACAGGTCCATATTGCGCACTTCAAATTTGTTCATGAAATGACCTCTTATCTTATTTCTGCTCTGTTTCTTGTATCGGTAGGGGCCGGGCATGCCCGGCCCGCGGCCCGGACCGCGAGCACCCGTTTTCCGTACACCTGCGGGCCGCATATATGCGGCCCCTACATGCGCGGCGCCGGGGAATGGGCTGCCGGACGGAAGGTTCCCGGAGCGGTCAAGACCGCTCCCTACATGGCACCCGTGAACGGCGAATCGTAGGGAGGTGCGGGGTTGTAAGCGTGGGACCACGGTTGAGCGTAGCGAAACCGGGGAGCGAACAATGTTTGCCCCTGCGGGGCAAACAACCGCATGAGCGGGCCAGCTTTGCTGGCTGGCGGCGCTCGTTGTGCGCCGCCAAGCGGTCTTGACCCCTCCGCGGGGTTTGCGCTGCCGCATACTCCCACGGGCGGATATGGAATCCGCCCCTACGGTGCAGGGGTCGATGCTCCTCATCGACCCGGAAAGCTGCTCCCTGTATCGGCAGGGGCCGGTGCATTGCCCTTTACCGTTTTGCCAGTTTCCCGGCTACCAGCCCGGACAGGCCGTTGATGACCAGCACCAGCACCAGCAGGACCACTGCCGTGCCGTAGGTCTGGCCGATGTACAGGCCCTCGTTCGAGAGCAGGTACATGTGTACGGCCAGAGTGCGGGTGGAGCTGAACACGCCGGACGGGATCTTTGCCACAGAGCTTGCGGTATAGATCAGCGCGGCGGTCTCGCCGACGATGCGGCCCGTGGCCAGAATGACGCCGGACAAAATGCCGGGCATGGCGGACGGCAGCACGATTGTGAACACCGTGCGCAGCTTGCCCGCGCCCAGACCAAAGCTGCCCTCGCGGTAGGAGTCGGGCACTGCGATCAGCGCCTCCTCCGTCGTGCGCATGATGACGGGCAGAACCATGATGGCCAGCGTGAACGCACCGGCGATCATCGAATAGCCCCAGTGCAGCTTGGTGACGAAGAACAGCATACCGAACAGGCCGTAGACGATGGACGGGATGCCCTGCAGCGTCTCGGTGGTGACGCGCACGACCTTGACCAGCTTGCTGCCGCGGTGGGCGTACTCGACCAGCCAGATGGCCGCAAAGATGCCCAGCGGCGTCGAGATCGCCAGCGAGAAGGCCGTCATCAGCACCGTGTTGATGAGCGCGGGCGTCAGCGAGACGTTCTCGGAGTTATACTCCCAGGCGAACAGCTCGGGCTTCAAATTGGGGATGCCCATGACCAGAATGTAGCCGATGAGGAACACCAGCACCGCGGCGGTCAGCAGGGCGGCCATGCGCACAAGCCAGCGCAGCGCGGCGGCCTGCATACGGGCGGCGCGGCGGTTGCTGCCGCCGGTGGGCAGGAACTCATGCGGTTTTGCGTAGGTCATATCGGCGGCTGTTTGCGCTGCGGCAATCTCAGGCATAGTCCTTACCCCCTTTCACAAGGCTGAAGCAGAGGTTGATAAGCAGGATGAATACGAACAGCACAACGCCGGTGGCGATCAGCGCCTCGCGGTGGAGGTCGGCGGCGTAGCCCATCTCGATGACGATGTTCGAGGTCATCGTGCGCAGGCCCTGGAACAGACCCTTGGGCATCCAGGTCTGGTTGCCCGCGACCATGACGACTGCCATCGTCTCACCGATGGCGCGGCCAATGCCGAGGATGACTGCCGACAGCACGCCGGATTTTGCGGCGGGCAGCACGGCGTAGAACACGCTGCGCTCATGCGTCGCGCCAAGGGCAAGGCTGCCCTCGTAGTAGCTGTCGGGCACGGCGTCGAGGCTCGTCTTGCTGACCGTGATGATGGTGGGCAGGATCATGATGCCCAGCAGCACGGCGGCGGTAAACAGGCTCATGCCCTTGCCGCTCTTGACGTGGAGCACGGTTTTGAAGAACGGCGACTTGACCATGGCCTGCACGGCGGGCACAAGCACGATCATGCCGAAGAAACCGTAGACGACGGACGGGATGCCGGCCAGCAGCTGCACCGCCGGGAGCATGACCTTATTGATGCGGGGCGACGCGAACTTGGACATGTAGATGGCCGTCAGCAGGCCGATGGGCACGCCGACGAGGATAGCCCCCGCCGTGACGTAGATGCTGCCCAGGATCATCGGCAGGATGCCGAAGATGTCGTTGCCGGGCTTCCATGTCGTGCCCAGCAGGAACTTGAGCGGGCCGATCTTGAACAGGGTGGGCACGCCGTTGGCAAACAGGAAGATGCAGATCAGCGCCACCGCCAGGATGGACACACAGGCGCAGAGAGTGAACACGCCCTGCATAACGCCTTCTTTTAGCTTGGAGGTCATTTTCCTATACTCCTTATGCTCGTAGATTGGTTATGATACCCAAAAAGCCTTCCCCCTAGGGGGGAAGGTGGCGCCGCAGCGCCGGATGAGGGGCGGCCTTGCCTTACCAACCCGTGAACGGGTTATCTTGGGAAACCCGCCCCTCATCAGTCCGCTTCGCGGACAGCTTCCCCCTAGGGGGAAGCCTTTTTCTTTTTACTGCACGTCGCTCCAGGTGGTCAGCTCGCCGGTGTAGATGCCCTTGATCTGGTCAACGGTCAGGTCGTCGGTGGTGTTGTTGGGGTTGACGACGACGGCGATGCCATCCAGCGCCAGGACGGTAGCCTTGGCACCGCCCTCGACCTCGGAGTCCTTCAGCTCACGGCTGGCCATGCCGATGGTGTAGGTGCCCTCCAGCGCACCGGAGACGCCGGTGGTGGAATCGGTGGTCTGGAGCTCAAGCTCGGCGTTGGGGTTGACGGTCTTGTAAGCCTCGATCAGCTTCTCCATCAGCGGAGAGACGGAGGAAGAACCGCCGACGACGATCTTGCCCGCGGGCTGGGCGGAGGTAAAGTCCGCGCCGTCCTCACCGATGTAGCCGTTGTCGGTAGCGATGGCCTGGCCGTCCTTGCTCAGGCAGTAGGCGATGAAATCAACGGCCACGGGGTCCGTCGCGTCGCCGTTGGTGACGATGTTGAACGGACGGGACAGAACGTAGCTGCCGTCCTTGACGGTCTCGGCGGAGGCCTCGACGCCGCCGACGGTGACAGCCTTGACGTCATTGCTCAGAGAGCCTAGGCTGATGTAGCCGATAGCGGTCTCATCGTTGGCGACGGCGGTCATGACACCGTTGGTGCTGGACTGGATGGCGGCGGCCTCGGTGGTGTTATCGACCTTCTTGCCGTCGGCGTTCTTCTCCTCGACACCGGTCAGCTCGATGAAGGCGCCGCGGGTGCCGGAGCCGTCCTCACGGGAGATGACCGTGATGTCCTGGTCGGCGTCGAAGTCACCGGCAGGGGCAGCCTCAGAAGGAGCGGCCTCGGGGGAGGCAGCCTCGGTGGAAGCGGCGGTGCTCTCTGCAGGGGCAGAGGAAGCAGCGGCGGAATCGGCAGAGCCGCAGGCAGCCAGGCTCAGAGCCAGCGCAGCAGCGGTAACGGCAGCAATTGCAGAAGTACGTTTCATGTGTGTATTCTCCCTTTTTCCCAAATTTATGTGGTATAGTTTGGATGTTTTGCCAGTGCTTCACCGGAAGCAAGTTAATTGTACCGCGGTTTTGCGCCGGTTTCGACCATAGTACGGTACAATCGCTGTAAAGGTTTTGCAAAGAGGGGGCATGTTTTGTGTAGAGCGTGTAAAGTTTGTAAAGTTTGGGGAAAGGGAGAGGGGTGGAGTTAGGAGTGGATTGGGCGGCAAAGGGGTGACGGGGCGGCGGCGGAAAGCTGCGGAGGGGTCAAGACCCCTCCCTACGATGCAAAAGGCAAAAGGGCGGTACCGGCAAGGTGGAGGGCCGGGCATGCCCGGCCCCTACGGACTGCTGTTTCCGGCATCGGGGGTTCGGGGGAACACCCGACTCAAAGGTGGAGGAAGGGGCGGGGGCGTTAAGAACGAAAAGTAATACTGCTTTCGTTTAGCCCCCGCCCCTTCCGACTTCCGCTTTGGGGTTCTTAGGGGCGTGCAGCCCCTAAGGCGGGGTCCGCTGCATCCGCAACAGCGGGACTTTTCTTTGCTTCTTTCTTTTGGTCACAAAAGAAAGAAGGAGTTCCCGGGAGGCACCCGTTCCCGGTTCACCCGGCCCGTTTTACACAAATTTTACACAACATTTACCTTCCCGTGGTGGTGTACCTGCGGCGCATACATTATAATAGAAGGCGGTATAGTGTAAAACTCAATAAGAGAATGGATGTGTAACACCGGATGACCATTTTTAATGTGTTCACCCTGATGGGCGGCATTGCCATGTTTTTGTATGGCATGGACCTGATGGGGAAAGCTCTGGAACAGACCGCCGGCAGTAAGCTGCAGGGCATTCTGTCCACCATGACCAGCAGCCCCATCCGCGGTTTGCTGCTCGGCATGGCCGTCACTGCCGTCATTCAGTCCAGCGGTGCCACCACCGTTATGGCTGTCGGCTTCGTCAACTCCGGTCTGATGGAGCTGCATCAGGCCATCAGCGTCATTATGGGCGCAAACGTCGGTACGACTGTCACCGGCTGGCTGCTCTCGCTGTCCGGCCTCGAGGGTGACAGCTTCATCACCCAGATGATGAACCCCAATGCCTGGAGCCCGATCCTCGGCTTTATCGGCATCTGGATGTATATGATCGGCAAGGACCGCAAGCGCGGCGTTGGTAAAATTATGCTGGGCTTCGCCATTTTGATGGCCGGCATGAACACGATGTCCCATGCCATGTCCCCGCTGGCCGACGAGCCGTGGTTCATGGATCTGTTCCTCAGCTTCAAAAATCCCATCCTCGGCGTTATCGCGGGTGCGGTGCTGACGGCTGTTTTGCAGTCCTCGTCGGCGTCCGTCGGTATCCTGCAGGCCCTGACCAGCACCGGCGCGGTCACCTACTCCACTGCCGTGCCCATCATCATGGGCCAGAACATCGGCACCACCGTCACGGCGCTGATCTCCTCGGCGGGTGCAAACAAGAACGCAAAGCGCACCGCCTTCGTCCATCTCTATTTTAACGTTATCGGCACGATCCTCTTCCTGTGCGGGTTCTACGGGCTGAACGCGCTGATCGGTTTTGCCTTCTTCAACGATACGGCCAACACCTTCGGCATCGCCATCGTACACACAATTTTTAACGTAGTAACGACAGCTATTCTGCTGCCGTTCAACCGCCTGCTGGAAAAACTGGCCATTTTGACCGTGCCCGACTCCCCGTCCGACACGAAGCAGGAGAACACCCTGCTGGACGAGCGTCTGCTGACTACGCCGTCCGTGGCCGTGGGCCGCGCCATGCTGACCGGCAGCGATATGGCGGAAATCTGCCGCACCGCGCTTTTGCAGGCCATGTCCACCACCCGCGTCTGGAATGACGCCATCGCGGACGAAGTCCTGCGCAAAGAGGACGCCGTTGACCATTATGAGGACGTGCTGGGCACCTACCTTGTCAAATTGAGCGCCAAGCATCTCTCAGTGGATGACAACCGCACCGTCAACACGCTGCTGCACACCATCGGCGACTTTGAGCGCATCTCCGACCACGCCGTGAACATTATTAAAACAGCCGAGGAGATCCGCGACAAGGACATCAAATTCAGCGAAGAAGCGCTGAATGACCTGTCCGTGCTGGAGGCCGCCGTGCAGGACATCGTCAACCGCACGGTCGACGCCTTCCAGAAGGGCGACACCTACGCCGCCGGCAAGATCGAGCCGCTGGAGCAGGTCGTGGACGGCCTGGTGCGCGAGGTCAAGACCCGCCACATCGCACGTCTGCAGGCCGGTGTCTGCACGATCGAGTACGGCTTTGTGCTGGACGATCTTTTGACGAACTACGAGCGCATCGCCGACCATTGCTCGAACATTGCGGTGGCCATGATCGAGGTCGCGGCAGACAAGTTCGACACCCACGAATATCTTGCCAACGTCAAGCACGGCGGCAGCGTGAAGTTTGAGCGCCGCTACGAGAAATACCGTGGCCGCTACACCTTCCCGCCGGAGGCGTATTCCGAACCCGCTGAAAATCCGGCTGAAAACTAATAATTACGTGCCTTCCCCTATGGGGGAAGGTGGCCGAGGCTCTGACCGAGGCCGGATGAGGGGCAGCCTTGCCCCGCCATCCCGTTACCGGGCTGTATTGGGAACCCCGCCCCTCATCAGTCCGCTTCGCGGACAGCTTCAGTCTCCGCGCTAAGAGCCGCCTGCGGCGGTTGCGCTCCGACACGCGCCTGCGGGCGCAGCCCCGAGGGGGAAGCCTTTTTGTAGGGGCGGGGCATGCCCCGCCCGCAACAGAAAAGCAACCGCCCGTTATCGGACGGCCACGCAAAGCCGCGGGCCGGGCATGCCCGGCCCCTACATTTATAGTAAGGGGTATTTACTATGATTTACATCGTCGAGGACGACTCCAGCATCCGTGAGCTGGAGCAATACGCTTTGCAATCCAACGGGTACGAGACCACGGGCTGCGAGGACGCGGCCAGCTTCTGGGCGGCGCTGCGCAGCGGGCGGCCCGACCTCGTCATTCTGGACGTCATGCTGCCCGACGAGGACGGCTACCAGATCCTGGCCAAGCTGCGCGCCGACCCGGCCTGCGCCGCAACGCCGGTCATCATGGTCACGGCCAAAACCAGCGAGATCGACGTCGTCAAGGGGCTGGACCACGGTGCGGACGACTACCTGTGCAAGCCGTTCGGCATCATGGAGTTCATCTCCCGCGTGCGGGCCGTGCTGCGCCGCGCCGCCGCTGCCGCCCCCGCGCCCGCCGCGTCCACGCTGCGCTTCGGGGACATCGTGCTGGACGACGTGTCCCGCACCGTCCGGGTGGGCGGCGTGCCCGTGGAGCTGACCTTCAAGGAATACGCGCTGCTGCATCTGTTTTTGGAGCACCCGGAGGAGGTCCTGGCCCGCGAGCGCATCATGAAGGACGTCTGGGACACCGACGATTTACTGGAATCCCGCACCATCGACATGCACGTCCGCACGCTGCGCCAGAAGCTCGGCGCGGCGGGCGAGGCCATCCGCACCGTGCGCAAGGTGGGCTACAAGCTGAGCACGGAGGGCAGCGATGACTGACGACGAACGCCGCACGCGCCAGCCCCTCAGCATGACCCGCCGCTACCGGCGCGGCCTGATCCTGACCGGGCTGCTCTGCGCGCTGGCCGTGCTGACGGCGGCGACGGTGCTTTTTCAGCGCAGCTACGCAGAACGCATTGACAATTACCTGATGCAGATCTGCCATGGCTACGCCGCAGCCTACGAGGCACAGGACACCCACAGCGCTACCACGCTGCTGAACCTGCTGCCTGAGAACTGCCCCCTGCGCATCACCCTCATCGACACAGACGGCACGGTGCTGTACGACACCAAGCTCGGTTCCTACATCGTGGACGTAAACGGCGACATCTACGCAGCCCAGACCGACCTGCCCAACCACGCCGACCGCCCGGAATTTCAACAGGCAATGGCGAACGGTTCCGCGTGCATCACCCGCGAGAGCGAGACGCTGCAGCTGGAGACGCACTACTACGCCGTGCGCATCGACCTGCCGGAGGGCGCACAGGTGCTGCGCGTGGGCGAGGACGTCGCGAACATCTGGGGCCTGAGCACCGACACCCTGCCGCTGCTGTGCGGCGCAGTCGTGCTGATTTTGCTCGCTGCCACGCTGTTCAGCTGGTGGCTGACCCGCCGCATGGTGCAGCCCATCAACCATCTGGCCGAGCATCTGGACACGATTGAGGCCGATGTGCCGTATGAAGAATTGATCCCGCTGGCGCGGACGATCCAGACGGACCGCAAGCTGCGCGAGGACAACGAGACGATGCGCCGCGAGTTCACGGCCAACGTCAGCCACGAGCTGAAAACCCCGCTGACGAGCATTTCCGGCTATGCCGAGCTGATCGAGACCGGCATGGCAAAGCCCGCCGACGTGCCGACCTTCGCCGCGCGCATCCACAAGGAGGCACAGCGGATGATCGCGCTGGTCAGCGACATTCTGCAATTGAGTGAGCTGGACAGCACCCAGGCCAGCCACAGCCGCGAGCCTGTGACCGAGATGGCCCCTGTGGATCTGGCCGCGCTGGTCAAGGAGACGGCCCAGAACATGACGGTCAACGCCCGCCGGGCCTACGTGACGCTGCAATACGATGCCAGACCCGCCACCGTGCGCGGCAACCGCGACCAATTGAGCGAACTGACGCAGAATTTGTGCGACAATGCCATCCGCTACAACCGCCCGGGCGGCCATGTGGAGCTGCGCTGCGGTGTAGGCGGCGACGGCTGCCCGTATTTTGAGGTCGAGGACAACGGCATCGGCATCCCGCAGGACAGCCAGACCCGCGTGTTTGAGCGGTTCTACCGCGTGGACAAGAGCCGCTCCAAGGCCACGGGCGGCACGGGCTTAGGGCTTGCCATCGTCAAGCACATTGCCCTGCTGCACGACGCAAAAATTGACCTGCAGAGCCAGGTCGGCACCGGGACGACCATACGGGTGACGTTCCCGAAGGGGTAACAAAAAAGCGGAAAGCCAACCGCAAAAGTGTTTTCAACGGAACAGATTGCACATCTGTTCCGTTTTTGTGTCAGTCAAATTTCATTATGCGCCTTGCATTTTATCCTACCGTGTATTAAAATAACTATATATTGTATTTTACTACAGAAAGGACGCGAATCCATGAAAGCTCACCGCAAGCTCCTCGCGATGCTGCTGGCGCTGGTGCTCTGCTGCACCGCGCTGCCACTCTCGGCTTTCGCTGTCACCCCCCCCCACTTATAAATCGTGGGACGGCACAAGCGATGTAAGCTGGTACAACGACACCGACACGGAATTTCGCCTCACCACCGCCGAACAGCTGGCGGGTCTGGCAGAAATCGTCAATGGCGGCAACACCATGGCCGGAAAGACGATTTATCTGGACGCTGACCTCGACCTTGCCGGGCATGAGTGGCGTTCCATCGGTATCGGCTCCAATCACAGCCTATTCTTCGGTGGTACGTTCAACGGCCAAAATCATTACATTACAAACCTTACTTCCAAGTCCAGCGCCGACCGACAGGGCTTGTTCGGCATCCTTTCTGACGGAGCTTTGGTGCAAAACCTGAACATACTGAACGCTGACATCTACTCCGCCAACGACCATCTGGTAGAGGGCATTCTGGCTGACTGGGCCAACGGCTCCACCGTTCTGAACTGTTACACCTCTGGCCGCGTCGAGAGCGCCGCTGGCAACAAAATGCTGGGCGGTCTGGTCGGTCAGTGTACATGGGACTCCCAAATCATCGGCTGCGGCTCCGATGCTGTCGTCGTCAGCACCTCCTCCACAGAGGATTGCGACACAGTCGGCGGTCTGGTCGGTCAGTGGGAAAATTCCTCCGCCGATTCCCTGATCTCCGACTGCTGGTTCAACGGCTCCGTTTCCTGCGGCTACGTGGATTCCGCTGTCGGCGGCATTCTGGGTGCAAATTTTGATTTCTACAGCCAGCCGGGCGTTACCATCCGCAACTGCCTTGCTGTCTCCAACAATTTCACCTGCGCAGAGCCGGAGAACATCACCTATGTTGCGGCCATTGTGGACAGCAGCGTCAGCAGCTGCTACTGGCCGGTCAGCCTGCCCGACGGCAACACCTGTGCCGCAGTCGTGCGCCTTGTCGTTGACTGGAGCGCGGGCACTGCCGGGGCAGACCCCAATTTTGACGAGACGCAGTGCGGCCAGCCCATCAGCGACTTCAACGCCGATGCCCTTGTGGATGCGCTGAACGCCAACGCGCACCCCGGCGTGACCTGGATCAAGGGCGGCAGCCACGCCACGTTCAGCTGGGATACCATCACGGTCCCCGCCGACTACACCGCCGTGGATGCCGCGCTGGACGCGGTCAATGCGCTGGTGCGCGACCACTATGTTGACCTGACCGCCGTGGATGACGCTGTCAACGCCGTGGTGCGCGGCTACAGCATCGCCCGGCAGAGCGACGTGGACGCCATGGCGCTGGCTCTCCAAAACGCCCTGAACGGGCTGGTTTTGAAGGACGCCGACTACACCGCCGTGGACGCCGCCCTTGCCAAGGCCGCTGCGCTGAACCGCGACGATTACCTTGACCTGACCGCGGTGGACGCCGCTGTCAATGCGGTCATCCGCGGCAAGAAGATCGACGAGCAGAGCGTCGTGGACGCCATGGCTAAGGCCATTGAGGACGCACTTGCCACCTTGCAGACGAAGCCCACGCCGACCCCGGCCCCCACCGAGGCCCCGCAGGCCACGGCAGCGCCGACAGCTGCACCGACGGCAACGGCAGCCCCCACCACGGTCCCGACAGCAGCACCCGCCGTAACCGCTGCCCCCGCCGTACAGGCGGCCAGCGCGATTCCCGCCACTGGCGACGACGTCAACCTTGCCCTGCTGTGGGCACTGCTGGTAATTTCCGGCGGTGCGGCTGCCGTGCTGTATAGCAAGCGTAAAAGAGAGTAACGGGCGCTGACGCAAGGCCCTACAAAAGCCCCTCAGGCCTCGCGGGCTCGGCCAGCTCCCCTGTAAGGGGAGCCTTTCGCGGACGGCGAAGCCGTCCGAAGCAAGCCTCCCCACACGGTGGGGAGGTGGCCGCGAAGCAGGCCGGAGGGGCTCTGCCCGCTTGCCCGGGCAAGCAGCCCCCGTAAAGCCCGACGGAATCCCTCCGCCGCCTTTGGCGGCACCTTCCTTTGACAAGGGAGGCTTTGCACGCACCAAACAAAAAAGCTGCTGTCCCCCATGCCGGGAGACAGCAGCTTTTTATTTACAATGTTACGCCAGCACGAATGTCTGCAGGGCCCAGACACCCAGGACGACGATGCCCAGGGCGATACGGTACCAGCCGAAGGCCGTGAAGGTGTGCTTCTTGACGTAGTCCATCAGGAAGCGGATGGCCAGAATGGAGACGACAAACGCCACGATGCAGCCGACCAGCAGTGCGCCGATCTCGCCAACCGTAAAGACGCCGCCGCCCGCCAGGAACTTGACGAGCTTGAGGCCCGACGCGCCCGCCATGACCGGGATGGCCAGGAAGAAGGTGAACTGGGACGCGCAGGCGCGGCTCATGCCGCAGAGCAGACCGCCGATGATGGTGGAGCCGCTGCGGGACGTGCCGGGGATGAGCGCCAGCACCTGCCACGCACCGACGATAAGCGCCTGCCTGTAGGTGATGCGGCTCAGCTTGGTGGTGGTGGGCACACGGGGGCGGCGCTCGATGAGGATGAACGCGATGCCGTAGACGATCAGCATGACCGCGACGACGACGCTGTTATAAAAATGTGCATCGATCCAGTCGTCCAGCGCCAGGCCCAGCACGGCGGCGGGCAGGCAGGCGACGATGATCTTGAACCACAGCCGCATGACCGGCCAGCGGACGTGCTTTGCCAGGCCGGAGTCACGGCCATTGTCAACGCAGAAGGGCCACAGCTTTTTGAAATACATGACCACAACGGCCAGGATCGCGCCCAGCTGAATGACGACGCGGAACATCTCCATAAATTCGGCGCTGAAGCTGAATTTAAGTACCTGCTCGGCCAGGATCATGTGGCCGGTGCTGGAGATGGGCAGCCACTCGGTAATGCCCTCGATCACACCGTAGATGACCGAACGCAGCAAATCAAAAAACAAATCCATTCGAGAAACCTCCTTACGTGCTACCTTATATAATACCATAAATCGTGCAAATGGGAACAGCTTTTTGAGAATTTACATCTTTTTTACGGTAAATGGGCGCGGCGGCTTGCTGTTTTCGTCAAATGCAACTATAATAAGAGTGATTTCTTGTGCAAAGAGGTTTTGAGAAATGTATAAAACCGTACTGTTTGATTTGGATGGGACCCTGCTGAACACGATTGACGACCTGGCCGACTCCGCGAACCGCGTCTGTGCCGCCCACGGCTGGCCGCAGTATGAAACTGCGCAGTACCGCTATTTTGTGGGTAACGGCATCCCGAAGCTGGTGGAGCGGTTCAGCCCCGCAAACTGCCGCAGCCCGGAGCAGCTGGCCGCGACGCTGGCCGAGTTTGATAAGGTCTACGGCGCGCACATGCACGACAAGACCGCGCCGTACCCCGGTATGCCGGCGCTGCTGGCCCGCCTGAAGGCCGCCGGGGTGCGGATGGCGGTGTTCTCCAACAAGGCGGACGAGTTTGCCCGCGCCGTGGTTGCGCGGTACTTTGACGCCGACCTGTTTGAGGTCGTCCGCGGTGCGCTGCCCGACGTGCCCACGAAGCCCGCCCCCGAGGGGACGCGCGCCCTGATGGCGCACCTTGGCGTCGAGGCCGACGGCAGTGTGCTGTACGTCGGTGACAGCAATGTGGACGTGGAGACCGCCCACAACGCGGGCCTGCCCTGCTGCGGGGTGCTGTGGGGGTTCCGGACCCGCGAGGAGCTGACCGAAGCCGGGGCAGAGTATTTGGCCGCGGATACCCAGGGGTTGGAGAAGGTTGTTTTGGGGTGACGTGAGTGACCAGGGCACCCGAAGCGCCTGGAATGCCGGGAGATTGCCCGGAGACGGGATTTGACCGGACCGTTCCGGTGCGGCCCCGACGCCCGCGGAGCAGAAGTTTACGGACCATACGTAGGGCGGCCTGCCCACAGGCCGCCGTGCCCGTTTGCGATAAGGAGAAGCCTTGCGGATCGTTGTAGGGGGCGGCGTCCCCGACGCCCCGCGGAGGGGTCAAGACCCCTCCCTACGATGCAAACCGGTAAAGGGGACACAACGGCAAGGCTGCGGGCCGGGCATGCCCGGCCCCTACGGACTGCTGTGAACGGGTCAAATTACAACATTTTTCACAAAAAGGAGCTGGTATTATGATTGCACAGCACTATAAAGATATGCTGGGCTCCAAGTCGGTTATCCGTCAGATTTCTGAATGGAGCACCGCCCGCGGCGCGGAGATCGGCTATGAGAACGTGTTCGATTACTCGCTGGGCAACCCGTCTGTCCCCTGCCCGCCGCAGTTCACCGCGGCTTGCGCGGACCTGCTGGCCCACACCGACCCCGTCAGACTGCATGGCTATACGCCGACGCTGACGCTGCCGTCCGCCCGCAAGGCCGTGGCCGAAAGCCTGAACCGCCGGTTCGGCATGGACTACACCGCCGACCATATCTTTATGACGACGGGCGCGGCGGGTGCGCTGGCCCATGCTGTGCGCTGCGTCGGCGTGCCCGGGCAGAACATCGTAACGTTTGCGCCGTTCTTCCCCGAGTACAAGCCGTACATCGAGGGCGCGGGGCTTACCCTGCGCGTGACGCCGCCGCGGTGTGCGGACTTTCAGATCGACTTTGAGGCGTTCGCGCAGCTCGTGGACGAGAACACCGCCGCCGTGCTCATCAACAGCCCCAACAACCCCAGCGGCACCGCCTACAGCGAGGAGACCCTGCAGCAGCTGGCCGACTTTTTGACCCAGGCGTCCGCCCAGTACGGCCACCACATCTTCCTGATTTCCGACGAGCCGTACCGCGAGATTTCGTTCGGCGGCAGGGTCACGCCCTACCCCGCCAAATTCTACGATGATACGCTCACCTGCTACTCCTTTTCCAAGAGTCTGAGCGTGCCGGGCGAGCGTATCGGCTATGTGGCCGCCAACCCGCGGTGCGAGGACGCCGCGTACATCGTGCCGATGTGCGGCCAGATCTCCCGCGGGACCGGCCACAACTGCCCGTCGTCCCTCATCCAGATGGCCGTCGAGCGCTGCCTTGACGTGACGAGCGACCTGTCCGTCTACGAGACGAACATGAACCTGATCTACGACGAGCTGATCGCGCTGGGCTTCACCGTCGTCAAGCCGGACGGCACGTTCTACATCTTCCCGAAAGCGCTGGAGGACGACGCAAAGGCGTTCTGCCAAAAGGCGCTGAAATATGACCTGGCGCTGGTCCCCGGTGACAGCTTCGGCTGCCCCGGCTACTTCCGCATGGCGTACTGCATCGAGACCGAAAAAGTCCGCCGCAGCTTTGCCGCGCTGGAGAAATTCGTGGCCGAGGAGTACGGCGTCACCAAACACTAAGGAGATTTTATGTCGATTCTACGCCGCATTTTTCCATTTCTGCTGACAGCTGCGCTGCTGTGTGCCTGCGTGCAGATGCCCAACACCCCACAGGACGTGCTGCCCGCCCCGACGCCGCAGTCCACGGCGGTCCCCACCGCCACGCCGGAGGCAAGCCCCACGCCGACGCCCGAGCCGACAGTGGCCCCCGCGATGGCAACGGCCACGAGCAACGCCACCAAGGACGCACCGCAGATCAAGGACCCGACGACCTGGGACGACAACGCCGCCAAGACGCTGGCCGGGCTGGAAACGCAGTTTGCCGCCTACGGCCTGACGCTGAACGCGAAGGAGGGCTACCCCTACCTGCTGGCGGTCAACAACGCAGGCGGCGTGGTCACGGTCTACGCCGTGGATTCTGCCACAAAAAAATACGCTGTGCCGTTCATGGCGATGGTGTGCAGCGGCGGCATGGACACCCCCACCGGGTATTTTTCGACCCCGGTGGACTACAGCTGGCGGCTGCTGATGGGCCCGAGCTACGGCCAGTACGCGACCCGCATCTATGACAGCTACCTGTTCCACAGCGTGCCCTACTACAGCCAGCACAAGGACGATGTGGAGTACGACGAGTTCAACCTGCTGGGCACCCGCGCCAGTCTGGGCTGCATCCGGCTGGCCGTGGTGGACGTGAAGTGGATCTACGACAACTGCCCGCTGGGCACGCCGGTCATCATCTACAACGACGCCGACGACCCCGGCCCGATGGGAAAGCCCGGCACGATCTACACCGACCCCGCCGACACCGAGAAGCGCGGCTGGGACCCCACCGACCCCGACCCGGCCAACCCGTGGGACGATGCCTTTGAGAGCGGCACCGCCATCCGCAGCCAAGCCGCCTGGGACCAGTGGGAGACCGAGCGCGAAAATTGGATGAGCAGCCTGACGCCCACCGATTTGCAGGGTTGGAGCACCGATTCCAAGATCGCGGGGACGAGAGGGTAATTTTTGCGCCGTAGGGGCCGGAGGTTTTCCGTTAGCAGACGTTCACAAGATAACCGGGAGTGTCTCGACCCTCGCGGTAGGGGCCGGGCATGCCCGGCCCGCAGGCTTCCCGCAAGCGCCCGTCCGCCGCAAACCGCCGGGCCGGGCGTGCCCGGCCCCTACCGCTCTATAAATCAAAAAGCACCTGCCTTCGTGTAAAAGGCAGGTGCTTTTCTATTGCATTATCAGCTGAACATCACCACGTCCTGCGCGGGCTTTTCGCCCGGCTCGACGGAGATGGCGGTCAGGACAGGGCCGGTGGAATCGGGGGTCTGGCCCTTGTAGATGGGGTGGTACTTGACGTTGACCTTGGCCGTAATGTTGATCCAGCTGCGCTGCTCCAGCGACTTGTAATCGTCGTACTTGCAGGGCATGCCCACAAACTGGATGTCCTGCACGCAGCAGGTCATGGCAAAGCGTCCGGGCACAAACGCGCCCTTGCCGGCCTGGGGGGTCTGGCAGACCTGAGCCAGATATTTGACCGTCTTGCCGTCATATTTCTTCGGGTCGTCCATGCAGTCCATGTACCATATACCGAAGAACTCCTCGGGGATCTCAATGACCGGCGCGTCCACGTCGAAGGGCAGCGGGTCGGGGATGTCGTCATAGGCGACACTGCCGTCCTTGAACTCGTAGGCGATGTCGCAGCGGCGGCTGGCCTGGCGCACCAGCTTGTGGATGAGCTGGCGGCTCTCGTCGTCGTTGACAGCCTCGGCGCGGTTGACGACCAGCAGCTCACTGCCGCGCAGCTTGTCCAGCAGCAGGCTGCGCATGGCGCTGTCGCCCGCGTAGGTCTTGATGGTCGTACCGTCGGCGGTGGCCAGGCTCTGGTAGATGAGCCAGTTGTCGGGCAGGGCGTCGTACAGCTCCTGAATGAGCCACATACCGTTGTACTCGATGATGACGCGGCCGCAGCCGGACTTCTTTTCGAGCGCAGTCAGGTTCTCGGCGGTCAGCTCGCTCTTATCCTCGATCTGGGCAACGTGCACGCCGCCGAAGGCGAACTTGGACGGGTCGTACTCGATCTCGCCCTCCTCGCAGACCAGCAGCAGGGTCTTGTCGCCGGAGTCGAAGTTGGGGTCCTCCATCGTTTCCTGAATGAATTTCGTCTTGCCGCTCTCCAGCTGGCCGACGAAGAGATATACGGGGATTTGTTTAGGCATAGGGGACGTCCTTTCGGTTAGTAGCAGTCAAAGGCTTCTCCCCCGGGGGAGAAGCTGTCCGCGAAGCGGACTGATGAGGGGAGAGCGAATCGCGGCCTGTCATTCGTGGGCTGCTGCGGCAGGCTCGCCCCTCATCCGCCCTCGGTCGGGGCCTCGGGCACCTTCCCCAAAGGGGGAAGGCATTCTTATCAAACGTGGAACAATTCCGCGATCTCATGCTCCTTCAGCTGGGAGCCGATGACGCAGAGCTTGCCGGTGACGTCGGGGCCGCAGGGGCGGATCTCGTGCTCTCCGGGGACCATGTCGAACTCGTACCAGGTGTCGCCGCCGTCCACAATGCCCTTGGCGCGCAGGATCATGCCGTAAGCGCCCTCGTCCAGCGCGTGCAGGGCCTTGTCCAGATCCTCACGGCTGTATTTGTGGGCCGTCTCCTTGCCCCAGCTCGTGAACACCTCGTCGGCGTCGTGGTCGTGGTGGTGATGATGCCCGCAGGAGCAGACGCCGTGCTCGTCGTAGTGGTGCTCATGGTGATGCTCGTGCTCGTCCTCGTCGTCGTGGTGATGGCAGCAGTCGTGGTCGTGGTCATCGTCATCATGGTCGTGATGGTGATGCTCATGCTCGTCCTCGTCGTCGTCCTCGTCGTGATGATGATGGCAGCAGCAGTCGTGGTCGTGCTCGTCCTCATCGTGGTCGTGATGGTGATGATGGTGGTGCTCGTGCTCATCCTCGTCGGCATGGGCCACGTTGGCGGCGCGGGCCTCGGTCAGCAGCTCGGCGACGAGGTCGCGCTTGCCGTCCATGACGGAGACGATCTGTGCGCCGGTCAGGACGGTCCAGTCGGTGGTGACGATGGTGGCGGTGGGGTTCTTCTCTGCCAGCAGGGCGACGGCGGCAGCGACCTTCTCCTCACTGGCGTTGCCGGTGCGGCTCAGGATGATGCAGGACGCATGGCTGACCTGGTCGTCATAGAACTCACCGAAGTTCTTCATATACATCTTGACCTTGTTCACGTCGGCGACGGTGACAAAGCTGTTCAGGATGACGGGCAGATCCTCGGCGACGCCCTCGACGGCGCGGGTCACATCGGACAGCTTGCCGACGCCCGACGGCTCAATGAGGATGCGGTCCGGGTGGTAGGTCTCGACGACCTTCTTCAGTGCCTCGCGGAAATCGCCGACCAGGCTGCAGCAGATGCAGCCGGAGTTCAGCTCATTGACCTGAATGCCGGCCTCGCGCATGAAGCCGCCGTCGATGCCGATCTCGCCGAATTCGTTCTCGATCAGGACGATCTGCTCACCGGCGAAGGCCTCCTTGATGAGCTTTTTGATAAGGGTGGTCTTGCCGGCGCCGAGGAAGCCGGAGAAAATGTCGATTTTGGTTTTCTTTTCAGCCATAGTTGGGTACCTCTATTCAAGATGTGTTCAGATGTTCAGTTGGTTGGCAATCTATTACACTAACTGCTAATACTATTATAACAAACACGTCAAGGGGTTTTGCGCCATTTTGCGCGGGAAATTTTGAATTTTTTGCAAAATTTATTGGATTACCGCCTCCCCGTAGGGGCCGGGCACTGCGGGGTTGTGAGCGTGGGGCCACGGTTGAGCGGAGCGAAACCGGGGAGCGAACAATGTTTGCCCCCGCGGGGCAAACAACCGCACGAGCGGGCCAGCTTTGCTGGCTGGCGGCGCTCGTTGTGCGCCGCCAAGCGCCCGGCCCGGGGGTCGGCGCGGCCACCCTTTAATGGGCAATTGCCTTTAATGCTGCAGGCCGGGCATGCCAGGCCCCTACCGCGCGGCTGCCACCGGCTGCCTCGGAGGGGTCAAGACCCCTCCCTACGGGCTATCGTTCACGGGTGCTTTGTAGGGAGCGGTCTTGACCGCTCCGCCGGGTAGGCAGACGTTAGCGGGTTGGCCCGTAGGGGCGGCATACATGCCGCCATGCCCGGCCCCTGCAAAGCGCCGCATTTTTGTATGCGCCCCCGGGCGCAAACTTCACCTTTTTTATTATCTATTATCTATTTATTATTTGCAGCATTCGTGGTATGATATACCTAACCCCAATATCTATCACAAAAAGGAGCGATCCATTTTGACTACCAATGAAAAAATCGCCGCGCTGCGTGCCGCTGCCAAAGCGGCGGGCGCGGACGGCGTGCTCATCATGACCAGCGACCCCCATTGCAGCGAGTACCTGCCCGGCTATTATAACGCTCTGCCGTGGTTTTCCGGCTTCATCGGCGAGAACTCGACCCTCGTTGTGACTCAAGACCGCAGCGCCTTGTGGTGCGATGGCCGCTTCTACGTGCAGGCCGACAAGCAGCTGGCCGGCAGCGAGATCGAGTGTATGCACGCGGGCTCCGCGGGTGTGCCCACCGTGGCCGAGTACCTTGAGAGCCACTTTGCGGACGGCCAGACCCTGCTGCTGGACGGCAGCTGCGTGCCCGCCACGATTGCCAAGGAGTACATCGACGCATTGGCCAAGAAGGGTGCCTCCCTCAAGAGTCAGGACGTGGCCAGCCCGATCTGGGACGCCACCGGCGAGCGCCCGGCCCTGCCCGACACCCCCTGTGAGCTGCTGACCCCGGCCCAGACCGGCGCGACTGCCGCGGACCGCATCGCCATGGTGCGTGCCGAGCTGCAGAAGGCCGGTGCCACCGCACTGGCCGTGACCGGTCTGGACTGCGTGGGCTGGCTGCTGAACCTGCGCGCCCGCGACCTGCCCTGCACCCCGCTGGCCGTCGCCTACGCGCTGGTCACGATGGACGCCTGCACGCTGTTTATCGCCCCGGGCCGCCTGTCCGACGCCGACGCCGCCACGCTGGCCGAGAGCGGCGTGGCGCTGCGCGGCTACGAGGAAATTATCGACGCCGTCCACGCCCTGCCCGCCGACGAGGTGTTCCTGGTGGACGAGAAGGCCACCAACTACGCCCTGTACGAGGCCCTGACCGCCCACAAGACCGTGGCCGGTGCCGACCCGATTTTTGCCCTGAAGGGCATCAAAAACGAGACTGAGCTGAAGAACCTCCGCGAGTGCCATATCCGCGACGGCGTCGCCGTGGTGCGGTTCCAGATGGATCTGGAAAAAGCGCTGGCCGAGGGTAAGCAGCTGACCGAGATCGACATCGACACGATGCTGCAGAAGCGCCGCGCCGAGATGCCCGGCTACTTTGAGGACAGCTTCTCCACGATTGCGGCCTACGGCGCCAACGCCGCCATGATGCACTACCACGCCGAGGGCGACGTGAACAGCGTCATCGAGCCGCGCGGCTTCCTGCTGGTGGACAACGGCGGCCAGTACGACTGCGGCACCACCGACATCACCCGCACCTACCCCGTCGGCCCGCTGACCGACAACGAGCGCCGCTATTACACCTGGGTGCTGCAGAGCCACATCGACATGGCCCGTGCGGTGTTCCTGGACTACTGCACCGGCTTTGCACTGGATACCTTTGCCCGCGGCCCGGTCTGGGCGCACAAGGTCAACTACCGCTGCGGCACCGGCCATGGCGTCGGCTTTATCTCCGGCGTGCACGAGGGCCCGCAGAGCCTGCGCCCGAACAACCCCGTGATTTTTAAGCCCGGCATGACCATCACCGACGAGCCGGGCATCTACGAGACCGACGAGGTCGGCATCCGCATTGAGAACGAGCTGGAGTGCATCGACCTGGGCGAGAACCAGTACGGCCACTGGCTGGGCTTTGCGCCTTTGACGCTGGTGCCCATCTCCACCGAGCCGGTCCTTGTGGACGAGCTGAGCCGTGACCAGATCAACTGGCTGAACGACTACCACGCCCACGTCTACGAGATGCTCAGCCCCCGCCTGAACGAGGACGAGAAGGTCTGGCTGAAGGAGAAGTGCGCGGCGATTGGCAGATAAACAGCTGACAGGCGTTTATCTTTTATATTCCTGTAGGGGCCGGACATGTCCGGCCCGCAACATAAACCGCAAGCAGGTGCTTGCCGGTAAGCTGCGGGCCGGGCATGCCCGGCCCCTACGCATCAACAACGTTTTACCATGCAATAACGGCACACGTCCCCGGAACGGTCAAGACCGTTCCCTACAAAGCACCCGTGGACCCCGATCTGTAGGGAGGGGTCTTGACCCCTCCGCAGCTGCCGTTTGCCATTGTGACGCGGTAGGGGCCGGACATGTCCGGCCCGCAACATAAACCGGAAAGCAGGTGCTTGCCGGTAAGCTGCGGGCCGGGCATGCCCGGCCCCTACGCCTCAACAATGTTTTACCATGCAATAAACGGCACACGTCCCCGGAACGGTCAAGACCGTTCCCTACAAAGCACCCGTGGACCCCGATCTGTAGGGAGGGGTCTTGACCCCTCCGCAGCTGCCGTTTGCCATTGTGACGCGGTAGGGGCCGGACATGTCCGGCCCGCAACATAAACCGGAAAGCAGGTGCTTGCCGGTAAGCTGCGGGCCGGGCATGCCCGGCCCCTACAGAGCGGCATACTCAATGGCTATTTATTTCTCGCACGCGCCGTCGTTGCCCTTGCCGCAGCCGTCGCAGTCACTCTCAAACCGGACGGCGTTCTTCGCCAGCTCGGGGTCAAGGCGCTGGGCGACCTGCATCATCAGGGCGCACTCCATCCGCTTGCGGAACACCTTGCAGCCGTACTCATACGTGCCGTGGATGTCGCCGGTAGCGTGCAGGGCGTTGGCCGCACAGCCGCCCGCGCAGTACAGGCGTGCCCAGCAATCCTTGCAGTCGGGGCGGGCATAGACGTTGCACAGCTTAAACTCGTCGCGCAGGGCGGTGTTGGTCACGCCGTCCCAGACGTTGCCCAGCTTGTACGCCGGGTCGCCGACAAACTGGTGGCAGGGGTACAGGTCGCCCCAGGGAGTCACGGCCATGTACTCGGTGCCGGAGCCGCAGCCCGAAATGCGCTTGTAGATGCAGGGGCCGTGCTTGAGGTCCAAAATATAATGATAGAACGTGATCGGCTTGCCGGCCTTCTGGCGGCGCAGCATGTCGTTGGCCAGCAGCTCATACTGGTCGAACAGCTTGGGCAGGTCCTCCTCGGTCAGGGCCTCGGGGGAGTCCGGCGGGGCGACAACCGGCTCCATGGACAGCTCGGTAAAGCCGAGGTCGTCGGCCATGTGGAACAGGTCCTTCGTAAAATCAACGTTGTGATGCGTAAACGTGCCGCGCATATAGTAGCCCTGGCCGCCGCGCGCCTTGACGAGCTTCTGGAACTTGGGCACGATGCGGTCATAGCTGCCGTTGCCCGCGAGGTCGACGCGGAAGCGGTCATTGACCTCCTTGCGGCCATCCAGCGACAAAACAACGTTGTGGCATTCTTTATTGCACCAGTCGATGACCTCGTCCGTGATGCCGATGCCGTTGGTCGTCATCGTGAAGCGGAAGTTTTTGTTGTACTTTTTCTCGATGCTGCGTGCATAGGCGACCAGCTGCTTGCAGACCTCAAAGTTCATCAGCGGTTCGCCGCCGAAGAAATCGACCTCGAGGTTGCGGCGGGTGCCGGAGTTTTCGATGAGGAAATCCAGCGCGCGCTTGCCGGTCTCGAAGCTCATGAGACCGGCCTCGCCGTGGAACTTGCCCTGCGCGGCGAAGCAGTAGCTGCAATTCAGGTTGCAGGTATGGGCGACGTGCAGGCAGAGCGCCTTGACAACGTTGGAGCGGTTTTTGAAGTCAAAGGCATGGTCGGCGTAGGCGTCTGGCGCAAACAGCTGGCCCGCGGCGGTCAGCTCGTCGATGTCGTCGAGCACGTCGCTGATGTCGGCGGCGGTCACATCGGCGCGGTCCGCGTACTTTTTGGCGAGGGCTGCAGCAGCCTGCTCCCGGCTGCTGCCTTGGTCGATCAGGGCGATGGCGTCATAGGCGACGTCATCCACCGCATGCACGCTGCCGCTGTAGACATCCAGCACAATGTTGTAACCGCTTAATTTGTATTGATGGATCATGGTTTTCTCCGTTTTGTTATGGTGCAATGCGGCGGACGGCCACGGGCGGATATGGAATCCGCCCCTACGGCATTCCCCTTGTAGGGGCGCATTCTATATGCGCCCGCCGCACCCTTTTGTATCATAGAAAATGCCGGGCTGCCACACGGCATCCCGGCATCAAAGCCAGCAAAAATTACTTGTCGGTCTTCTCGCAAGGCTGGTTGGCAATGCCGCAGCTGGTCTTGCAGGCGCTCTGGCAGGAAGTCTGGCACTCGCCGCAGCCGCCGTTCAGCAGGCTCTTAGCCATGTCGCGGGTCTCGAGAGTCTGGATGTGCTTCATAAAACAGTCACCCCTTTATACATTTTAGAATTATTATTATTGTACACGGAAATCCGGGGTTTGTCAATAGGGGCGGAGGGAAAACAACAGACAGCGGGAAGCCCGTCGGAACCCCTTTACAAATTACAAAACCGCAATCTCCTCCGCACCGCTGCCGCCCGTATGCTTCAGCGCGGTTCCGGCCTGCTCCAATGCACGGCAGGCCGTCACCAGCTCTGCCGTCACTTCCTCGCCCGGTGCCACCAGCGGCACGCCGGGGGGATAGGCCCAGAGATACTCCGCGGCGGTTTCCCCCACCGCGTCCCGCATCCTTACGGCCCGCGCGGGGCGCAGCAGCGCCTCGGCAATCGTGCAGCGGGCCGCGCCGGGGGCGGGCAGAATATGCCGCGGGGCCGCGGGCGGGGCCGCCGTTTTGTCCCAGGCGTGCAGCACACCGGCCAGCCGTTCCAGCGCGTCGGCGTCGTCGCAGGGGCTGGTCATGGCCAGCACGTTCGGGCCGCAGACCATCTCGGGCTCAAAGCCGTCGGCCCGCAGGTACGCCGCCCCCGCCGCGCCGATTTGCAGCAAAATTTTGCCGCTGTCATGCGCAAAAAAGTCGGGATGCGCCGTCAGTGCGTCCGCGCCGCAGCACAGTATTTTTGTATTTTTCAGATCCCGCACCGCCGCGTCAAAGGCATCCAGCCGGGCGCGCCACGCGGCAAAGGCGGCCTCTCCCTCGTCGGCCAGCCAGCGGGTGCAGCCGTCCAGACTGACCATGAGCGGGTAGCTCGGTGAGCTCGTCTCGAACACGTCCAGCTGGCGCTCGACCTCGGCAGGGTCGGCCAGATCGCCGTTCAGCTGCAAAAATGCAGTCTGGGTCAGGCTGGGCAGCGTCTTGTGGGCGCTCTGCACGACCAGATCGGCCCCTGCGGCTACGGCCCCGCCGCGCCAGCCGTACCGGGCGGCAAAGGGCAGGTAGTGCGCACCGTGGGCCTCATCCACCAGCAGCGGCACGCCGCGGGCGTGGCAGATTTCCGCGATAGTACGTATATTGCTCAAAACACCCTCATAAGTCGGGCTGGTCAGGATCACGCAGCGGGCGTCGGGCGCAGCGTCCAGCGCGGCGGCAACATCGGCGGGGCGCACACTGCCGTAGATGCCAAACTGCGGGTCCACGGGCGGCGTGAGCCAGCGGGCCTTCAGCTGCCCCAGCTCAATCGCGTGGTAGACGGCCTTGTGGCAGTTGCGCGCCGCAACGACCGTGCTGCCGAACGGTGCCAGTGCGCGGATGCCCGCCAGCAGGCCGACGGTGGACCCGCCGACGAGGTACCAGCACCGCCGCGCGCCGTACAGCGCCGCCGTGCGGGCCATGGCGTCGGCCAGAATGCCGTCCGCGTCGTGCAGGTCGTCCGCGCCGTCGATCTCGGTCAGGTCCCAGGCATAGCAGCCCAGCCCCGGTGCGGGTGGCACCCGCCGCTTATGCCCGGGCATGTGCAGCGGGTAACGCGCCGCGGAGAGGGTTTCCAATTGTTGTTGCAGCGTTGATTTTGTCATATTTTTATACTTTTTATAAATAAGTGCAAGCTAAAAAGCCTCCCCTTTGAGGGGAGGTGCCCGCGGGGCGGAGGGGTGGGCGGGAGACACACACTTTACAGGTCTACACCCGGCCACCCCTCACCGCCTGCGGGCGGAGCTCCCCTCAAAGGGGAGCCTTTAAGAAATCTCAATTTCCGCCTTACTGCCCGCCCGCGTTTTGGTCACGTGGATCTGTCTCGTCAGGCGGTCCTGCAGCGCCTCGACGTGGGAGATGACGCCGATGAGCTTATCGCCCCCGGCCAGCCCGGCCAGCGTGTCCACGGCCTTTTCCAGGCTGTCGGAGTCCAGCGAGCCGAAACCCTCGTCGATGAACAGCGTCTCAATGACGACGCCGCCCGCGTTCTGCTGGATCGTGTCGCTGATGCCCAGTGCCAGGCTCAGTGCGGCCATGAAGCTCTCGCCGCCGGACAGACTGCCCACGGGGCGGGTCTTGCCGGTGTAGGCGTCGAACACGTCGAGGTCCAGCGCGGTCTTGCCGCCGACGGCCTCGCTCTTGCGGCGCAGCAATCGGTACTGGCCGTCGGTCATGCGGGTGAAGCGCAGGTTCGCGGCCTCGACCACGCCGTCAAAATAGAACGCCTGTACGTACTGTTCAAACGGAAGTTTGATTTTCCCGGTCAAATTGCCGTTGATCGTTTTGGACAGATTGTCCCACATGGCGCGCTTCTCGCGGGCGGCGGCGCTCTCCCGCATCGTCTTTTGCAGCGCGTCGATGGCGGCGCGGTTCGTGTGCAGACGGTGCACGGCGGCGTCCCGGGCGGCCATGGCGGCAGCGCGGTCCCGGCGCAGGCGGGCCAGCGCATCCTGCAGCTGGGTCAGTGCGTCGGGGTTGTCGCGCTTGGGCATCGTCTCGCGCATCTGCTGCACGCGGGCGCTGGCGGCAGCGTGCCCGGCCTTGGCGTTGGCGGCGCGGCGGGTGGCCGCAAAGCGCTGCTTTTCCAGGTCGGCCAGCTGGCCGTTCAAAAGGTCGGCCTGCTTGGCCAGGCTGCGGGCGCGGTCCGTCTTTTGCTTCAGCTTCAGGTGGTCGGCCTGCAGGCCGCGCAGACCCTCGGTCAGGCTGGTCTGCTGGGCGGTCAGCGCGATTTTCAGCTCGTCGGGCGTCAGCTCGGCGGCGGGCTTGCCGGTGTAGCGGTCCCCGCGGCGCGCGAAAAATCCATCCGCGTCCCGCTGCAAAGCCGCCCGCAGCTCATGCGCGTGGGCGGCGGCGTCACCGGCGGTGCGGCTGGCCGCGGCAGTGCTGCGGCGCTGGGCCGTCAGCGCCTTCTCCCGCTCCTCCAGCTGCTTTTCGGTGATGTGGTCCTTGGGCAGCGCGGCGATCTTCGGGTGCTTGGTGGAGCCGCAGACCGGGCAGGGCTTGCCCTTTTGCAGGTCCTTGGCCAGCAGGCCCGCACGGTTGGCGTTTAATTGGCGCTGCATCGTGCTGTATTCTTCCTCGGCGCTGTCCAGTGCAGCCTGTGCGGCCACATACTCTGCCTGACGCGCGGCGGCGTCCTCGTCGGCCTTGTCGGCGTCCGCCAGATTTTGCAAGAGCTGCCTGCAGTCGGCGGAAAGCCCCTCGGCCAGCTCAATGCGGTGGTCGGTCTTGAGCAGGTCGGCCTCGGCCTGGCTCAGCGCGGCGCGGTCCGCCTCGTTTTTGGCAATATTCTCCTTCACGTTCGCCGTGCGCTTTTCCAGATCGGTCATAATGAGGTCGGTCTGGTGCTCCACATCGGCGGCGCGCTGCTCCTCGGCCACCAGCCCGGCCAGCTGGCGGCGGCGGGCGGCGCGTTCCTCGGCAATTTTCAGGCCGGCGTCACCGCGGGCGATCTTCTCGTCCAGCTCGTTCATAACGCTGGTCTGTCGTTTTTCGTTGGCGTCGTCGGCCTCCAGCAGCAGCCTGCCCAGCTCGGCGGCAGCCCCTGCGGCAAACGGGTCGCGCTCGGCCTGCATTTCGGCCAGGTCGGCGGCGGTCTCCTCGTCGGCACCGTCGCCTATCAGCGTGCCGACGTGCATCAAAAGTACATCGTCCAGACGCTTGCATTCCTCGTCGGCCTTACGGGCGTGCTCGACGGCGGCCTGACCCAGGCGCTGGTGGTCGGCGGTGTCAAAAATGCGGCGCAGGATGGCGGCGCGGTCCGCGGACGGCGCGTTGAGCAGCCGGGTAAAGTCGTTCTGCGCCAGCATCGACACCTGGGCAAACTGTTTGGCGTCGATGCCCAGCAGCTTGACCACGGCGTCGGTCACGGCTGACGCACCGCTGACCGGCTCGTCCGGCTCACGGATCAGCTCGGCCTTGGCGGGCACCTTGACCATGCCGGTGCCGCGCTTAGCGGCGCGCTGCTGGTCGGGCCAGCGGCGCACGGTGTAGCTGCGCCCGCGGTGGGTAAAGGCCAGCTCGACGCTCGTCTCGGCGTCGGGAGCGGCAAAATCACTGCGCAGCATCGTGGTTTTTCGGTTCTCACCGGAGGTCTCGCCGTAGAGCGCAAACGTGATGGCGTCAAACAGGGCAGTCTTGCCCGCGCCGGTGTCGCCGCCGATCAGAAACAGTCCGCTGCCGCCGAACGCCGAAAAGTCCAGCTCGGTGCGGCCCGCGTAGGGGCCGAAGGCGGTCAGGATCAGCTTTTGGGGTTTCATTCGCTTTTTGACGCCTCCTCGCGCAATCTTTTCACAGCCACGGTCTCCTCCACTGTCAGGGGGCGTCCGTTCATCTTGGTGAAAAAGTCCTGGAACAGCTCGACAAAGGGCTTGCCGCGCACGGCCTGGGTCATGTCCAGCGGGTGCGCGACCTCACCTTGGGGCAGGTAGTCGAGCCGCATGGCGTTGGGATAGGCGGCGCGCAGCTGCGCCATGGCGTCGGGCAGCGGCGTCGGGTCGGTCAGGGTCGCCCAGATGTAGTCCTCGGTGTCGGTTGGCCGGGCGGTCAGCCGGGCCAGCGGGCCGGTCAGGTGGCGCATGGCGCGGCGGGGCGTCAGCGGCAGCTGCTCGATTTTTTCCACGCCGCGCTTGCCGACCCGCACGAGGGTGACGGATTTCTGCATCCCGCACTCGTCCAGATGGTAGCAGAGCGGCGCACCCGCGTAGCGCACGGCGTCGATGCCGACGCGCTGGGCGCGGTGGATATGGCCGAGCGCCGCATAGCAGAAGCCTGCAAACCGCGCTGCATCGATGGAATCCACCGTGCCGACAGTCAGGGGCGCGGTCTCGCTGCCGGAGAGCTGCGGCGGGCAGACGCCGGAGACCACCATCTGGTGGGCGACGAGCACCCGTCGCGGGGCGGCGGGCTCACAGACGGCCAGCGCCGCGCCGACGGCGGAGTCGTAGTCGGTGATGTCGGCGTCGGGCAGGTAGTGGCGCACCGTGGCCGCCCGCACGAAGGGCAGCAGCGTGAACTCGATGGGGCCGTGGCGGTCATTGAGTACGACCTGCTTGGGGCAGCCGGTGAAACGCCCGGCAATGTGTACGTTTTGTTCGGCCAGCAGACTGCTGGCAAAGTCGAGCCGCTCGGCGCTGTCGTGGTTGCCGGAGACGGCCAGCACCGGGATGCGGCGTGCGGCCAGCTGGGTCAGGAACCAGTCCAGCAGCGTGCAGGCCGCGGCGGGCGGCACCGGCGTGTCGTAGATGTCGCCCGCGATGACGACGGCCTCGACGCCGTGTTTTTCACAGAGGGTCAGAATTTGTTCAAGGATGAACCGCTGATCCTCCAGCATATCAAACCCGTTGACCCGTTTGCCCAGGTGCAGGTCTGCAAGGTGCAGAAATTTCATGGTGTATCTCCAGATTTTGCGTTTACCGCCACAGTTTCTCCCAGGTCGTGATGTCCAGCGTGGTGCCGGGCAGGACCTCCACGGGGGCTGTCTCGGCCTTGCGGAAGCGGCACTTTTTGGCAAAGCCCTCGGCCTTCAGGTCGCGTGCCCACACCCGCATATACAGGCGGCTGCGGCCATCGCCCTCGGCCAGCTTCTGCGCATAAGCCACGATGCTGCGGCCAATACCCTGCCCGCGGGCCTTTTCCTTTAAGAAAAGGCGGCTCAGGCACATGGCACCCGCGGGGCCGAGGTCGAGCGCGAAATAGCCCACCGGCTCGGTGCCGAGGTAGATCAAAAAGTAGTTGATGACGCCGCTGTGGATCTCGTCGTCGGTCAGGATGTCGCTCTGGTACTTATCGGCCAGTGCAGCGGCGACCTTGGGCGTCAGCTTGGTGTAATGCTGGACGAAAATCTCCTGCGCCAGCTCGGAAACCAGCTGGACGTAGCGGGTCTTGGTTACTTGCTTGAAGGTTGGATTCATAGTAACTCCTTTTGTTAAACATATGCTGCCGTAGGGGCGCATTCTATATGCGCCCGTGCAGCTTACGGCAGGTGCCGCGGGCGGATATGGAATCCGCCCCTACATTTATTCAATGGTAACGCTTGCCTTCGCCGGCATGCACGCGGCCCAGTCGCCCTCGTTTTTCAGGGTGCCGAAGCCCTCGCACAGGTGGTCGGGGCAGGGGCTGTCTACAAAGGCGATGCCGCCGTTTTCCACCCGCAGGTGGATCGTGTACAGGCCGGTGTCAATGTCATATTCGGCGTTTTTACGCAGATCAATGCGCTGCTCGACCTGCGGGTCGCCGTAGCGCAGCACCGCCGTGCGGCCCGTGCCGCCGTGGTGGGCGGCCAGCCACAGCACCGCGGCCAGCGCCAGAATTACAGCGATAAACAGCAGATTTTTTCGTTTCTCGGTCATGGCTCTCTGTCAAATTCCAGTTCTTCGGTCAGGCCGTCATACCCGGCCACGGCGGCGGGGTACGCGGTGCGCGCGGCGGCCAGGCCCGGCGCGGGGTCGGTCACAGCGGCGCTGTAGTGGGTCAGCCAGAGGCGGCGCACGTTGGCCGCGGCGGCCAGTGCGCCGGTCTCCCGGCAGGTGGCGTGGCCGTACAGCTCCGCCTTGGGCAGGTCGGCGTCGTCGGCGTAGGTCGCGTCCATGCAGAGCAGATCGGCGTCCCGGGCGGCGGCCTCCAGCGCGGCGCAGGGGCGGGTGTCAGTGGCGTAGACCACCTTCAGCCCGCGGCGCGGCGCACCCAGCACCTGCTCCGGCGTGCAGCCGCCGACGGGCTCGCCCCTTTGCAGCGTTTTCCAGTAGGGCATCGGGATGCCCGCAGCCCGCGCCCTTGCGGGGTCGAACCGCCCGGCGCGGGGCAGCGCAAGCACATAGCCGCAGCAGGGTACGCGGTGGGTCAGCGGGAACGGGGTGATTTTCAGCGTGTCTATGTGGAATGGTCCGTCTGCGACCTGCCAGCGCACCGGGTACGCCTGCGGCCCGGCCAGTGCCGTGACGGCCTGCGCCACAGGCTCGATGCCCTTGGGGCCGTAGATCATCAGCGGCTCGGTGCGGTTCAGGCTGCCCAAGGTCTGCAAAAGACCGGGCAGGCCCAGAATGTGGTCACCGTGGTAGTGGGTCAGCAGCACCGCCGAAAGCCGATACGCGCTGACGCCGTACCGCCGCAGGCCGACCTGCGTGCCCTCGCCGCAGTCCAGCAGCACGCTGCGCCCGCCCACCGTGACCGCGGCGGCGGCCAGTGCGCGGTCCGGCAGCGGCTGCGTGCCGCCCGTGCCCAGCAGGGTTACTTTCAGCATGTATGCACCTCTTTTCCAATACTTCCCCATTATCAAGCGTATTATAGCACAAATCGGGCGGGTGGTAAAGGGGCGGTGCGGAAGCCTTCCCCCGAGGGGGAAGCCAAAAAAAGTTGAAACACCCCGCCCAATTTTGTCGTATAATCTTTATGAAAGGGGGCGACGCCCATGACAGAGCACGAGTTGGACATCCTGCTGCGGGACTACGGCGGCGCGGTGCGGTCCGTCTGCCGGGCCATTCTGCCCGGCCATCCGCAGGACGCCGAGGAGGCCGAGGCCGACACATTTTACAAGCTCTGGCGCGGGGCACACCTGCCCGCAGACGAGACCCACCGGCGGCGGCTGGTGGTGCGGACGGCGCGGCAGTGCGCCATTGACCGCTACCGTGCGCTGCTGCGCCGGGGCGAGACGCTGCCGCTGGATGACCGCGACGACGCCGAGCTGGCCGTTGCGCTGGAAAGCGAGCTGGAAACCCGCGAGCTGATGGCGCAGGTCATGGCACTGCCGCCGCCCGACGGGGAGCTTTTTCTGCGCAGGTACGTGTATGGCGAGACCGCGGCCCAGCTGGGCGTACATTTCAACATGCCTGCCGCAACGGTGCGCACCCGGCTGCACCGCGCACGGCTGGCACTGCAAAAGCTATTGAAGGAGGGCTGACCTATGACCGAACTGGAACGCTGGATGAACGACCACCCGCCGCTGGCAGACGCCCTGACGGCGGAAGAAACCGCGGCACTGCGCCAAAAAGTGCTGGCCCGCCGCCCGAAGCCCCGGGTTTTGCGCGGCTGGCGGCTGGCAGCCGCGGCGGCAGCGCTCTGCTTAGTGGCCGCGGGCGCGGTGGTGCTGGGGCTTTTCCACCCCATGAGCGCCGCCAACGAGACGAACGCACTGGTACAGAAATACGGCGAGGTGCTGGACGAACCGCTGACCGCCGAAATCAACGGCCACACGGTCAGTGTAAAGGCGCTGCTGCGCGACAAGAACACGCTGCGGGTGCTGTACGATGTTGATCATGCACAAGGGCTTGAGCCGTGGGATTTGGTGTGGAGTACCGCAAACTTCACCTTCATCCCGACCGAGGAAAGCGCCCTTGACAAACGGATGTACACAGTAACAAACTTCGGCACAGGGCTTTGCGGCGGCTATGCCGTCGGCTCGTTTGAAACCCGCAACGCCACAAGCGAGAGCGGCATTCTCTCCTGCTTTGTGGATATTCCACTGCACAGCAATCCCGCCAAGATGCGCACGCTGTGGATTGGCGACCTGAACAACTACGACGCCAAAGCCAGCCTCAAGGTGGAGCTGCCCGACGCCGCCCAGCCTATCACAATAGCGGCAGACACAAGCATTGCAATGAAGGGCGGCCCGTGGTTCCACTACGATTTGACCGACGAGGAGCGCAAGGCGTTCCCGGACGGGACGTTTAACATCACTGCGATACGCATTGAGCCGCTGGCCGTGAGCATTGTGGGTAGTGACTACGAAAGCGAACCCCGGAATTTGAGCCGCTACAATGTGCAAGGCCGCGTGAAGCTCTACCGAGCTGACGGCAGCGAAATCACCTACGGCTGGGACGGGAATTTCTTCCAAGGGCAATACAGTCCGACGGTGCTGCGCGTGGACAGCTACGACATCCTCGACCCCGAGGCCGTGGCATGGGTCGAGATCGACGGGGAGAGGTTTGAGGTGGAATAAGTGGGAAAGGACGGTTACAGGAAACCACCGGGCCGGGCGTGCCCGGCCCCTACAGGGCAACCGCTGATGGCCAATCCGTAGGGCGGGGTGCCCCCACCCCGCCGAGAGCGTGCGGCCATATGCCGTTTCCGGTTCGCCTCCGTAGGGGGGCGGCGTCCCCGACGCCCTGCGGCGGTTGCCCGGCAAATGACGCTTGCGGGAAATGCCCGGGCGGCATATATGCCGCCCCTACGAACCGGCGGATGATTTGCGGCATTCAGAGGCAAACGCGGAGGGGTCAAGACCCCTCCCTACAGGCCTCCAAAAGCCTTCCCCCAAGGGGGAAGGTGGCCCCACAGGGCCGGATGAGGGGGAAACTGCCCGGCAGCAAGCCGTTTGCTTATAACGTGCGGGCCGGGCGTGCCCGGCCCCTACGAACCGGCGGGGGCAAGCCCCCTCACAGAAACAAAAGCCAAAAAAGCACCCGCATGGCGCGAACCATGCGGGTGCTTACTTTTTATGTCAGTATCAGCCGAACATATTGATCAGGATACCAGCGGCAACGGCGGAGCCGATAACACCGGCAACGTTGGGGCCCATGGCGTGCATGAGCAGGTAGTTGCGGGGGTTGTACTCCTGGCCGACCTTCTGGGAAACACGGGCGGCCATGGGAACGGCGGAAACACCGGCGGAGCCGATGAGCGGGTTGATCTTGCCGTGGGTGACAACGCACATGACCTTGCCCAGGAGAACACCGCCGGCGGTGCCGACACCGAAGGCGACGATGCCCAGAACGATGATCTCAACGGTCTGGATGTTCAGGAAGGTGGCGGCGTTGGTGGTGCAGCCGACGGAGAAGCCGAGGAAGATCGTGATGATGTTCATCAGCTCATTGCCGGCGGTCTTGGTGATACGCTCAACAACGCCGGACTCCTTCATCAGGTTGCCCATCATCAGGCAGCCGACCAGAATGGCGGCGTCAGGCAGGGTCAGGGCAACGATGATGGTGACGATGATGGGGAACAGGATCTTCTCGGTCTTGGAGACACGGCGGGGGGCCGTCATGACGATCTGACGCTCTTTTTCAGTGGTCAGGGCCTTCATGATGGGCGGCTGGATGACCGGCACCAGCGCCATGTAGCAGTACGCGGCAACCGCGATGGAGCCCAGCAGGTGCGGGGCCAGCTTGGTGGTAACGTAGATGGCGGTGGGGCCGTCCGCGCCGCCGATGATGCCGATAGCGCCGGCCTCCTGGTTCGTAAAGCCCAGGATCTTAGCGCCGACGAAGGTGAAGAAGATGCCCAGCTGTGCGGCAGCGCCCAGCAGCAGGCTGGACGGGCGGGCGATCAGCGGCTCAAAGTCGGTCATCGTGCCGATGCCGAGGAAAATCAGCGGCGGGTAGATGCCCAGCTTAACGCCTAAGTAGATATAGTCGACCATGCCGCCGGACGAGCCGAGCAGCGCCCAGTCGATGTGGTTGGTGGAGTTGATGAAGATGTCCATGTGGAAGATGCCGTCGAGGGGCAGGTTGGTCATCAGCATACCGAAGCCGATGGGCAGCAGCAGCAGAGGCTCAAACTGCTTGACGATGGCCAGATACAGCAGCACGCAGGCCACCGCCAGCATGACGGCGTACTTCCAGCCGCCCTCGGTGAAGAAGATCTGTGCCCAGCCGGACTTTGCGAAGATCTCCGCAATATTGGTAAAAATCGCACCCATTTCCGTACCTCCTTACATAAAGGGCGTCGTGTGCTCACGCACACCGGCGTCGCCCCAGGCACCGCGGCGGGAACCGGCGGCAGGCTTGGAAACGCGCTTGATGCCGCGGATGACGGCATTGCCGCCGCAGACCGTGGCCACGGCAGCGGAGATTGCGGCGATGATCTCGCCGGGGATGGAGCCGTTGTCAGCCTTGGCCGCAGGGGCGGCGGGCTTGGCAGCGGGGGCAGGAGCAGCCTTGGCCGCAGGGGCCTTCGGCGCGGCAGGCTTGCCGTTCTTCTTATTGTTGATGTTGTCGAAGATCTTGCCTTCCAGCGTGATGATGAGGCACAGGGCCACCAGCATCGCGAAAACCAGTGTGATGCTGGTCAGCACAACGGTACCGTCACTGGCTTCAAGGGCAAGAAGAGCTAGGTTGGGCATGGATGATCCTCCTTTGAATGGTAGCAGCCCCCGATAAAGGGCTATTTGATGATATTATAGCACAAAGAAAATTTTTTGGGTAGATTTTTTTACAAAAAAATGAATAAATTTAGGGAAATGTACAGATGGTGCATGTAGGGGCCGACAGGTTTCGGCGGGGTGAGGGCACCCCGCCCTACGCACGGG